>Ga0206804_10369_pt1 | contig 9871 bp, 9 predicted proteins | sample Alteio_BWOrgCont_62_FD_152888 | JGI IMG/M metagenome (GOLD analysis project Ga0206804, IMG submission 152888) | Enriched cells from forest soil in Barre Woods Harvard Forest LTER site, Petersham, Massachusetts, United States -... | ecosystem: Environmental > Terrestrial > Soil > Temperate forest > O... | reverse complement strand
TGCAACAGCAGGCACAGTTGATCGCAGCCAAAGAACGCGAGCGCACAGACGACTCCCGTTTCGCTTCCAATCTTGTGTACTCCCGCTCTGCCGATCCGCCGCAACAACAGCAGCAAGGCCAGATGATGCCCGCCCAGTATGGCGCTGCCGAACGGCAGGCAAACAGCAGTCTCGTCTCCCCACCAGCCGAAGGAAAACAGGAGGACACGCCCGGAGGCTATAAACGCCCACTGGAGGCCAATGTCGATTCAGCCATCGGTCAACCCTATCTCGTCTATGAGGGTTCGGTTCTCGACACGGTTCTCATGAATCGCCTCGACGGGGACGCGGTAGGACCGGTGAAAGTTCTGGTCTCAAATCCGTTGTATTCCCACGATCATCAACACGTAATCATTCCCGAGGGAACGGTTGTTTTGGGCGAAGCAAAGAAGATCGGAGCGGCTGGCTTCGGCCAACAGCGCCGGATGGCCGTGGTTTTTCACCGCCTGATTATGCCGGACGGTTACTCCGTCGATCTCGACCAGTTCCAGGGTCTCGATCAGATCGGACAAGAGGGGCTGAAAGATAAGGTCAACAACCACTACCTCCAAATCTTCGGCACCTCGATCGCTTTGGGTGTGATTGCCGGAGCGAGCCAGATCACTCAGGGTGGCGGCACGATTACCACGAGCGGTTCCCAGGCATTCACCAACGGGGCTGCGGGCAGTGTTTCACAGTCTGCGACCACGATCCTTGATCGTTTCATACAGATACCGCCCACCATCACAATTCGGGAGGGTCACCGCGTGAAAGTGTATTTCACGCAGGACTTGCTTCTTCCTGCGTACTCGAATCACACTATTCCGCAAACGTTCTAAGGAGGCTTTCCATGCGAATCGTTGCCCTCTCCCTCTTACTCCTGTTGACTCTCACCCTTGGCTGCCAGAGCAAAGCGGCAAAAGTGAAGAAGTTGGTGGACCAATACAACGCCGAATACCCGCCCTATGCCAAGGCCTGCCTGGACGAAGACATGACCTCCGGAGCCTCAAGAATGCTCACAGGAGAGAAGCTGACCCCCGAGCAGATAGCGGCTCTCGAAGCCAAGAAGAAAGAACGAGACGCACGGTGCAAGCCAGAGGCCGACCGTCTTGCACAGCTCCAGAAAGAGATTCTCGCTGCGCAGCAGTAAAGCCGTACCGCTGTAAAGCATCACGAAACCAACGGCGACGAAGGGACGAGACAAATGAAGAAACTAACCCTTACCGTGCTCGCCGTTGGGTTTGCGGCGGCGTTGCAACCGCTCGCGAATGCGCAATTCGGTTCTGGCATCGTCTTCGATCCTACGCAGGCGGGTCATGCCGTCACGCAGATCGAACACGAAGAACAATCCATCGCCAACGAAGCCCGGCAGATAGAGCAGGGCCAACAAATCTTCACCAACACCGTCAAAATCGCCACGACAGCGCTGCAAGCCTACAACGTCGCAAAGCAGCAATACGAACTCACGCATCAGATGATTCTCGCTCCCCGGATGCTCTATGCGCGATTTCTGTCTCCGACTTCTGACTTGCTGCTGCTGCAACAAATCTCGAATACCTATGGCAATTCGATGGGTTGGCTCAATTCCGCGAATACGGGAAAGGGAGCCGCAGCCTCGTACCAGCAAGTTAGCGTTCCGAACACCAACAACATGATTCCCGGCTACGGCACTGCTAGTATGGCCGGGCAGTTGCAGATCGCCGCGCAGGGCGCCACTGTTGACATCAGCGACTCAGTGATGACGAACAATCTGCAAGCACTTGGGACCATCCGCGCCAACCAGACCGCAAGACAAACGGACATTGCAAGTCTGGAGGCTGCCACCCAAACCCAGGACCCGTCGCAGCAAACCATCATGGCTGAACTGCAGCGCATTAACCAAGCCCTGCTGTTGCAACTGCGCACCTTGCAGGACGCAAACCAAATCAACGCCAATCTTGCCCTGCAGGAAATCGTTGCCCAAAAGCAGCAACAGGACGCGATGAAAGCGGCATTTCGTGATTCGGCAGGATACGAAAACTATTACAACGCCAACATAACAACAACCAGCGGCGGCGCGGCTAGTCTCCTCACGCAAGCGTACTGACCAGACGCAAGCAGAAGAAGACAGGAGGGCAGGGAACATGGGTATAGGTTTCTTCAACTTTATCGCTCAGGCGTGCCAGTCGCTTGCAGCCACGGCGGCACCCTCCATTACCGCGATGGGCATTCACATCGTGATAGCGTTAGCCACCATCGTGTTGGTTTGGTTTGGCGTGCAGGAAGCACTCGCATCGGCCCACGGTGGCGCCGGGTTCAGCATGGGGAGGTTCCTCAACCTCTTCATGCTGCTCACCTTCGCCTACGCGATGGTGAATTATTACGACACTTCCATCCCCGGACTCGGCTTTTCCATCAAGGGCTTCATCGACGGCGGCACAACAAGTCTAGTGAACCTGATTGGCGCCGATGGCTCCACCTCGATGCTGAACGAGATCCACACGGCATCCGCCAAGACAGGACCGTCGATCCTGAGCAGCATGATGAATCCCTACTACGCCATCGTGTACTTTGCGGTCCAATTTCTCTTAGCCCTGCTGGCCGCTATCGTCTCCGCAATTCTGGCCTACGGCGCAATAGCGGCAACGATCATCGGATTACTCGGCCCGATTTTCATTCCATTTCTTGTCGTAGACAAACTCGACTGGTTGTTCTGGGGTTGGCTCAAGGCGTATCTCGGATTCAGCTTTTACAAAGTCGTCGCCGCAGCCACGATGAATGTTCTGTCCCATGTACTAACGAACTATTACATCCAACTTGGCCAGAGCGTGTCGGACCCTTCCTTGATGGTTCAGACCTTGCCGCTTCTCGTCATTCTCGTGCTGGTCAATATCTACATCCTTTTCAAGATTCCGACCATGACGCACAGCTTATTCACGGGCGGTACTGGTGGACATGGTGGAGGTCTGGGCTTGGCGATGATGGCAATCCGGGCGGCAATGTAATCGCGCCGGTAGAGACAAGAAATGAGGCCAGCAATGAGTACAGAAATCACGACCATAGAAACAGTGAGCGCCGAAACACCGGCCACTCCGGCCATTACTCGTGCCGCGGAACGTTTCCTGGAACAGTATGGCGATCCGCTGGTAATGAATACCTATCTCAAGGTGACGATTCTGGTGTTGACCGCCGTCTGTCTTGCGCTGGCCGCGCTCACCTACAAGAGCCAGAACGCGCTCGCCAACATGCACCCCATGATCGTGCGGATTAACGATGTGGGCCACGCCGAAGCGATCGACTATCGCAACTTTCAGTACCGACCACAGGAAGCGGAGAACAAGTATTACCTCACCCGCTGGGCAGAGCTTTATTTCAGTCGCAATCGCTTCACCATCGAGAGAGACCAAACCGCTTCACTCTATTTCCTCAATAGTGACGTACAACGGGCGGTAATCGACCAGGAGCGGAAGGACAACAGCATTCAGAACTACGTCAAAGACAGCAGCCTGCCGTACGTCGATGTGGAGATCAAGAACGTGGTCCTTGACGACCTGCGGCAGTCGCCGTATTCGGCGCGGATCGAGTTCGAGAAGGTGTACACCAATCCCGCGGATCATACCGAGCTCAAGCGGGAGCGATGGACAGCCAGCGTTACGTACGTCTTCCGCGAGAACGTGAAGAACAGTGAGCTTGCCGTGAACCCTCTTGGCCTGACCATCGTTCGCTTCCGAGCCGACCAGGCGTTCAGCTAGAGATTTATCGACCCGACGGGAGGCTTATTGATGTCGCTTCGCGCCACTAATCCGACTGACTTGCCCCACCTGTCCCGGCGCCTTGTCGAGCAGGCGAACAACAGCCTCCACACCCGCAACGGCGGTGGCGAGCGTCGATCTTGTAGAGGAGTCATCAGCGACGCAAAGGGCCTTGCCGCTGTGGCGGGCTTCTCTCGCGGGGACGCAGGTGAAGGCTTTGCTCTGGAGAGTGTCTGCCGTTATGTATCCCGCCTTTGTTCGGGCACCGCTTCGGGCCTTTTCATGCGCCCTGCGGCAGCTCGCTCTTCTGCTTCGGCTGCGCCGCCCAGCGGGTTACGGTTTCCCTCCAAATCTTGTTCGGAAAGACCACCGAAAAGATTTCTCCGGAGCCTCCGTAAATGCAGAGCTTCGGCACTTGGGAGCATGGCCCACTCGCTTAATGGTGCCCCGACCAAGATCGGGAGATTCAACAAACGGAGACAATCATGTACCAGAACAAAGTAACCCTCATCGGCTTCCTCGGCAGCAACGCAGAAGCCCGTACCAACAGCGCTGACTTCAGCGTCACCACCCTTTCGCTGGCAACCAAGTCCTCCTACAAGAAGGATGGCAAGTACATCTCGCACACCGAGTGGCACCGCTGCGTCGTCTTCGGAAAGCTCTCGGAGTTCGCCAAGACGCTCACCAAGGGCGCGCACATTCAGGTGGAAGGCGAGCTGCGCAGCCGGGAGTACGAGAGCAAGAAGACGGACACCAAACGGCGCGTCTGGGAAATTCGGGTCGCTTCGATCTTGAAGCTGGACCGCGCCGAAAAGGCTGCCCCGGAAGATCAGGAACACGAGGATGCAACCCAGGAGGAAACGGCCGCATAGGCCCTTGCTCTTCACTCTCGGAAGCCCGGCTAAACGCTGGGCTTCCATCGCTGTGAGGTACCCGCTATGAGCTTCGAATTGATCCTGCCGTTCTTTCGACCGATCGAGCCACTGCTGCTCGACGAAGACGTTAGCGAAATCATGGGCAATCCGGATTCGTCTTGGTCTTGCGAGCGCGATGGAAGACTGTGCCAGGAACCGAACATTTCCTTCGACGCGGGCAAGCTGCGCACCGGCCTCGAAGTCATTGCCAACCAGCTCGGCAAAAGGCTCGACGAAGACAACCCTAGACTCCATGCGCAGCTTCCGGACGGAAGCCGGATTGCGGCGTGGATACCCCCGCTCGTGAGTCCGGCCCCGGCAATTGCGATACGGAAATTCACCAGCCGCAATTACACCGTCGATGATCTGATTGCTCGCGGCACACTGACACAGGCGATTGCAGACCTCTTGGCGGAGCAAATTCGCAGCGGCAAGACGCTACTCATCAGCGGTGGAACGGGGACCGGAAAGACGACGCTTTTGCGAATACTCGCCAACTCAATTCCGGAGAATGAACGCATCCTCGTGATCGAAGACACCCCCGAGCTTCAGATCCGGAAGCCGAACATAGTTGCAGTCGGATCCCAGACCAGTACTTTTAAGACCAATGTGTCTTTCGACGACTTATTGAAGGACACGCTTCGCTTCAGACCCGACCGGATCATTCTCGGCGAAGTGCGCGGAATCGAGGCGCGAACGTTGCTCGATTCCTTCAACACTGGCCATGCGGGATCGCTCGCCACAATTCATGCCAACTCGGCAGAAAAAGCCCTTCGTCGTTTCGCCAATCTAGTCATGCGTAGCCACGCGCAGACCACTTTCTCCGATACCGAAGCGGAGATCGGAGAAGCCGTCGATTTTGTCGTCCATGTCGAGCGTCGACCACCCCGTCGCATTGTCCGAGAAGTCCTGGCACTTCGCGGGTACGACCGCGATGCCAAACGCTTCCTGATCGAGCCAGTATTCGAGGTGAAACTTGCCACACCATAGCACTAGAAATGGAACCAGCACCGCTTCTGACTTCCTTACCCGTTGCTTCGCTCCGAATGAAACGATTGCCCTGCTCGTCCGGAGGGAATCTCCTAACGAGACGCTTCAGCGAATTGCTCCCTTGGAGCATGCGCTTACGCCTCGTTACCTCGGCTGGCTCGCACACGAGAACTCTATCGGCGCAAACATCTATGTGGCTGCCAATCCGCTTCGCTCTGACAGCCGCAAACGCACCAAAGAGTGCATCGCCTCAGTACGACATCTCTATCTGGATTTGGATATCGACGGCGAGGCTCGCCTCGCTTCGCTCCGGGCCTCTCACAAGGTTCCCACGCCAACCGCAGTCCTCTCGACATCACTTGGCAAATATCAGATCCTCTGGCGCGTGGATGGCTTCACTTTCGACCAACAGGAAAGTACGCTCAAACTGCTGGTCATCGGCTTCGGCGGCGATCCCGCTTGCACCGACTGCAACCGGGTTCTTCGCCTACCGGGATTCCTGAATTGCAAGTACGATCCCCCGTATCCCGTCACGGTCCAATACCCCAGCGATTTCACCTGGAATCCCGGTGACTTTCGGCTGGATACTCCAGCGGCGAATCCCATGCTTTTGTCCAACGCAATGCCGCCGCGACAACATCCCGATAAGCGCAGCAATTCCGAACGCGATTGGGCCTGGGTTCTGCACGAACTTGCCCACGGAAAGGACCCCGCGAAGCTGACCCGATCGCTGGCCTCGCGGCGGGCCGACAAACCCCGTCCCCTTTATTACGCTCAGCGGACGGTCGACGTTGCATCGGCGAGACTTTGGCTCATCGAAGGCGTTCCGATAGATGACGTTGTCACGATGCTTGTAGTCCGCCGCCTCTTTGAGATTCCCCCTGCACCTTGCTCCGCTCGTGCGCGCGAGATTGCACAAACGGTGCAGAGGATGATTGCACGCAAAAAGATTGCTTGATTCCACTACCTATAAAGGAGAACTAACATGCCACTACTTGAAATCAACCAGATTCGCCACATCAGTGCTTCGGTTCGGCTCGATGAATCCATCGCTGCACAGGTCGATCAGTATGCCGCTTTCATAAGCGCATCCGCAGACGATGTTGTGGAGAAGGCGCTCAACTATGTCTTCTCAAAGGACCGCGAGTTCCAGGAGTTTCTCAAGACGCCACAGGCCAAGCAGGCTGCCTCCACATTGCGTGTCCGCAAAGCGCCGAGTAATGGTGCCACGGAGCAGCCGCCAACGAAGCCTACATCCGGGGTGGAGGCCACAAGTTCTGCGCGGGTGATGAAGGCGTGATCCTGCACTCAATTTCGTGGCGGAGCAAGAACGGTGCTTCGCACCGGAGGAATTTTGACACTCCACCCCTCAAAGGGTCGTGCGGTGAATCCGCACGGATTCGTGAACAGCAACCTGCAAGATCAACATCTTACGAGCAATACGGATTCGTGCGACTTCGCGCGAATCCGTCCGACTTCATTCGTAATGGGAGGGAACACGCATGGCGCTAGTGAATGACGATTCGATTGCAGACAGGGCGAGAAAGCTTGAGTCGTTGCGGATGACCAACGTCTCTTCAAGACTCACGCGCCGCGAGACGGACCACCTCGACGAGCTAGCAAAAAAGCACCGCCTGCAGCGTGGCGAATTCATCCGGCAGCTGATTCTTGACGAGTTGGCGTGCGACTCCGGCGATCCACCCGTGAGCGCGGAGTTGGTCGAAATTATCGGCGTTCGGCTCATGCTCACGAACCTTCTGAAACCACTCACGACAGGGCAGAAGATAACACCCGAAGTCTTCGACGGGATCATAGCCGAGGTCAAAAAGCACAAACGCAGCTTGGCGATCAAGACGCGGACAGACTTGGAGAAAGACTAATGGCAAGCATTCACTGGGGACGAAAAGAAACGATCATTTTCCCGCCGCACAGCGCCATCTACACCTATGGCGCGGTGCTCTTTGCTGTGATCCTCACCGGACTTTTCGTCTACCTGCGCTTCACCTTTGGCAACACTCCGCTGCAGCGCTTCTACACGCCGATCTACATCCGGTCGAGCGTTGCGGGCAGCATCTCCGCCAGCCGCAAAGACAAGTACCGCCTGGTGATGATCGGCGCTCGCGGAATCCAACCGCGACCAGCCACGGACGCGGACGTGGCAGACGGGAACACGCCGGAACCGGGAACCAAGGCGCTCCCGCTTGCCCTCTCCAAGTCCGCCTTGCAGGCGGGTTATGATCTGCTCTACCAGGACCCGGAACGCTCTTACATCGATGCGCCCTTGAGTGCCTACCTCAAGAGTGCGATTTACGGTGGCGACAGCCTATCCGAGATTTACCAGCTGCCACTGTTTTTCGGTTTCCTATCGTTGCTTCTCCAGTTCCCGTTTTCCATCCGGAAGGACATCAAACGCCGCAAGCAAATGAGGTACGGCCGGCGGCTCAAAGGGACGGAGCGGCTCACGCCGAAAGAATTCAACCGCAAGGTACAGGGGGAGGGACTTGGCATCAAAATCGACGGTCTGAAGGAGATGCTTCGCATCCCGGCCAAGGCCGAGGCGCAACACGTTCAGATCATCGCGGACACCGGTGGAGGCAAGACGACCATTATTATGCAGATGCTCCGCCAGATTCGAAGCCGCGGCGATTCCGCCATCGTCTACGACCCGGCGCTGGAGTACACGCGCCGCTTTTACGACCCGAAGCACGACATCATTCTCAATCCGCTCGACAGGCGATGCCCGTACTGGGGACCAGCCGAGGAGTTGCGCACAAGTTCAGAAGCGGACGCAATCGCGGTGTCGCTGTTCCAGCCTCCGCAGGACAAAAAAGGCGAGTTCTTTTTCGAGATTCCGCAGCAGATCTTCGCTTATCTGCTGCGCTATGGACCGATCCCGGAGGAGCTTATCGAATGGATGAGTAACCCAAAAGAGATCGACAATCGAGTTGCTCGCACGGAGGTGGCCAACTTCATCGACGCCTCAGCGCCCCCGCAACGGGTTGGCGTGTTGGCGTCTCTCAGCAAGGTGGCAAAGAGCCTTCGGCTGTTGCCGCACAAGGGTGCTGGCAACGGCGAGTGGACCGCAACCGAGTGGTCGGAAACACGCCAGGGTTGGATCTTCATCACCTCGCTTCCAGCCGAGCGGGAGGCGCTTCGTCCACTGCAAAGCGTATGGATCGACATGCTCGTGCTGCGCCTCCTGAACGAACCGAAAGCCCACCAGAAACGGGTCTGGTTTGTGCTCGACGAGCTGGCCAGCTTGCAGCGTCTTCCCCAGTTTCACACTGCCCTCACCGAGAACCGCAAAAGCAACAATCCAATCATCATGGGTTTTCAGGGGAAGGCTCAGTTGGAAGTGATCTACGGCCACCTGGCAGAGGTCATGCTATCCATGCCAACGACCAGCATTTTCCTGAAGACCAAGGAGCCGAATGCAGGCGAGTGGGTCAGCAAGGCAATCGGCAAAGTCGAAATCGAGCGCATGAAAGAAAGCCACTTCGACGGAACGCGCTCGGGCAGAAATTTCGCGCTCGACATCCAGGTCGAGCCAGCAGTGATGGAATCAGAAATCTCGGGATTGCCCGACCTGCACGCCTTCATCAAATACGAGAACTACGTCACAGGTTTCTCCTTTCCTTACCTCGATATCGAGGGGCATCAGATTCCATTCGAACGCAGACATTTGCCGGACGAGAAGCTCACCTTCGACCCCAAGAACATAAAGGCCAAAACCCACGACGGCACCGCCGCGCCCCCATCGGCCCTGCCGGCAACACCGCGCGCAGCAGTTGATCTTGAGGCAAAGCCGGTCGAAGAAAACGCCGCTGGGGCCGCGCCCGGAAAGAACACCGGCGCAGAGGCCGACAACATCGTCAACGCCGAGGAGCCGAAACAGACAACCTTGGACTTTATTACGAACTAAGAGGCGCATTTGCTCACCATCTCAAAAGCCCTCAGCTCCGCCCAGGCGCAGACCTACCACGCCAAAGAGTTCACGTCTGCCGAGCAAAACTACTGGAAGCAAGACGGCGCCGTCGTCGGCGAGTGGCAGGGCAAGTTGGCCGAGCAATTCGGCCTCGCCGGAGCGGTTGACGCACAGCACTTTGCGCGTTTGAGCGAAGGCCAAGACCCGATCACTGCCGAGCAACTGGTGCGTCATCGGAGCGGGCAATCCTATACCACCGCAGACGGAACCACCGTCAAGCCGGTTGAGCACAG
>Ga0206804_10367_pt1 | contig 9887 bp, 7 predicted proteins | sample Alteio_BWOrgCont_62_FD_152888 | JGI IMG/M metagenome (GOLD analysis project Ga0206804, IMG submission 152888) | Enriched cells from forest soil in Barre Woods Harvard Forest LTER site, Petersham, Massachusetts, United States -... | ecosystem: Environmental > Terrestrial > Soil > Temperate forest > O... | reverse complement strand
CCGGGTGGAATCAGCCGGCCAGATATTGGCCCTGGAGGCTCGACTGCTGGACGAGCAATTTGTAGCTGCCGACGCCACCCCCGAAATACGGGCGGAGGCCAACCATCTGCCAGGCGGCCTGATCCTGGAGGTAGCGCGCGTTCCAAGGATTGCTGACTTCCGACCAGAGGGTCTTGAGCCGGGCGACGGACTGAGCCCGGCCAGTCGCGGCCAGCATGGAGAGGGCCGTGATGGTGGCAAGACCGATGGCCGCAAGAAAGAAGCCGTGCCTCTTTGCCGTGGCCAAGTCGACAACGTGGCGCCGCCATTCCCTGGCGATGAGCGAGGAGAGTACCCCGGCGGAGACGAGGGTGATTCCGAGCCCGGTACGGGACATATTCAAGCAGACGGCAAAGATCAGCAAACTTAGCGCGGCGAGCATGAGCGCGCGGACCAGGATCGTCCGGGCGAGCGCTGCTTGAAGGGCCAGTGCGGGAAGGGACAGGTTGATGAGGGTCGCGACATTCCCGTGATAGTCGAGGGGCCCGAAGACGTCGCCGCGGGACCAGGGTCGCTGGGCGAGCGAACGCTCGAGGGCAGGAAATGCCCCCGTCTTTAAGATCAGCCCGGCGAGGATCACCGAAAGCACCGTCCAGCCCATGGTCCGGAGCAGGCGCCGCCGCCAGGTCTCATGGACGGCGAGATCCGCGGTGACGACCATGGCGAGGAGGATGCTGGAAAGACATATGGCCGAGGGGAAACCATTGCGCGCGTCGACGTTCGCAGGGACCGCGGCGAGCGATGTCCTCGGGATGAAACGATCGGCGGCAGGGTCGAACGTGGAGGCCGCGTTCCAGAGGCCCAGCCACATTATAGCAATGAGCGACCCAGTGCAGAGGACGACCGAAACCGGGACGTGCGGCCAACGGCGTTCCCGGGTGAGCCCGACGGTCCAGGCCACGACAGCGAGGGTAAGTTGCACGGCGAGTCCGTCGGCGAGGCGATAGGTGCGACTGTCAAAAGCCCAAGGCGCATAGATGAGTGCGGCGACAAGAATCCAGCCGGCCAGATTCGTAAACCTGGACGCCGGCAGGCTACCGAGATCCGTGGCCTCAGGGACTTCGACGGAATCGACGAAGCTGGGTGCTGCTACACTCATCAAAAATGGGTTGCGCACTACCTGGCAGAAATCGATTTCCAGCAGCATCGCAGGTTCACTTTCAGATAACATCGGCAAACTGACGTTCCATGCGCTTGAAGCAGTAGAGACCGGCCATAAAAACGACTGCTGCGAAGGCGGATGAGATCAGGAGCGGCTGAAAGGAAGGGAAGGGCGTACCGAGCAGGCTGGCGCGGATCGCTTCCAGAGGCGGGGTGAGCGGGTTGAGGTAATAGATCCAGCGCAGGCGCTCTGGGACTGCGGTGACGGAATAGGCGACCGGACTCGCGTAGAGCAGAAGCTGAGTGAAGACCGGCAGGATGTAGCCGATATCGCGATAAGTCACCGCGAGGCCCGCGCAGCAAAGGCCAACGCCCATGGCGATTGCGGTAAGCACAAGCATCCAAACGGGAAGGAGAAGGAGCAGCGGCGTCGGGGAAATGCGATAGCCGATCAAGAGCGCGGCCATCATTCCCGCAGCCACGCCGAAATCGACGAGACTCGAGCCAATGCCCGAGAGTGGCAGGATGAGGCGGGGAAAGAAGACCTTGGAAATGAGGTGAGAGTTGCCGAGCAAACACCCGCTGGTTTTTCCTAGAATCCCACTGAAATAGTTCCAGCCCAGGAGTCCGGCGAATGAGAAGACGAGATAGGGAAGGCCGCCGCTGGGAAGCTTCGCGACAGAGCCGAAGACGAAGGAAAAGACGCCCGCGGCCATGAGCGGTTGAAGAATTACCCAGATGACACCGAGCGCGGTCTGCTTGTAGCGGAGCTTCAGATCCCGGTCGGTGAGCGAAAACAGGAGATCGCGGAACTGCCAGAGTTCGCGCAGGTCCAAAGCGACCCAGCCGCGGCTCGGGCGGATAGTCAAATACGGTTCGGGGCGGGCCTCCGTCAGCAGCGGCGTCTCATCGGGATTCGTGGGGATCCCGAGTTCGGAAGAGGTAATGACGGTGGAAGATTCGCTATTCAAGATTCGAAAAACGTGGATCGCGGATGGGAAGCGGCGCCGGCGCGGCAGTTCGCAGATGGTAGGCCTTCAAAGAGGGATCAAGAGTCATGGTCAACCCGCCGACGGAGCCAGAGGCTTGGCCGCAGCGACGTCGGTCGGGACGACCGCTTTGGGCTTGCTCCGACCCGCCGCGTGGTAATTCTTCCCGTAGGTCTCGGCCCCGCCGTACTTCTCGTCGCTGGAGTAGTAGTAGTGGCTCGCGATGCCGCGCCACTCGGGCATGAAATTCAAGGCGATGCCATCGGGACGGACGTGCGCGCGAGCAAGGAGTTCGAGAGCGCGCCGGACCACTTTGCGCGGGGTGTTGCCATTGCGGACGACGAGGACCACGGTTTGCGCGGCGCCGACGATGTTCAGGGTATCGCTGACGACATTGACCGGCGCGGTATCGATGATGATCCGGTCGAATTGCAATTTCAGGGTATCGACGAGTTCGGCGAAGCGTTCTCCGGAAAGCAACTCGGCGGGGTTAGGCGCGTGCGCTCCCGCCGGAAGGATCGAAAGATTGGCGATCTCGGTGGCGTGGAGCTCGACCTGTGCACCCACCATGTACTCCGCCACGCCCGGGAGCTTGCGATTGTTCTTTAGGAGGAGAAGGCTCAGAGCTGGCTGGCGAAGGTCCGCATCAAGAAGAAGCGTTCGGAGGCCCTGTTGGGCGAAGGCGATGGCAGCATTCACGGCATTGAGCGTCTTGCCTTCGGAGGGCACGGCGCTGGTAAAGAGAATCACCTTGCGACATTCGACAGGGCCAAGGAGCGAAAGGGCTGTGCGCAACGATCGGAAGCTTTCCGCCATCGGCGAATCGGGCTGATTCAAAAGGGCGAGCGTCTGCGCCGTCGACTGAACATGGCGCAAGGTAGGGATGGCCGAAAGGACGGGCAGACCGAGCCAGCGTTCGGCGTCGTCCACCGTCTTGATCGAGGAGTCCAAAAAGAAGATCGCCGCGAGCACGCCCACGGCGAATAAAGCACCAGCCAGGACGGCTCCGATGGCGATGATCAGCCGGCGGTTCGGCAGCCGCACGGCGGGGACGGCTGGCTCGACGACACGGAAATTCACCGGCTTGATGTCCATGACCACCGTCGTCTCCTTGAGCCGCTTCTGCACGGCATCGTAAAGCGCGCGGTCGGCCGCGAGTTCTTCCTGCAGCCGGCGATAAGGCAGCGTTTTTTCGTCGAGTTTGAGCAGTTCCTTTTCCTGGACAGCCACGGCCTTCTCCAGAGTCTGTTCTGTCACTTGCGCCTCCGTGTACTGCGCCGCCAAACGGTCCGGAGCACTGCGGACGGCTTTCGCTTCTTCCACCTTGGCTTCTTCCAGTCGATTATGAGCCTCGATCATCCGCGGGTGCTTGCCGCGATACTGGTCCGAAAGAGCGAGGATATCCGCCTCGAGGGTTTTGACCCGTCCCAGGGCAGCGGCGACCTGTGGGTCGGCCGCCACGCTGGCGATGTCCAATAACTGTATGGGATCACGGCCGGGCACGGTCTGCAGCATGCTCAAGTCGCTTTCGATCCGAATGCGCGTGCTGCGCGCCCCGGTGAGGCTGGTATTGAGGCCCTGCAACTTCGCTTCCACCAGGTTGCGGCCGGCGTCCATCGAAACGGATTCCATTCGATTCTTGTAATCCTGCACCGCCAGCTCCGAGCGCTCCAATTTGGCCTTCAGCTCTGCCTCCTTTTGCAGCAGCAGGCTGTTCTGCGCTTCCACCTGGCCGACTTGCTGCGCGGTGTTCTGCAACAGAAATTGATCGACGATCGACGCCGCCAACCGTTGGGCAACTTTCGGGTTGGAATGCGTGAAGCCGATGTCCACCAGCAGCGTCTTGGGACGAGCCGTGACAGTCACCGAAGACGAGAGCAGCGCCACGACTTCCGCTTCGGATGCCGGCAGCGGATCGGAGCGACCGAGAAACGCCGGATCGTCGGCCAGATGCAACTCGTGGGCGATGCGCTCCATCAGGGACCGATTGCGAAAATTCTCGATCACCGTCTCCATGACGAGCGGGTCGCGGAGGTCTTCCGTGCTGCCGTCCTCCACTTTGATCGGCCGGGTGGCTTGGGATTCAATTTGGATGACCGTCTTCGACTGAAACTCCTCGGGGATGCGCTGGACATACGCGCCGGCAGCCAAGCCGCAGGCCAACGCCACGAGCGCGATCACCCAGGAACGCCGGAGCAGCACATGGAGTAAACCCGCGAGCTCGAGGGACGGCTCATTGTCGTCCAGAGAGGCCGGGTCAGGCGATTGAAGATCGGCGGGTTTCATATTACAGGAGGCGCTCTTTCACGACGATGATGTCATTCGGCAGGATGACAAAGGACGGCATGCCTTTCTCCTTGGTCATCCGGGCCGCATCCACCCTGATCAGCTGATCCTGCCCTTGCACCTGACGCTTCACAACGATGTTCACCTGACTGGCCGTCTTCGTCCACCCACCGGCCAGCGAGACCGCCCCAAGGATGTCCAGGTCGCGATCGTCGGGATATTCCTTCGTCCCTGGGCTCACCACCTCGCCCATGATATCAAAATACCGTTTGGCCACCATGGTTACATTGACGAAGACTTGGGGGCGGACGAGATAATCCTTATCCAACAGAGCGGCCACGTGGGCCGCCGCCTCGTAAGTCGTCCTTCCCGAAAGATTGACGATTCCGAGCAAGGGGAAGTCGATGGTTCCGTCCTTGGAAATTCGATGAAGTCCGTCGAGTTCTGCGTTTCGAAATACCCGGACTTGAATCTCGTCATTCGGCTTGAGGACGTAATTGCTCGGCACTGCCTGTACGCCCGCAGCCTTCGCTATTTGGGCCGCCGCGCCACCGGGAGTGCCAATCTTCGCAGCAAGGCTGGCGGGGGCGATAGTCTGGGCTGATATGTGGGGTGCGAAGGCCACCAAAAGCGCGCCAAGCAGCGCGAAGATCGGACGGTAGATCGATGCGAAATGTGTGTTCATAAGCAGTTTAGAACGAATACGAAGCGGACACGGTGACTTGCGTTGACGTCTGCGGAAGGTCATTCGATGCGGTGTGGTAGTAGCTGACGGTCGCGGAAAATGCGACGCGTCGAAAGACCGTCCGGGAGATGCTCACCTGGCCAAAAAGAGTCTGGTCCAGGCGGTCGACCGTTTGATCCGAGAGGGTGCTGGTATAGCTGGCCCGTTCGTAGCCGATAGAGGCGCCAAGACTGATCAGGCTGCCGAGTCGCTGGGCGCAGGAGAGGGTCACACTGGTGGAGGTGTAATTCGCTCCCGCGATCGCCGCTGAGTTCTCGACCTGCTGGTCGACTGCGAGTGTAAACGAGGTCCCCACCCGCGGAGTCCAGGTCGCACCAAGCCCGAATACAGGACTCGTCGAACGCGTTTCCCCCGTATCGCGCCATTCAAATCCGACGGATCCGGTATAGGAAAGGAAAGGACTCGCGGTGGAAGTCATCTGGCAGTTGACCTGCTCGAAGGTCTGCGTGTCCGCACCGGCCACGCCGGTGAATCCCGTGGTAAAACCCAAGCCGAAGGTGGTCTTCGTACTATACGCGTAATTCACGGAGGTCGTACTCGTGAGCCCACTGGAATTGATGCCACCGGAATACTGGGCGATCGGGACCGAGAGATCCCATTCGAAACTCGTCTTCGGCGTCCACGCATAGCTACTGGTGAAAGCGACCGTGGCCAATTCGCGCTGGATATCGCCACCGAATTCGCGGTTATCTCCCGAAAGGCTGTCAAAGGCGATCCCGAGACCGAGCTTCAGCCTGGTAAAATCGTACTGCCCGAGCAGCGTCAGTGTCTGCCCGGGGTTGTTTTGGTTTTCCTGCCCGGAACCAAAGGAATACGATGCTCCGTAGTTGAGCGTGACGAAATGCCCGGAGGTCGGTTCACCCAGTTCGGCGCTGAACCCGCCGCTCACCGTCCCAAAGTCGCCATTGGAATTGGAATTCGAACCATTCGATAAGCCAATGGGGTTGCCGGAGGCGCCAAAGGAATGGTCGACTGCCCCGGACGCCCTGTTGTTCGAGCCAAAAGTCATGTTGTACGAAAGGCTTGGGCCGACCGGACTGATCTCCAGCGGACCGAGCCGCAGCAGGTAATCCGACGATAGTGCGCGCGGGATGAGCGGCGAATCCAGGGGGCGTGGCACACCGCCAAATCCATCGAAGAATCGATCCCCCGTCGATCGGCTGTTTTGCAGGGCAGTCCGTGTGAGAGGATTGTTCACCGAGTAGTCCGTCAGATACTCCTGCTGGGCGACGCTTCCCGACGCGGGGTCTGGCGCCTGAGGCGTGGTTGCGCTGGCGGTCGGTGGCGTCAAAATATGCAACGGAAGTCCAAACGGGTTCGCGGGGTCTTCATCGAGAGCAGGTTCCTCGAGTGATGGGGTCTCGAGCAGGCCATCGCCATCCGCAGGTGTCGGATCGGCGGGCAAAGCCTCATGGATTGAAGGTTCCGCAGCTGGCACCGGAACCGTCCGTCCCACGAAAAGGAAAACTTCCACGGCAATGAGACCACTGATCCAACGCCTTGCTCTGAAATACATTTGCACATCGATGCTGTTGTCGCGCGACACATTGCTTCTCACTCGCGATCCGCGGAGCGCTGAACGAGTGTCTCACTCGCCGCCGCGATGGCGGCGCTGACCTGGCGATTCCATTCGAAAAGAAGATCCACACGAGACGAAAGGTGAAGGCCGCGACCGTCTTCGTCCGCCCCAAGCGCCGACCGCATGGACGAGATCCGCTCCCGGTTGTCGGCCAAATGGTGGGTAATGTTCTCCATCAAATAGCCGGTCGCCAGACGTCCCAAAGAGCTTTCGGCGACATAGTAATCCCGTCGATCCCGAGCCAGATAAATCACCGAAAGCGCCCCGATGCGGCGGAGATAGCGGAGTCCATGGCTGGCGGAGCCATTGCTCATGCCCAAGCCCGCTACGATGTCTTCAAAGGTCACGGGACTTGTGGAGCTGAAGACAAATCCGAAAATCTCGCAAACCGATCGTGGAACTCCCAGCAGCCGGGTCACGTGGACGCATAGTTGAATTAACTCCCACCGCGACTGGGAGATATGAGCCGATGCCGGCGCCGGGCGCTCTTCTGCTCCTTCCCCATCTGCCACTATTGAAGATTCCGAGGGTCCAGTTGGGCTCACGTGTTGAAGAAATTATGCAGTTCAGATTTTTCTGAAGTGCCTGGCCAAATTGAGCGCCTTGTTGTGAAAGGCGTTTTCAAGAGCGCGGAAATTTTGGCGAGCTGCCGCCCTTGGTCATTTTCCACAAATTCGTGAAAAGACCTCATCGGTAAGGTTCTGGATTCGCGCCACATCGGAGTGGTTGAAGCCCGCAACTCACCTGCGTAAATCACGATGCTTCTGTGCGTAATAATACCGTCCCGAATAGCTGCCCGCCATTGGACAGGGACTGATTGGCTCCTCAGTCTTACCCACCTCCCCGTTGTAGGGATTCGTCCTACCCGATGCCGATTACCCCGGGTATTCCTCGACGATCAGGCCTCGTTCTCGATCAATCGATTTTGGACAGCGTAGCGCATCAATTGCGAATTGTTACGCAAATTCATCTTCTCGAGGATCCGACTACGATAGGTGCTAATCGTTTTGACGCTCAACGAGAGTTCGTTACCCACTTCCTTAACCGTCTTGCCGGAAGCGAGAAGGCACAGCACCTGATACTCCCGATCGGACAGTGCCAGATGGCACGGACCGTTTCCGTCACGCTCCAGATTCGTCGCCAATTGCTGGGCGATCGACGGTGAAATGTACTTCGTGCCTTTCAGAGCGGCTTCGACTCCTTTGATAAGTTCGTGCCCTGCGGCGTCCTTGCGGATGTAACTCGAAGCCCCCTGTTTCAGTACTCGGATGGCAAACTGTTCCTCCGGGTGCATGGAGAGAACGATGATCGGAAGTTTCGGGAAGTTCTGGCGGATGTCTTTCAGCACGTCCAGTCCTCCACGACCTGGCATGGTAATATCCAGTAAGACCAAGTCCCACTGCTGTTTCCACGTGCATTCCAGTGCCTCCTGCCCGTCGCAAGCGTCGCCAAACTCGGCGTTGGCATAGTGCTCCAGCAACATGCCCTTCAGCCCCTGCCGGACAACATAATGATCGTCAACAACTAAGATTTTAGGTCCCAGATCCCCCTTTTTCATATCGTGTCGTAATTAGGCTACAACGACGAATCGATAGAGTCGAGTCCTACTTAGCAGGACACTCCCGTAGGACAAACACTGATTATGCCCCGTACCACTTCACCGACGATCAGCAGTCCGCGCTGGCCGCCACTGACTTAGGCCAGCGATGTCAGTTGTTCTCAGACTTTTGTTGAGCTCTTCAATTGAAGGCTTCGCTCCGTCTCCGCATCGCTCCCGATCGGAATCCGCAAAATAACCGCGGTGCCTTGCCCGGGTGCGTCGCAGATTTCGACTTCCCCACCGACACTCCACGCTCGTTCGCGCATGCCAAGAATTCCGAAGTTTTTCGTGTGGAGTAACTTAGCTTGTGAGATGCCGACGCCGTTGTCTTCCACCCGCATAACGACTTCCTTTTCCATCTCCTGCAGGGACACTTTGATTCGGGAAGCCTTGGCGTGACGCGCTGCGTTGGTCAGGATTTCCTGAAAGATCCGAAAGACGACGGTTGTCGAACCGACGGAAAGAGAAGTGACTGGCGTAGCGTCCAACTCGTAGCGGATGCCGACCCGCTTCGAAAAGTCCTGCATATGCCATTCGATCGCCTCTCTCAGACCGAGTTCGTCAAGCAAGGGCGGCCGTAGCGCGCACAAAATCCGACGGACAATTTGCAGTGTCGCCTGGATCGCTCCTTCCATGGCCTGGATTTTGTCGTCCACAGCGGGTTTCGCCTCGGGATCGATGGTCTTGGCAATCCGGGCACGCAGCCAGGAGAGATCGATGGTAAAGAGCGTCAGCGCCTGGCCTAATTCGTCGTGAATCTCCCGGGCGATGTTCATCCGCTCCTCCTCGCGGATTTCCTGTCCACGCGCGGCCAATTCACGCAACTGCAGCCGCGAGCGCTCCCGTTCCTCCTCCGCTTGCCGCGCTTCCGTCACGTCAAAAAGGAAGCCGCGGACGTACCTCCGTTCGTTCTCATCGGAGGCCCAATGGACGATCTGCCGAATCCAGATCAATCGACCATCGATTGCCCGGACGCGAAACTCACTTTGAAAGTCATGCAGCGGCTGCGAGACACGCTTCCATCGGCTGCCTTCGTCAACATCCTGGGGAAGGACAAACGAATCCCAAAAATCGGGGCTATACCAACGCCGGAGTGGATGCCCAAATATTGCCTCGGCTTGCGGCCCTACGTAGTTGAATCGCTGCGTATCCAAATCGAAATCAAAGGGCACGGCCCCAGTGGTTTCGGCGAGGCGGCGGAAGATCCTCTCATTGTCCCCCAATTCGTCGATCGTCGTCCTCTGCAGGGTAATGTCCTCGATCGTCCCCAAAACACGCAGGCCGCCCTCGGGTGTTTTCTTTCTAAAAATGCACTCGCGGCTGCGGAGCCACACCCATCCTCCCACTGCATTGCGCAATCGAAACTCGCGTTCCAAAACTTTGGCCGACGACACATACTCCCAGCAGTCGAAGTATTCGAGATGGCCGGCCATTTCGTCTGGATGCGCAAGCGAAATAATAAAAAAAGGATGCATCTCGGCAAGAGCCGCCTTCGCGTACCCGAGAATATCTGGCACCCGGCCGTTGACGTAGGTGCTCTGCTTGCGC
>Ga0206804_10366_pt1 | contig 9905 bp, 6 predicted proteins | sample Alteio_BWOrgCont_62_FD_152888 | JGI IMG/M metagenome (GOLD analysis project Ga0206804, IMG submission 152888) | Enriched cells from forest soil in Barre Woods Harvard Forest LTER site, Petersham, Massachusetts, United States -... | ecosystem: Environmental > Terrestrial > Soil > Temperate forest > O... | reverse complement strand
CATCCGGATTCTGCACCATGCGAATCCACTCGGCCGCCTGTTGCACCGCCGGTTCCAGGTAGCTGTACTCCATCGCTTGCAGACCACGCAGCACCAGAAACGTCCCGTAGAGATAGTTCACGCCCCAGCGCCCGAACCAGCTTCCATCCGGCTCCTGCTCTTTCAGAATGAACTGCACTGCCTTCTCCACGCGCTTGTCTCGCCTCGTGTAGCCATAGGACGCCAGCATCTCCAGCAGCCTGCCCGTAATGTCCACCGTCGGCGGATCGATCATCGCATTGTGGTCGGCAAACGGAATCGACTCGAAGATCTTCTTCGTGTTGTCCTTGTCGAACGACGCCCACCCGCCGCTCTTGCACTGCATCGCAAAGACCCACTCAATCGCCCGCTGCGTCACCTCGTACTGGTAGCGCTCACGCGGGTTATCCACCGACTTCAGCGCCAGCAGCACCTCGCCAGTATCGTCAACATCCGGCTGATGATCGTTGTTGTAGAAGAAGCACCAGCAGCTCGGGTCCGCAATCTTCACATTGTGCGACCAGTCGCCCTGGTGTCGGATCTCCTTCGACAGCAGCCAGTCCGCAGCCTTCACCAGCCGCGGATCCGTGCGCGAAAGCCCGCACTCGCCCAGCGTCGAGAGCACTTGCGCCGTATCCCACACCGGCGAGAAGCACGGAACCATCCTGAACGTCGGCGTCGGATAATTCGGCTCGCCGTCCGGACAATCAATGCCGAGCTTCTCAAACTCGTCTACCGCGCGAATCATCTGCGGATCGTCGAAGCTATACCCAAGGCACCGCAGCGCCACGATCGCATTCAGCATGGCTGGATAGATCGCTCCCAAACCATCCGACCGCTCAAAATGCTCGAGCATCCACTTCTCCGCATGCTTGATCGCGACCTTGCGCAGCGGCCGCACATGCACCCGCTCAAACCAATGCGTCATGCGATCAAGAAACAGGAAGAAGTTCCGCCACGAGAACCAGTGCTTGCGATCCCAACGCAGATGCAGATTCGCACTCTTCCGTCCGCCAACGAACAGCTCCTCAATCCCCTGCTCGTCCGGCAGCTTCTTGAATGGCTTCGTCGCGTAAATGATCGAAAGCGGGACCAGGATCGCGCGCGACCACGCGCTGATCTGGTAGATGTTGAAGTAGAACCACTTCGGGAACAGCACGATCTCGGGCGGAACCGCCGGAACAGCATCGTAGTCATACTGGCCCAGCGCGCACAGGTAAATCTTGGTGAACGTGTTGCAGGTCACCACGCCCCCCTGCTCCAGCACCTTCTCGCGCGCCCGCACCATCACTGGATGATCGGCCTTGTATCCCATCAGCTTCAGCGCGAGATAGCACTTCACGCCGTAGTTCACATTCGACACCCCGCCCGGATACAGACTCCACCCACCGTCCTCATTTTGGTGCCGCAAAATCTCATTTGCCGCGCGCCGCAGCTTGCCCGGATCTCCCGTGCCCAGCAACGTATGCATGAAGATGTAGTCGGACTCCAGCATCGCGTCCGCTTCCAGCTCACCGCACCAATAACCGTCCTCGTGCTGCTGACCCAACAGCCAGCCGATCGAGCGCTGGATGCCATCGCGCACACGATCCATCGCGAGGTCGAGGCGACCAAATCTCGGCTGCGCCGGCCCCTTCGTCTCTCCTGGAGATGTGTTCATTCGCAATCTTTTCGCTCGGACCTTAACAGCCTCGATAAACTTGGCTGCCTGTTAGGCGCCATCTTATTGATGAGCGCTCTCTGGGTTTGGTTACATCGCCGCTGCTGACGCCTTCGGCGCTGCAGCGATCGCCTGCACAATCTCCGGCGGAAGTCCAAACCGGACGTTCTCCGGCATCACCTCAACCTCTTCGACCGAGCCATAACCCTTGCCTTGCAAAAACAGCACAACATCCTGCACCAGAATCTCCGGCGCCGAAGCTCCCGCCGTGATCGCAACCGTCGCCATACCCTCCAGCCACTCCGGCTGAATGTCGTCCGCCTTGTCGATCAGGTACGAGCTCGTCCCCAAATTCCGCGAGACCTCAACCAGCCGGTTCGAGTTCGAACTGTTCCTCGATCCCACAACCAGCACCACATCTGCGCCATGCGCCACATTCTTCACTGCGGTCTGGCGGTTCTCGGTCGCATAGCAGATGTCCTGCGCGTGCGGCCCCACAATGTTCGGAAACCGCTTCTTTAGCGCATCGATCATCGTGGCCGCCTCGTCCAGCGAGAGCGTCGTCTGCGTCAGGTACGCAACCTTGTTCGGGTCTGGCACTACCAGCGACTCAACCTCTGCCGCCGTCGAGACCACCTGGGTCACATCCGGGGCCTCGCCCTGTGTGCCCTCAACCTCCTCGTGGTCACGGTGCCCCACCAAAATCAATGAGTACCCCTGTTTGGCGAACTTGATCGCCTCCACGTGAACCTTTGTCACCAGCGGGCAGGTTGCGTCAACCACCTTCAGCCCGCGTTCCTTCGCCCGCGCCCGCACGGCCGGCGAGACACCATGCGCGGAATAAATCACCCGCTGGCCCTCCGGCACTTCGTCGAGCTCATTCACGAAGATCGCGCCCTTCTGGGCCAGATCGTTCACAACATAGCTGTTATGCACGATCTCCTTGCGCACATAGATCGGCGCACCAAAGGTCTCAAGCGCAATCCGCACAATATCGATCGCCCTCACCACGCCGGCGCAGAAGCCGCGGGGCTTCAAAAGCAGGATGCGCTTGGCAGCGGGGTCGGAGGTCAAATTGTCAATATCGATGGGCGCGGCAACGGGACTGGACACGTCTTCCAGTATACCTTTCTTCGCGCCCGGAAGCACCTGTTTCGGTGAACCAAAAACGGTGCAACCGCGGTGGCCTTCGGCCATCCGCAGCGCCTCGTTCAGCATCACCATCTGCTCCCCCTCAGGAGCAGTCATCCCCCATCATCTCCTACACATGCCCGGTGCAGTTTTCATGCGGACAATGACAGGCAAGCGTCGTCTTGCCAGCCGAGTCCTCGCAGGACTGCGAACAGTACTTCTTTCCGTCCGTGCAGACACAAGTGCAAACCGTATGCGCACACTTCTTGGCCTCTGCCATGGATGCCTCCAACCTTCTGCTTTCAGACACCCACCCACCCTCGCGGAGTTGCCCCGGCCGTTCGACGAGTCGTTTGACGGCACCTTCACGGTTTCTGACGCGCCCCATCCATCTGGACCCCGGCTCTCAAAACTGGACCCAGGCTCTCAAAACGACTCTCGTACAATCGAGAAACGATCCTCGCCGCGCATCCTCCGGATTCTTCGACCGTAAATTCCGATGCTTGTTGATCTCTCGAAGACCGACGAAGTTAGCGGGCCCCAAGAATCGGTAAGGTCTATTACAGATTCGCGTCCCCGGCACTCTCAGCTCTGGTGGTCGCTGTTTTGTGTTGCCATATATGGCGTCGCTGTCACCGCCATCTGGCCTGTAGTCGAGTTGGCGACAGATGACGACTTCGCCTACGCCAAAATGGCCCTCACCTTCGCGAGAACCGGCCACTTTGTCTTCAACGGTTGGGAGACGGCAATGGTGGGGTGGCAGGTCGCGTGGGGCGCCTTGTTCATCCATCTGTTCGGCTATTCCTTCCTTACGCTTCGACTTTCGGTCGTCATCCTGGGCGCCCTCTTCACGTTGCTGTTCCATCGCGTACTTCTTCGGACCGGAGTAACGGGTGGAGCTGCCGTCTTTGGAACTCTTACGGTAGTCCTGTCGCCGTTATTTCTGCCTATGGCCGCCAGCTACATGACGGACGTGCCTTCATTGCTGTGCATCCTGCTGTCGCTCTACGGCTGTCAACGAGCACTGCGCGCCCGCAGCGACCGTGCTGCTCTCGCATGGCTATGCGGGTCGGCAGCCTTGAATGTGCTGGACGGCACAGTCCGCCAGATCGCTTGGTTGGGAGCACTGGTCATCGTACCGTCCGGGTTCTGGGTGCTGCGCAACCGCAGGGGATTCAAAGCGATCGGAATCGTTACCTGGATCCTCAGCCTGCTCTCTATCGCGCTGCTGACGATCTGGTTCCTGCATCAGCCCTATGTTCTCCCCGAGCACATCCTTCGAGGCCCCATAACCTTCCTTGTCATCCGTCACCTGTTGCGCATCTTCGCCTACGCTCCCCTCGAGGTCCTGTGCTTCTCCCTACCGGTACTGGTCGCCTGGATCTTCGAGCTTCGCGCACTCGGCCGGCGTCGAAAAATCCAGATAATTACCCTTTGTGCAGTGATCACGCCTCTTTTACTCGTGGCGGCGCATTACAACAAGATTCAGGGAAGGCTGCCACCGTGGTCCGCGAACGTAGTTAGCCGCTACGGTATTCTCTGGTCGATTCCGCTATTGGGCGACCGCCCCGACACTCTGCCGATCTCGATAACCTCGATGGTCGCGATCGTGTTGCTTGCGTCGCTCACAGGGTTCGTCATCTGGCTGAAAAAGAACGCCAGCAAGGACTGGTTTCGAAGGCACGTTCACGAACAGCCCTCACGACACGATGAGCTGTCGCTATATGAAACCGCCGTGCTTGTTCTTCCGTTCAGTCTCATTTATTTCACTCTGCTCTTGCCGCGTGCAGCCTATCCGTCGCTCTTTAGCGATGTCTTTGACCGCTACTATCTCCCTCTCATTTTCGTAGCAGTGCTGTTGCTGTTACGACTGTTGAGGGAACAGCAGCGCAAGATCCCCGTCAGCTGTTACGCCATGTTGCTGCTCTTCAGCTTCTTCTCAGTCGCGGCGACGCATGATCTGTTTATTGCATACAGGGCAATTGCGTCTATCCGCTCGGAGCTCAAGGCAAGCGGAGTCGCCCTCTCAACGGTCAGCGGCCCCTGGCAGGAAGATGGAAGGAACCAGATCGACGCGCAGGGATACCTCAACGACGATCGGCTCGAGAATCCACCCGGCGCATACCAGCTGTCCTTGAATCCCCCACTCGACCAGTGCCACTACTGGTTCGGCCCCTGCTGCCGGCACTGCATTTTCGCTACGTCCTTACAATCGAGAGGCTCCAATGCCTTGTCCCTTCGCGCTATCCGGATGTGACTTACAGAACTTGGCTGCCACCGTTCCGTCGCACCATCTACATTGAGCGCAATCCCGACACACACTGAGCCCCCAGCGCGACCGCCCACCACTACACACTCTGCTTCAGCATCTGCTCCGCATGCCGCCGCGACGTCTCCGTCAAACTCGCGCCCGAAAGCATTCGCGCAATCTCCTCCACGCGCTCATTCTTCTCCATACGCCGCACGCCCGTCTGCGTCCTTCCCCGACGCTCCGTCTTCTCAATCAAAAAGTGCTGATCTGCAAACGCCGCAATCTGCGGCAGGTGCGTAATGCAGATAACCTGCTGCGCGCGCGCCAGCGCCTTCAGCTTCTGCCCTACCGCCTCCGCCGCGCGCCCGCCGATGCCAATATCGATCTCGTCGAAAACCAGCGTTCGCGGCAATACCGTCTTCCTCTTCTTGCTGCCAGACACTCCCTCTTCCACCGCCACCTTCAGCGCCAGCATCACCCTGCTCATCTCACCGCCCGACGCAATCTCATCCAGCGGCTTCATCGGCTCGCCCGGATTCGTCGCAATCCTCGCCTCCACGCGGTCCCACCCGCTCGCGCCCCAGCTTGACTCCGCCTCCTCCGCCGTGACCTCAACCGCAAACCGCACATTCATCGCCAGCTCGTTGATCTGCTTCTCCGCCAGCTTCGCCAGCTTCTTCGCCGCGCTCGCCCTCTGCTCACTCAACCTCGCAGCAGCCTCGCGATAACCCTTCGCAACCTTCGCCAGTTCCGCCTCTAGCTCCTTCAGCCGGGCCTCGCGATTCTCCAGCTCATTCAGCTTTCCGCTAACCTCTTCGCCGAACGCAATCACCTGCGCCAGCCCCGTAGTTCCTGCGCCTGCTCCGTATTTGCGCTTCAACCGCTCCAGCGCCGCCAGCCTGTCCTCAATCTCACCCAATCGCTCCGGCGATGCCGTCACATCGCCCGCAAAATCCCGCAGCGTTGCCGCCGCATCCTCTACGCTCACCTTCGCCGCACTTAACGCCGCCGCCGTCTCGCGAAACCGCTCGTCAAATTTCGCCAGATCCTCAACATGCTTCAGCGCCCCGCCAAGCAGCGACTCTGCCGACACCTCCGCCTCATACAACAGCTCCAGCGCCGCATTCGCTCCCGTAAACAGCCGCTCAGCATTCGCGAGCACGCGCTTCTCCGCCTCCAGCCGCGCATCCTCTTCCGCGTCCACAATCGCCGCGCCTTCAATCTCCCGCGCCTGAAAGCTCCACAGGTCTAACAATCTCAGCCGATCGGCCTCCGCCGCTCTCAACTCCTCGATCCGCTCCTTCACCTCACGCCACTTCGCGAACGCCGTGCCCGCCTCATCCGCACTCAAATCCGCAAATCTATCTAGCAACAGCCTCTGCTGTGCCGCGTCGAAGGCCACCAGCGTCTCCGACTGCGCATGCACCAGCGCCAGCTCCGGCGCCAACTGCCGCAGCACATTCACCGTCGCCGGTTGATTATTGACGAACACCCTGCCCTTGCCGTTCGCCCCAATCTCCCGCCGCAGCAGGATTTCGCCCCCCTCCGGGTCGATCCCGTTGTCCTCCAGAATCTGCTCCGCACCCGGCGTCGACTCGAAGACGCACCCCACCACAGCCTTCTCGGCGCCAAACCGCACCACATCGCTCGAAGCCTTCCCTCCCAGCAGCAGCACCAGCGCGTCGATCAGAATGGACTTCCCCGCGCCTGTCTCGCCCGTCAGCAGGTTCAGCCCGGTACCGAACTCCGCCACAGCGTGGTCGATCACCGCATAATTTTCCGCGCGCAATTCCAGCAACATTTCGGGGTCTCGTCACCGAGAGCATAGCAGCCCCGAATTTCCTCACCACGCCATCACCCAATCGGGTCCATTCGACCAAAGGAATCTCGAAGTTGAATAACCACCACGTATCTACGTGCATTCCTTGGCAATACAGCCGACACACATTCGGCGTTTACACTGAAACTGAGATATGACTGTCCTCCCCCTCGCGCTCTTCCTACAGGACACGGCAGCAACCCCCTCGGGGCCGCTCTCCGGCCCGCACTCAAACGCGCTCGTGGACATGGTCCATAACAGCGGCCCCACCGCGCTGACCGTTCTTGGAATCCTGCTCCTTGCCAGCATCACCTCCTGGGCCATCATCATCGCCAAGTGGCGCGCCTTTAACGAAGCCAGCGTCCAGAGCAAGCGCTTCCTCCGCGCCTTCCGCAAATCCGGCCGCCTCTCGGAAATCGCTTCCATCGCCGACCAGTTCAAGCCCAGCCCACTCGTCGCCGTCTTCCACGAGATCCACGATGAGTACCAGCGCCAGGCCGGCGGCCGCGGCCAGCCGCCCAATCCCCAAGCCCTCGAGCGCGCCGCCCAAACCGCCGCCTCCGAGTCCCTCACCATCATGGAGCGCCGCATGACCTGGCTCGCGACCACCGCGCAGTGCGCTCCCTTCGTCGGCCTCTTCGGCACCGTCATGGGCATCATCGACGCCTTCCACGGTCTTGGCACAGCCGGAGCCGCCACCCTCCGCGCCGTCGCCCCCGGTATCTCGGAAGCACTCATCACCACGGCCGCTGGTCTCGTCGTCGCCGTCCCCGCCGTCATCGGCTACAACCAGCTCACTCAGCGCCTCAAAGAGTTCGCCGCTCGCATGGACGACTTCGGCCGCGAGCTCCTCAACGCCATCGAGAACGCCGCTATCGCGCAACCTCAACCGCCGGCTTACGAAGAAGCCCCCCGCCGGAGGTCCTGACCATGGCCTTCACCTCCAACGGCCGCACGCAGTCCGCGCTCTCTGACATCAACATCACGCCGCTCGTCGACGTCGTCCTCGTGCTGCTCCTCATCTTCATGGTCACCGCGCCCGTCCTGCAGTCCGGCATCGAAGTCGCCGTCCCCCAGACCCGCACCGTCAACCAGATCACCGAAGAGCACGTCATCGTCACCATCGACAAGAACCAGAACGTCTTCCTGCAGGACAAGCCGGTCAACATCCACGACCTCCCGCGGCTGCTCTCCTCCAACACGCCGAAAGACTCCAAGCGCGTCGTCTTCGTTCGCGCCGATCAGAAGGTTCCCTTCGGCGCCTTCGCCTCCGTAATGGACGCCGTCAAGCAGGCAGGCATCACCAACATCAGCATTGTCACGCGGCCCCTTGAAGGCAACAATCCCTAGCGTCCGGATTTCAAGCCCCGCATGAGCGTCTTCGCCACCCTCGACGAGCAAACTCCCGACCGCTTCGGCAGCGGATTCGTCCGGGCGATCGCGCTTCATGTCCTCGTCGGAGCCTTCCTTGCCGCGCTCGCCATCTACGTCCCCGGCCACGTCGAGCACTGGGGTGAAAACGCCTCAACCGTAGGCGCCATCCAGGCCTCCATGGTCTCGGCCATTCCGCTGCCCTCTAACGTCACGCCCGTAGAAAAGTCCGTCCTCACGAGCGAGAACACCACACCGGCACCCAAGCCTCCGCCCAAGGAAGCCACGCAGCCCCCGCCCAAGCCCACCGACATCCTCATCAAGGAAAAGACCGCTCCCAAGACCCCACCCAAGGTCGCGCCTGTCGAGCAGCCCACTCCGCCCAAGCACCCGCAGCCCACCCCGGCCACCACAAAGGCCGCCAGTGGTGACGCCGCCACCCAGCTCCCGCAGGCCATCAACCAGGTAAAAAATGGCACTGCTATGGCCACCGTGCAGGACCGCACCTTCGGCAACCGCTACGCCTATTACGTCAAGATCGTCAGCCAGATCGTCGCCCAGAACTGGTACACCCAGGAGGCCGACCCCGGCCCCTCCCAGGGCAAACGGGTCACTATCCTCTTTGATATCAACCGCGACGGCGCCCCACAGAACATCCGCATCGAAACCAAGAGCGGATCACCCTCCCTCGACGCCTCTGCCATGCATGCCCTCCAGCGCATCGATGGCTTCGGCCCCCTGCCGGCCGGAGATCACATAACAGTGGAATACTCGTTTGACTACAAACAACCATAGAATTCGCAACATTTACGGAACGTTTCCGTCTACACTCAAAGAAGAAGGTCTGAATACGATGCAAACTGGCCCCCGCCCCGGTGGACCGTCCACAAGCCGACCGCTCGCAGGCAACACGCCTCTCTACACAGTCGCCCTTCTCCTCGTTGCGTTCCTTATCGCACCGGCTCTGCACGCACAGGACTGGTTCCATCTCGAAACATCCACCGGCGCTGGCAAGCTCCGTCTCGCCGTCGCCAGCTTCAAATCCTCAAGCGCTGACCCGGCAACACTCCCCGCGAAGGCCGCGTTCGACGAGACGCTCTACAACGATCTCTCCAACGCCGGCATCTTCGACCTCGTCTCCAAGGACATGACGCCGCAGTCCGCACCCGGCGGTCAATCGGAGATTCAGCTATCCCAGTGGGGCGCTGCACCGGCCAACGCTGCAATGGTCGCGTTCGGCAATCTCGCCGTCAACGGCGGCCGCATCACCGTTAACGGCTTCCTCGACGACACCAAAAACCCGCAGTACCCGCAGGTCTTCGCGCGCCAGTACGCCGACACCGCCAGCGACAACAACGCGCGCCAGATCGCACACAAGTTCGCCGACGAGATCATCGCTCGTCTCGGCGGTGGCATCACCGGCATCGCTGAAACCAAGATCTACTTCGTCAAGCAGAGCGGCACCACGAAAGAAATCTGGGGCATGGACTATGACGGCGCCAATCAGCACCAGATCACCCACACCGGTTACGCAATCTCGCCCCGCATCTCGCCCGACAACTCCCGCATCGCCTTCTCCACACTCGGCAAAAACAGCGGCTTTCAGATCGGCATGTACTCCCTCTTGCTGAATCGCACGGTCAACTTCGCAAATA
>Ga0206804_10365_pt1 | contig 9930 bp, 4 predicted proteins | sample Alteio_BWOrgCont_62_FD_152888 | JGI IMG/M metagenome (GOLD analysis project Ga0206804, IMG submission 152888) | Enriched cells from forest soil in Barre Woods Harvard Forest LTER site, Petersham, Massachusetts, United States -... | ecosystem: Environmental > Terrestrial > Soil > Temperate forest > O... | reverse complement strand
GTCATCATGATGCCGTTGCGAGCGCGTACTCGCTGAAGCGTTATGACATTGCAGAGGACCTGGGCGGGAACCAAGCGTATGAGTATTTGCGCAATCGCGCGGCGCACTTTGGGATCCGGCTGGCGAGCGACATGGTGCCGAATCACATGGGCATCGATTCGGATTGGGTGATCGAAAATCCCGACTGGTTTTTGTACCGCTGGGAGAGCCCGTTTCCCGCATACAGCTTCAATGGTCCGGATCTGTCGACGGACTCGCGGGTAGAGATCAAGATTGAGGACCACTACTACGATCAGACGGATGCGGCGGTGGTGTTTCGGCTGCGGCATCACTCGAACGGCGCGACGCGGTTTGTGTACCACGGCAACGATGGCACGACGTTTGCGTGGAACGATACGGCGCAGATCGACTACTCGCAGGCGTTTGTGCGGGAGCAGGTGATCCAGGCGATTTTGCATGTGGCGCGCCTGTTTCCGATTATTCGCTTTGACGCTGCGATGGTGCTGGCGAAGCGGCATGTACAGCGGTTGTGGTTTCCGCTGCCGGGGGCCGGTGGGTCGATTCCTTCGCGCGCAGAGAATGCGATGAGCCAGGAGGAGTTCGACAGGCTGATGCCGCATGAGTTCTGGCGCGAGGTGGTGGACCGTGTGGCGGCGGAGGTGCCGGGAACGTTGCTGCTGGCTGAGGCGTTCTGGCTGCTCGAGGGGTACTTCGTACGCACGCTGGGAATGCATCGCGTGTACAACTCGGCATTCATGAACATGCTGCGCGATGAGGAGAATGCGAAGTATCGCAGCTACCTGAAGAAGACGATTGAGTTCGATCCGGACATTCTGAAGCGGTATGTGAACTTCATGTCGAACCCGGATGAGAGGACGGCGATCGACCAGTTTGGGACGGGCGACAAGTTTTTTGGAGTAGCAACAATGTTGGCGACGTTACCGGGCTTGCCGATGTTTGCGCACGGTCAGGTGGAGGGTTACACCGAGCGCTATGGCATGGAATACAAGCAGGCCAAGATGGATGAGTGGCCAAACGAGGCGCTCGTCACGCGGCACATGCATGAGATTGCACCGCTGCTGAAGCGGCGGCGGATTTTCGCGGAGAGCGCGAACTTTGTGCTGTATGACTTTTGGACCGGCTACGGCACGGTTGATGAAAATGTTTTTGCGTACTCGAACCGCAACGGTCATGAGCGGTCGATTGTGCTCTACAACAACAGTTACGGCTCGACGCACGGGACGATTCACATCTCCGCGGCTTCGATGGACAAAGGTTCAGGGGAGCTGAGGCAGCGAAGCCTTGCGGAGGGATTGGCTGTCGGGTGGGATGATTCGCTGATCCTAAAGTATCGAGACCATGCGCGGGGGATGGAGTACCTGCGGCGCGCGACTGATATTCATCGCTATGGAATGACGTTTGATCTTCGCGGATATCAGTACGCGGTGTTGGTGGACTGGCAGGAGCTGCATTCGACGGCGGAGTATCCGTGGGATAGGTTGTGCGATTCGCTGAATGGCGCGGGTGTGCACAATCTCGATCACGCGCTGTCTCTATTGCGGCTGCGGCCGCTGCACGAGGCGCTGGAGCATGCTCTGCATCCGGGAGCGATGCGAGTGTTGGCGGAGCTGGGTCGCGAGCTGCTGCGAGCGATCCCGCCGAGCGCACAGCAAATTGAGGCGACGCAAAGCGGTGTGGTGGTGAGCTCCACAGCGAAGGAGCGGGCGATTGAGGAGCGCGCGGCACGAGCGCAGCTGTCACCTCACGAGAAGCTGCGGCTTGGAGACTGGCTGCATTCAGTGAACGACTTTGCCTGGAGGGCGGCGGAGATTCTGCAGCCGGAGTCGTCTGAGGAATTCGTGAGGGAGTTTCGCAAGACACTCGATCCGATGGTTCATGCGGCATTGCGGCTGCCGCTGCTGGAACGGATGTTTTCGACCGTGTGGCCTGGCACTGTACGCATGTGGCTTCCGAGCTGGGAACCGGGCGCTTCCGCCGAGAAGACATGGGGACCGGTGCTGGCGTGGGAGCTATTGCACAGTTTGCCTGGGACTGTGCGACCGGAGGAGAGGTTCGATCAACTGCAGCTGCGCGAGGCACTGGGTGCGATCTTCTCAACGGGTGGGATGGAGGGTGAGGATGTGTGGCGAGCGGCTGCGCGTGTGCGTGTGCTGCTGGCGAACGGCGACCGGCCTGTTCAAGCATTGGCCTATGAGCGATCGTTCTGGGAGGATCCGGATGTTCGCTGGCTTGCTGGCGTGAATGAGTCGGGCGGGAAGACGTACTTCAACCAGGAAGCCACGGACGAGTTGTTGGCGTGGATGGCGCTGCCGTCGCTGCTTGCTGCGACAGAGAGTGCAGAGCCGATGGCGGAGTTGCTGCGCGTGGAAGAGGTAATCGCGAAATTGAGCGCAAGTACCAAGGCATCTGGTTATCAACTGGATCGCCTGCTAGCGGAATCGCCTGAAAGAGCGGAGAGGTCGAGTGGTGGCGGATCGGGTGAAGCGATCTCCGAAGAGTTGCCTGCCGAGGCTGTGACCACCGAGAAAAAAATCAAACAGAGCGAGAGCGGCCAGCGGGGGTAAGCGTTTGGGCGGTCGCCCTTGTTACCAACGAGTGCACTTGTGCACGCGCGGATGATGTCTGAACAGGCCTCTTTTCTGACACTTCGGCGCGTCCAAGCTGATTAGTGTCCGCTGAAGCTAAATCTCCGCATCGCACCATAACCGTGATGGGCCTGCTGCGCCCACACCGCCGCGCGCTGTGGCTTGGGTTGCTCGCGATTTCCGGCGAAAGCATCGCGGATATATTGCAGCCGTGGCCGCTGAAGGTGGTGCTGGACAACGTCATTGCGAGCAAATCAGAGCGCGGGTGGCTGACGCGCGTGATTCATCACAGTATCGGTACGGATCCGATGCGGATTCTGCTGGCGGCATGTGTGGCGGTGATGGTGATCGCGCTGATGAATGCCGTGTGCAGCTATGGCGAGAAGTGGGTGACAACAACGGTGGGGCAGTGGGTGTCGCACGATCTGCGGCGGGCGCTGTACTCGCGTGTGCAGCGACTGTCGCTCTCCTATCACGACCAATCGAAGACGGGCGACCTGATCAGCCGTGTCACGGAGGATATCGATGCGATTCAGACGTTCATCGTGTCGGGGTTGTTGAGCATCGTTGTAGACATCGCGACGATTGTAGGGATGATCGGCGTGATGTTCTATCTGAGCTGGCAGCTCACGCTGATCGCGATGACGGTGGTACCGGCGTTGTTTGCGATCGTGTACGTGTATACGCGGAGGGTGAAGAAGTATTCGCGCGCGGTCCGCAAGCAGGAAGGGAAGATGATCTCGGTGGTGCAGGAGGTGCTGGGATCGATTCGGGTGGTGAAGGCGTTTGCGCGCGAGAACTATGAGATTCAGCGGTTGGAGGGCGAGAGCCTGGAGACGGTCGAGGCGGCGCTGAAGGCGCGCAGGTTGAAAGCACGGCTGGTTCCATTGGTGAGCATCGTGACGGGAGTGGGAACCGCGCTGGTCCTGTACTTCGGCGGCAAGCAGTCGCTGACGAATGTTGTGGTCGGCGCAGGTGGCGGAACGATTGTTGTGTTCCTGGCCTACATCAGGAACATGTACAAGCCGATGCAGGACATCTCGAAGATTATGGACTCGTACTCGAAGGCGGACGTGGGGTATGAGCGGATCAAAGAGGTGATTGAGGTCGAGGACGAGATGCGTGATGCGCCGGATGCAAGGATGGCGCCAAAGCTGCGAGGCGATATCGACTTCGCAGACGTGAGCTTCTGCTACAACTCGGATCGGCCGATTCTCAGCGACATCAATATGCATGTGAAGGCTGGGACGACGGTGGCGATTGTGGGGCCGACAGGTTCGGGTAAGACAACGCTGGTGAACCTGATTCCGCGCTTCTATGACGTGAGCAGTGGCGCGGTGACGGTAGACGGCATTGATGTTCGCAAGCTGAAGCAGAGGTCGCTGCGTGAGCAGATCAGCTTTGTGCTGCAGGACACGGTGCTGTTCAGCGGAACGATCTGGGAGAACATTGCATACGGGCGGCCGGAGGCGAGCTATGCGGAGATGGTGCGCGCGGCTGAAGCGGCGAACGCGGCGGAGTTTATCGACAAGCTGCCGCAGAAGTACGACACGGTGGTCGGCGAGCGCGGGATGACGCTCTCGGGCGGGCAGCGGCAGCGCATCGCCATTGCGCGCGCGATTATTCGCAACAGCCCGATTCTGATCCTTGACGAGCCGAGCTCCGGGTTGGATGCGGCGAGCGAACAGTTAGTGTTCGAGGCGCTGGATCGTCTGATGGAGAACAAGACCTCGATTGTGATCGCACACCGGCTCTCGACGATTCGCAAGGCAAGTTGCATCTTCGTGGTGAAGGATGGGCGGATGGTGGAGCAGGGCACGCACGATGAGTTGATTGCACGCGAGGATGGCGTCTATCGGCAGCTGCACGATATTCAGTTCCAGGAGACGCCGGAGGCGGTGGCTACGGCGTCAGCGTAACTTCGGGCTAGAGAGCCTTGAGCTGTGCGATGCGGCTTTCAAGGGTAGAGACGTACTGATCGATGGACTCGGGCGGGAAGTTGCCGGCGCGGAAGGCGTCGACGAGTTGTTCGTGGCTCAACTGACCGAGCATGGAGCCGATCCAGCGGGCGTCTTCGCGAGGGATGTCCTGGCCGATCCAGTCGTAGCCGCGGCGTTGGATGTAGTTCGCTGCGAGGACGCCTGCGGACTTGAGTAGAAGGCCGGTGGGCGCGGATGGCGTCCCGAAGTCAACGGTCGTAGGTGTGGTGCCGGTGATGAATTTCGAAGCGACGTAGCTGTCGACGTTGCCTTTGTCTTTCGCGCGGCTGGCCTGGAGAGAGTTCGTGGCGAAGGTGGCGCCGATGTCGCTGACGAGAAAGGTTTGGCGGCCGGTCTTCTTGTCGGTGTAGACCGCATTGTTGGCGTCCTTGAGATCCCAATTGTTGAGGACGGCCATCATCACGCGCAGGCCGTTGAATTCGCGGGTGTCGCGGAAGGGGTTGGTCTTCCACTCCCAGATTGCAATCTTGGTGTTGTTGTCGGCCTTGCGTTCGAAGCGGGCATCAAGGACCTGCTGGCCATTGTGCACAAGGTTTGTGCCGCGCTTGATGTCGAGGCCCTGGATGGTTGCGACGTGGAGAAGATAGTCGTCGTTGACGTAGTAGCCGACGGCCCAGAGAAGGCGTGAGGCCACGACCTCAGGGCGAGCTTCTTCGGCGAGTTTCACGCGCCACTTCTTTCCGGTAGCATCTTTGACGTCGAACTTGGGGTTCGTGCCGTTCATGTCTTCGGAGACGAACTTGAAAGGCGCTACGGGCTGGGCGTCTTTGCCGCCCTCGCCGTAGAAGAGATCCTTCGCAGAAATGTTGCCGGGGTCACGCCAGAGCGAAGCGTTGTGAATGTCGGCCTGGCTGATGGGCTTGCCGGTGTCCTTCTTTGCGTCCTTCGGAGTCGCTGACCCCGAGGGCGCGGGTTGCTCCGGGAGCGTGCCCGGTTGTTGCGCCGGCTGCTGTCCGGTGACAGGTGATTGTGCGGGTGTGGACTGGTCGGGCGATCCGGGCGAGGACTGAGCGGGCAAAGGGGCGCCGCTGAAGGCCAGATTGATGGCGGAAAGAATTGCAAGTCGTCGTACGAGGCGAAGCATGGCCGATCTCCGTGACACGGCTTATAAAACTTACATGGTTAGAGACAGTTGGAGCGATTTGCGGCTATCTATTGTGCTGAGAAAAACATCCCGCGGAGGTCGAAAAGGCATCCTTCATCGAAGGAAGACAGGATGGAGCGGGGTGCGTTGGGGTGCCTCAGCGGAGGAACGTGAAGCTTTTTGTGCAACCGGATGCGGGTCTCGAGCCGATACTTGCTGCTATACGCAGGGCGAAGAAGTGTATTCAGATCCTCATCTTCCGGCTGGACCGCCCGGAGATTGAGAAGGCTTTGCTCGAGGCGGTGGAGCGGGGCGTCGCTGTGCAGGCGCTGGTTGCTTATACGAATCGCGGTGGCGACAAGGTTCTGCGGCGGTTCGAGATGCGATCGCTGGAGCGGGGGATTACAGTAACGCGCACGGCGGATGATCTGGTGCGCTATCACGGCAAGATGCTGATCGTGGACGGCAAAGAGCTGTTGCTGTTGGCGTTCAACTTTACGCATCTGGATATCAGTCTCAGTCGGTCGTTTGCGGTCAGCACAACGAACAAGCCGTTGGTCGCGGAAGCCGTGCGGCTGTTTGAGTGCGATTCGAAGCGCACTCCATACAAGACAGAGAATAAGGACTTCATCGTCAGCCCAGCGAACGCGCGCGAGCAACTGACGGCGTTCATCCAAGGCGCGAAGAAACAGCTGCTGATGTATGAGATGAAGATCAGCGATGGCGATTTTGTGCAGCTGCTGAACGAGAAGATCTCGCAGGGCGTGGATGTGCGCGTGATTGGCAGTACTGGCAACAAGGGAGGCACGCTGCCGACGCGCAAACTCCCGATGCGGCTGCATGCACGGGCGATAATTCGCGATGGGCGATCGGTGTTTCTGGGCAGCCAGAGCCTTCGCAAGCTGGAACTCGAGGCACGGCGTGAGATTGGGATCATCGTGCGTGATCAGAAGATCGCGAAGCAGATGGTCGGGATCTTCGATAAGGACTGGAGTGGAGCGACCCCAGAAGTTCAACCTGTCGGAGTTAGTGGCCTCATCGATGTGCCCGCCAAGAAAGTCGCCAAGAGGGTGGTGAAGGAGCTCAACATTCTCCCGGCAGTGGAGCGGGTTCTTGATCGTGTGCTGGAGAACAGAGACGACGTTCAGCTGGAGTCGAAGGAAGTGGTGGAAGGTGTGCGCGAGGCGGTGCACGAAGAGGTGCACGCTGCGGTGAGGGAGGCTCTGCACCAGTTGGTGACTGCGGCCGCGGCTGAGGATAAGCCGGTTGAGCAGACGAAGAACGGTAACCGGTAGGGAGACGGAATTGCATCAGGTCCGCCTAGAAGGCGCGGACGCTCGCTTCGGTGACCAGTTTCTCGACGGCAATGTTCATGGTTGTGCCTAGCTTAATGAAGCCCTCGCGCCACTCGCGCGACCAATCCTGGCTGGTGCTGCGCCGAAGCATGTCGTTCCAGATGTTCTGTGCCTGCCAGATGTTGATGTCCATGGGCAAGGACTGAATGCTCTCAGCGAGAGCGAGTGTTTCGTGCAGGACTGTGAGGTTCTGGAATTCGGCGTTGTCTTCGAGGCGAACCATGGCGCGCTTCATGCGCCTGTCGGCGGTGTAGCTGAGGAGCGGTGAGTCGAGCGTGACGTTGTCAGTCTCAGCACGGTGCAGTAGACGCGATACTTCAGCGGGGTCGAAGGTTTCGGATTCCAGCGCACGACGGAGGCTGGCGTTGATGGCGAAGGTCGAGGTCAGCGCGAGAGCCGGCGGAGCAGCGAAGTTGTTTTCCCCAAGGAAGTGCAGCAGTGTGGCGTGCTCCTCGTAGATGCGAATGAGCGAGCTCTCGACCTGCTCAAGGGTCTGGTTGAGGATGCTGGTGAGGATGCGATGCTGTTCGTCGGCGAAGAGTGATGTGAGGGAATAGAGTGTGCCGCCGAAGAAGCGATCGATGAGGCGAATGAGCTCCGCGAGATCGGCTTTGCGAATTGCGGTGCGTGCGCCCTTGAGAAAGGTGTTCCAACTGGTGTCGTCGCCGGTGTGGAATCGCTTCACGGCGGCAGAGAGATTCTGGTCGCCGAGGTGGAGGACGGCGAAGCAGATCTCTTCGGTCTCCTCGGTGATGCGCGAGCGTACGGAGGCGCGGCCGAGCGCGAGGCGGCCGTGGCCAGAGGTCAGCAGATCGTAGCTGTGGCGCTGTACGTCATAGCAGAACAGTTGTCCGGAGGGTGGATAGGTTCGGAACATCGAACTGATGGCGTAGTGTGCGCCGACGTGCTCCATGTCTACGCGGCGCGAGGTGACGAAGCGGCGATAGACCTCGGCTCCGTTGCCGACTTCGGCGACGTTACTTTGAGCCTGTAGCAGGATGGCGAGAAAGTCGGCTTCGATCCTCTGGCCCGGTTCGCCGAAGAGTTTGGCTGCGAGCTGTAGAACGCGGCCGGCGTAGGCGATGATCTGCACAGTCTCGATGCCGGAGATCTCGTCGAAGAACCAGCCGCAGCTTGTGTACATGAGCTGCGTGTAGCGTTCGAGTTCGAGCAGTTCGAAGACGGTGACGCGCTCCTCGGGAGAGAGCGTGTGGGTGGCGAATGTCTCGAGGAAGCGGTCCTCGTTCTCGGGGCTACGATTCAGGATGACGTTGATGTAGGCGTCGCGAGCGGCCCAGAGGTCTTTGAGCAGAGGTTTAGCGGTGGCCTCTGCGAGGGGAGCGGTGCGGTCGCGCAGCAGATCGAGTGCCTGGCGCAAAGGGCCACGCCATAGCTGATTCCAACCAGGCTTGCCACCGTTGCAACCGCAGTTGGAGCGCCAGCGTTCTACGCCATGGACGCAGCTCCAGGAGCTGTTGTCGACGACCTCGGCCTCCCATTGCGGCGGGAAGCGATCGAGGAACTCGCCGTAGTTCGTGAGAACGGCGTGATGATTCTCCTCGATCCAGTGCATGGCGTAGCTGAGCGCCATCTCGCCGTGACGATGGTGGTGTCCATAGCTCTCGCCGTCGGTGGCGACGTGCGCGAGCTGTGGATCATCAGCTGGCTTGTCAGGGTTGAAGCCTCTAATCAGGCGTTCGCCGAAGCCTTCACCAGAGTTCAGCAGGCCTTCAAAGGCGATGGCGCGAGATGCAGGGCCATCGTAAAAGAAGACAGCGATGGAGCGGCCTTTGTCGAGCTTTACGAGGTACGGGCGCGAGGGATCGATCGAGGCGTTGGGAGTTTCAGTCCAGTGGGATTCAGTGTGGCTGGAACCATCGTCGGCTGAAGAGTTCTGGTGAAGCGGCCGTACGCGGGCGCACTGGTGAGGCGCAAGGATAGTGAAGCGAATACCTTCCTGCGCCATCAGGTCGAGGACGCTGCGTGAGACGGCGGTCTCGGCGAGCCACATGCCTTCGGGCATGCGGCCGAAGCGGTGCTTGAAATCGGCAATTCCCCAGCGGATCTGTGTGCGGGCGTCGCGCTTGCTCGCAAGCGGCATGATGACGTGGTTGTAGACCTGGGCGATCGCGGACCCGTGACCGGAGTAGCGCTCCATGCTGGCTATATCGGCGTCGAGGATCATTCGATAGGTGCGCGGCGCGAAGTCGGCCAGCCAGCTAAGGAGTGTCGGGCCGAAGTTGGAACTCATCCGTGAGTAGTTGTTCACGATGCGGATGATCTGGTTCTGCTTGTTCTGAATGCGGGAGGCACCGTTGGGCGCGTAGCACTCGGAGGTGATGCGCTCGTTCCAGTCGTGGTAGGGGGCGGCCGACTCCTGCATTTCCACGGTCTCGAGCCAGGGGTTTTCACGCGGCGGCTGATAGAAGTGGCCGTGCACGCACACGTATCTCGTGGGAACAGGGGCGGAGTCGGTTGGCTTTGATGTGTGCTTACGAGCCATCGTTCACGATCTTATTCCTTGGACGCAGCACGGCCGTGAATCGCGGTGTGATCCATCCACACGGCCCAGAGAACTGCGAACCAATACACGACGATATCGGTGTAGGAGAAGTAACGGCCCAGTATGACTTTGCCGAAAAATGTGTCGCGGATGATTTCGAGTTGAGGGGACTGAACTTGTTTGAGAAATTCGATGGCTGTGGTGACGACGAGTGCTATGAGGCCAAGCGCGAGAGGTCTTTGGCGCGCGAGGAAGAAGGCGATGAACCAGTAGACCGTCATCGCCCAGAGGAAGGAGCCGCCGTATTTCACGATGAGCGGGGGCAGGCCGATCGGAACGAAGCGACATACCATGCCGAACGGAATGAGCAGCGACATGAACG
>Ga0206804_10364_pt1 | contig 9962 bp, 7 predicted proteins | sample Alteio_BWOrgCont_62_FD_152888 | JGI IMG/M metagenome (GOLD analysis project Ga0206804, IMG submission 152888) | Enriched cells from forest soil in Barre Woods Harvard Forest LTER site, Petersham, Massachusetts, United States -... | ecosystem: Environmental > Terrestrial > Soil > Temperate forest > O... | reverse complement strand
GACGAAAGCCGATGTGCTGGTTGTGCTGGGCGGCGGCGATGGCCGGGCGGAACGGGCGGCGGAATTGTTCAAGCAGGACGAGGCGTCGGCGGTCCTAGTCACGGGTTATGGCGATTGCGCTTTCAACGTGCAAGTGATGGAAAAAAGCGGGGTGCCCGCATCGGCGATCACGGCGGAGCCCACGGCGCTTTCGACGCTGGAAAACGCGACTATTTCCATTCCGCTGCTGCGCAAAATGGGCGCGCATCGGGTGATTCTCGTGACGTCGTGGTACCATTCGAGGAGGGCGCTGGCGTGCTTCGAGCATTTCGCGCCGGACATGAAGTTCTACTCGAGGCCCTCTTACGTGGAGGACCATTCCTGGAAATTAAACCGGGCCGGTTACAGCAAGCACGTGAATATCGAGTATCTCAAAATACTCGGGTACTGGGTGGGGCACGGAATCTGGCCGTTTTAGCCGATTCAGCGCCGAAGCAACGCAGCCCGTTCGCAGCCTTCCTTGACCAATGAATCGACCGCCAGTTCGACGCCCGTCTGTCGGCCCAGGATTTCCATGAGAACCTCAACCCGTTTCTGGCCGGGCAGGACGCGGGAGATGAGTCCGCGCAGACCATGCAAGCTATCGTGGGTGAGGAGAACGGCGTCGCCGGGGGCAAGTTCGGGGGCGATGGTGTGGAGTTCGCTTGTCCCGACGAGCGCGCGCAGATCATTGATGGTGGTGTCGGAAATCACGGGCCAATAATCGCCAAAATGAACGATGTTGCTCACGCTGCGGGCGGACTGGACTTGCCGGAGGCGGTCGTTCCAATCGAACTTCGCGAAGAGGTAACCGGGAAAGAGCGCTTCGGTGATCCAGGTGAGGGTTTGCCGGGTGGCGCGCTTGAAGCGGATGCGGGGAAGAAATACTTCAATCTTGTCCATTTTCCGAAGGTGGGCTGCGGCGAGGTGCTCGTGCTTCGGATGCGTTCGAAGACAAAACCAGCCTACAGATTTATTCTGAGTCGCGAGTTCGCGACGGGGCAGGCTGCATTCCAAAGCGAGGGACATGGTGAGTTTCTAGTATCGAACAGGGGTATGAATGATGATTTAGGCAGGGGTTTATGGCTTGCGCGTGACAATTATATGTCAGTTCTATGACAATATAATAAAGACTTGTTATTTGTCTTTCGGATCGCCAATAGGCAGGGCACCTTTCACACGATTAATCCCAAACACTGACAATCCGGTTGATTCATGAGACGGCGTAACTTAATATTCACCTTCGTTTGCGTACTTGCGGGTACGCTTATGAATATGACCGACCACGTCCAAGCCCAAGGAATTGACCATGTTTCACTTTCGGGGGAAAGCGTGGCCGAGGAATTGCGCCAATCAGGTGTCAATCAGCCCTATAATTTGAAGCTGGGTCCGTTTTCGCTCCGGATGGAGGCGGGGATCACGACCAGTTACAACGATAATATCAATCTATCGAAGACAGACACGATCGGGGACTTTATTACGACTCCATCGACAACAATTCATGGCCTCTGGCAGGTGTCGGACTTGAACACGGTTAGTTTCAATTTAGGAATTGGTTACCAGACGTATCTTTCTCACTCGGAGGATAACAGCATCCTTCTCTCGCCGGACAGCGAGGCGCAGTTTAACTTTTTCGTGGGCGATGTGATGTTCACGGTGCACGACGGATTTTCGTACCAGCAAGATCCGACGCAGATTGGGCAGTTGAGCAACACGGTTCGACTTCAGCGGTTTACGAATGATTTTGGGATCGGGGCGAAATGGGACCTGAGCAGCTTTGTGCTTTCGCTCGACTATGATCATACGAACTTTTGGGTCACGAACAGCCTTTACGACTATCTAACCAACCAGAGCGATACGGTGACGGCGAAGGTCTCGTATAATGTCGATAAGTCGATCCAGACCGGGCTCAGTATGTCCGTTTCGGACACGAGATATGACCAGAGTTTCCAGAACGACAACCGGAACCTATCGGTGGGGCCGTTTGTGACGGCAACGATTACGAAGAGTCTATCCCTGACGGGCCAAGTGGGCGGTTACTTTACGAACTATGACAAGGGAGGCAGCAACGGGGACAGCCAGGACTTGAGTTCCTATTATTTCAGTTTGGGGATCAATCACCAGATCACCCAAAGCATTCGCGAATCGCTGACGGCGGGCCGGGAATTCATCCCGGGGCTGACTACCAATTATACGGAGCGCATTTACGCCAACTATACATTGACCTGGCAGGCCACAACTTACCTCAATGCGGGCGCGAACCTGCTGTGGGAAAACTTGAACGACTCGCAGGGCACCGTTCATGAGACGTCGGAACGCTACGGATTTGGACTGAGTCTCAACGATAGCTTGACCGAGCACGCGACCCTGAGCTTGAACTACCAGTATTTGGTCAAGAACGCAAACCCATCGTTCCTGAGCTACGAACAGAATCTGGTGACCGCCGGGGTTAATTACCAATTCTAACTCCGACCGACGATGAGACAAACGCGTGTTATCAGCATGGCAGGAATATGGGCTGCGCTCGCCGTGCTGGCGCAAGCGCAGGTCTCGACGTTTCCGAGTCCGCCGCCCTTGCCGTCCGGGACGGACCGCACGGCCAACGGTGGCGCGAGTGGGTCGTCGAGCCCGAGCGTGGCACCGTACCCTTCGGATACGGAATCGACGATTCAAACGCCCGGCGCGACGGCGGCAGCGAGTTCCACGAACGCTCCGGCCGCCTCGCCGGTGACGGCGGCGACGCTGACCTCGATGGCCTCCTTGGACGACAAGATTTTACTGGAACCAGGCGACACGATCAGTTTCCGCGTGATCGAAGACCGGGACCAGGCCATTTCGTTGCCGGTGGCGGATACCGGCGAGGTGAATTTCCCCTACATCAACCGGGTGAAGGTGGAGGGAAAAACCTGTCATCAGGTGGCCATGGAAGTGAAGAAGCTTTTGGAAGTCGATTATTACAAGCGGGCGACGGTTATCGTTGGGCTCGATGTCATGGTGGGCAAGGACAAGGCCCCGGCGAAGGACATGGCGTGGGTGGTCGGCGAGGTGCGGCAGGTGGGACCCATTGAGCTGGTGAAAGCGCAACCGATGACGGTGAGCCAGATCGTCCTGCGCGCCGGGGGATTTGGAGATTTCGCCGATCAGCGGAAGGTGAAGGTACTTCATCGGAACCCGAAGGCGTCCGATACGGACAACAACCATCTGCTTGACTCGGATAATGTGAAGGACGCCCAAATCATCGACGTCAAGTCGGTGTTCGATGGGAAATCGACGGTCGATCCGGTGGTGAAAGCGGGCGACTATATCATCGTGCCCAAGCAATGGGTCCATTTGTAATTAGCCAACGCGCATGCCCACCCCTCCGTCCGATCTTATTCCCCTCAGCGACAGTGCCTCGGAGCGCTCGGCGAGCCGCGCCGGGACGCAGTTCTATCGTCTCCGGTTTTGGGCGCGACGTTACTGGTGGATCGTGGCGCTGACCACCATGGTGGGGATGAGTATTGTGGACATACTCTGCCTGCGCGACGTTCCGGAGTATGCGTCGTATGCGCAGATGGAGGTCGTGGGCCGCATCGCGCTGCCGCAATCCCAGATGTACAACGACTCGATGAACCTGGCGACGTTTTTCGGGACGCAGGTGGCGAACATGAAGTCGCCGCAGACGGTGAGCCAGGCGGTGGACCGCATTACGACGATGCATCCCGAGATTACGGTGGACCCGGAGGCGGAAGTGGAGGCGGGAATGGAATTGAGAACGGCGATCTTCGATCTCAAGGTGACCTCGACGAATCCCGACTACGCGAAGGTGCTGCTCGACGCGCTCATGGACACGTATCTTTCGAGCAAGCGGGAGATGAAGAACCAGACGACCGATGTGGCGGTGGCGGCGATCACCGAGGAAATCGACAAGTTGGAAGCCGATATAGCAAAGGATGAGAAGCAGTTGCTCGATTTTCAAAAGAGCAACAACGTGGTTTTCATCGAGGAGCAAAGCGGCGCGGCCGCCTCCCTGCTGGTGGGCTTGAACGGCGAACTCGCCCGGTTGACCAAGGAGCACGACCTTCTCACCCTGGAGCGGAACGACCCGATCATCACTGCGGCGGAAAGGAACCCCTTGACGGTGGGCGGGAAGATGGAGGTGGACCCGGCGATTGAGGCGGCCCTGCCCGGCGATGCCGCCAATGTGAATCCGGACATCATTCTTGCGGAGCAAAACCGGATCGAGAAACTCAAGATCGTCAGGGACCAATACGGGGAATATCTCAAGGACGCGCATCCGAAGATGATCCAACTGGCCGATGACATTGCCAACGAACAGAAATATCTTGAGACCCTGAAATCGCAAGGCAAGACGGCGCGGGACGCGCGGCGGGAGGACCTGGAGCTCCAGATCACGAATTTGGGAAAACAGATCGATGACCAACGGGAGAAATCACTCAAGTTGAGCGAGCTCTTTGCCACGTACCAGGAATTGAAGAACAAGGACGCCCGCCATGAGGCTCTCTACAACCAGCTCAAGGCGACCATTCAGAATTTCGACGTGAACAAGTCGGTCGATCAGGAGGACGTTGCCATCAAGGCTGCCGCTTCCCCGGCCAGGCTGATCAATCATAGCTGGTTGATTCGTCTTTTGGGCGGATTCGGAGGAGGAGCGGCGGTGGGAATCTGCATCGTTTTCGGCATTGTCTTCCTGGACGACAAGATCAACACCAGGATCGATATTGAAAATGAAATCGACTTTCCGCTCGTGGGAGAAATTCCCCTGGTGCGCCTGGACAAGAAATCGAGGCGCGTGCCGCTGGTGTCCGAGGACGACACGAGGCATGAATTCATTGAACATCACCGGGACATCCGGTCCAATATTCTCTTTGGCCGCTCGGAGATTGCCCGGAACCGGTCTCTGATGATCACCAGTGCGGCGCCGGGCGAAGGGAAATCGACCCTGGCGGCCAATCTCGGCGCGACGTTCGCCCTTTCGGGAATCCGGGTGCTGCTCATCGACGCCGATCTCCGAAGAGGAATTCTGCATGTGATGTTCAAGGTCAAGCCGGGGCCGGGCCTGTCCGATTATCTGTTGGGTCACCGGACCTGGCGGGAAGTTGTCCGCCCCACGAACGTCCCCAACCTGGAATTGATTCCGCGTGGAAAAGTGCCAAGCCGCGCGGGAGACCTTCTCCTTTCGTCGGCCACGGACGTTCTCGTCAACGAGAGCCTGGAGGCTTACGACATGGTTTTGTGGGACACGGCGCCTCTTTTTGCGGCGCACGATGCGGCCAATCTTTGTTCGAGAGTGGATGGGGTCCTGTTTTTGGCGCGCGTCCGGCATAGCTCGGTGAACCTGGTTCGGTCCGCGCTGGATGAACTCACGCGAAGGAATGCGAACGTTTTTGGGGTCGTTCTCAATGCGGTGAAGCAGGGCGGGAGCGGGTACTACCACAAGTATCGTTACAAGGAGTACGGAGCCGTGGCGGCGGAGGTTTAGGGCGGGTTTATGGAATGCGATTTATAGGACGGGGGCGAATGGGTGCCTTTGGACTTTCTATATATAATTAGGTAACATCTCGGAAGAAACATCCGGGATTTTTTATTGCCTGCGCATATTCGACTTTATATAGATAAATGTGTAAAATCTCGGAAATACTGTCCGGGATTTTTTGTTGGTCTATACGTTTTTAAGAGTAGAAAGCGGCTTGCAAAATAGATTTGTAAGAGGGGTATGATCTATACAAAAAAGCCGGTTAATTTGTTCTAAGATATTCTCATTGTGTTAGTCACGCAATCGTCACCGTTCTGTAACCCTATAACTCTTGAAGAGTAGTTGGGCGTCCTTAAGATGGCCGCCCGCCATGGAAACATGTTTGACTCATTTATTCCTATTGGATGCTGTCCATGGGCAGGCGGATGGTCTTGTTTTGACGGCCAAACGAGAAAAAACAGGGCGCCACTTTTCGCGATCATAGGTGCGATCAACCATGTCTCTGCGCCTTATGAAGCCCTTCAAAAGCTCCACTTCTCCGAGGCTGCCCGCAAGTCGGGCGGTATGGATCGGGCATTTATTGCTGGCGACGATTCTGCTCGCGCCGACGTTCGCTTGGGCATCGTCTTCGGTCGAGGCGCCTGAGGCTTCGCCATCGGATGGGGCGACGAGCGCAAGCCAACCGGCGGAGAAGAAGGATACGACGCCGCGTTTCTACATTCAGGAATACCGGGTAGAGGGAGGCGGAAATCTCCTGCCGCGCATAGAAACGGAGGAGGCGGTTTACCCGTATCTCGGCCCCTATCGGACGGCGGCGGATGTGGATCAGGCGCGTGCGGCGCTCGAGCAGGCTTACCGCAACAAGGGATACCAGACCGTTACGGTGGAAATACCGGCGCAACATGCGAAGACGGGGATCATTTTCCTGAAGGTGAATCAGGGAGAGGTGGCGCGGCTGCGGGTGATGGGTTCCCGTTATTTCTCGATCGATGAGATCAAGCGCGAAGCTCCGTCGCTGCAGGAGGGCGCGTCGCCGAATTTCAGCCAGGTGACGCATGATCTGGTGGTGCTCAACCAGCTTTCCGACCGGCGGATTACGCCCACAGTGCGGGCGGGAGAGATTCCAGGCACGGTCGATGTCGATTTGAATGTGAAGGATACGATGCCGCTGCATGGCAGCTTGGAAATCAACAATCGCTATAGCGCGAATACCACGCCGTTACGGATCAACGGATCCGTGAATTACGACAACCTCTGGCAGCTCGGGCATTCGATTGGGGCGAGCTTTCAGGTATCGCCGGAGGACCTGACCCAAGTCAAAGTTTTTTCGGGTTATTACCTCGCGCGAGTTCCCGGCGTCGATTGGTTGAGCCTGGAGCTGCAGGGTTCTTACCAGGATAGCAACGTGAGCACGTTGGGCGGTATCGGCGCAGTCGGTAAGGGCAATACAATTGGTGGCCGTGCGATGATTGCGCTGCCTCAACTCGACGGTTTTTATCAATCGGTCAGCCTTGGCATCGACCGCAAAGATCTCAGCCAGGATACGATTATCGCTGGCGTCGATTCGTCGGCGCCGGTCACCTATTATCCCTTCAGTGCGGCGTACAGCGGGACGTGGCTGGGCAAGGGCTACGAGACCGATATGAATGGGAGTGTGAATTTCGGTGTTCGCGGTCTGGGCAGCGACGAGGAGGATTTCGAGCGCCGTCGGCACGACGCGGACGGAAGCTTCATTTATTTCCGGGGCGATCTTTCGCATACCCGCGATTTGCCGGAGGGCTTTCAGGTTTTCGTCAAGGCGCAGGGGCAGGCGTCCGAGACTCCGCTGGTCGATGGCGAGGAGTTTACGGGAGGCGGTCTCGGGACGGTGCGCGGCTATCTCGAGTCGGAGGATCTGGGCGACAACGGCATTTTCGGTTCGATGGAAATGCGCAGTCCCTCGCTGAGCGACTTGTTCGGCAAGACGGTGGACGAATGGCGCTTTTATCTCTTCGGCGAGGGGGGCTTGCTGACGATCGACAAGGCGCTCCCGGGGCAGCAGGAGAAATTCAAGCTGGCGAGCGTCGGAATCGGGACACGGATGAAATTTGCCGGGCATTACAACGGGTCATTCGATGTCGGATTGCCGCTGGATAACGCCAGTACAACCAATGCTTACGAGCCGCTGCTCACCTTTCGCGTCTGGGCGGAATTTTAAGACAACGACCACGAGAACTTTATGAAACGCCTTCTGACCCTCCTTATCATTTGCTTCGCTTTGTCAGGTACCGGCACGGTCCACGCCTGGTGGAACGACAAGTGGACCGTGCGCAAGAAAATCACCATCGATGTGAGCCCGGCGGGTGGGGCGATTGCCGATCCGATCGGGACGACGCCGGTTTTGATTCGCCTGTCCGATTTCAATTTCGCGGCGGCGAAAGAAGACGGCGGCGATATTCGCATCGTGGCGGAGGACGACAAGACGACGCTCCCGTGCCGGATCGAGAAATACGATTCGCTGATGGGCGAGGCGTTCGTCTGGGTGAGCGTGCCGAACCTGAAGCCGGGAGCCGCGACGAGCCTCTGGCTCTATTACGGAAACACGGGGGACACGACGGTCCAGGGCGATGCGACGACGAAACTGGTTTTCGATGCGGACACGGTACTGGTTTATCATTTCGCGGAGAAGGCCGGGCAGCCCGCGGCCGATTCGAGCGCGTTGGGCAACACGGCGCAAAACGCGGGGTTGGTCGATGACGGCGCGCAGATCGGGCCGGGGTTGCGGCTCGACGGCAAGACGGCGGTGACGATTCCCACCTCGGCGTCGCTGGCCTGGGCGGATGGCGCGGCGATGACGTGGACGGCATGGGTCAAGCCCGCCGCGCTGGCGCCGAACGCGGTGCTCTTCAGCCGCCGGGATGGCACGAAGGATTTCCTGGTTGGCGCGGACAACGGATCGCCGTTTGTGGAGGTGAACGGGAACCGGACTTCGTCGGGCGCTCCGCTGGCGGTGAACACGTGGCACTACCTGGCGGTCTCGGCGGACGCGGCGAAGGTGACGCTTTATGTCGATGGCGCGCCTTACGGGAGCCTGGGCAGTCCGTTGCCGGCTCTGAACAGCCCGGCACGATTGGGAGGAGATGCACCCGATGCGGGCACGAGCAACACGGCTTTTATCGGTTCGATGGATGAGCTGGAAATTTCGAAGGTGGCGCGCGCTCCGGGCTTCATCAAGTTTGCCTCCGAGTCGCAGGGCGGGGATTTCGCGGCGAAGGTGATGGCGGTGAGCGAGGACATGGCTCCGCCGGCGGGATGGTTGAGCGGCGCGTTCGGACTTTTTGGGGTGATTCTCAAGTCGGTGACGATCGATGGCTGGGTGGTGATTGGGATTCTCGCGATCATGTCGGTCGTGAGTTGGTGGGTGATGATCACGAAATTTTTTCATGTGAACGCAGTGCAAAAGAGCAACCAGCTCTTCCTGCAGGAGTGGGAGCAGGTGGCGGCCGATCTGACGGCGATCGATCATAACGACACGGAAAGTCTTGGCGGCGACTCCGGGCCACGGATCCAGAGGCTGATCCGGAAATCGCCGTTGTACCGGATTTATCACATTGGGTCCGGCGAGATCGGGAAGCGCGTGGCCTCGGGTGGAGGCCTCTCGTCGCGCTCGATCCAGGCGATCCGGGCGAGTCTCGACGGCGGGTATGTCCGGGAAAATCATGCGCTCAACGACGGACTGGTGTTCCTGACGATCTCGATCGCGGGTGGGCCTTTCATGGGGCTGCTCGGCACGGTGGTCGGCGTCATGATCACGTTCGCGGCGATTGCTGCGACGGGCGAAGTGAATATCAGCGCGATTGCGCCGGGTCTGGCGGCGGCGCTGGTCGCGACAGTGGCGGGGCTGCTGGTCGCGATCCCGGCACTGCTGGGATACAACTACCTCGTTTCGCGGCTGAAGACGGTGACGAGCGACCTACAGGTCTTCATCGACGAGTTTGTGACCAAGATGGCCGAGGTCTATAGCGGGCCCGGCGAATAATAACCTTTTTTCGAGAAAGAAACGATTATGTCGATGAAAGCAGATGCGGAAGGAAAAGCCTACGATGACATTAATGTCACGCCGATGGTGGATCTCTATCTCGTGCTGCTGCTCATCTTCATCATCATGACGACCGCGGGGTTGCAGGGGCTAAAGGTCCATTTGCCGAAGGAGAGCGCGGCGACGAGCCAGGCGAAGAAAAAGATGGAGGCGATCAGCGTCACCAACAGCGGGCAGATTCTTCTCGGGACACGTCCGGTTTCACTGGCAGAACTGGAACAGTTGCTCGTGTCGGACAAGGCAAAGTCGCCGGACATGCATGTGGTGATCCGGGGCGACAGCGCGGCGCAGTACCAAGGGATCATGGATGTGCTGAACGTTTGCACGAAGAACGACATCACCGAGGTGGCGCTGGCCACGAAACCGCCCAAGGGCCAATAACCGCGAACA
>Ga0206804_10276_pt1 | contig 10057 bp, 12 predicted proteins | sample Alteio_BWOrgCont_62_FD_152888 | JGI IMG/M metagenome (GOLD analysis project Ga0206804, IMG submission 152888) | Enriched cells from forest soil in Barre Woods Harvard Forest LTER site, Petersham, Massachusetts, United States -... | ecosystem: Environmental > Terrestrial > Soil > Temperate forest >... | reverse complement strand
GCGCAGATTTGATCGGAGAGGCTAAAAGTACATTGAAAATATCGATTGACTGTCCCGTCGCACGGGCGCGGATTTACCCAGGAGATTGGAGGTTCTTCGCTCCGTGTCGCTCAGAATGACAATTTTTGGGGCGGCTTGAAGCCGCATTTGTGCGTGCTGCGCTTGGAGTTGCTTACGCCCACAGATTGCGATCAAGTGTCCGATACTGGATCGCTTCGCCGACGTGATCGGCGAGGATGTTTTCTGAGGCGGCGAGGTCGGCAATTGTTCGGGCAACCTTCAGGATTCGGTCGTACGCACGTGCACTAAAATTTAACTCCGTCATGGCCATTTTCATCATGCCTTCGGCGGCTTCGTCGAGGGCGCAGTGGTGCTTGAGGAGCTTGGCGGACATGCGGGCGTTGCAGCGGGTCTTGCCGTTTTTGGCAAAGCGTTCCCGCTGGATTTCGCGGGCTTTGCTCACTCGTTCACGGATGGCTTCGGAGGGTTCGCCGGGGACTTTGCTCGAGATGTCCTGGTACTGGACGGCGGGGACTTCGACGTGGATGTCGATGCGGTCGAGGAGCGGGCCGGAAATCTTGTCGCGGTAGCGCTGGACGTCCACGGAACTGCACCGGCATTCGCGCTTCGGATCTCCGAAGTAGCCGCACTTGCAGGGATGCGTTGCCTTTTTGCAAGGTGACGCTTCATAGGGTTCATTGCTCACGCGGCCTCTACTTTACAGAGGTGAAGGGCTACCCCGCCAGCCCAAAGACCATCGGTGAGATGATCCGGAAGCGCCGGCTCGACCTCGGGTTGGGCCAGGCAGAAGTCGCAAAAATCATTGGGTGCGACACCACAACAGTGACCAATTGGGAGAAGAACCACACCTCGCCGCAGATCAATTATATGGCAGCAGTTGTCGGATTTCTCGGCTTCAATCCATTTCCAAACGGCAGCACCTTGGCCGAGGGGCTGGTCAATTCCCGCATGTTGCAGGGTAAGACCCAAGAGGACTTTGCAGGTGAACTTGGCGTCGATCCAAGCACGCTCGGCAAGTGGGAGCGGGGCGACAGGAAACCGATCGGAAAGTATCTTGATCGCGTCATCGCCCTGTGCCCCTCTATTTCCCAACACCCATGAGGCCAACGAATATTGCTGCCGGATCGTTCATTTTCGGTCCTACATCCTCCGCCTTTCGCTACGCGGAGGAACTTTGGCGTACGCTTCCTCGCCCGAATTCGGCAGAAACCGTAATTCTGGCGAAGGCGTTCGAGGCAGCCTTCAGCGGATTGTCGCTCAATGCGACTGTACTGGAGGGCCTGAATCTCCGACGGCCGCACTTTACCGCCTGCTTCAACGGCATCTTTGGCGGGGGGACTACGGGTTTCCCTGGCGAATTCGCCCTCGCCAACTACGGACTTCTTCTCTTCGCCGAAATCGACAGTTTCAAACCAGAAATCGTCTCTGGTTTGGCGGAGAGGTTGAAGAAGCCGCCGCCCGAAGGATTCCCTGTCGTTTTCATTCATGGCGCACGTGCCACCGACCTTCCGGCTCCATTGGCTTCCCTCAACTGGCCGAGAGTTCAACTCTGACAGAAGTGCGCTCACCCAGCCAAGGAATCCCACAGCGGTTTCAAATCGTCGTCCTCAAGCGCCTGCAGGCGATACGCAGAATTGAGTTCGAAGGTTCGCTGGAGCCTGAGTTTTGACTCGTTCAACTGCCCAAGCTGGCAATCGTAGCAGGCAAGATTGAAGTGAAAGACCGCAGTCTCGGGCAGGCGTTCGACCGCGTTGACCAAAATCAAGCGGGCCGCTTCCAGACAATCGGCGCGCCTGGTCGCGTAGGCCCAACAGACTGTCCATTGCACATTGTCGGGATCACGCAGCGCCAACGTCCTTGAAACGGTCTGCATTGCCTTCCAGCATTTCAGCATCGAGTAGATGCGAACCCGGAGAGCCAAGACCTCTGTGGCGCTCCTCAACTCAGGATCGATTTCCTCCAGCTCCGCAGTGGCATCGAGAGGCATGCCGAGTTCGATGAATCCCTCCGCCGCAAGGAGGTTTCTCTGGAATGCGTTCTGCACATCCATTCCGCTATTTCCCCGCGGCCTCTTTGAGGTGTTCGCAGACGAAGCACGTCGCCGAATTCTCGGGGCGAGCTCCGTATCTTCCCTTTTTCCCGCAATACGCGCAGGTCGTACAGTTCTTGCACATCCGCGAGGGTCGCAGTCCGCCCTGACATTTGCCGTTCTGCCATTCGACCTGGGGCGCCTCAGCCTGGATGGCGAAAGCGAAGGACAAAGACAATGCGGCGCAGGTTGCGAAGAGTGCTCTCACGAGAGAGGGATCTAGCGATTCTAGGCCGAGATTGCGAGCCGAACATTCAGTCTCCGTTGTCCCACGGCTGGGGGCGGATTACAGCCGTGCAACCTCACGCTCACGAGCTGATCAATTTGGAGGGCGGATGGTCCGGCTGGGATAGCGATTCACAGGCTTCCGCCAGTCGATCCGCGTAGGCATTTGCTGCGAGGCGCACCCACTCTGTTTTGACGACGAACACCCAAAGCACGAGGGCTGAAGTGTCGAACAGCAGGGCGATCGTCAGCTTTGTGTCTCCCTGACCAATGCCCTTCCCTCTCGTCGAGGCGTAGATTTGGAAAATCGCAAACGCGAGCGAGGCGGCGCTGAACGCGATTCCCAATGGTCGCAGCCCCCACGCATTGCGGCGGTATCCGTAGTTTACGCTCTCGGCGAAAAGAAGGTCGTACTTCTTGGTGTCCCGCGTGCTCACGCGGAGAAAGTTCGACCACGCCGCATATACGCGATCGGCCTCGTCTGGATTCTCTTGTTCGCTGGCTGGAGTGGGCAACTTTCGAGTCTCTGGGACAAGCGCGGCCAGCTTCTGATGGTAACGCGCTTTAGTGATCGGATCCAACCGGGCATTGCTATGCCGGAAAATCGCAATCGAGGGCGAGCCGCCCCAGAGGTTAAACAGGTAAGGCTGCCTGTTGTAGCCCCGATCTCTGGCTAGTTGTGCCAAAGCAAATGTGGCACCACACGCGACCAGGCCTGTCGCTGCCGCCTTCAGCACGTCAATCTTGAGTGCCAACGTTGCGATAACAGTCACGACAAGGGGCAAGATCACGAGAAACGCCGGATAAAGCCGAGCTTTCCGTTCGTATCCGTTGGAAAGGAGATTGAGTAGGCTCATCGAGCGCGGGTGTTGAAAGAGCCGATGTAGTACAAACGGGTAGGGTGCTTAGTAATGTCAATCAAACCACCGGTCTGTTGGAGATGCAAATACTCATCATTCAAGAAATCCCGTGAGTAGTTCTTTGACGTATAGATATGTACCTTGCCCTCTCGGCAGTCGAGAATCACGTCGCCGGCCGAGTTCTGGGTTATCGTGTTGTAACCTTGGTAATAGTGAAGGTGCTCCGTGGCGGCTTCTCCAATGATGATGATTTTCGGTTTTAGCTTTTGGAGTAGAGTGTAGGGAATTCGCCCCGTCCGCCGACCATGGTGGGGAGCGAAAATAATGTCGACCGGCGATGTGTCGAAGGAACCCTCAATCGTTTCCATGAAGTCGTGGTGGAGGTCACCGAGCCACATCACACTCGCGCCATCATTAAGGCTGTAACGCACGATCGCTGACATGTTATTCGGGCTCTCTCCCGCATGCGCCTCTGCCAAAGCTTCTTTGAAGTTGGCGTTCTCGAGGTCAGGCCACAGGATTTCGATTCCCGAGCTTCCTCTCTCATCGTCACCCTTGTTCATCCACTTTCGCGAACACCCCTTGCTGATGTAGAATGCCTTTTTTGGATCGTCACGAAGTTCACAATACTTGTCAAAGCTCACAGTGCGATCAGGCTTGGTGACGTTGTTCTTGACGACGTAAAAGTTCTGAATTCCCACACGTGCTTCGAGCTTCTCCAGCCCTCGGACATGGTCGTCGTCTGGGTGCGTAGAAATGGTGCGCGAGATTCCTTTGGCTCTCACTAGTGGTCCCAACTGATCGAGTACGATCTCCGTGTTCTCCGCATTTAGGAAGCAATCGATGATCGTAAAATTGTCCGAGTTGTGTTCGATGTAGAACATGTCACCGAGTCCAACGGCGAAAGATTTAATAACGCTCATTTTTTTGGCAATGTTGGGCGTCCGCACCCGCGAAATGCGCGGGCGCGAAAGCCAATTTTACTATTGCTATGGTTAGGCCTGAGCTGCGGTTTCCGCCTCTTGTTGCCGCCGGGAGATGTGGGCAATTGCCTTCTGTTCGACCTCAGTCAAACCGAGTTTGAGTCGATACTTAAGATATGCCTTTGTCGCGCCGCGCGCCTGACGATTGGACACCACCGAATTGGCGACGATACAAACGTTGTCCCAATCGGGATTGCGTTTGCTCCAGTCGACGCTGGCAAGTTCCTGGAGTTGGGTCTTCCATTCTGTCGGAAATTGCTGAAACAATTCGGCTCCCACAGCGCCAAGTGCACGCATCACCACGGAGTGAGTGGAAATCTTCTCCTGGCGGAGTGCGACCGGTGTCAGTTGGCCGTTTTTCACCTTTTCCCAGTCCGGCATAACTTTGGACAACTCGACCCAGTATTCTTTTGCCATTTCGATGAGTTCGTTACGCGAGACCTCGTCGTTGTCTTTCACCCGATTCAGGAGTTCGCAATTCGCATCGTAAAGTGCGGCTAACGTGAACAGCTTGTTGGAACGCGCAGGGAGCGACATTGCGTCTTTCTCGACCAGATTCTCGAAAGCAGGTACCTGCTCGCACACCTCAAGGACAACATTAGCGAGGACATCACGTTTGTCGTAAAGGATATCGAGCGACTTGGAGGTTTTCGCGACGAATCTGTTCAAGTCAGAAAACATCTGTTGGACGCGTTCCCGGTTCTCGTAGTTGAAGAGAAGCACGGAGAGAGTTTCTTCTCCAAGACTCGGATTCTCTTTTAGCGCATGGGCAATCGCCGCGCAGCGGTGTTGACCGTCGTTGATTACGAAGTTCGCATTCTCAAAATCCATCTCAAGCATACCCAAGCTCTGGCCGTCTTCTCCGCCGAGCGGTTTGAACTTCACCTCACACCGGTAGGAGGCTGTAATCGATGAGAAAAGATAGCCTTCTTCGTTTTCAAGCATGTACCGGGCGATATCTGGTACTCGCTTAGTGTTGAGCACCCTCTGTTCACGATCCTCAGGTGCGAACTCAATCCAGTCGCGGAACGTAAACATCTTCGGAACCGTGCTCAGTTTCATCAGGCACGAGTAGTAGGGACGTTGACCGATCGTGCCCTGCATCGCCGGGAATTTAATTTTCATATGTCTATTCAGCTCAAGCCTTGGTTATTGCCGGGGAGAACGGGATCGTTCAGTCGGTTTTGGTGAGAGCTGTCGTGGAAGGAAATGACAGCTCTCGGACTGAGTGTCAACAGCTCTCTTCAAAAAACGTCAGGAGCTCCGTTTTGCAGAAGTGCAGCGCGGGGCCGATGCGGTTTAGGTTTCAGCGGTGTAATGAGTGTGGCAAAGCAACGGATCATCAACACCAAGTTCTGGAATGACTCATACATCGCTGGGCTCTCTCCACCGGAGAAGGTCGTCATCCTTTATCTCATCACCAATCCTCTCACCAACATTTCTGGCGTCTACGAGCTGCCCCCAAGGCGGGCACCTTTTGACGTTGGGATCGCGGACGAGGAAATGGCGGTCGTCTTCATGAAATTTGAGGCGGACGGTAAACTCGTATGCCTCACCCAGCCGCTAGGTCGAACCCGCGAGAGAGCGAATCGTCTAAGGACGTTCCACTGGGGCAGTGGTGAAGCCAATCGGCAGCCAGCCTCACCCACTGCGCCATCGTTTGTCGCGGCAACAAGACTTGATTGCGTGTCCAAGTAGCTCGATTCCTGTCGTTAGAGCGGAAGATGATCGCAGTACTTGGCCACGACGATCTGGGCCAGCAGTCCTGGCGCCACGAGGCTGCGCTCGAGGTGCGATCGCGCCCCCCGGCCGATCACAGCCCCGGACCGCGCTCGCGGCGCACTTTGTTGGGCTTTGCGCCGCTGCTCGAGCCAATTGGCAAAGGTCGCATACTTGATCCACGCCATCTGGTCGAAAGCGGCGGCGAAAAGCCCGCTCCGGGCAAACTCCTCCAGCAAAGCCTCCCGCCGCTCCCAAGGCACGCGTACCCGACCGCGTCGATCTTGTTTGAGCACTTCGTTCTGCGCAGTCGTAGATGTCATAGTCATCTACGATCTGACATCTATGACCCGTTCCGCCAGAGGCCCTCCAGCGGACGCTTACTTTAGAATCGTCTCGGCCGCTGTTGCTGAGAAGTGGCGCAAGTCCAGGACTCGCCAGGACTATAACCCAACTGGCGACCCTACCTATGACCATCCGGATTATTGGGCCGCTCTTCTACGGATGTCCGAGTTCCAGTGGTGAGTGAATCATCCGCAGACGTGCTTTCAGGCCATTGACTATCGAAGCTTGGCGATTGATGTCGACCATCACCCAAGCCCGTGCTCCGGCGGCCAATATGTTGAACAAGTGAGTGGCGTGTCGTGTATAAGTGTTGGCGTTCAATCGCTCGCCGCTTAATTAGTAGATCATACGGCTCTGAATATGCCTCAACTCCGTTGTCCCAAATTAGTTTTCTGATCGGCTGAACTTCGCCAGTAGGAAAAAACATCATTTGTGTTCCGTAAAATTCGAAAGCAAGATAACTACTATAATATTTACCACGTCGAAGATAGGCTTTCTCGTGATTGGATGCCGAATATGCAGTAAGCAAAAAAGCCGCTATCTGATCTCGCTCTAGTTCATTTAGCGACTCCAACAATTTCACCGTCCACCCATCGCGAAACGTTAAGTCATCCTCGCAGACAATAATACCTCGAGCGTCCTGTCCTACTAGAGAGAGAGCTCGCCAATAGCTAAAGCAGCCCTTTCGGTGAAGTGAGAACCCGGCAATTTGTTCGCTTTCGCTCGTAGTCCTTGCGACCCAACGTATCTTGCGGTGACGATGCAGCCAATCTACGCAACTTAAATCTGGAGCATCAACCGCTACAACAATATCCTTAAAGCGGTAGATGCCTACGTCCGCAATGAATGCGCTCGCAAGAGTGGCTGATATGTATGCTGGATCGCGCGGACAAGTGATAAAGACAAGCGCGATATCTTCTAGCTTCCACGGCATATCTTAAGTTATTTGGTTATAATATGATGGCGTCTCGGGAAATACAGGGTCTCGCTCCATAATATCTATCTCAAGTGCTTTGGCAAGAAATAGCTTATAGCGGTTGCTATATTGACTGACATCCATCGTCACAATGGTTCCAAACTCAAAACCAATGTCCTCCAAAAGTGAAAACCGTTCCGGCTGCGGCGTGGAGTCTACTTCTTGCCGCCTCGCTAATACAGGAGTTCCGAACGCAAGACACGGCAGAATAACGTGCAGCCGATTCGTGACAATTAGTTCGGCTCGCCGAAGTAAATCGAGTCTGGCCAGCGCGAGGTTCCATTGATCCCGCCATTCAAGGTCATGCGGTATGAAATTCGTGAGACTTATATATCGCTCCAATTCGTTGGTGGGGCGAACGTCGACTAGGTAGCGACCTTCTCGTTTGCCGCTATATCGAGGAAATGTCAACGTGGAGCACCCTATCATTTCCGCCTTTACACCGACCTTGTTTAAATGAATTTGCGTATGTGGATCGCGAGCTCCAACCGGATAACGTGAGCGTGACACCCAATTCGTTATTTGTTCAATATTTCTAGCAATATGAATTCCCGCGAAACACGTGTTTTCCGATCCTACGGAATCGCCCAACCATCCGTTTGTCACAAGCGGTCCATAGTCTTCATCGCTGTTAACGGCATCTCTGTACGCGCCCTTGAGTCCTCCCCTTAGAAGTCGGGAAATGGCGACGCTTTGGATTGCGTCTCCTAGATTGCCTGTCCGTCGATAAGCTAAAGTTCTGAAACTTTGAGGCTCGGAATTGTCCCTAACACAAAGGCGATAATATTCATCTTTCAGTAGCGTCAATCGCACATCGTCGCTTTCCCCTACCGCGTGACGAATGAAATAGCCATCGCGGCCGTTGAGAAAATGGTAGGGTATGACCTTAATACGCGCCTCGCCATCCCATCGTTGTCGAATATAGTTATTGAATGCCCGCTGCTCTACCGGCCATTCGAATCTAGTGTGTCGATCATAAACCGCAACGTGCCACCATTCTTCCATGATATGTCGCGACAGTGGGGTATTCTTAACGACAAAAACACCCGCATTGGCATTACTATCACACCATGTCACTTCTTTGTCTCTTCGGTCCGTTCCAAACAACATCAGTGTATTGGACTCCATGTGTTCGGCAATTAATGCCTCCATGGTGCGTTCATGGTCATAATACCATGCGTCAGCGTCCAAAAAAGCGACATAATCATGCTCTAGGCGGTTCAGTACGTCACCAACTGCTCGCACTTTAGACCAATTGGCGTGTCGAGATGAGTCAGTTAGTTGTCCGAACACAATGAAATTGTATCCGTGGCGCTCGCAATATGCGCGATTGATCATTTGGGAAAAGGTCGCGTATCTAAGCTCTCCGTAACAAAGCGATACTATAGCTATCCGACTTTTAGTTGAATTTTGGTGGACCATCATAACTATGGGAAGCTCTCAAATGGGGTTTTAGGTTGATAAATCAGATGCTCTTGTCGCTTCTAAAAGCGTCCATTCCAGGTTTTGTTGGTCCGATTCATTCGTTCGACAAAAAACCGGAGGAAGGCGTGCTTCCATGTTTCTTTTGCTGAGAGTTTTCACTGGCTCGTATAGATTTACGTCCTTTGAAATGCTCGGGACTGTTGATTGGTCTCAGTTCAATATTCATTTGTTCATGATCGAGCCATTGTCCCAACCACACACCATCGATAAGGCGAAGGATACACGTGATGGAAGTTCTGCTGCAGAGCAGTAGAGTGAACTCATTTTCGATTCTCTTGATGGTCCAGAATGTCTCGCATTCAGCCCGTCCTCGCCCGATTCGGCCATTCTTAACGAAGCTCAGTACACGCGAGTCGTGTCCTACGCGAGTATATTGAAATAGACCAGACAAGTGAGCGAGAACAAATAAATTTGTCTCTGCGTCGCAGGTGGCCTCATTGTAACGGTACTCGAAGCGTAGATCGCCGAGCCACGAATTTCGCAACTGATCGAGCCACTTAAAGCACATGTCCTCATAGAGGAACCCTTCTATCCGAAGATTGTGCCCGGAAAGGTCCCATTTATCCATGTTCCTATGCTGAAAAATGCGCCTTCCTTGAAAATCGTGCTGACACATCGTCGCCGCTAACTCATAAATACCATCCGAAGGCATAGCATAGTCTTTTCCGGTCCTACGAAAGGCAATATGGAAAGTCTCCTTATCTCCGTGAATGAATTCATAGTAAAAGTCTGAGTATTCATTTAAATGCATGGTGATTGCAAGTTCTCTCCAGCAAAGCTCTTTATTTATTAAAATTTGCCCACTTTCAAATTCGGGTTCATCGATATATTTAACGTCGCAAAGATCCCAAATCTCGCGCTCTGGCTCCAGACGCCCATAATCAGGCCAGAATACTGCCCCAGTTTGCCGAAACTGAGGTGTTTCAAAAAGGAACTCTGGATTAACAATCGGAAGGCAATCAGCGTCCAAAAGCAGCACTCGTTCGAACGGACAATGGATTATGCTATATGGTTTGAGTTCCCAGCCGTTGAGGATGCGAGCAGGAAAAATCTTCCGGATTTCGTATGCATCGACACATTCCACATTGAATGGCGCAATTAATTCCTGCATCTCATTTGTTAGTTCTTCCTTGCCGAGATACCACAGTTGGATGGGCAACTGACAATTAAGGTGCCTCAACATATTGATGCAAACCCAAGCGCATGTAAAATACGTAACGCCTCCTCCGCAGATGACAACTCCGTCGCCCTGAAATCTTTTTTTAGGAAATGGCGGTGGATTTTTAACTATCTCATCGAAAAGCTTTTTGCTATATCGCGTCGGGTGCATCGTTATTGTTTCCTGTTCGTCATG
>Ga0206804_10363_pt1 | contig 10059 bp, 7 predicted proteins | sample Alteio_BWOrgCont_62_FD_152888 | JGI IMG/M metagenome (GOLD analysis project Ga0206804, IMG submission 152888) | Enriched cells from forest soil in Barre Woods Harvard Forest LTER site, Petersham, Massachusetts, United States -... | ecosystem: Environmental > Terrestrial > Soil > Temperate forest >... | reverse complement strand
GCAGAAAATCGGAATGACAAGAGAAGCAAGCCATACGATCCAATGGGCCAGTGAGAGGCCCAGCACCGAATGCTCCTGGAGCACCCGCGGCATCATGCGCTCAACGCGGCTTTCAGTGATGAACTGGTGCAGCGTGGGCACTTGTGCCAGCGTCTCCGAGGAGATCAACCAGACGGCGCCGTCCGACCGGGTTACGTGTACGAGGATGATGTCAGCGCGATGGCTTCCGATCTTCAGTGGTCCGATCCGCTCCTGATCAAGTGGAAGTCCGTCGTCCAACGCACCGGTGTCGGCGTCGCTTATCACGGCGAGCGGCTGATCGAAGCAGCAATTGAGAAGTTCATCTATGTCCCGAGCGAGAACCTCGGCATGAGGTTGCTGCTCTTTGGACAGTTGCATATAGCGCGCCGCAGAAACATAGTCGTTACGATCAACGGCGCGGATGAATTCGCGCACCATGCTACGGGGATTGCTCCGACCTAGCGGATCTGTCGGAGGAGCCGGAGATTGTGGGGTTGACGCGGAGGCAGTTTGAGAGGATGAGACGGCGGGCGCCGGGATCGGTATCTGCGCAGCGGTGAGGCCCGCAGTGATCAGATACGAACAAACCACGCTCAACCGAAGAAGTCGACGCAGCAAGGGCGGCCTCCAGCGGTTTGGATGATGGAAACTTTAGTAGAGGAGAGGAGCTGAGGTACCTGATACGAATGACAGGTGTAGTCAGGACTAGAGCGGTTTGATTACGTGGGTCTTGAGTGCGAACTTGACCAAGTCGGAGTTCGTGCCAAGAGCGAAGTCTTCCATAATTCTGTACTTGTGAAAGGCGATGGTTCGCGGCGTAACGTTGAGCGCGCGGGCAGTCTCTTTCATTGTTTTGCCCTCGGCGAGAAGCTGCAGAACCTCACGCTGACGCGCCGTCAATTCGCGTTTGCGTCCGGGCCTGGGATCGCGGACAAACTCATCTTCGATGCGCTGGGCCACCTTCGGCGTGATGTAGGAACCACCCTTTAGGACCTCTTGAAGAGCCTTTTTCAACTCCTCTGGCGCAGAGGCTTTGAGCAGGTATGCCGAGGCCCATCCGTGAACAGCTGCGCGCGCAAACTCCGCATCGTCGCTATCGGTAAGCACAACGAGCTTGACACGTGGCAACAATTTCTTGAGTTCGGGACCAGCTTCCATACCGCTGAGCTTCGGCATGTTGAGCTCAAGAATGATGACGTCGGGTTTTAGGGCCGCAGCCATACGCAGCAAAGCTCTCCCGTCGCTAACTGAACCCACCGCTTCAAAATCAGGGTCGAGCAGCTCCTTCAGGGCATCTGCGACGAGCGTGTGTTTGTCCGCTACCAGAACTTTCGGTTGTGCCATCCCAGCCTCCGCCCGTAAAAACCTCAGCTTGCGAATTGGTTGGAACGGGCTCGACGCGTGCCGGAGTTCACTGCAAAGTATCGTCAGCGCAAGCCCGTGCACACTGTCAATTGCTGCAATCGTTTCCCATGCCAAATGGATCTTCGATGTTGCAGATTATGGAGCGCGCCCGGAGGTTTGTCACTGCAAATTCTTGAGTGGAACCGAATTCGGGCTGAGGATTTGGAATGGATTGCTCACGATGTAGATGGTTTTCGGTCGGAAACCCCACCCGGCAATTCACTGTACAAATTTACGGTTCCACGCGACTGTCCCAAGTGATAGTCGTGTCGGGGATGGTAACCGCGGAGCAGGCCGGCTGGTGGCCGAAGCCTCTGTTGAAGGGGATCGTTTTTCTGTTGGCCGGCATGGGACTGGCGCTTTGCGCGCAACGCCCTGATGTCGTTGTGATGAAGAATGGCGATCGATTCACCTGTACGGTGAAGAAACTTCAGGCAGGTGTGCTCTATATAGACACGGACTATATTTCAGGTTCGACAGGTCTCGACTGGGGACAAGTAGAGAAGGTAGAGAGCCCTTCCGTTTTCCAAGTCACGATGGCGGATGGCACACGTTCGCTGGGGGAGATTCAAAGAGCCGTTTCCGCAGAAACAGGTCAGGAGTTCATCGTCAAGAGCAATGGGGTAGAAAAGCGTACGACCCCCGCGGCGGTGGTTGACATCGAATCGACGAAATCGAACTTTTGGCGTCAACTGACGGGAGGGATCGATGTCGGATACGACTTCACTAGCGGTAACAGCCAGGCGTCCCTTACGACCAACGCAAACGTTAACTACGAGAGGCCGCGATGGGCAGCCGGCATCACAGACACCACGTCGTTCAGTGGTCAGACGGGAGCGACACGCACAAACCTGATCGACCTGACGGCGCAAGAAGGAGTGTTCTTCAAGAAGAATTGGAGCGTCGTTGGCCTAGAAGACTTTTTACACAGCTCCCAGCAAAGTCTGGAACTTCGCACCACGTTGGGTGGTGGCGTCGGGCGGTACCTCTTCCGTACCAATTCCGCGTCCCTGATCGTACTTGGCGGGACGGTGTATACGCATGAAAACTTTACGGCCGGCGTTCAACTTGCGTCCGACCAGAACATAGAAGGGCTAGTGGGCGTCCAGTATCAGCTAATGCGCTTCAATCGATATTCGCTCATGTCGGAGGCGTTGCTCTTTCCGGGGCTCTCGGATCCAGGCCGTATCCGTGCGACCCCCAAACTGACCTTCAACATGAAGCTGGAGAACAACTTTTACACAAACCTCTCGTTCTGGGATAACTACGACAGTCACCCCCCGCCGAACTCGAAGGGAAACGAGTTTGGTATCAGCAGCGGCATAGGTTGGACGTTCTAGTGGGTTCGCAGCGGCGGAATCATCGCTCAATCAAGCGACCTCAAGAGCGTGCGACGACTCAATCTCCCTGTAATTAGTGCCAGTTTCAGTCTCAGAGCGCTTCTTCGTACCCTCCAATTGCGATGGCGGAAGGGCCGTCGCGGTGCAGACCGGGAATACCAGCACGAACGCTACGAGCGCCGTGGTCACCATGACGTTCAATGACTAATACAAGACGGGCGACAATGTGCGATTCTCTTTCGACACCCAGGCAAAGAAGCTGGTGAGCTATAGTTCTCGACGCGAAGGCGAAACAGATTCAGGTAACCACCGCGAATTCGAATTACAGCCCTGTCGGCCCGTAGCTACATAAGGTCTTTGGATCGGGGAGCGTCGCCATGGAAAAAACTATTGATAATTCTGCGGAACAACTGCGCCTTGATGATTGCCGGAAGAACGTTGACTGGAAAAAATGGGGACCATATTTGAGCGAGAGGCAATGGGGGACGGTTCGAGAAGATTACAGCGCGGACGGTAATGCGTGGAATTATTTCTCGCATGATCAGTCCCGTTCCCGCGCTTATAAGTGGGGTGAGGATGGGCTCGCAGGGATCTGCGATGAGAAGCAGCGGCTTTGCTTCGCGTTGGCACTGTGGAACGGGCAGGATCCTATCCTCAAGGAGCGCTTGTTCGGCCTTACAAACAGCGAGGGCAACCATGGAGAGGATGTGAAGGAGTACTACTTCTATCTTGATAGCACTCCAACGCACTCCTATATGAAGTACCTCTATAAGTATCCCCAGCGAGCATATCCCTACGGGGAGCTGGTGGAGACAAACCGAAGGCGTTCACGAAACGATCTCGAGTTTGAGCTTCTCGATACGGGTATCTTCGACGATGATCGGTACTTTGACGTGTTCGTTGAGTATGCGAAGGCAGGTCCCGAGGATTTGCTGATCCGGATATCGGCGTTCAATCGCGGGCCCGATACGGCCACCTTGCACGTCTTGCCGACCGTATGGTTCCGTAACACATGGTCATGGGAAGACGGGACCCCGAAGCCCTCCATGTCAGCGGTGTCTGGGGGGATCAAAGCGTCGCACGCTGAGCTCGGTGAATACACGCTGTTGTGCGAGGGTAGCCCTGAGTTGTTGTTCACTGAGAACGAATCAAATGCCGCACGACTGTGGAATCAGCAGAACCAGTCGCCCTATGTAAAAGATGCATTTCACGAGTATCTGATTTCGGGCCGATCGTCTGCCATAAATCCGGCAAAGACGGGCACGAAGGCGGCGGCGCATTATGTCCTTCAAATCCCGCCTGGAGGAAATGCGACGACCCAGCTACGGCTACAAGCAAAGTCGGCTGGTCCGGGGTTTGGGCCTGCTTTTGAAGACGGCTTCAAGACGCGCATCGCGGAGGCGGACGAGTTCTATCAGTGCATTACGCCGGCGAAGTTGACAGAAGACGAGCGCAAGGTGCACAGACAGGCGCTGGCCGGCATGTTGTGGACGAAACAGTACTACTTCTTCGATGTGGATGAATGGCTATGTGAGCATGGAGTTCATCCGATGAGCAGTAATACGACGGGGGCCTCACGGAACGTTGACTGGTTCCACATGCTGAATAACGACATCATCTCCATGCCGGATAAATGGGAGTATCCGTGGTATGCGGCCTGGGACCTTGCCTTTCATACGATTGCGCTTTCGTTGGTGGACTTTGACTTTGCAAAAGACCAGCTATTGATGATGCTGCGCAGCATGTACTTTCATCCCAACGGGCAGATACCTGCTTATGAATGGAACTTCAGCGATGTAAATCCGCCTGTACATGCGTGGGCGACTTTGTTCTTGCACAACATCGCTGTTGCTATGGGTCGGGAAGATCCCGCATTTCTAGAGAAGTCATTTCAGTCTTTGCTGTTGAATTTTAATTGGTGGGTCAATCGCAAGGATCCAGGAGGGCGAAATGTCTTCGCCGGAGGGTTTTTAGGATTGGACAACATTGGCGTATTTGATCGCAGCGCACCGTTGCCCGGAGGCGGCACGCTGGAGCAAGCCGATGGTACTGCATGGATGGCGTTCTACTGCCAGACGATGCTTGAGATTGCCATGATCCTCTCCGAAAAGGATCCTTCTTACGAAGAATGGGTATACCGTTTTGCAGAGCACTTTGTCTGGATTGCCTATGCCATGGACAGAATGGGCGAATGCCATGACGAAATGTGGGATGAAGACGATGGGTTCTACTATGACCTTCTTCGCATGCCCAACGGCGAATGCGTTCGAATGAAGGTACGCTCGATGGTTGGTCTTCTGCCGTTGTGCGCTACAAGCGTGTTTGAAGAGGGTTATCTGAAGAGACATACACGAGTGACCGAACTGATAGGAATCTTCCGGAAGCGCCACAGTGACATCCTGGCGCAGATTGCTCCGATGGATGGTAAGTTCATTGGGCATAACAACCGGCGGCTGCTCTCAGTCGTCACCAAGCAAAAGTTGGAGCGGATTCTGAAGTACATGCTGGATGAAAACGAGTTCCTCGGACCTCACGGAATACGATCTGTCTCTCGCTATCACCTCGATCATCCATATTCAGTGCGCATCGGAGGGCAGGAGTATGGTGTGCAATACCTGCCTGCGGAATCCAACACCGGCATGTTTGGCGGGAATTCAAACTGGCGTGGACCAGTGTGGATGCCGGTGAATCAGCTGCTTTTGCGAGCCTTGTTCAATCTTTATCAGTTCTATGGGGATGACTTTAAAGTCGAGTGTCCGACGGGTTCTGGAAAATACATGAACCTCTTCGAAGTGGGTCAGGAAATTGCACGGCGTTTGATCGCAACCTTCCTACCTGACTCGAGTGGAAGACGACCCGTTTATGGTGGAACTACAAAGTTTCAAACCGACCCGCACTGGAAAGACTACATTCTCTTCTATGAGTACTTCCATGGAGACAACGGTGCGGGTCTCGGCGCGAGCCACCAGACAGGATGGACAGGCACGATCGCAAGAACGGTTGATCTCCTCGGTAGAGTTGACGCCGCAAGCGCTCTCAACACTGAAAGGAGCAAATTGGTTGGAATGAGGGGGACTGGGGTAACCCCAGTGGCCGCCGACTGAAGTTGTTGTGGGCAGAAGAGCGATTCTTGTCGATGTAGCGCCTGATCGGACTATCGCAGGTATGTCGTGTGTAGCCTATAATGGACTGCAACGAGCGGGAGTAGTTCAGTGGCAGAACGTCAGCTTCCCAAGCTGAATGTCGCCGGTTCGATCCCGGTCTCCCGCTCCAGCTGAATCCATCGCGACTATTTCCGCCGTTGAATTAGAGTTGGTTAGACTTGCGCCAGCAAGCTAACCCATCGCAGTGCCAATCGCCAGCGGCAACCTCATAATCATCGTTGAGCCCTTGCCTGAGCCTTCGCTCATCGCGCGTATGTCTCCACCATGCTGCCGTACGATCGTGCGAACGAGAAAGAGCCCGAGCCCAGTTCCCTTGATCTTCACGCGATCATTAGAAGCTGCGCGATAGAACCGCTTAAAGATTCTTCTCAGATCCTGGGCCTGGATGCCTAGCCCCGTGTCCGCGATGCTGAGGACCGCCCAGGTGTAGTTCTCAATACTGAGCTTGCATGTCACATGCACTCCATGCGGCGAGTATTTCACTGCGTTGTCGAGCAGGTTGATCACTGCCGTCCGCAGATCCTCTGGATTTGCAGAAACGAAGAGGCGAACATCGCCTGGAACATTGTCGAGTTGAATGGCTCCTGGCGGAAGATGGTGCCGACTCAACGTGATCCCAATGCATTCGGTTACGAGGGCGTTCAGTTCGATTCGACTGCGCCGCTGTACGCGCTCGCGTTGTCCCAGTTCGCCTGCCTTGAGAACTTGCTCAACAGTGGCTAGTAGGCGGTCAGTGTCCGATCGCATTGTGGCGTAAAAGTACTGACGCTGTAGTTCATCGACGGGATGCCGCTGCAAGGTATCGAGATAAAGCCGCATGCTCGCGATGGGGGTCTTAAGCTCATGCGTGACTGCGTTCAGAAAAGAGTCCTGACGCTCGTTGCGACGGATCTCGCGAACCAGGAAAACGGTATTAAGCACGACGCCTGCGATGAGGATCGCAAATAGGAAGACGCCCAGGACATCAAGCGCAATGCGGCGACCGTTGATGTGCACCCACGTGACGTTGAGTGCAACGGCGAGCGCCGTGAGGCAAACACCCAGGGTGATGAAGAACGCGATGGCTCCGCGGCGGCGGGTGAGATTCATGCTTGCTCAGGAGTATACGGGCGTCGCCGCCCGGCTGCGACATGCAAGAGTAAGGCCGCCCAAAGAGGGCGGCCTTGTGGTTCGAGAGTTAGGGCTATGCGCCCGCGGGACGAGGGTCCTTCGGGTCAAATTTCGCAGTCTGCACCTTCTTGGCGAGACCGAGCTTCTCCATTAGCCAGATGCCATAGTAGTTCACGTCGAACTCGTACCACGCGAGTCCATGACGTGCACTGACCGGATGTGCATGGTGATTGTTGTGCCATCCTTCACCACCTGTCAGAAGAGCAACCCACCAACTGTTGCGGGAGTCATCACGCGTCTCAAACCGGCGCGATCCGAACAGATGTGTAGCGGAGTTGACGAGCCACGTCGCGTGCAACCCGAGCGTTGTACGGAGGAAGGTGCCCCACAGTAGCATTCCGACGGCGCCTGCGACGCGGTGACCCGGCGAAACCGCCGCTCCTAGTACTACCTGCAAGAAACCGGCGATAGTCAGCGGCAGCCAATGGTACTTGGACAGCCATACCTGCACGCGGTCACGCGTAAGGTCAGGCGCGTAGCGACCGAGCAGAGCAGTTTCAGAATGGAGGGCGCGGCCTGAAAGGATCCAACCAGCATGCGCCCACCACGTGCCATCGTGCGGCGTATGTGGATCGCCTTCCTGATCAGAATTCTGGTGGTGAACGCGATGCGTAGCGACCCAGAAGATCGGTCCGCCCTCAAGCGCCATTGTGCCGCAAGCTGTCAGGAAATACTCGAGCCAGCGTGGCACTCTGTAACCACGATGTGTCAGCAACCGGTGGTAAGCCATACCGATGCCCACATTAATCGCAAAGAAGTACATGATCGCCGCAACGATGAGGTTCTTCCAAGAGAAGAAGAACAAGGCCGCGATCGCACCGACATGAAAAGCCCCCATGAAGATGCTAGTGATCCAGTTAATGCGGCCTTCCTGATAGGCACGGCCCATGCGCAGGTCCTGCTTCAGGCGCTGGCTTGTCTCGCGGATGGATGCAAATCGATCGGACTCGCCAGTGATAGGGAATTCGAGGGTGGAAGACGTGGCGTGAGAGGCTGTCTCATCGCGCTCTATTATTGCGGTGTCGATCAATGCTTTAGCCCTTCAAAGTACTTCTTTATTGACGATACATCTCGCTCTCTGGGGCTTGGTTTTCCGTTACAGTTTCGAATCGTCGACGGACACGTTGGCGCGATCGTCCTTGTCGTGCTCGCGACTCTCGTTCTTCGCCGCTCAGGCACAATCCTTTCCGATCGGGCTCGGCTGCAATTGTTGCGCGTCGACCGCACGCATTCTGCGTCGATGCTCCTGCTGGGCGAACGGCTCCTGAAGGTATTGCTTACTATCGCGGCGGCCTTCGCCATACTCAGCCTCATCGGAGTGGACACCAAGACAGCGTTGGCTGGCCTCGGGATCGGTGGCATCGCAGTCGCGTTCGGAGCGCAGAAGACGATCGAGAACCTCTTAGGCGCCATTCTGCTGATCTCAGATCGAGCCATCGCAGTGGGCGACCTCTGCTCCATCTCCGGCCGCATGGGGACAATTGAAGACATCACATTGCGCTCGGTTCGGATGAGAACCACCGAGCAAACATTGCTACTGATCCCAGCCGGAAGTCTCTCGCAGGACAATATTGAGAACTTCCGCAGTCGAACCAAAATGCTGATGACGGTGACGGTCCGTTTGCAGTATTCCGCCACAAAGCTGCAAATCTCCACGATTCGCGACGAAATCTACCGGCTTGTAACCGAAGACGTTCGGATAGAGGCGAGCTCGGCGCGTGTAAACGTTACCGATTTCGGGCAATGGGCAATCGAGTTGCAAATCTGGGCTTACATCCTCACTGCAGATGTCCAAAAATTCAACGCGATCCGCGAAGAATTGCTGCTAAGTATCGCGCATGTGATTGAGACCGCAGGGTGTAGATTTGCGATTCCATCACAAACAATCTATTCGGCCGCAGATGGTGGAGACACTGGTCGGAAAACGACCTTACCCCGGTAACCAGCCGTTCTCGCACCTGGTTCCGTAAAATTTGCCCTTCCTGACAAAAATGACAGTGACAGAACGACCAATCGGCGATTAGGGTACGGACTGAATCAAGCATTGCAGCTTCTTTGGCGGCCTCCTTCCCGGCTCAAAGTACCGTGTCCGAGGTCACTATGGTGTGCTCGTCTCCCCCGGAGGTCACTATGGTGCATACTGTCCCGCCCTCTCTTCTAATTGCCGACGCTCATCGTCTCTTCGTAGCCGGGCTCAGCAAGCTTCTCGCCAGTAAGTTCCGAATCGTCGGCACTGTTAGCGATGGACGCAGCCTGGTAGATGCTGCGCAACGATTGCGCCCCGATTTGATCCTCACAGAAATCGCCATGCCGCTGATGAATGGTCTCGAAGCCATCCATCGAATCCGTCGCGCCATGCCCTCCATGAGGATTGTCTGCATTAGCAGCAGTTCCGATGACGACACGATCCGTGAGTGCTTCCAAAAGGGCGCTTCGGGATTTATCCCCAAGACCGCATCAGGGGCGGAGCTGGTGCTCGGGTTGCGTCGCGTATTGCACGGAGATATCTACCTGTCGCAGCGGCTTCCACAAGCTGCCAAACTCTTTTCCGAATCAGTCTCTACGGTCACCCCGGATGAAGAGGTCCCGTTGACCGAGCGACAGATCGAAGTCCTGCAGTTACTCGCCGAAGGCAAGACTATGAAAGAGGTTGCTGCCGTACTCAACCTCACTACACGTACCGTTGCGTTCCATAAGTACAGATTGATGAACACGCTGAATCTGAACACTAATGCCGCCGTTGTGCAGTATGCCCTTCAGCACCGGGTCGTCTTTGCCTGACAAAGCTGTTAGACATAACAGTTCCTCCGGGGAGACAATCGTCAATACGTTAGCAGTGCTGAGGGTGTCCTATGTCCAAGAGAGTCGCACTCGCCGCCTCACTTCTGCTTCCTGCCGCCCTGCTTTGGAGCACAGGATGCAAGAGCAAGTCGCCAACGCCGGAGCAGGCGTCGCAGCCT
>Ga0206804_10362_pt1 | contig 10117 bp, 9 predicted proteins | sample Alteio_BWOrgCont_62_FD_152888 | JGI IMG/M metagenome (GOLD analysis project Ga0206804, IMG submission 152888) | Enriched cells from forest soil in Barre Woods Harvard Forest LTER site, Petersham, Massachusetts, United States -... | ecosystem: Environmental > Terrestrial > Soil > Temperate forest >... | reverse complement strand
TGGAATTGCCGGACGGTTTAAAACTTCCCGCCGGCGTCCAGACTCATAATCTCAAAAGCATGAACGCGCCGTTCGCCAGCGGCTCAAATCCGCCGGACGCGATGGTCGTCATTCCGTGCACGATGGGCACGATGGGCCGTATCGCGCACGGTTACAGTGAAGACGTTTTGCTCCGCGCCGCCGATGTAACATTGAAAGAAAAACGGAAACTCATTTTGGTTCCGCGCGAAACGCCTTTGAGCCTGATCCATATCAAGAACATGGAATTATTGCTGCTCGCGGGCGCAACGATTTTGCCGGCGAATCCAAGTTTTTATTCCGGTGCGGAAACCGTCGTGCAGATCGTGGACACCGTTGTCGCCCGCGTGCTGGATCATCTCGGCGTCGCCAATAAACTGGCACCGCGCTGGGCGGAAGAAAAGGAGTGAGCCGCATGAATTATGCCGGGGAATTTTCGCTGGAAGAAAAATTTGAAAGAGAGCAGCTTCATCGTGCGGCCATCGATGGGAACATTGAGGAATTAGACCGGCTGCTCAAATCTGACCAGTTGAAAATGCTCAACGGGTTTGATGATATGGGCTTTACGCCGCTGATGCGGGCGGCGACCGCCGGACATATCGAGGCGGTGAAGTTCCTGCTGGCAGCGGGTGCAGACGTCAATGCTTACGAGAAAAGCCGGGTTGGAAATACTGCCATCAACGAAGTTGCGGGCGACGGCTCCTTTGAAATGATTGAAATATTGCTGGAAGCCGGAGCCGATCCCAATATCCGGGGCTGGATGCAACTCAATGCCCTGGATCTCGCCCGAAGCCGAACCAGATCACCGGCGATTTACGCCATGCTGGAATCAACGGCAAAGAAATTCAAAACTTGATTGAAATGATATTCGGGCAGTCACAGACGGACGCAAGCAGAAGTAATTTTTACAGAGATTTCTGACAAAGTTGCGAAGCCGATTTAAGTTTTTTAGAATTGCTGCTTTCTTAATTTCATCGCCCGGTTAATTTCCCTGCACATGGGAAATGGGTTGGCTACGGATATTGCCATTTGTATTATCGCCGCGTGGGTTGTCGCGGTGATGTCGCAGGTTGCGCGTCAGCCATTATTACTGGCTTATCTCGTCGCGGGTTTTGCGATCGGGCCGAACGCTTTCAAATGGGTGACCAATCCGGATTCTATCCGGACCATCTCGGAAATCGGCTTATCGCTGCTGCTCTTCATGATCGGTCTGGAGATTGATCTCAAAAAAATGTTGAGCGCCGGGAGAGTCATCACCTTCACCGCCGCTGCACAAATTCTCGGATGTCTATTACTCGGCTGGCTGGTTTTCGGATTGATCGGGCCGGCTAAAAATCATCTGGAAGCGCTTTATCTCGCCGTGGCGGCCGCGATGAGCAGCACGGTCATCATCGTCAAAATTCTTTACGACAAACGTGAACTGGAAACCCTGGCCGGTCGCATCACGCTCGGCGTTCTGGTGTTGCAGGATATCGCCACGATTCTGTTTCTCGCCATCCAGCCGAACCTGAAAAATCCGGCGTTCGTGCCGCTGGCCCATGCGTTTGGCAGCGTAATTTTACTATTGTCCGTAGCATTTCTGGCGAGTCGATTTGTTCTGCCGCCGATCTTTAAAATGGTTGCGCGCCTGCCGGAATTGGTGCTGGTCGGCGCGGTCGCCTGGTGTTTTGCGCTCGCCGGATTTGCTGACTGGTTAAAATTATCACCGGCGATGGGCGCCCTGATCGCCGGCGTGATGATCTCCACGTTTCCTTACACATTGGACGTCGTAGCGAAAATCACCAGCCTGCGTGATTTTTTTGTGACCCTATTTTTCGTCGGTCTCGGCATGACGATTCCTCTGCCGACGTGGAGCTGCATTTTGTGGATGATTTTCTTCTGTGTGTTTTTGGTCGGCAGCCGGCTGATCACGGTTTTTCCGGTATTATATTCCATGCGCCAGGGTTATCGCGTGAGTTTGCTGTCGGCGATCAATCTGTGCCAGCTCAGCGAACTTTCGCTGGTGCTGCTGACACTGGGCAAAAACAGCGGCGACGTTTCTGACAATCTTATCGGCATCACCGCTTTTTCGTTTGCGTTTCTGGCCGTCGGTTCGACTTACGCGATTCTGGGCAATAATTTCGTTCTCAGAAAATTCATGCCGTGGCTGAATAAAATCGGTTTTCACGACCTCGATACTATTGCGGCGGTGGAGGATTCCGGCATCAAACCGCGTATCTGTCTGCTCGGTTTTTCGTGGATGCTGTCCGAAATCATCGTCGTTGATTTCAATCCGCTGGTCTATGAACGGCTGCTCAAGCTCGGCGTGCGCGTCGCTTATGGCGACATCACGCAACGCGATGTGCTGCATCACGCCGGTGTTTCGCATGTTGAGATCATCATCTGTTCACTGCCAAATATGGTGTTGAAGGGCGCTAACAATATGAAATTACTCCGGCAGTTGCGCGAACTGAATCCCGTCGCTAAAATCATTGTCCACGCGGAATTGCTTTCGGATATTCCGGCGCTTTATAAAGCAGGAGCCAGTTACGTCAGCGTGCCGCGTTTGCTGGAAGCCGCAGATCTATTGCACGTCATCGGAGCCGCCGAAAAAGATCAACTTGCCGACAAGCTCAGCGCGCAGGCAGAATTGTTGAAGACTCGCAACGAAGTCATCGCCTGAAAATTTTATGAAAAAAGTTTCGACCCAAACCGCTCTGGCCGCTGCCGTCAAAGCTGCGCGTGCGGCTGGAAAAATCATGCGCGATAACTGGCATCGCCCCAAGCGCGTGAATTCCGCTGAAGCCCACGACATCAAACTGGAATTAGACGTGCGCTGCCAGACGCTCATCGAAAAAATGTTGCGCAGCACGTTTCCGGAAATTCCGTTGCTCGGCGAAGAAGGTATTTCCGGCGATGTGACGGCGGAATATCGCTGGGTCGTGGATCCGATCGACGGCACAGTGAATTATTTTTTCGGGCTGCCGCACGCGTGCGTTTCTATTGCGTTACAGTATCAAGAACAATCCATCGTTGGCGTAATTTTCGATCCATTCACGGACGAATTATGGACAGCCATTCGCGGCGGCAAAACGAAGTTGAATGGAAAAACGGTGGTCGTCAGCGAGCGGGCGCAATTGAAAGACGCCATCATCGCCATCGGTTTTTCTAAGGATAAAGAGAATCTGGATAAAAGCATGCCACACACGGAACGCCTTGCGCGCCGCGTGAAAAAAATTCGCATCCTCGGTTCCGCTGCGCTTGAACTCGCTTACGTCGCCACCGGACGCCTTGATGCGTATGTGGAACGCCGCATCAATCTCTGGGACGTCGCTGCCGGCAGTTTGCTGGTGGAATGTTCCGGCGGCGAATTTTTTGCCCCTGCCGTCGAAGGAAAATTCCGTTACGCCATGTGCGCGGACAACGGGAAATTACGCAAAAAACTTCAAATTGGCAGTCTGTTGAAATGATTTGAACAACAAAGAAACGAAGTTTGTAGCGGCGGTCTGTGACCGCCGTGATCATTGCAGAATATTCAATTTAAATGGCGGTCATAGACCGCCGCTACAATGTTTTACCAGGAGATTGGCTCAACTTTGATGCTTTGCTATTAAAAAACTTTTTCAATTTATCCAAAGCTTTCGCGCGATGGCTTAACTGATTCTTCTCATCTTCGCCGAGTTCGGCAAACGTGGCGTCAAAGCCGTCCGGCACAAACAGCGGGTCATAGCCGAAACCATTCGGCCCGCGCGGAGTGGAAATGATTTTACCTTCGCACGCACCATCGAAAATTTGCGTGGCCAATTCCAATTCATCGGCGTAACAAACGGACGATGTGTTGGTGGTTTCGCTTTTCAAAACCGGCGTGAGAGCAATAACGCAGCGAAAACGGGCGGTGCATTTTTCCGGCGACACATTTTTCAGCAGGCGCAGCAATTTGGCATTGTTATCTGCATCCGGTGCATTCTCATTTTGATCCAGCGCAGCAAAACGCGCGGAATGAACACCGGGCGCACCGTTCAAAACGTCCACTTCCAGACCGGAATCATCGGCGAGGATATAGTTGATAGTTGATGGTTGATCGTTGATAGGTTTCGATGCGAGCCATTTCGATAGTTCGACCGCTTTTTTCGTCGCGTTGCCGGCGAACGTTTCTGCGTCTTCGACGACCTTCGGCGCAGCGGAAAAATCGTCAAGCGTGTGGAATTGAAAGGCGTTGCCGAGGATGGCGCGGATTTCTCCGACCTTGTGGGCGTTGCGCGTGGCGATGAGCAGCGTCGTCATGCGCGCAGTGTAACGAATTTTTGTTCGCACGCGAGCTTGACGCCGTTTTTTTTCTCCGCAGAATCGGCGCATGAAATCTTACATCGCGGTCGCGTCCGTTTTTTTACTGTCGGCCTTTGCGGCGCAAAACGTTTCCGCCGGAACCATCTGGCTGGACGATTTAGATCTGTCAGTGGCGACGCAAGGCTGGGGCGATCCGCATAAAAATCAATCCGTGGGTGGCCATACATTGACCATTGACGGCAAAACATTCGTGCATGGATTCGGGACGCACGCAGAAAGCACGTTGAGCATCAAGCTGGACGGCGGCGCACAAAATTTTTCCGCCAGTGTGGGCGTAGATGACGAAATCAATAAAAACCCGGCGGCACGCATTAAGTTCAGCGTGATCGGTGACGGCAAAACACTTTGGCAGAGCGACGTGATGCATGCGGGCGATGCGGCGCGCGATTTCACCGTAGATTTAACCGGCGTAAAATCGCTCACGCTACTTGTCGGTGACGTCGATGATGACATCAGTTATGACCACGCGGATTGGGCGGACGCAAAATTTGAAACGACCGGCGCAACGACTTTCGTGACAAGCGGCGAAGAAAGCTTTTTACCCGGTGAACCTTATATTCTCACACCGCCCGCGCCCGCCACGCCGCGTATCAATACCGCACCGGTTTTTGGTGTTCGTCCGAACTCACCATTTCTGTTCACCATCGCCGCGACGGGCGACCGGCCGATGAAATTTTCCGCGAAGCATCTGCCACACGGTTTGAAATTGGATGAAGCGACCGGCCTCATCACCGGTTCGTTGAAAACTAAAGGTGAATTTGACGTCACCTTGCGCGCCAAAAATTCTTTGGGTAAAGCGGAGAAAAAATTTCACATCGTGTGCGGCGATCAAATCGCGCTGACGCCGCCGATGGGCTGGAACAGTTGGAATTGTTTTGCCGGCGAAGTTTCGGAAGATCGCGTTAAAAGCGCAGCGGATGCGATGGTGAAAAGCGGCCTCATCGATCACGGCTGGACGTACATCAACGTGGATGATTTCTGGCAGAACCATCGCGATTCCAGTGACCCGACCTTGCGCGGGCCGTTCCGCGATACCAACGGCGTGATCGTACCGAACTTGCGTTTTCCCGACATGCGCGGCATGGCGGATTACATCCATTCGCTCGGTTTGAAAGCGGGATTATATTCTTCACCCGGACCGTGGACGTGCGGTGGTTGCGCGGCCAGTTGGCAGCATGAATTGCAGGACGCGCAGACTTATGCTCAGTGGGGTTTTGACTATTTGAAATACGATTGGTGCAGCTACGGGGACATCGCTTCCGGCGATGACAAGAGCGCCCATGTGCCGCTTTGGAGCGGAAATAATGATGATCCCGCCGGTGCGATTTATCCTTACAAAATCATGGGCGACGCGCTGCGGCAGCAAAATCGTGACATCGTTTTCAGCCTTTGCCAATACGGCATGGCGGACGTCTGGAAATGGGGCGGCTCGGTGGAAGGAAGTTCGTGGCGTACGACCGGCGATATCCGCGACACCTGGAAAAGCATGAGCGGCATCGGCTTCAAACAGGATCCGGCCGCGCCTTATGCAAAACCGGGAAACTGGAATGATCCCGACATGCTGGTCGTCGGCAAAGTCGGCTGGGGCAATCTGCATCCGTCGCGCCTCACGCCGGATGAACAGTACACACATATCAGTTTGTGGTGTCTGCTGTCCGCGCCGCTGCTGATCGGCTGCGACATGACGCAACTGGATGCATTCACCTTGAATCTTTTGGAAAACGACGAAGTGCTGGCGATTGATCAGGATGCGCTCGGCAAAGAAGCGATGTGCGTCATCAAAACCGGCAACGTGCGCGTTTATGAAAAGGATTTGGCCGATGACGGACACGCGGTTGGATTTTTTAATCTGGATCGCCAGCCGGTGACGTTGTCATTCCATGATTTTGCCAAACTCGGTTTGAGCGACAAACAACACATCCGCGATCTGTGGCGGCAAAAGGATTTAGCGGACGTAAATGTGGCGACCGACAGCCTGCCGTTGACGATTCCCGCGCATGGCGTGATGTTTTATAAATTTACGGCAGCAAAGTGATTTGCTAACAGTTCTGGCCGCGCATCGGTTAGAGCGGCTTTTTTATGGAACCTGAACCATCCAAACCCGGCGGCGATCCGAACGTTTATATGGCGGCGGAACGCACCTTTCTCGCGTGGGTGCGGACCGGCATCGCCTTGATGGGTTTCGGTTTTGTGGTGGCGCGTTTTGGTTTGTTCCTGAGCGAACTGGCGGCAACCGACATAGTGGTTAAAGCTCCGTCCACAGGTTTTTCGTTACCGGTTGGCGTGCTGCTCATCAGCCTCGGCATTCTGGTTCTGGTCGTTTCCGCCATCCGTTATCGTCGCTGGTTGCGGGCAATTGATCGTGGCCAATTCCGTCTGGCTTTCGGCACGGCCTTTTCTTTTACAGTAGTAGGCGCACTCGCCCTCATCGGCCTGGCGGTAGCGATTTATCTATCGGTGCTGTGAACGAAAAAGCGAACGGATTGCTCCGTTCGCCTGCTGGTGAAATTGTTTTAAGCGCAGTCAATACCGCGTCAATTTCTGTTCCGGAACACCGGATTTTTCCGGCCAAGCAGTAACAGACCGAAAGCTCCGGCGGCTAGCAATGCGCTTGAGCCAGGTTCCGGCGTCGCTGCCAGAGTGGGTGAAAAAGCATCCGATTGCCCTGCACTAAAAGTTCCAACTCCATTATAGACGACTGATCCACCTGACGGCGAAGTGCTGATGTCGGTTGGCGAATCAGAACTGAAAAAGGTGAATGTTCCCGTCTGTCCCGGAGCCAAAGCGGTGCTGGCATCGTTTTCCCAGACGATGGAATTGCCGTCTAAATCGTTAGCCCAGCCCAGTGAATTTCCGGCGTTGTCTGGATTGGAGGGCAGATTATTACCATCATCGGTCCAGCCGTACCAAAAAGTATTCAGCCCACCGGTACCGGTGTTTTTCAACGAAATTGTATAATCAAAGCCGCCGCTGACGGCGACATCGGAAATCGTGGCTGTGGCTTCACTACTTTGCGCGTGGCTGGAAACCGCCGAAACCGCCAGCCCGGCGGCGGCGGCGAAAGCAAAACGAATTGAGGCTGATTTTAGTTTGTTTTTCATAATTTCAGTTGTGGTTTTATACCCGTTCGTTAGGTGAGAGGATTGAATGTGAAAAAGGTTCCCAAGTATTTTTTGGACATTCATAACCACGGCATTCTTGTCAACGAAGCAGGACAAGCGCTCAATTTTTAGAAAACAAAAAAGCGAACGGATTTCTCCGTTCGCCTTTGGTTATTTTAGTAGAGCGGCGTTGCTACGCCGCCCAAGCTTTCCGGCTGCGCGGCAGCGCAGCCCTACCAGACTTAGTAGCGGTAATGTTCCGGCTTGTAAGGGCCTTCGACCGGCACATTGAGATATTCCGCCTGCGCGTCGGTCAGCTTGGTCAAGACCACGCCGATTTTTTCCAAATGTAAACGTGCAACTTCTTCATCGAGTTTTTTGGACAAGCGATAAACCGTTTTTTCGTATTTATCTTTGTTCGCCCAGAGATCGAGCTGCGCGAGCGTCTGGTTCGTGAAGCTGTTGCTCATCACGAAACTCGGATGGCCAGTGGCACAGCCGAGATTCACCAAACGGCCTTCAGCGAGCATGTAGATGCTCTTCTTGCCGCCGGGCAACCAGTAACGGTCGTATTGCGGCTTGATGTTTTCGATGCGCAGACCTTTGGTTTTCTTCAACGTGTCCACCTGGATTTCGTTGTCAAAATGGCCGATGTTACAGACGATCGCCTGATCTTTCATCGCCAACATGTGCTTGGCGGTGATGATGTCGCAGTTGCCGGTGGTGGTGACGTAAATATCACCAACGCCCAACGTGCTTTCGACCGTGTTGACTTCAAAACCTTCCATCGCGGCCTGCAGCGCATTGATCGGATCAATTTCCGTGACGACGACGCGGGAACCGTAAGCACGCAGCGAATGCGCACAACCTTTGCCGACATCACCGTAACCGCAGACGACCGCGACTTTGCCCGCGAGCATGACGTCCGTGGCGCGTTTGATACCGTCCGCCAACGATTCGCGGCAGCCGTAGAGATTGTCAAATTTCGATTTCGTGACGGAATCGTTCACGTTGATGGCCGGCACGAGCAATTTGCCCGCGTCCTTCATCTGATACAAACGATGCACGCCCGTGGTCGTTTCTTCGGAAACGCCTTTCCAGTCTTTGACGATCTTCGTCCAGAGGCCGGGCTTCTCGGTAGCAAGACGGCGCAAGAGCGCTTTCACGACGGAAACTTCATGGCTGTCTCCTTTGCCTTCGTAAGCCCACTTGGAGCCTTTTTCGAGTTCGTAACCTTTGTGGATCAGCAACGTCACATCGCCGCCGTCATCAACGACGAGTTCGGGACCTTTGTCGCCGGGGAACAAAATCGCCTTGAGCGTGAGTTCCCAATATTCTTCGAGCGTTTCACCTTTCCAGGCGAACACCGGCGTGCCGGTCGCGGCAATCGCCGACGCCGCGTGATCCTGCGTAGAAAAAATATTGCACGAGGCCCAACGGACATTCGCGCCGAGCGCCACGAGCGTTTCGATTAACACTGCGGTCTGAATCGTCATGTGCAACGAACCGGTCACGCGCACGCCTTTGAGCGGTTTGCTCTTCGCGTATTTCTGACGCACGGACATCAGGCCGGGCATTTCGTGTTCCGCGACGGCGATTTCTTTGCGTCCCCATTCCGCGAGCGAAAAATCGCGCACGATATAATCTTTGCCCGCCGGCGTTTGCGCGGCGTATTTGACGAAGGTTTCGCTGACTTCCGATATTACGGCATTGGTTGTAGATTTTTTTGATTTCATAATAACAATAGTTTTCAGTTTCAAGTGTTCAGTGTTCAGCAGCTACTATCCGGTCGTTTATGGAGCGGATCAGTCCTTGCAGCATCGCCGATATTTCTTTTAGTTCTGCAACGAAATGATCGGCATCAGTTTTCGAGATCATTTCTAATTTTAAAGCAATATATGTTTGTGTTCGGAGTTCCGCTGCCGAGCCTTTAGCGATGCGGAGGAAACGGATAAAATCTAATTTACTATCCCGCTCGCATCCTTCTGCAATGTTTGAAGCGATGGAAATAGCCGCCCGCTGCATTTGGTCACGCAAGGCAAACATCCGTGACTCGCCAACTGCCTTGCAAACTTCCACCGCCAGACGACAACTACGTTTCCAAACTTCCAGTTCTTCAAACGATTGATAGGCCATAGGTTAGTGTTCAGTTTTAAGTTTCAAGTGTTCAGCAGCGTAATTTCTGACTGAACACTGAAAACTGAACACTTGAAACTATTTAGATCGCTTTCAGCAACGCCTCAACCTTATCCGTCGCTTCCCAGGTCAAATCCTTGTCGTTCTTGCCGAAGTGACCGTAGTTGGTCGTCTTGCCGTAAATCGCGCGACGCAAATTGAGTTGATCAATGATGTCCGATGGTTGGAAGCTGAACACTTTGCTGATCGCCTTGATGATCTTCGCGTCGTCAACGGTGGCCGTGCCGAACGTATCCACGTGGATGCTGACGGGGTCAGGATGGCCGATGGCGTAAGCGAATTGCACTTCGCATTTAGCTGCGAGTTTCGCGGCCACGATGTTCTTGGCAACCCAACGTCCCATGTAAGCAGCGCTGCGATCCACCTTCGTCGGATCTTTGCCGGAGAACGCGCCGCCGCCGTGACGACCCATGCCGCCGTAAGTCGGATTGATGAGGAATTCGGTTTGCGCCGTCAACATTTTGGCCGGCAAAACT
>Ga0206804_10361_pt1 | contig 10159 bp, 10 predicted proteins | sample Alteio_BWOrgCont_62_FD_152888 | JGI IMG/M metagenome (GOLD analysis project Ga0206804, IMG submission 152888) | Enriched cells from forest soil in Barre Woods Harvard Forest LTER site, Petersham, Massachusetts, United States -... | ecosystem: Environmental > Terrestrial > Soil > Temperate forest >... | reverse complement strand
CGCACCATTCGATCAGCCAGTGATAATAGTTCCCTTGCAATCGATTCACCATCGGCCAGACGTTTTCCAAGGGCGGTAATTCCTCACGCCCCGTGTCCGGCGTCCGTAGCCAGGCCTCGATGTCTGGGTGGGGCTCCAAGCCAAGGATTCCTGGTTCGTCGCGAAAGGCGGAGAGAATCAAGCGTCCCTTGGCCGTGATCGGCGAAGCGTATTTTCCCACGAGCCACGCGTCGTCGAGTCGGGTCACAACAGGAGCGCGTGTTTGAAACGGCCGCGCTACCATCCGATGTTCATCGGTGGGTTTCTCAATCTTCGCGATTCCGGCAGCGGCTTCGACCCTCTCCCCACGGCCAAAACGCCAGGTCCGTGCGCCCGGAAGCGAAGCGACAGCCGCCTCGAAATAAAGCCTCTTTCGCAGGATCCGCGGAAGACGCCAGTAGCGACGGCCATAGCAATAGCTAATGCTCCTCAACAGAGAATTGTGTCGCAGGTGATCGAGCAGCGAATCGATAACCGACCGGATGGACCTGAAGACGCGCAAGATTAAGGATTCACTTATTCTTAAGATAAATCACGTGGTGGTGACCTCGGCGTGGTCTTGAACGGCGCTCCTCGCGTTGAACGATCCCACTCGAAGAAGCGTCCGACGCAACTCCTGCGCTTCAGAATCGTGACGAATCGGGTCCCGGCCAGATTTGCCAATTAGCCGAGCCGCGGACACTATCCCGGCGCATGTTCCGATCGCATTCGCCAACAGCCGTGCAACCGCTCCCCCCAGTCGGCGCACAAACTCGCGCATCGAAGAAACGGCGAGCCAGATAATATAACGCCCGAGGGGACCGCCGTTGCGCGCCAGCATCACGACGTGATTCCGTGCGGAGTAGTATGCGTAACGCGTGTCGAAGCGTCGGCCGACCATCTGAGGCGCACCGATATGGTCGACCGCCGCCGCAGGATTAAACAACAGTCGAAAGTTCGCGCGCCGAACTCGCAGGCACATGTCGGTGTCTTCGCGCACGCCTGAGATCCCCGGGTAATCTTCACGAAAGCCGCCGAGCTTGGCCAGCACATCCCGGCGGAAGGACATGTTGCAGCCCATTAAGTGGTCGACCTCGACAATGCGGCCCGGATCCGCACCAAAGTTTCCGGTATGCGTCCCGTTGGGAAGAAGCCGTCCAATCACTTCCACGCCGCACCTCTCCTCACCCGGTTGATGATTCAACGCCCTCCCACCGACAGCGCCGACATCCGGATCGCCGTACGTGGCGAGCAAATTCTCCAACCAGCCCGGGTGCGCAAAGGCATCATCATCGAGAAATGCGATCACGTCGCCCTTAGCGTATTTCAGACCGATGTTTCGTGAAGCGGTCATTCGCCCGAAGCCATTCTCGTTGCGCGTATAGACGATGCCCGGAAAACCTTCCACGACATCCCGTGTCAGATTGTTCGCCGACGAGTCCACAACGATCACTTCCTCAGGTTGGCGCGTCTGCGCACGCAGATGGTCAACGCATCGACGGACACAGTCGGGACGGCTTAAGGTAACTATGATGACTGAGACGGTCATGTCGTTGTCAAAGAAGGCAGTTAGGTGTGGCATTTCCAGGATGGCGAGGCGGATGGACACGCAATTCGCTTCAACAAACGTCCGGTACACATTCGCCAAAACACCAAAGCGGAGGTGGCGAAGTCAATCCGCAGAGCATTCCCACTATGTCGAAGAGTGTGCCGCTTGTTTCCCGCTTTCAGACTCGAAACAGCGGCGTTCGCTGCTTGCATTGCTGTGTTTCGTTTCGTCCGTCTTAGGCCGGTCTGGCATTGGTAAATCCGCTTCCGATCTCCGGCCCTTCGCGCTATCTCGAGGTGGCGCTGTAATATGGCCGTTAGTTCGCGGTGGGTTTGCATGTAGTTTCGCGACATGTTGTTCGCGTGCCATCGGTAGAGCGTCAACGGTTCGTCCAGCGCGGCCATCCGGCCGTAGCGCGTCGCCTTCAGCCAAAGATCATAGTCCTGGGCCGTGTTCAAGAGTGGATCGAAAAAGCCGCATCGAAAAAGGACATCACGCTTTATCACGACGCTTGACACACAAACTCCACAACCATCGAGAAGATCTTCATACGTTTCGTATTCACCACCCCATCCCAAGCCACCTTCTTCTCCCTTTTCGTCAATGAACTGCATCTGCGTATGGCAAAGTATCGCGTCGGGATTGGCCTCAAGGACTTCGACCTGTGTATCAAGTTTAGTCGACAGCCAGATGTCATCAGCGTCCAGGAACGCAATCAATCGACCACAAGACGCATCCAAGCCTGCATTGCGCGCGGCCGAAAGGCCACGGTTCGGCTGGCGGAGTAGCCGGATTCGTGGGTCCACTGGGACAGGAAGTTGAATTGGTGGCTCCGACCCGTCGTCGATGATGATCGCCTCCCAATCGATGAACGTTTGTCCACGAACCGACTCAATTGCCTCCATCAAGAAAGAACCAGGATTATAGGCCGGAATGATGATTGAAACTCGCGGCCTCATTCGCTTTTTACCTGAACCGAAGACCGCGTGCGGCTGCGTAAAAGGCTCGTTACCGCGCCAAGCCCTGATCTCTCAAGAATCCAACGCACAATTTTTCTGGCCACTCGGCGATAGATTCTCGCATCGAAACGCCGTGCCTCCCGGAAGATGTCCCAATGATCTTTCAAGCTGAGTGCGTCGCCGCCCGTTCGGGTAAGATCGAGCCAGCACATGGCGGAGTGCGCCGCCATTTCCTCCTGCAGGGCATCGGGAAGTTTCGCCAGGCGGGCGACCTCCGCGCGGGCCATGTAGGTTTCTTTCATGTTGCGCGCGCCAATCCCCAAAGTCGAACGAACGGATTTGGCATGAGACCGGTAGTAATTGAGAGGCTCGGCCACGTAGGCCATGCGCCCGAGGCTCATCAGCCGGCTCCACGTAATCCAATCCCCGCACAATCGCATGTGGGCCGGGGCGCCGCCAATCTTCAGGAAAGCATCGCGCCGGAACACGACGGCGCTCGCGTTGGGCACCGTGTTCATCCTGATCATGGAGCGGCACAATTCCTCCCGCCCATCGATGATGAAGTCCGCTTCATACGGATCCCCTGCGATCTCTTTGTGCAGTTCATCATAACGAAACAAAATGGCGCCCTCGGCATCCACCGCGTAAGACTGGGCATAGGCAAAGACGATTGTGGGATCTGATTCCAGGACCCCCACCATCCGAGCCAGGAAATCCGGATGGGAATCATCATCGGCTTCGGCGATCCAGACATATTCGCCCTCACAAAAGTCGATTCCCTTGTTCCATTGTTTAAACGGACTCCCCGAATTCTCGCTATTTAAAAACATCCGAAAGCCATGCTTCAGGCTGTATTCTTCGGCGATTCCATTGCTGTCGTCCTTGGAGGCATCATCTAGATAGATGAGCCCCCAGTCCGTATAAGTCTGCCGCAAGACCGAATCAAAGCGCTGCCGCAAGAACCGCGCATGGTTGTAATTCGGGATAATGACGGAAACCTTGGACATTTTTATCTTCGTGCTAGCGAGTGGAACCGATTGCGGTCAGGTATTGCTCCGCAGTCTTCAATGCTGGCTCCAGTTTTTCTCTCAAACGCCGTTTATAGTGTCTCCATCGCCATCCAACATAGATTGACAATCCGAGGTGTCGGCGAATGAGATTCGACCTATCCTGATCAAACAACTGGTCCCCATGTGAGCTAATGCCACCCGGCTCGAATTCCGAGATCGTCAGGGGTGTGTATACTTTGGCGATCGCCTGGTCGCCGAAACACCGGATATTGAACTCCCAATCCGCCGCAGTGGGATATTTGAGGCTGTATGTCCCGAGGCGTTGGAATACGCCCCGCCCAAAAAGCATTGCCTGATGGCAGATGTTGCTGACGCACAGCTTGCGAGGCGTAAATGGCCCGTCATAGATGCGGCCCGCCCACGAAACGTCACCGTAGATCACGCTGGAATCTTGCGGCGGTAAACGCCGCGCGAGTTCGGCGAGGACGTCAGGAAAAAGGCGGTCACCCGCGCCGAGAAACAACAAAAACCGCCCACTTGCTCGCTCGATACCCTTGTTCATCGCGTCATAGATTCCGCAGTCTGGCTCTGACACCCATCGAAGTCGCGTTCCGTAACTCTGAAGGCAAAACGTCGTACTATCGGTCGATCCGCCATCGATAATCCAATATTCCACCAAAGAGGGGTCCTGACTGAGGACCGATTCAATGGTCTGCGTCAGCTTATCCGCGCAATTGTAGCTCGGAGTGATGATAGTGAAAAGTGGCGCCTCCACGAATTAATGAGCCTTAAACGAAGAGTTCGATGACATTCCCGATCGCGAATTCGATATTATACAGTTTGTTGAACTGGCTGGAGCAACTATTAACAGGCCGATTCTACCTCATCCTCCATTGGTAAACTCAGGAAGGAACGCGAACGCTCTCTCCATGAGATATCGTCCAACCAAGAGAGCATCTCCGTCGCGGCATCATCGGCCTCGATCTGCAGGATGCAGTGAGGATCCAGAGAATAGCATTGGTCAGAACAAGGCTGTTCCGCGCGCTTAGGCTGAATGACTCTGGAAAGTGTTCCCCACGGACCGAAGCGACTCGGCGATTCCGGGAACAAGGGATCTCCATCGAGCGGATGACATGAGATGCAAAAAACAGGAACTTTAGCTGCCGCGGCCAGATGCATAGTGCCGGTGTCGGAACCGATATAAAGACTGCAGAGTTCCATCGCTGCGGCAAGACACTCCAACGGGATCTTTCCCTCGAGATTGATCATGCCCTCGCCCATACGCAGACGGAGTTCGTGCCCAAGCGAAGCCTCGGCGGCTGTTCCGAAGCATACAAACTGGACGACTTGATCCGCAAAGGCGGTCCGACACAATTCCCCGTATCGTTCCACCGGCCACATTTTGCGTCCCACACCGGCTCCCATGCAAAGCGCAACCAACGGTATTTCGGGTTTGATGCCGGCAGTCAAAAAGATATCACTTAAGAGCGCTCTCGTTTCTATGCTTACCCATGTTGGGGGAGTATCCGAATTCTCCGCACAACCAAGTTCTCTCGCGAGTCTCCGATTCAATAGGTATTCATGCCCATCGCACTTTCCTTGCACGACCCGCGTGAGCAGTTGATCGTATCCGTAGTTCACCACACTTCTCTCCAGAGTCGCCTGTTCATTCACCCCCATACGCTCTCGAGACCCTGACAGATAAGCCAAGAGCGTCGCACCATAATAGTCTCCTGGCCACCGCAATACTACTGCGAGATCAAAGCGGCGCTTCCAAAGCCTAGCGCGCTTGCATACCCGTAACCAGATCGTGGTTTGACGGCACCATTTCCTGTAAGTGTTCGATACCGGATCGAAGAGCACCTCACCTTCTGTCACAGGAACTCCAATCACCTCGTCCACCGAAGGACAGCCGCGCGCGAATTGCACCAGTGATTCACGCACGACAAGTGTTATCCGCGCGTTAGGTTGCCACATTCGAAGGTCCCTCAGGAAACATGAGGACAATGTCAAATCGCCTAGCCGGTCAAGCTTAATAATTACTATCTTATAATACGCCCGTTGGGTTCGCATCCTTGCTTCTCGAAACCCAAAAAGCCGAAATATCGGTTCGCACAAGCGAACCAGGCGCTCGGGGGTTCCCACAAACGCGCGAACGCTTTTACTTAGAAGCGACATGAATAGGCTTCGCAAATTTCCTGCAATTATTTATGCCGTCAAAAAAACCGCTTAAAAGGAACCGTCACTCTAAATCGCTGCATTTGATACGGTGGACGTACTGAGTTCGGCACCTCCGGACGATATTTGTTTAATTATGAAATCATGATCCGCCATCGTCAACGGCACGCGCTCTGGTCGCTCTTTCGCTAAGCCCAATAGACGTGCCGCTTTCTTAAATAGAAGCCACCTGAGCGACGAAGCTTTATCCGGAGAAAAAAACTCCCTTCGGATCGGTCTTCTAGAGAAGACATGCAAGTCCGCACCGTCCGTCGTAAAATGGTAACCGAACTGGGCGGCCAGTAATTTTAAGCTCTTTGTTGTATAGAATGCGACGTGTTGCCCGTGCCCTAGTCCGTAGTACCACCAATCATCTAGCTTAGGCGGTGGTTCGGGAAGGAGTTTTGTACTGAACAAAACATACGGTGTGATTGCCGACAGAATCTTCATCTCCTCTTTCGGATCCGTCAAATGCTCGAACACTTCAAACGCGGTTATTGCCTCAAACGGCCCGACCAACGGATTCACTGCTTCGAAGCCCTGGCTAAATAAATTGGCGCAGTACAGATCGCTCCAACGGCAGTCATAACCGGCATCGCGCATCAAGCGAACGAATAATCCATATCCCGCCGCGTAATCCAAAAAAACTCCTTCGGGATTCAAATTCGTCTCGATGAAGCGTCGCATGGCGTCGCGCGCCCATAGGTTGCGCGAAACATAACCAGTATCGGAGCGATTGATCGGTTCAGCGTAGGCCTCGGAAAGCCAAGTCGGTTCTGCAATAAACAAAAATCCGCAGTTAACACAACGCAGAAGCTGAGTCTCGTATCTTTTTCTAATCACGGCCTCTGCATACACCGTCGTAGCATCGTCACAGATTTTACAATGAGTCATCATACTATGTTGCGCGGCGCGTCCGTTTAAATCGCACTTATCCAGTGACGAAATAGCCGCAAGCTGTTTTTCAACCTTCGGTTTGTTGGGTTTTTCGCACCCCAAAAATCCGCTCTCTAAACACTCTTCGTAATTTCCGACCGAATCTTGTGGCCAGAACTGATATTTGTCGTTCGGGCTGGAAAAAATGTCGGTTGAAGGTAAACCTGTCGGCCTTTCGGTCTGCAATAATGGCCTTTGTATGCACAATTTGCTCCAAAGTTCCGGTTGAAAGCGATGAGTCGTTGTTCGGCACGACCGTGTGTGTAGCATCGGGACGAAAGCCAATATTGGTGATCAGATTTACGTTAGGTATCACAGAAAGGCTACGTTGCTGCCAACACGCAAAAGCCCATTGATAATCCCAAGTATCAATCTCGCCCCGGTAAACCCGATCGAAAATGTCCGTCCAATAATCACGCTCGCGTCTATCCATTTTAAATTCGGACGACCAGTCCTTCTCTCTAAGACACGGCCATGACCGAATGTCGACATCGTACGCTTGCCAAGCCCTTCTCCACGAAGCCCAACCCCAAACGTGCACCAACCGCGAATAGTAGTAGGAGCCACCACCACGAGACTTTCCCCTCTGAAAATTGGCGCCTCCTATATGTGTTACATTCGCGGTATCCTTATGGTAGGCCAGCATAGATCCACAAAACGTAAAGAAGTCCGAACATGGCAAGCAGTCATCTTCGAGAATAATTCCTTGTTCGACGTGCTCAAAAAACCAGGTGACGGCTGAGCTCACGGCGAGTTTGCATCCCAGATTGCGATCCCGGAAGAGCTTCTTCACCTCGCAGGGCCAATCGATTCGATTTTCGACAAATTGCCGTGTTTCCTGGCAAAGCGCCGCTTCGTGTTCCCTGTTCCGCCTCGGACCGTCTGCGGCAATGAAAAGTTTGGCTGGCCTCGCTTGGCGAATTGCGCCGAAAACCTGACTCGTTAAATCGGGACGATTGAAAATCAAGAACAAGATTGGAGGGCAACTCATACTAGGCATGAATGAATATTCACCATATAAATGGGATTTTACTTGTGCCGACACCACACGAGTCCTTGTCCATCTATACCCGCCAGTTCAACAACTTGGGTTTCTGCGCCACTCAAATCTTGGGGGGAATTCTCATCGTCGGAACCAAGAACGGAGAGACCCTCGACAATGGATAATTTACCGGACACAGCGCAACCAAATTCTGGAACGCAAATATTTCGTTCCGCGGATTATATCGACCGAGAGGAAGAAGACCGGTAGGCATCACGCGGAAGAATTCATATGCAGATAAAAGGTCATAGAAATCCTTAAGGAAGGTTCTGGAAAATACGTTCATTTCGTTGAATTCAAATTGTATAAATGGTAGGCCTCCGCGCGCTATTGTAAGACTTGCCCCTTTAAGCACAGCCAGTTCGTTGCCCTCGGTGTCGATCTTAATAAAGTCGATGGTACCAATTCCCTGAGAAGAGCAATAGTCATCAACTGTAGTCAGTTCGATCGAAACGGCGCGAATCTGATCCGCTCCATGCAGAACGTCGATTACGCCGCGATGCAGCGAGGCATGCTGTGATCCAGGTTGATCGCCGTAATCAAATATGCTCGCGAAGCCAATGGCGTTACTTAAACCCTTTTGAATACATGCCACTGCACGATGCCCTAAAGCTGCCTGTAATTGTACGTAAGTTTCAGGCGATGGCTCAAAGGCATGAATCCGCGCATCCTTAAACGTTTGAAGAACGGCCAGTGTATAGTTCCCGACGTTAGCTCCTACGTCGAATACTATTGGCGCACTTTCGGTAATAAGACTCGGAAGCACCGTGTCAATCAAGAAGGACTCACCGCTTACGGCGTCATTCTCGTAGTTACCTACCCCAATGCGCCGATGAGCGACATTGAGTATATTTTCCGGGACATTCGAATTCGGTAAATCAATTAAATGTAAATTCTGAAGTATCGATCGCGCGGTCTTACGAAATTGCGGCGGCACGGACTCTTTTAGATAGGAGTTCATAGTTTTTTGGTACGAAGTTGATTTACTTGTAACTAGCGCTCAGGCCAGACCCAATTATGGAAAACCAGCGCGCCTTTCCCTTGCCACCCGTTAGGATAGAGCTTTCCGGTACCGAAAAAATCGCCGTCCTCGACACTTAAAGGAATTGCGTGAGGTATCCAATCCTCGGTGGTCCCGTCGACCTCGAGATAAGCCATCAAGCTATATTCACTTTTTGATAGCGGAAGTTTTTCGATTTGACATCGGATAACGCCCTTCGGAGGGCACGTGCGAACACCGGGCGATGTCAGTTCGGTGGAACAGAGAAACATCGTCTGATCTGTTGAATTTTGAACCGCGATCGATGCCCGTACGTTATGAAGATCCTTTTTTCCATGCGATTCATATTGAATAGCTATCGTAATCGAGGATCCGGAGTGTGGATTCCCAATATTATTTCCGTCTTTGTCTTCAAACCAGATATCGGTAATTCTAACGTTGCCTTGCCCGCTTCGATCTTTCCGATCTTTTAGTTGTGTCGCTCGAGTTGTTTCACGGCCGCGAGAATACTCCATTAATATTGATTCGATATTGCCGGTACTTGCTACGCAACCATTTTGAAGATGAATCCCAGCCGAGCAAAGATTCGTCATCGCGGCCGCATTGTGGCTAACAAAGAGCACTGTCCGCCCTCCGGAGGCGACATCTTTCATCTTACCCAAACATTTCTTCTGAAACTCTGCGTCACCTACGGCAAGAACTTCGTCGATTATAAGGATTTCTGGATTTAGGTGGGCCGCGACGGCAAATGCGAGGCGAACATACATTCCTGATGAGTATCGTTTGACAGGCGTATCGAGGAACTCCTCTACGCCCGAAAAATCAACGATCGCGTCGAATTGGCTGCGGACTTCGGCCTTTGTCATCCCGAGGATGGCTCCATTAAGATAGATATTTTCGCGCCCGGTCAGCTCGGGGTGAAAACCTGTTCCTACTTCGAGCAGGGAGCCAATCCGCCCATAAAGATCGATTTGGCCGGAAGTAGGCTCGGTGATCCTACTTAAGATTTTCAGAAGGGTGCTTTTGCCGGCGCCGTTGCGACCGATGATCCCCACCACTTCGCCCTTCTTCACGTCAAAGGAGACATCGTTCAGTGCCGAAAACGTCTTTTTCGGAATGCGGCGAAACGGAGACCGTGCTTGGGCGAGGAGCTTCTCAGTGAGGGTCGAGTGCTTTTCCTGCTCGGTCCCAATAGTGTACGACTTCGAAACGCCGCGGACGGAGAGCGCGATGTCTGATTTACTCATGAACGATGAATCGGATGGAAGTTGTTCCTGTAATCGGTGTACCCTTACAAGGGAGCGACTGGCACAAGCGGCGGGCTATTTGGTCGCGATGAGCGTCGCGGAGAAGACTGGGACGGCCCGGCCATTGTGCTGGGCCGCGCCGACCAGAAATCCGACTACGTTGACTTTGTCATTCACACCG
>Ga0206804_10360_pt1 | contig 10190 bp, 11 predicted proteins | sample Alteio_BWOrgCont_62_FD_152888 | JGI IMG/M metagenome (GOLD analysis project Ga0206804, IMG submission 152888) | Enriched cells from forest soil in Barre Woods Harvard Forest LTER site, Petersham, Massachusetts, United States -... | ecosystem: Environmental > Terrestrial > Soil > Temperate forest >... | reverse complement strand
GCGCCAATCGCCGGCCCGGCGGTGCGTTCACACAACCGTCAGTCCGTGTTCGCACGATTCATGATCAGCGTTATGAAACCTGCGACCATTGTTGGCATTCTCTTGATCATCGTCGGGGTCGTCGCACTCGCCTATGGCGGATTCCATTTCACGACGCACGAAGAGAAGCGGGTCGTCGATCTCGGCCCGTTGAAAGTAGACGCGAATGTGGAGAAAGAGCATTCCGTTCCACTTCCGCCCATCCTCGGAGTCGCCGCCCTGGTGGGAGGCGTGGTCCTCGTCGTGGTCGGCGCGAAGAAGTAGCGACGATCAACCGCCCGACAGCACGTCCCGCCCGCCGACGAAGGTGTGGGAAACTTGAAAACGATCGGTGAAGCTCACCAGATCGGCGTCGGCGCCGACTTGCAGCACGCCCTTTCTCGATTCCAGGCGGAGCGCCCGCGCGGGATTGAGGGTCGCCATCCGGACCGCCTCCACGAGCGAGACCTCGACGAGTTGGACCATGTTGCGAATCAGGTCGATCATTCCCGCGGTGCTGCTTGCCAGGGCCTGGCCGTCGGCCGTGAGGCTGACCCCGCAGCGCACTACGCAGGCGATGTCGCCCAGATGAAAGGTCTCGCCTTCCTCCAAGCCCGCTCCGGCGGCCGCGTCGGTGACCAAGGCAATGCCATCGGGACCTTTCGCGTGGTAGAGCATCCGCATGAGCGTGGGCGAGACGTGCCGAGCGTCGGCGATGAGTTCGCACAAAATCTCCGGCTCACCGAGGACAAATTCGAGCAGGCCGGCTACGCGATACGGTCCACGGCGGCGCGCCGTGGACATGCAATTGAAGGTGTGCGTCGCCTGCCGCATGCCATGGGAAAAGGCCGCGGCCGCATCTTCATCCCAAGCATCGCTATGCCCGCCGCTGGCGATGATGCCGCGCTGGGAAAGTTCCTCCATCAATTCCAGCGCACCAGGCAATTCAGGGGCGACCGTCATCTGCGTGACCAATCCTTCGAAGGCCAGCCACCGCTCCCATTCCACCCGCTGAGGATGACGGATCAGATCCAGCCGATGCGCCCCTGGCTTTTCCCGGGAAAAATACGGACCTTCAATATGGATTCCGAGCAATTGGGCACCCTGGCCATCAGGCTGCGCGCGATATTGCTGAGCCGCCTGCAAAACCCGCAGGATGTCCGCGCTCGTGGCCGTGACGGTGGTCAGGGCCAGTGCCGTCGTACCGCCCTGCGCGTGGTGCCGGCAAATCGTGGCGAAGGCTTCCGCGTTCGCTTCCATGGCATCGCGATACCGGGCGCCATGAATGTGCAGGTCGATGAACCCCGGGGCGAGGTACTGGCCGGAGAGATCGACCACCGGTTCACTAGCCAGCAGTTCCGGCAGATGATCGGTGATCGCGGCGATCTTTCCATCGACGACCCGCACATGGCCGCGAGCCAGGCGATCGGCGAAAATGAGGCGGGCATTGGCGAGAATCATAAATAGCGGGCAAACCCGAGCCGGCGGTGCAAGAGGTGCGCGGCGGCCTTGCTCCCAGTCGCGGCGTCGGGTTTGATGAGGGTCTCCATTTCGGGAATGCCAGTATGAAACCCCCGTCCGATTTTCACACCCAAAAAGCCGCGCGCCTCGCGCAGCTCGGGCTCGCGGTGGCGGACTTTACCGAAAAGTTCGCCCGCAGTTCCGGGCCCGGCGGCCAGCACGTGAACAAAGTTTCCACCGCCGTGACTTTGCGCCATGTCCCCACCGGCGTGGCCGTGACGGTGCAAGACACCCGCTCACAATCCATGAACCGGCAACTGGCCTGGACCCGGTTGCTGGACGCCATCGAACAACAGCGCCGGGCGGAGCGCGCCGCCCGCCGGGCGGAGATCGAGAAGAAGCGCCGGCAGAACTCCAAGCGCCCGCGCGGAGTCAAGGAGCGCATCCTCGAAGGCAAGAAGCGCCGGTCGAGTTTGAAGAAACTTCGGTCGCGGGATTGGTGAATCTTCGCGAGACTGTCGCATATCCACTCTGGTCGCCCACGACGACCTTTGCTTAACTCCAAACCATGACGACACAGACTCCGGACGGCGCCATCGACACGCACAACAAGGCGCTGAAGATCAATCTCGATAATCGCTTTTACGGGACTCTAGCGGAAATCGGCGCAGGACAGGAAGTTGTACGCTGGTTCTTTCGCGTGGGCCGGCACCATCGCCAAGAGCATTTCGGCCTACGATATGCAGGTCAGCGACGCCATCTATGGCGACACGCAACGCTACGTCTCCTGCCAGCGGTTGCAGTCGATGCTCGACCATGAGTTCCAACTTAATATCGAACGTCTTTCCGATTCCCGGGGCGACACCACTTCGTTTTTTGCCTTTGCCGATACCGTGGTCGCCCGCAGCTACCGCGGCGGCAATGAGTGCCACGGCTGGATGGGCGTGAAATTCCAGGCGCATCCCCGGGACGAACCTTCGCAGATCATCATCCATATCCGCATGCTGGACGCCGAAGCTTCGCTCCAGCAGGAGGCGCTGGGCATCATCGGGGTAAATCTCCTCTACGGCGCCTTCTTCCTGCATCACGAGCCGGAGAAGCTCATGGAGAGCCTGCTCGACAAGCTGACCACCGGGCGCATCGAGATCGACCTCATCGATTTCAAGGGGATTGAATTCCGCTACGTCGACAATCGCATCATGGCCATGAAGCTCGTCCAACTGGGGCTGAGCGGCGCGGCCATGTTCGGGCCCGATGGCAGCGTCATCCAACCCGCCGATGCGTTGCACAAAAAGGCGGTCCTCGTCGAGCGCGGCAGTTTTCGGCCCGTGACCCATGTCAACCTGGACATGCATAGAGCCGCACTGGAGAAGTTTGCCGCCGATCCCGCGGTCGCCGGCAAGACGGTGCTGTCGCTCATGGAGATCACCATGCGCAATCTTCTCGCCGGCGGCGCCGAGGTGGATCGCCGCGATTTTTTGGCCCGCGCCGACCTGCTCGCCGCCTGCGGTTTCCACGTTCTGATTTCGGATTACTTCGAATACTACCGCCTCGCCGCCTATCTCGCCTGGCGGACCAGCGAACGCATCGGCATCGTCCTCGGCGCGGCCAGTCTCATCGAACTCTTCGACGAGAAATATTACACCGCGCTGCCCGGGGGGATTCTGGAAAGCTTCGGACGGCTCTTCAAAAACGAACTCAAGGTTTTCGTCTACCCGCTGCGCAAGGAGCAGGGCAACGGACTGACCACGGTGGAGAATCTCGAAGTCGCTCCCGAGTTGCGCAAGCTCTACGGCTACCTCGCGGATCGCGGCAGCTTCACGCAACTCGACAACTACAACCCCGAATATCTCCATATATTCTCCCGGGACGTCCTCAAACGCATCGCCGCCCGGGACGAATCGTGGGAACAAATGGTCGCTCCGGAAGTGGCGGATATCATCAAGAAGCGCGGGTTCTTCGGCTTCTCGAAGCACCGGACGGAGTAGCGAGGCGCCAAGAACAGGAGCGTGGCGGCGTGCCGGGAAACTTCTGGTGGCCAGACCCCAGCCTGGTCACCCACTTCTTTGCGCAGGACGGCGCCATACTCCTCCGTCCCATGGTGCAAAACGTGCTTTAATTCACTGTCGTAAACCTCGCTTTGGCTTTTCTCGATTTTCACTTCTTTTCCGAGACTCTCGGTCTGACCTGCGCCGCTCACGTCCTCCTGCCGCAGCCCACCATCCAACAGATCGGGATGACCGGCGGGCCAGCCCGGGACAAATATCCCACGTTGTATCTGCTGCATGGTTTGTCCGACGATCACACGATCTGGATGCGCCGGACTTCCATCGAGCGGTACGCCGCCGAGCACAATATCGCCGTGGTCATGCCGGCTGTGGCACGCAGCTTTTATCAGAACATGGCGAGTGGGCTGAAATACTGGACTTTTCTCAGCGAAGAACTTCCGGCGCTCTGTCAGCGGTATTTTCCGTTGAGCGCCGCCCGCGAGGACAACTTCGCCGCCGGCCTTTCCATGGGCGGCTACGGCGCCCTGCGACTGGCCTTGCAACGACCGGAGAAATTCTGCGCCGCCGCGAGCTTGAGCGGGGCACTGGACTTGGCCCGGCGCTTGCGGGAGGCGGACAAGCCGTTTGCGCGCATCGACCGCCGCGAATGGGCGGGGATCATCGGACCGGAACTGAAAGCCCCGGCGGACGCCAACCTGTGGCTGCTGGCGGCGAAGGCGGCTTCTTCGCCGGACCTGCGCCCCTCCCTCTATCTGGCCTGCGGCACAGAGGATGAATTACTCTCCGACACGCGCATCTTCCGCCAGCATCTCGACGCGTTGGAATTGCCTCTGACCTACCACGAAGGCCCGGGCGCGCACGAATGGGGCTATTGGGACACGGAAATCCAGAAGGTTCTGGCCTGGCTGCCGCGAGGGAAATGAACCTCGGTCCGGATCGGAAAGCCGGGGCGGCGGGAATTTGACATTTCTTCCTCAACAAAACGGCGCCGCGAGGGTTCACTTGAAGCCATGAAGCTTCGCACCCTCCTCGCCACCTGTGTTTCATTTTCCGGCCTGGCGCTCTTCGCCCACGCCGCACCGCTCGCCGTTGGTTCCCCCGCGCCAGAAATCAGTGGCGTGGACCAGGATGGAAAGACCGTCAACTTCAAGGACGTCTACGCCAAAGGCCCGACGCTCGTTTATTTCTATCCCAAGGCCGACACGCCCGGGTGCACCAAGGAAGGCTGCTCGATCCGCGATGCCTGGGCCGACCTGACGAAAGTCGGGATCCAGGTCATCGGCGTGAGCGAGGACAAGGTGGACGCCCAGAAGGCGTTCGCGGAGAAATTCCATTTCCCGCATACCCTCATCGCCGATGCCGACGGAAAAGTGGCCACCGCTTTCGGCACGGATTTCATCGCAGGCAAACCGCTCACGCAGCGCCAATCTTTCCTGGTCAAAGACGGCAAGGTCGCTTGGACCATGCTGAAAGCGTCGACCGACACCCAGGCCCAGGATGTTCTGAAGGCCTACGATTCTCTCCCGAAGAAGTAGTTGATCTACATCCAATCCCAACGCCAGATCGTCGAGACTGCCGCGAAAGACGGATACCGCCTGCGCGACCTCGTGCTTCTCTGCGCGGAGAGCGATCTCTTCCGGAAGAAGTAGCGCCACCCTAAAACACCATCGACTGCCCTTCGGTCATCACCGAAATGCGGTCGGCGACGCCGTGCTCTTGCGCGCACGCGAGGAGGCGGGCCGGTGGTTCGTTCAAGGGCTCGTAGCTCAAACGGAAGGTTCCGTAGTGCATCGGCACCATGCGCCGCGCCCCAAGATCGAGAAACGCGCGCACCGCTTCCTCGGGGTTCATGTGGACGTCGCGACCGGTCGGCGGATCGTAGGCGCCAATGGGCAGGAGCGCGACGTCGATCGCGTGACGCTGGCCGATTTCCTTGAAGCCCTCGAAGTAAGCCGTATCGCCGCAGTGGAAGATACTCCGGCCGCCGACTTCAATAATGAAACCACCAAACCCGCGGTGCGAATCGTGAAGCATGCGCGCGCCCCAGTGATGACAGGGTGTCAGGGTGATCTTGAGCGGCCCGAGCTGATAATCTTCCCAATAGTGCAACTCATGGACGCTGCGGAACCCCAGGTCGTGCACCAGATTCCCGACCTCGAAGGGAACGACGATTGGTTGGTCCGCGGCCACGCCGCGGAGGGTCTTGCGGTCGAGATGGTCGAAATGCGCGTGCGTCACGAGCACCAGGTCGATGGCCGGCAGATCGCGCAAGCGCAGGCCCGGCTGCTTCATGCGCTTGAAAACCTTGAGCCACTTCGCCCAATTCGGATCGACGAGCAGATTGTGATCGCGTGTCTGGATCAGAAACGAAGCGTGCCCGATCCAAGTCAGACCGATCTCGCCCTCCTTCAACTCCGGGAAGCTCGGCGTGGCATGTTCGCCGGAACGTGGCTCGAAAAGCGACGGGATGAGGACCTCGGTAAGAAAATTGCGCTGTTGCCAGCCTTTCTTCGGCTTGAGCCCGACTTTGCGCGCCGCCGCGGCCGGTGCCCCCTCATGCGTCCCGTTGGCTTTGGCGGACTTCTTGATCTCGGTTTTGGGTTTGCCGATACGCTGAAATGGATTGGCCACGGTCTAGAAGACTAACCGGACCATTTCAGGACGCAAAGATTTCGTGCATTGCCAGTGGGAGGCAGCCCCCTTGTAATCGGGCCGTGACCAAAGCCGAAATCCGCCGCGAAATGCGCACCCGCCTGGCCACGATCGGCGAGGCGCGCGGCAAAAAATCCCGGGCCATCGCGGCAGCTATTTCCCTGCATCCGCGGGTCGCCGCCCATCCGCGCATCGCGCTTTTTTCCCCGATGCCCGACGAACCGGATGTCGAGGAGCTTTGGCAGGGCAAGCCGGGCCCGTTTTGCTATCCGCGCATCGCGCATGGAACGATCGAATTTGTGGATGTCGAAAAGATCGACGACCTGGCCACTTCGGCGTGGCACCCGCACATTCGGGAAAGCTCCCTGACGAACGCACCCATCGTGCCGCCAGGTGAAATTGGGATCATCCTGGTGCCCGGCCTGGCCTTTACGAAGCACGGCGACCGGCTTGGGCGTGGCGGCGGCTTTTACGACCGCTACCTGGCATCGCTCCCGTCGACCACGTTCAAGCTCGGGGTATGCTTCGCCGTCCAAATCGTCCAAACGCTCCCCATCGAGCCACACGATCAGCAAATGGATGCGGTCGTGACCGAAGACGGCTTGTTTCCGCAGGTCTATCCATCCCGGCGGCGATGACGCCGTAGCAAACCGCAGAGCGCCACACCCCCCAGCCAGCATTTTAGACCAACCGCACCGGCACGCGCATCTCAAAGCGGGGAATCCGGGTGCAGACCGGGACTCCATTGGTATCGACGCCGAAATACGCCCCCTCGGCCACACTGTCGGAGCCGATGGTGTGGTAGCTGTTGTAGGAAAAATGCTCGCCGGGCTCGAGCCGCGGGAATTCGCCCACTACTCCATCACCCTCGACGACCATCCGCTGCCCATCGGAATCGGCGACGATCCACTTGCGTCCCTTGATCGTCACCGTCGTGCACGAGTCGTTGTGGATGGTGATGAAATAGACGAAAGGGTGCGGGCGGTCCGGGGGCGCTTCCAGCTGCGGCATATGTACGACACGATCCACGGTGACGTGGAGCCCCGACAGTTCGGTAAAGGCGGACATTTGGATTTCGGATTGGGGGTTTCTGAGTTCTGATAGCGGCCAATTCCGCCGCCTGCGTCTGCGACCAATCATTCAGCAATGCGTAAACAGCAAATCGAAATTCCATGATCCCTGTTGGCCTGACCATCGCCGGTTCCGATAATAGCGCCGGCGCCGGCATCCAAGCCGATCTCAAAACCATGAGCGCACTCGGGGTCTACGGGGTGACTGCGGTCACCTGTGTCGTCGCCGAAGTGCCGGGCAAAGTCAGTGCCATCCAGCCCGTCGAGCCACGGATCGTGGCCGAGCAGATTCGTTTGCTCTTCGAAGCCTTTCCCGTCGCCGCACTCAAGACGGGCATGCTCTATTCGTGCGAAATCATCGAGGCCGTCTGTGGGACGCTGCGCGAATGCGTGGCGCGCTCCGCGGTTCCTCCGCCCATCGTGGTCGATCCGGTGATGGTGGCGACGAGCGGCGATGCCTTGCTGCAGCAGGACGCGGTCGCGCTCTACCGCGAACGGTTATTTCCCATGGCCGCGCTCGTAACGCCCAACCTCGATGAAGTGCGCGTCCTCCTGGGCCGGACCGTGAGCAATCTCGAAGAAATGCGGACCGCCGGGCGCGAGTTGGCCGCCCACCACGGGTGCGCTTTTCTGATCAAAGGCGGGCATCTGAACCTTGATCCGGCCACGGACCTCCTGTGCCTGCCGGACGGCGAAGTGGAGGAGTTTTCCGCACGGTTCGTCCGGGGCGTTTCCACCCACGGCACCGGTTGCACGTATGCCGCGGCGATCACCGCCGGTCTCGCCCGAGGACGGTCGCTCCCGGAATCCGTCGGTGAGGCCAAGTGCTACCTGGCGAATACCGTCGCGCAGTTTCTCCGCTGGACGCAGGAGGGCCGCACGACCGATGCCTTGCATCATTTCGCGCCCCGCACGTAATCTCCGCCCCTCTCGCTTCATGAAAATCCTCGTCCTCGGCAGCGGCGGGCGCGAACACGCGCTCGTCTGGAAACTTCAACAATCGCCCCGCGTGCGCGCACTCTTCTGCGCGCCAGGCAACGCGGGCACGGCCCAGCTCGCGACCAATGTGCCGATCAAGATCACCGACCACCAAAAGCTCGTTGAATTTGCCAAACGCGAAGCCATCGACCTGACCGTGGTCGGCCCGGACGACGCCCTCGCGGCCGGCATCGTGGATCTTTTCCAGACGAATGGGCTGCGCATCTTCGGACCCACGCAGAACGCCGCGCGGCTGGAGTCATCCAAGGTCTTCGCCAAGGAATTCATGGAACGGCACGGCATTCCCACGGCGCGGTCAGGCAGTTTCTCCGACAGCAGCGCAGCACAGCTCTTTTGCCGGAATGCCCGCTACCCGCTGGTCGTGAAGGCCGACGGGCTGGCTCTCGGCAAAGGGGTGATCATCGCCCGCAATTCCTGGGAATCCGGCCTGGCCATTCACGAGATCATGGATGCGCGAAAGTTCGGCGACGCCGGGAGCCGCGTGCTCATCGAGGAGTTTCTCGAGGGGGAGGAATGTTCCATTCACGCCCTCGTCGATGGGCGTGGGTATCTCCTCTTTCCCGGCGCCCAGGATCACAAGCGCGCCTTCGATGGCGACCAGGGACCAAATACCGGGGGCATGGGAACATTCAGCCCCCCGTCGAAACTGCTCACTCCGGAACTCGAGGCCCGTGTCCGTAGCGAGGTGCTCGATCCGTTCATCGCTGGGCTTTCCCGGTCTGATGGTCACCGCCGATGGCCCCAAGGTGCTGGAGTTTAACTGCCGCTTCGGCGACCCGGAAACGCAGGTGCTCCTGACCCGCCTGGAGAGTGATCTCGTCGATTTGCTCGAAGCGACGATCGACGGCCAATTGGCCGGAGTGGAGGCCCGCTGGAAGACCGAATCCGCGGTGTGCGTGGTGCTCGCTTCCGGCGGCTATCCCGGCAGTTATGCCTCGGGCAAGCCGATCACGGGGCTGGATCAATCCGCGGACGGCGTGACCGTATTTCATGCCGGCACCCGGGAGGAAAACGGGCGGATCGTCACGGCCGGCGGACGAGTCCTGGGCGTGACCGCACTCGCCGGGGACCTAGCCGCGGCGCGCCAGCGCGCCTACGCCGTCGCCGCGGGCATCGACTTCGAGGGGCGGCAGTTCCGGCGCGATATTGCAGTCAAAGGGTTGAGCACCTAGGGTCGGGGCGCCTATGAAATTCCCCGTGGCTTCCGCCCTGGCCGCTCTGTCGCTCCTGCCCTGTCCCGTGGTCCGCAGCCAGACCATCGAATTCGCGCCGAAAAGGAAGCCCGTCCTGACCACGCGGACCGCGGTGGACGCGTTGAGCGGCGCGGAACTCGATCAGGTCATCAGCCTGCTGAAAGACAACTACATCAAGCCGGATGCCCTGAGCGATGAGGAGCAGCGGCGAGCCACGGTGCAGGGTCTGCTCGATCGGTTGGCCCCGGGCGCCTCGATCGTGGAGAGTTCGGGCAGCGCGGAAAGCGAGGCCAGTCCGTTCCGGGCGGAGATTCTCGACAACCGCATCGGCTACGTTCGACTCGGCGCGATCACCCCGGCGAATGTCGGGGAACTCGATGCCGCGCTCCAGAAGTTGACGACCAGCAATGTGCCCGCGCTGGTGCTGGACCTGCGGGCCACGCCGGCGGGGAGTGATTTCGAGCAGACGGCGGAGGTTTGCCGGCGCTTCTGTCCCAAAGGCAAAGTGCTTTTTTCGGTCAAAAAGCCGAACCTTAAGCAGGAGCAAATCCTGACCTCGAAGGATGATCCGAAATTTCACGGCATCCTCGTCGCCCTGGTCGACCGGCGCACCGCCGGCAACGCCGAGGTGATTGCGGCGGTCTTGCGCAACCACGTCAACGCCTTTGTGATCGGCCAGCAGACCCGGGGGGAAGCGGCGGAGTTTACCGAGTTCCCGCTCTCGAATGGCCGCGCCCTGCGCGTGGCCGTGGCGGAGGTGGCGCTGCCCGACAGCGTCCCGGTATTTC
>Ga0206804_10359_pt1 | contig 10190 bp, 10 predicted proteins | sample Alteio_BWOrgCont_62_FD_152888 | JGI IMG/M metagenome (GOLD analysis project Ga0206804, IMG submission 152888) | Enriched cells from forest soil in Barre Woods Harvard Forest LTER site, Petersham, Massachusetts, United States -... | ecosystem: Environmental > Terrestrial > Soil > Temperate forest >... | reverse complement strand
GCCGGGGTCGGACTGGTGCTGGGGATTGGGTTTACCGTCGGGGCGTTTCTGAGCCGTCGCGGCCGGGACGATTGATTTCGATCCGATCCGCGTACTCAGCCGAGAATGGCGTGCATTTCGGTTATGGCCTGACGGTCGTTCAATACGGCTGCGGTGTGTTTGGCCAAAGTCTTGATGGCCTGATTCACTTTTTCAGAAGCGGTGCCGTGGCCGTCGTCGTCGGTGCCCTCAAAAAGGCTGCGGAGTTCTGCCAATGCTTTTTGGTCGTTCAAGCTGTCCGGGGGCGACTGGCGTTGAAGGATGGCGATGGCCCGGTTGACCAGCTTTTGTGCTCTGCTCATGGGGAAATTTACTCCGCACTCGGGGCGGGGGCAATGCTGCGGAGGGAAAGGCAGGGAAAATTACGGGATTAACGGGATAGGGGGGGAGGTTTCGCACGGAGGACTGCAGAGGAATAGGTGCGCGAAATGGAGTTTGGGAACGAGGGGAAGCGTTTCACACGGAGGTCACTGAGGCACGGAGGGGAATGCAGCTTTCTGTGTGCTCGAAAGGGATTCTCGCGCACCCGGACAATACAGGCTTGCCTGTCGTTGCCGGGCCACGCTGAAGACTGCACCGCCGCCCAGCGTGCGGCGACTACCGTCCACGCCCTTACGGGCGCGGCTACGAGATGGAGGTCAGGGCAGGAGCCTGACCCTCCACTGAGAGGGGAATAGCGGATTTCATGGTTAAATGGGGTGACGGTAGTCGCGGTTGATTTGGGGCGAAAACGGGTCGAGGGTGAGGGATGAAAACATGTCAGAGGATGTTGGCGGGGGCGGGTTTGATGCTGGTGTTGGCGGGAGGCGGTCGGGCTTTTGCGCAGGTGCATGGCGCGCCGACGACGCCGGCGCCTCCGGGCCAATCGACCTTTCAACGTCCCGGGCCTCCGGGGTTGCCGGCGACGTCGCCTCCGGGCAGTACAGGGCCGGTTTCGCCCAATAATACAGCGGCACCGGGTCAACCGTCGATGGTGATTACAAACGCGGCGGGGATGCCGGCGAGCACGAACGGGCTGAATCTGCCGGCGGCGGGAGGAACGAATGTGGCGGGCACGCCAGTGATCCAGGGTACGACGGCTCCGGTGGGGACGGCGACGAATGCCGCGGGTACGGTGATCGCGCCGGGGACGCCGACGACAACGACTGTGACGAGCGGAGGGGCGAATCCCTCGACCGTCCCGGTGACGACGGGGACGATGGGGCCGGCGGGGTTGCCGTCATCAACGACGACGCCGGTGTCGAGCACGGCGGGTCCGCAGATGACGACGCCGGGGACATTTACGGTTGCTCCGGCTAGTGCGGCATCGACGAATGCGGCGCCGGCGGGGCGGTAGCTCCTGCGGAGGGCGGTAATTGCGGCGGATTATTGCAGGAGACCGCGGTAGAGGGCGCGGACGGTGACGGGGCCGCCCTTGAAATAATAGACCGGTTCGTAGCTGAAGGTGCGGGTGGTGGGATCGTAGTCGAGGTGCCGGGAGGCGCCGCCTTTGCTGGTGTCGCTGTAGTTGGTGTCATAGACGAGGTAATGGTAGCCGCGGGCGTCGCGGGTGCCGGCGTAGATGACGATGACGTGGTTCAACTTGAGGCTGGGGAAACGGTAGGCCCAGATGATGGTGGGGGTGTTGAGGCGGAGGTCGTGGAAGATTTCGCCGTTGAGGCGGTCCTCGAGCGCGCGGGTGACCCAGGAGGCGATGACGAAGTTGCCGGGGCGGAAGTAGAAGGGCCAGCCGCAGCCGATGTTGGCCTGAAAGACGCCGGGCATTTTGGCGCTGGCTTCGTGGAGGTCGCGGTAGCCGGGGATGAGGATGCGGTCGCGAGGCACGAGGGCGGGGAGCCAGACGGAGCGTTCGCAGACCTGGCGGATGCGGCGCGCGAGTTGATCGGGCGCGAGGGGCGCGAGACGTGGATCGAAGCGGGCGAATTTCCAGAACTGGACGCTGGCGCGGGAGAGGACGAAACAGCGGCCGGTATATTCGCGGGGCGGGGCGTTTTTCTGCTCGGGCTGGACGGAGCCGTTGACGTAGTTCCACTTGGTTTCGTTTTTGAAGGCGAAGGTGTCGTTGGGATAGGTGAAGGGACGTGAAGCGGCGACGGCGGGGGGCTCGTAGGCGGTGGCGAGCGCGGGAAGGAGGAGTGCGATGAAGAGAGAAATTGGAAAGCGCAAGCGTCTAAGTTATCGCGGAAGCGGCGAGGGGCAAGTTGCGCGGAGGGGAGATTGGGTGGACATTGATGCATGATGATGCACGCGACGTTTCCGATGGCGCTTCATAGCGGAGCGGGGTTGGGGGGCGTGCGGCGGGTATTTTATGTGGGCGCGCTGGTGGTGGTGCTGATTTTGCTGGCGGCGATCGAGGCGTTGGCGCAGGTGCATGGGGCTCCGACAACGCCGGGGCCTCCGGGGTTGCCAACGACGCCGATGCCGAACGCGCCGGGCCGGCCGATAAATCCTCCGCCGAATGCACCGGGGATGCCGTCGAATCCGCCGCCGGGACCTCCGGGTTTGCCGACGAATCCTCCGCCGACGAATGTGGCGCCGGGAAATACAAACGCGCCGGGGTTGCCGTCAGGGCAGTAACGGAACGGGGGAAGGTTTCGCGCTGAGGACTGGGAGAAAGGGTGGTAAAGACGGAGCGTGAGGTTTAGGGTGACGACACTGGACAGTTGTTTATGCGCCGACCGTTTCAACTCTTTTGCGGAAGATGGTTCGTGGTGGCTTTTTGCGTTTTGATGCTGACCGTGCTGTATGGGGTTTTCTACACGTACGGTGTTCTGCCGAGGATTTATTCGGCGAACGCGCAAATCGAGGTTTTCAACGTGTCGGGCCCGGCTGGAACTCCCAGCACCGAGCCGAGGACGGACTTGGAGCGGATGCAATCGCCCGAGGTGATGGCGCCCATCGTTACCGATCTGAACCTGGACAAGATTTGGGTGAAACGCGATTATCACTCAAAGCTGGAGCAATTGCCGATGCAGGATTCGCTGCTCTACATGAGCAAGATTACGAGGCTAACTCTTGTGCCGGGAACGAACATCATCAGAATCACGGTGGCAAGCGAGGTGCCAAAGGAAGCGGCGGATATCGCGAACGCGATCGCGGACCGGTACGACACGGTGGCGCAAAAGGAAGCGGAGGAACTGCACCGCCGGAGTGAGGACGCGTTGGAGGCGCAGATGGCAGGGCTTGAAAATGTGATGGGTGAAAAGAAGAGCGCGGTGGACAAGCTGCGGGGAAAGCTGAGCGAACATCCGGCGGCAACGAGCACGAGTGCACTGGCCGCGGCAGACCTGATGGCGTTTCAGGATGCGGAACATCTTTTAACCGAACAGCAGCAGACGTTGGAACAGATGGGCGTGCAGTTGCGACGGATCACCGCCGAGAACCGGCTGAACGATAATCCAGTGCGGATTATTTCACGGGCCGAGCCGCCGGAATATCCTTTCGCGCCCGACCATGCCCTCAACATTATGATCGCGGCAATCGTGGGAGTGTTCCTGGGTGGCCTGATCGCTTCGCTGCTGGAGCTGGCGATTTGGTACCTGATTCCGGTGATGCGAGCAGCAGAGACGGTTCCGCGAGGGTCGAGTCCTTCGATGGAATATTAACGCGATTCGGCAAGCGCGCGCCGGTGGATTGCCCTTTACTTTCTCCCTGAAGCGGAGCATGGCATGGGAGAGGGAAATTAGACTCATGAAATGGTTTGTTTTGTTATTTGTGCTGCTGCTCTTGGGAACCGGGATCTATGCCTACCAGAATAATCCGGATGGATGCGCGAGATTGGGGTCTGACCTGAAGGCGGACCTTCCCGGGATTGCGGCGGATGTGGTGACGATTTTTACGTCGGACAAGGCGGCGCCCGAGACCAAGACTCCGAAGACCGCGCCAAGTTCCACGAACGGCGCACCGACGCCGGATGGGGCGCTTCCGAAGGCTGCGCCCAGTTCGACCGATGCGACACCGGCGGCTCCGGGAGCGGGTGCTTCCGATGCGTCGCCTGAAACAGCAGCGGCGGCTCCCGCGGCATCGGGCTGGACTCCGCCGACGACGATCCCCAGTCAGCCCGACTGGACGTGGACGACGTCGCAGGGGACGTTCAATTGGGTCCACATCGTGAAGGTGGAAGCGGACCGCGTGACGATCCTGCACATGCACGGCCAGGCGGTGGTGCCGATCAGCGAGCTGCCGCCCGATCTGCAAAAGCAATTGAACTACGATCCGGCCGCGGCGATCGCCGCCTCCACCGAGCGCAAGAAGAAGGAAGGAAGCGCCGTGGCGCAACAAGAGGCGCAGCCGGCGATGACCGCGCAGCCGGCACTGGCCCAGGCGATGCCAAAGTTCACCGAGACGACCAACTACGCGGATGCGCTGGCGGAGGCGAAGCGGACGAAGCGAAAGGTCCTGCTCCATTTCACGGGCTCGGATTGGTGCTATTACTGCAAGATGCTGGACCAGGAGGTTTTATCACGGTCAGACTTCCGGCAATTTGCGGAGGCGAATTATATTACGGTGACGCTCGATTTTCCGCATGAAACGCCGATTGCCCCGGAAGTTAAACAGCAAAACCAGGAGCTGGCGCAAAAGTTTAGCGTGACGGGGTACCCGACGCTGCTGGTGCTCAACTCGGATGAAAAGGAACTGGGGCGACTTTCCGGCTACAATCCGGGGAGTGGTCCAAGCGCGGTGATTGACGGCCTCAAACCGTTCACGCAATAGACTTTTCTTTGAACTTTTGGGAGGCGAACGGCGTCTTTTAAAATAAGGTGGAGTGTGTCCTGGACAAAGTGCCGGGGAGCGTAAGATTTCCACCTGCGAATACGATTACCTGACATGCGCGCCAGCTTTTCTGTGAAATGGACGACGAGGGGATATTTCCTGCTGGGCTTCGCCGTCTTGATCGCGGGACGGGCGCTGGCGCAGGACACGGCGCAATCGGGCTCGAGTGCATTCCTGCAATCGGACTGGCTGAAGCCGGCGGCCTCGGTCGAATCTTTCAAGGTCACGACGGGCCCGGCGGTGACGGATCCCTTCACGGTCCTTTCGAGCGGTGCGCTGTGGCAGGATACGACCGGCGGGATTTATACGCGGAGGGTGGCCGACACGCTTTCGTTGACGTGTGAGACGAGCACCGTGGCGATGGGGGACGACTCGGAGCAGCTTTTGCGCTCGCAAAAAGTGGGTTTTCAATTTCAACCGAGCGGTGGTTTCACATTTCGCGGCGATGTCCACGATTCGACGACGGACGCCTATTTGCCCGCCGACTCGACCTCGACGCGCGGCGCGGATTTCTCGGCGGAGACGCACCTGCCGTCGAAGTCGGACCTGACGCTCGGGGTTCGCTCCGACCGCACGAGCATCGATGCTCCGAGCGGGATCGAGACGCAGACCAACGCCTACGATGCGCAGATCAAGCAACCGGTCGGCGCGCTGCCGCTCTCGGCCATTCTCAAGGGCCATTACGAAGACACCTCCGAGGGCAAGGCGCCCGCGACGAGCCTGCCTTCGCTGGAGCAATCGCTGCAATGGAAGCCGGCGCAGGACACGACGCTGCAGATGGGCCTGCGCCAGCAGCAGTATCAGGAATATCCGGGCGTCGATCACCAGCTGAACGAGGCGCTCTTCGCCGACTGGTCGCAAAAGGTCATCGATAACGTCGCCTGGCACAGCTATGCGGAGGTCCTGAATTCCAAGGGCCTGCTCGATGCGGCGCCGGCTTCGCCGCTAGCTTCGGGAGCCAATGGCACGCCGCAGGCGACAACACCCGGCAGCAATGCGAGCCTGACGAGTTCCCTGCCCGTTTCGATCGACGACCAGACGCTGACGTTTTCGACCGGGCCTTCGTTCAAGGTGGAGAAGGACATCTCGGCCAGCGTCGAATACAGCAATCGCTGGGACAAGAATCCCGCGCCGGGAAGCATCGGGCAGGAACAGCGCATCTCCATTTCGGTGAAGGGTTCGTTTTAAGGTTTGGAGGGCATTCCTCCTGAAACTATTTGCAATGAACTGGAAAATCCTTGCGGCACTATTAGCAATCTCGTGCTTCCTCGCCGCTGGTGACAGCATAGCGATAGCGTACGACGCTCTCCCCTATGGCCCCGATGGCTCGCCCAAAGGCACACTCTTCGACTTTATTGGTTGTTTATGCCGGGTTCTATTTGTCCCCATCGTATTATCGAGATATATAGTCCTGACCTTGCTTTTCGGTTTTAATAATCAATACCTAGATTCCTACGAGTATCTAACAATCTGGGTTATTGATCCCATCTTGGTGTTCGGGCTTTTTGGCCTCTTACTCTGCTTTCGGAATATCTGGAAACGGTTATTCTTTGGTCGGACGAAACTAGGCGGGCAATCCCCAGTAGCCCCATACCCTCCATGGTAAAAATAGTTGTGATGCCATGGCGCGGGGATACGCTCGGGCAGCTCCATGAAATTGATGTCCCTGCTTGCCTTGGGATTGCTTTCGCTATCCGCTCCCATCCGCGCTGACGCGCCCGCCGCCAGCTCGTATCCGAAGTGGAAGAACGGGCCTCCAACCGATCCTGGCTATTTTCCGCTGGCGGTCTGGATGCAAAGTTCGCGCAATGCGGAGAAATTCCGGGCGGCGGGCATCAACACGTATGTCGCGTTTTCCGATGACCTGAATGACCAAACCCTGGCCGCGTTGAAAAATGCGGGCATGAAGCTCATTTATGAACAGAACGCGGCGTCGCTGAAGTATGTCGGCGATCCCACGATCATCGGCTGGATGCACGGCGACGAACCGGACAACGCGCAGGAATTGCCGGACAAAAAGGGTTACGGCCCGCCGATTCTGCCGCAGAAAATCATCGACGAGTACACCGATATGGTGAAGGCCGACCCGACGCGGCCGGTGATGCTGAACCTCGGCATGAGCGTGGCCTATAATGACTGGGTTGGCCGCGGGACGCGCACGGGTCACGCGGAGGATTATCCCGAGTACATCAAGGGCGCGGACCTCGTTTCGTTCGATATTTACCCGGTCGCGAACGGCCCTCGCGAGGTTGAGGGGAAACTCTGGTATGTGGCGAAGGGGGTCGATCACCTGGTGCAGATCGGCCACGGCGAGAAGGTGGTCTGGAATTGCCTGGAGTGCACCCACATCAGCGAACCGAACAAGCTCGCGACGCCGCACCAGGTGCGGGCCGAGGCGTGGATGTCGATCATTCACGGCTCGATGGGGCTGATTTATTTCGTGCATCAGTTCAAGCCGACGTTCAAGGAGGCCGCGCTGCTGGACGAGCCGGAGATGCTCGCGGCGGTGACAGCGCTGAACAAGCAGATCACGTCGCTCGCGCCGGTGCTGAATTCACCGGCGGTGGCCAATGGAGCGCAGGTGCAAGCCGAAGCCGAGAAGCAGTCGGAACCGAACCCGGCTCCGGTCGATGTCATGGTGAAGCATTACCAGGGCTCGACGTATCTGTTCGCCGCTGAGATGCGTGACGCCAAAGCCAACGCGACATTCACGGTGCCCGGACTAAAACGTGGATCTAATGTGACCGTGCTCGACGAGAACCGGACGATCGACGCGAAGGAAGTGTATGAGAAAAACATGGGGTTCACCGACACGTTCGCGCCGTGGGACGTGCATATTTACCAGATCAAGGATTAGCAAAGGTCAGCCGCAAAAGAATGCAGAGAGCAGAAGGAGCTGAGAGTGAAAGCGACCCCTTGCTGTCACGCCTCCGCTTTGACGAGAACTCCCGGTGACCTCCTGCGCGCTTCGCGCGCCCGGACAACGAGTTGTCCGGGCCACCAAATCAATACTCTTCGGCTTCGCGCTTGCTGATTCGGCTCAGGGTGAAGGTCATCGGGTTCGCATCGCGGGAGCGATAGACGAATTTGTTGTCGGTGAGCGTGACGATGTCGTAGGCGTAGTCGCGGCCGTCGTCCTCGACCTCGTGATAGACGCCGTTAACGATGTCCCACTTGTTCTTGGGATCGCCGCCGACCATCTGCATCGATCCGTCCTTGGAATAGAAATAGGCGTGGCGCGGGCTCTTCCAGTAGCCCAACAGTTTTTGTTTGAAGGCGGAATCGGTCGCGCTGTTCGACCCCGGCGCACCATTCGCGAAGGCACTCGCCGCGATCGGGCCGGAGGGCTGATCCGCGCCGGGCGCTGCCTCGACGGGCTGGAGTTGCGGCGCGTCGGAATTGCTCACAGTCACCGGTGCGCCATCGAGGCGGCCATGATTGGTGGCGATGCTGTTGGCGAGGTCGTCGAGCGCGTGTTGCTTTTCGGCGATGGCGTCCTGCTGGATCTGGTTGCGCTGCTTGTTGAGGTCCTTGATCAGCGCGTTCATGATATGCACGCCGTCCGCGTTGAACGACTCGCCCTTGTCCGTGTAGCCAATCTCACGAATCGCGTTGCGGACCACCTTGTTGTAATCGAAGTCCGCCTTCGTCGTGATTTCGCCGGCGACGACCACGAGGTTCGATTTCACCATCGTTTCGCACGCCACGCGGCTGTGTTTGTCCTGGGCCAGACATGCGTCCAGCACCGCATCGGAAATCGTATCGGCGACTTTGTCCGGATGACCTTCAGTCACCGATTCGGAGGAAAAAATATAGGATTTGGCCATGAGGACGAATCTATCGGCATGGGGCAATCCAGCGCAAGAAAAATATGAACATATCTGGATGCGTGGATATATGATTTAAGCATTCGGAGTGGGCCAGTTTGACTGTCGCGGCTAAAATGTGTAACATGTGACACATGAAGACGATCTCCCTACGCGAACTGCACAACGATACTGGGAAATGGATCCGAAGCGTTAAGGACGAAGAGGAAATCATCATCACCGATCGCGGCGTGGCGATTGCCAGCATGAAACCGATCAAAAAAGCGGTGGGAAAAAAACTGACCTGGGGAACAGTAAAGCTCCGCCCCGGTTACGCCGCCTTGATGAAGGCAGGCAAGCTTAAGAGCAACATCGACTCCAGCATTGGTATTTCCGAAGACCGGACCTCGCGCGATAATAGTGTGGCTGGGATCGAAGAATGATTTACTTCGACGCTACGTTTTTGGTGCGCCTCTATGTGGAGGAGCCGGGCTACGAAAAGGTGCGCGCGCTCGTTCGGGGCGCTGAAGTTATCCAGAGCTCGATTCTGGGAAAAATGGAAACAGAAGCAGCGTTTCATCGAAAGCTTCGCGAACACACCCTCACCCCTTATGCACTGACGGAAGTCAACCAGCAACTCCTCGACAATTCAACCAATGGCTTGCATCAATGGCTTTCCCTCACGCCGGCGGTGATGAATTGCGTTCACGCTACTTTCCTTAACCTCCCCGCCAACGTCTTCCTCCGCACCGGCGACGCGATTCACCTGACCACAGCGGCCGAGGCGGGATGCAAGGAAATCTATTCCAACGACCGGCATCTGTTGGCGGCGGCATCTCTCTTCAAGCTCAAGGGCATCAACCCGCTCGCGAAGTAGATCATTCCCGGGCGCGAAGCCTGCTTGACCCCATATAAAACCGGTTCAAGATCGACCACCCACCTCTTACGAAAGGATGAGTCATGCCTGATCCCGATCAGACCCGAAACCGCAACGGAGACCACGAGACACTTCCCCGCGGACAGCGGATACCCTCCTCCATCCAAGTGCCGCCAACGGACGCGCCACGCCGCCCGTCGAGTTTTCTTCCGATCTTCCTGGGAGCTTTCATTGCGATCGTCGTCCTCGCCGTTATCGGTGCGGTCATCTTTATTGTGAGTCAGGGCGGTCACTCCACGGCTTCCAACGCGAAAAGCAAAAGCCTGCTCGAGGACGCCGCTTCGTGGCGATTGGGCCAGGACGCGGCGAAGCAGCTCGACGGCAAGGAGCAACCCGACATCGGCTGGTGGACGCGCACGTTCGATCTGCCCAAGCAGGACATCGTCGCCGATTATCTCAAGAACCAGGGCCTCACGGTCGGAAAGATCGTCCCGGCCCACTACGAGGACACCAAGGACGACACCACCATCACCTACGACGTCTATGCCGAAGTGCCCGCCCAATTGCTGCGCTTGAAACAAACGGCGTGGCGGCCGAGCGATCCCGATACCGCCCGCTTCGCGAAGGTCCTCGTCCTGAACGACGGCCTGCGTGCCGGCGCCATGTGGGATACGCAAAATCCCGCCGTCGCTGCC
>Ga0206804_10346_pt1 | contig 10256 bp, 12 predicted proteins | sample Alteio_BWOrgCont_62_FD_152888 | JGI IMG/M metagenome (GOLD analysis project Ga0206804, IMG submission 152888) | Enriched cells from forest soil in Barre Woods Harvard Forest LTER site, Petersham, Massachusetts, United States -... | ecosystem: Environmental > Terrestrial > Soil > Temperate forest >... | reverse complement strand
AGAGTAGCGCCCTGCGCAAGCGACGGGGCGGGGCGGGATCAGGTGGCCTCCGCGTCGGTTTCCGCGAGCGCCTTCGCCTCACGGATCAGGCGGACACCTCTACTGAGAGAGAGCTTCCATGTGGGGACGACTGACGCACGGTGTTGGTACGGTGCGATCGTCGGCCTGCAAGTGCTACCTTCGCTGCTTGAAAGCCCACATTGGTATAATCGGCACGCCAATGGGGCTCTTCTGCACTCTTGGTTGTACGTCTCATCGGCGCGAATGGACCCATAGACCATGGCCCAAAGCAGCGATCGGATAGCGATACCTGATGCTGCCAGCCTGCGTGAAGTCCTGGCGCGCTTCCAGGACCCGTTGCCGCGCGTCGCCACGTGGCAGATCGTCACCACAATCCTGCCGCTGATAGCTCTGCTGGTGGCGATGTATGTAGGGCTGGCCTTCGGCTGGTGGCCTGTGCTCACGCTAGGCGTTCCGGCGGCTGCGCTGACGGTGCGGACGTTTATCATTCAACACGATTGCGGCCATGGATCCTTCTGCCGCGCCCGCCGCGCCAACGACCTTCTCGGGCGGTTCTGCTCGCTGCTGACGCTGACGCCTTACGCCCAGTGGTGGCGCCACCACGCGAAACACCACGGCGCCTGGAACGACCTCGACCGGCGCAACGCCCGCGGACGCGACATATACTCGTCCTGCCTCACGGTCGCCGAGTACAATGCCCTCGGCACCTGGCATCGGCTACTCCACCGCACCGCCAAGCATCCCGCAATCAGCCTGCTGGTGCTACCGCCGCTAATTTTTCTGGTGCTGTATCGCTTCCCGTTCGCCGCGCCCCGCACCTGGCGCGCTGAACGGCGCAGCGTGCACCTTACCAACCTCTCGCTGGTTGCGCTCCACGGCACTCTCGCGGCGATGCTGGGTGTCGGCCCAATGGCGGCTGTGCTGCTCGCCGTCATAGTACCGGCGAGCATCGTTGGTGTCTGGCTGTTTTCATTACAACACCTTTTCAACGGGACCCACTGGGCACGGCACGCGGAGTGGGACCCGGTTAGGGCGGCGCTGCGTGGCAGCTCGTTTCTTCGGCTGTCCCGCCCGTTGCAGTGGGTGACAGGGAATATCGGTTTCCACCACGTCCACCATGCCTCGCCACGGGTTCCCAACTACCGGTTGGAAGCCTGCCACGGTGCGCATCCGGGCTTCACCGTGGCGTCGGTGCTGACCCTGGGCGATGGGTTGCGCGCGTCGCGCCACGCGCTGTGGGACGAGGGGCGCGGGCGGATGGTCACCTTCGCCGAGGCGATCTGCTCGAAAGCGTAGCCAGCGTCGGCAAATGCATAAGGGAGTGGAAACGTGGTGACCCTGTTTTTTCCACGGCAGATGCTCGTCCGCGTGTTTCTGGGATGGCTGCGCGGCGAGTCACTACATTGCAAGATGGTGGGGATCACAACCGTTGAGGAGGAGGATGCACGCCGACCAAGCCACGAGTGAGAAAAGCCCGGTCGGCGAACGCACCAGGATCATCGACCGCATGAAGGCAGCGTTGAAGCTGGCTTGGCATTCGCGGCTTCAAGCCTGAATTGCTCAAGGTATCATAGCCCCTCGGCGAAGGGCACTTCCGGGCGGATGGCGGAGACATGCGGTCAAGCTACAAGGTGCAACCGCACCAGGTTTGTTGTCCGTCTCGGGTGTATCCGATAAACTGGTGACATCGAGCCGGCTGGCCGGTGCAATTTCGGCCGCTGGTCGGCACACGGATGCGACGCTCGCATCCTGCAGGAGGGCGCTGATATGTGGGGCGTAGCGAGTACCGGGTTCCCGTGCTGATTGCTTCGAGCCACTGATCAGGACGCCGACGATGAAGGCGCATGTGCTGGCGGCAGCGTTGGATGGGCGCGTGATCGGCGCTGCCGACGCTGAGATTTCCCGTGCGGTGCATCCGGCGGAAGCCTCCCGCGACGGCGATGTCGCGATCGCTGTTTCACCAGATACAATCCGCATCCTGGGCGAGAGCCGAGCGAAGATCGCACTCGTTCCAGAGGGTACGCAGTTCCCACATGAGCGATTTCAGACTGTGATCCTTATGCGCGGGTCTCGCTCCAGTCTGCCGGAGATCACGCATGTTTTCCGGCATCGTCCTGATGTTCAACCGGGCGTACATCCGAGTGCTGTGGTTGCGCCGGACGCGGTGATCGGAGAAGGTGCGGCGATCGGACCGTTGGTTGTAATCGGTGCGGGCGCATCCGTCGGGCCGCGCTCAGTGATCCTGTCGCAAGCGACACTCGCGGTCGGCGCGATGCTCGGCGCGGACTGCCTGGTCTATCCCGGCGTTCGCATCGGCTGGGGCTGTCGTGTGGGAGACCGGGCTGTCTTGCATCATAATGCGTCGGTCGGTGCGGACGGGTTCAGCTTCGTGCCGACGCGCCCTGGCGCGCTCGAGTCCTCCCAAGGTGTCGGCGGTGCAGCCCCACCCAGTCCGGAGCGCAACGAACTGCAGAAGATCCACACCCTGTCGGTCGTCGAGATCGGCGATGATGTGGAGGTCGGCGCGCTGACCGCGATTGACCGTGGCACGCTGAAGCCGACTCGGATCGGTGCCGGGACCAAGATCGATGACCTCGTGATGATTGGTCATAACGTCGAGATTGGCATGGACTGCCTGTTATGCGGGCAGGTGGGCCTTGCGGGTGGTGTGGTCGTCGGTGACGGTGCGGTACTCGGAGGTCGTGTCGGGGTCGCCGACCACCTGAAGATCGGTGCTTGGGCAGTTGTGGGAGCTGCCGCGTGCGTTGGAACCAACGTCCCACCGGGCGCTGTGTACGCCGGATATCCAGCAGTGCCGCGTGCCGAGGCGATGGAGAATTTGAGATTGATGCGACGCATGCGGCGGCTCGCGGCCCGACTGGCCGAAGTCAAGTCGGGCGTCGTTGTCGGCCTGTAGCCCAACAGAGACAAAATCGACAGGAGACCATGGGAGAGACCATAACAGACGTGCTCAGGAGGGTAATTGCCAAACAGGCCCATTTGGACCCGTCGGTGATCACGCCTGAGTCGGTCCTGTCCGACCTGGGCGTGACATCACTCGATCTGGTCGAGATCATTATGACGATTGAAGACGAGCATGACGTGACCATACCGGTGGATGCGGTTGAGGCCTGGAACACCTACAAAACCGTCGCGAACCTTATTGAGCTTGGCCGCTCGCTCGGTCTTGACGGACGCTGCAGTGGAACGTGAGCCTATCGTGGTGACCGGCACCGGCTGTGTCTCGGCGCTTGGCCATTCAGTGGAGGCATTCTGGTCGGCCCTGCAAGACGGGAGCTGCGGACTCGGTGAGCTCGTCCAGGCAACACCGTCCGATTTGAGGGTCTCGGTCGTCGGCGCAATCCCAGCTCCCGACCCTCGCCACATGCTCGACGCCCGTCGGTTGCCAATGCTGGACCGATTCAGCGTGTTGGCGATCGTCGCGGCCCAGCAAGCCCTCGCACAGTCGGGGCTATTGCTCGAGCAAGTGGGACACCGAACCGGTTGTGTGGTTGGCGTCGGCACGGCAGGGGGAGAGACGATCGACGAACTGTACCGCAGGATTTTCCTTGAAGGTGCCAGACGCGCGAACGTGTTCACCGTGCCACGGGTCATGCCGAGTGCGCCCGCCAGTCAGATTAGCATGGGGTTCGGTATCCGCGGCCCCGTGTTCACCGTGTCTTCGGCGTGCGCTTCGTCCAACCACGCGATCGCCACAGCCGTGTGGCTGCTGCGTGACGGCGTTATCGATGCAGCGGTCGTCGGCGGAACGGAGGCGCCGCTGACCTACGGGATACTGAAGGCGTGGGAGGCGCTGCGCGTCATGGCGCCGGACACATGCCGACCGTTTGATCGGCATCGAAAAGGCCTCGTGCTCGCCGAAGGAGCGGGTATGTTGGTTCTCGAACGCGCGGATCACGCCAAGGCGCGCGGGGCCGACATCCTGGCGCAGATCGCCGGTGCAGGGATGAGCGCAGATGCAGCTGACGTGGTGGCGCCCACGCTCGAAGGGACCGCGGCGGCGATGCGGGCATGTCTCGCCGACGCCAATCTCTCAGTCGATGCCATCGACTACATCAACGCCCACGGCACGGGCACTGTCACCAATGACATCACGGAGATCAAGGTGATCAAGGCCGTATTCGGCGATGCGGCCAAGCATCTGTCGATCTCTTCGACGAAATCAATGCACGGGCACGCGCTCGGTGCGAGCGGCTCGCTCGAGTTGATCGCGGTGATCGAGGCGATCCGCCGCGGGATCGTTCCGCCCACTATCAACATCGAGGAACTCGACCCCGAATGTGATCTCGACGTGACACCTGGCCATGCACGGGAGCGATCGATCCGCGCCGCGCTCAGCAATGCTTTTGCATTTGGCGGGACCAATGCGGTCGTTGCAGTGAAGCGCTTCGAGGACTAACGGGGAACCGCGGTGTGGCCGCCGGCGATCGACCTGATCGGTGCCAACGTCCGATGGCCGGTGCGAATTGTCAGTTTCGGCTCACGCACGGTATGATGCGTTGCCAGTCCTGCACGTGCAAACGGCCGTTTATGGCGCATAGACGTGGCTGGCTACGCAAGTCTGGGATGACAGCTTTCCACCTATGACTACCGGAGGAGCCCGGATGTTTGTGTCCGCTTTCAAGAAATTAGCTGCTTTGCCTGAGCGACCGCCTTTTGGGCGGATAGTGTTGAAAAAGGCAGCTTGCGGCGCTCACGGTTGGGCTGATTCATTTCCGCGGCGATATGGGGGATAGGTGGATGATGGGTGAGCGCAGAGTGATGCAGGAGGCGCTCTTCTACTGCTTCAGTCTTGAGCAGCATGTGCCGGTGGATCATCTGCTGCGCTCGATCGATCGTTTTGTTGACCTGTCCAGCGTCCGTGCACATCTGCGACCCTACTACAGCGAGACGGGTCGCCTCTCGATTGATCCCGAGCTGATGATCCGGATGCTGCTGGTGGGCTACTGCTTCGGCATCCGTTCGGAGCGGCGCCTCTGCGAAGAAGTTCACCTCAACCTTGCCTATCGCTGGTTCTGTCGACTGGCGCTGGACGGTGCGGTGCCCGATCACTCAACCTTTTCCAAGAACCGGCACGGCCGTTTTCGTGACAGCGATCTGCTGCGAGAGGTGTTCGAGACGACAGTCCGGCGCTGCATGACAGAGGGACTGGTGGGCGGTGAAGGCTTCGCCGTTGACACCAGCATGATCAAAGCCGACGCCAACCGCCAGCGCGGCGTGCCGGGCAGCGAGGGCCTGCCGCCCGAGTCGGCCAACCATGCTGTACGCGAGTATCTCGCCGTGCTCGACGATGCAGCGTTCGGCGGGGCAACGCCGGTCGTGCCGAAGTTCATCTCGCCAGCAGACCCGGCGTCGCGCTGGACGGGGGCGAACGGCGGCCTGGCCTTCTTCGCCTATTGCACCAACTATCTGATCGATCTGAAGCACGCCGTCATCATGGATGTCGAGGCGACCACCGCGGTGCGCCAGGCCGAGGTCACGGCACAGCGCCGCATGATTGAGCGGACGGAAGCGCGGTTCGACCTCTGGCCCGAGCGGCTGGCGGCAGATGCTGGCTATGGATCCGCCGAAAATCTTGCCTGGCTGGTGCACGAGCGCGGCATCGAGCCGCATATCCCAGTGTTCGACAAATCTGCCCGCAGCGACGGCTGCTTCGCACGTTCCGACTTCGCCTACGATCATAACCGCGACCGATACATTTGCCCCGGCGGCAGGCGCTGAAGCAGTATCACCGCAGCTTTGCGACACCACGTGGGCGTGTCGATAAGGATGGCTTCATGCGCTATCGCGCAAGCAAGCATGACTGCGATGCCTGCGCGCTCAAGCCGCGATGCTGTCCGGGCCAGCCGGCCCGTAAGATCCCACGCTCGATCCACGAAGGCGCCCGTGACATGGCGCGCGATCTGTCGCTCACCGATGCTTATGCCACCTCGAGACGCGAGCGAAAGAAGATTGAGATGCTGTTTGCGCACCTCAAGCTCATTCTGAAACTCGACCGCCTGCGCCTCCGAGGCCCTAACGGAGCGAAAAACGAGTTCCTTCTAGCCGCCACCGCTCAGAACCTGCGCAAGCTCGCCAAGCTGATCCCCGCATCGACCCAACTCGTACCCGCCTGACGGGCATAAGCCCGCTTGAGCCGCTCCGGCGGCAACGTCAGCTTCCGACAAACGCAGACGACTTCAACGCAGTCGGCGGTCTGCCGCCCGTCGATACGCCGCAGGGCCGCACGCGAAACCGCCGTGTCGAAATCACGCTTGCCGGGGGCGGTTAGGGGCTCGACACCAAACGATCGCTTCAAGTAGCTTACGATCCGTGCCCACCGAGTCACTGTTGCTTACCACATTCGTCGGCTCGAACATAGTCCAGGCCAGCTTCACTGGCCTTTGCACCGCGACAACAATCGTCAAGGCTTTGGGTGGCCAGTCGAGTATTGGGTTCCCGTAGGTATCGCGAACACACACGAACACCGGCGCAAAGGTGACGGACATGGATGTCGTCGAACTATCCCGTCTGCAGTTCGGCCTGACCGCGATGTACCACTTCCTGTTCGTGCCCTTGACGCTCGGGCTGTCGGTGCTGCTGGCGATCATGGAGAGCATCTACGTCACCACCGGCCGCGCCATCTGGCGCGACATGGTGCGGTTCTGGGGCACGCTGTTTGGCATCAACTTCGCCATGGGCGTTGCCACCGGCATCACCATGGAGTTCGAATTCGGCACCAACTGGGCCTATTACGCGCATTATGTCGGCGACATCTTCGGCGCGCCGCTGGCCATCGAAGGGCTGATGGCGTTCTTCCTGGAGGCCACCTTCGTCGGGCTGTTCTTTTTCGGCTGGCACCGGCTGTCACGCGTGCAGCACCTGATCGTGACCGGCCTGATGGCGCTCGGCACCAATCTCTCCGCGCTGTGGATCCTGATCGCCAATGGCTGGATGCAATACCCGGTCGGCGCGCGATTCAACATCGCGACAATGCGGATGGAGGTCACGGACTTCTTCGCCGTGGTGTTCAACCCGGTGGCGCAGGCGAAGTTCGTGCATACGGTGTCCGCTGGATACGTCACCGGCTCAATGTTCGTGCTATCGATCAGCGCGTTCTATCTGCTGCGCGGGCGCTATCGCGGTCTGGCGATCCGCTCGATCACGGTGGCCGCGAGCTTTGGTTTGGCATCGGCGCTGTCAGTCGTCGTGCTGGGCGACGAGAGCGGTTACCTGGCCGGCGAGAACCAGAAGATGAAGGTCGCCGCCATCGAGGCGATGTGGCAGACCGAGTCCGCACCGGCCCCGTTCACGGTGATCGGCATTCCCGACATCCAGACCCACACGACAGCATACGCGGTGCGCATTCCCTGGATGCTGGGCCTGATTGCCACGCGATCGATCGATCAGCCGGTCGAGGGCATCGAGAACCTGGTGGATGAGGCCAGGCAAGGAATCAAAAGCGGCATGATCGCGTACGGGGCAATGGCGACGCTGCGCGCACATCCCGACGACGCGGCGGCGCGGACGCAGTTCCAGGCCAACGCGGACAACCTTGGCTACGCGCTACTGTTGAAGCGCTACACGCCGAACGTCGCCGATGCCACCGAGCAGCAGATCGATGCGGCAGCGCAGGATACGATCCCGCCGGTCCTGCCGCTGTTCTTCTCGTTCCGCATCATGGTCGGGCTGGGCTTCTACTTCATCGCGCTATTCGGGACGATGTTCGTGCTGGCGTCGCGCCGCATGGTGGAACGATATCGCTGGCTGCTGCATGTCTGTCTGTGGTCGCTGCCATTGCCGTGGGTTGCGGCCGAACTGGGCTGGGTGGTGGCTGAGGTGGGGCGCCAGCCCTGGACGATCGATGGCGTGCTGCCGACGTTCCTGTCGGTATCCAGCGTGCCGGCGAGCAACGTGTGGATCTCGCTGGCGGCGTTCGTGCTGTTTTATTCGGTGCTCGCGGTGGTGGAGCTATTCCTGATGGTGCGAGCGATCCACCATGGCCCTGATACGCCGGATCGCCAGGGCGGCGCGATGATCGCCGCGGCAGCCCAATAGGAGACGGGAATGTCTGCTTATGAGGCTCTGCGATTGCTGTGGTGGGCGCTGCTTGGTGTGCTGCTGATCGGCATCGCGGTGATGGACGGGTTCGATCTGGGGTCGGCGATTCTGCTGCCATGGATCGGGCGGACGGACATGGAACGTCGTATTGTCATCAACACCGTCGGGCCAGTGTGGGAGGGCAACCAGGTCTGGCTGATCCTGGGCGGAGGCGCGATCTTCGCCGCCTGGCCTCCGCTGTATGCCGTAGCTTTTTCCGGCTTCTACCTGGCGATGCTGCTCTTGCTGTGCGCGCTAATCCTGCGGCCGGTCGGCTTCAAGTTCCGCAGCAAGATGCCGGGGGAGATTTGGCGCACGGTGTGGGACTGGGCGTTGTTCGTTGGTGGTCTAGTGCCGGCGCTGGTGTTCGGCGTTGCATTCGGCAATGTGCTGCATGGCGTGCCCTTCCAGTTCGATGACACGCTGCGGATGACTTACACCGGAACGTTGTTTGGGTTGTTCAATCCGTTCGCGCTGCTGTGCGGCTTGATTAGCGTGGCGATGATCACCACGCACGGGGCGACATGGCTGGCTTGTAAGACGGAAGGTGTCCTGCGGGCCCGGACACAGCGCGTTGGGGTCTTCACGGCATTGGCGGCGGCGGTGTTGTTCGCGTTGGGTGGGCTCTGGGCCGCGCATCTCGAAGGCTACGTTTTGCAGTCGTTCCCCGGCATGGATGCGGCGTCCAATCCGCTCGACAAGCATGTGGTGCGCCAGGCGGGGGCGCTGATGGCGAACTATGATGCGATGGGATGGACGATGCTGGCGCCGGCACTTGGTCTCGGCAGCGCGTTGCTGGCTGCGCTGCTGCTTGCGAGCCGCCGGCTGCGCTGGCTGGCGTTCCTGTGCAGCGGCCTTTCCATTGCGGACATCATTGCGACCGCGGGTGTGAGCCTGTTTCCCTTCCTGCTGCCGTCGTCACTCGATCCGGCGTCGAGCCTGACGGTGTGGGATGCATCGTCGTCGATGACGACGCTGCTGGTGATGACGATCGCGACGGCCGTATTCCTGCCGATCATCCTGGCTTATACGGCGTGGGTGTATCGTGTTCTGCGCGGGCCGGTGACGGAAGAGCAGATCGAGTCCGATCCGCATATGAGCTATTGAGGGTGTTGGGATGTGGTACTTTTCGTGGATACTGGGGCTGAGCTTCGCGGCGGCATTCGCTGCGTTGAACGCAATGTGGCTGGAGCTTGCACCCGGCCAGGGGCTGCCGGACTGATGGCTGATGCCGCTTGGGTGGTCGGATGCGATTTGACACCACACCTATTCTATTTGTGGGCTCGATTGGAGCTGCTTGCCGGGCACCGTTTCCACCATCACCCGTCGGGGTATGACTGCTACCCCCTGTCAGGCGCGAACGCGGCTTATCCATTGAACATGACGAACGTCCGGTATCGGGAGGAGGGGACTTCGTTCAGAATGTCGTCGATGGGCGCAACACTGACGGTAACTTCACGAAAGCGGAAACGCAGCGTTGGCAGTCGGAGTGCCAGAACGGTCGCTCGCAAACACCTCGGCCGCGGCAGACGTCGACCCTAATCGGGCATCCTTCCCCGTGGCACTGATCGGGACTCGGTATGCCATCGCGATCTCCTAGTCCCGCGGTTGCTAGGCCCTAGCTTCCCCTTCATGATCAGACGCCGTCGCCATGGAACAAAACCATGAAGCTCAATCCCGCTCTTGAAGTGTCAGACGATGATGTCGTTCGTCTGGCGAACGTGCTCGGTTGTGATCCCAAAGAGCGGCACGCCGCTCTTTTCAAGTGCTTATAGGCCACTCAGCGCTCGTCTCCACGCCGTGGGTAGTATGGTGGGTAGAAAGCATCTGCGCGCGCTCCCCATCACACCGACTCGACATCGGCCTGATGTTCCCTCTACGTTCTCCATCATGGCAGCCGCCGACGCCCCCCGGGCGGCCAGCGAACCGCGCCATCTGCCTTGACCGACCATTAGAGGATCACCAGTGATTGCAATCATGACAACCCGAAAGCTGGCGCCTGGACCCAATCCCGACAACCCGGAGCAGTACCGCCACTTCGTAGAGATCGCACGCGAGGCAGAGGCGGACGAAAGTGCCGATGCGACGGCCCGGGCGTTTGAGCGCATGTTTAAGCCGAGGAAGGCGAAGGATCA
>Ga0206804_10356_pt1 | contig 10311 bp, 8 predicted proteins | sample Alteio_BWOrgCont_62_FD_152888 | JGI IMG/M metagenome (GOLD analysis project Ga0206804, IMG submission 152888) | Enriched cells from forest soil in Barre Woods Harvard Forest LTER site, Petersham, Massachusetts, United States -... | ecosystem: Environmental > Terrestrial > Soil > Temperate forest >... | reverse complement strand
GGCCCTCATCGACCAGTTCTGGAATTCCGCCGATGCGGCTGCCGATGACCCCGAGCCCATAAGCCGCAGCCTCAATCACCGCGACCGGCGCATTTTCATACCACAGCGAAGGGATCAGCAGATAATCAGCCTGGGCCAGCAGCTCTTGTTTAGCATCGCCCGTGACATAGCCCGCAAAGCGAACGCGCGGATCGACCGCGGCGAATTCTCCGACGACCGCCTCCATCGGACCGCGTCCCGCTATGGTCAGCTCAACGGAGGCATCATGTGGCAACTGCGCCATGGCCTCGAGTACAACCTTGATACCTTTTTCGTGGGTGAGGCGGCACATCAGAAGAAGCCGGAGCGGGCCAGAGCGCGGAGCCCGGTCGCCCCCCATTGGAGGCAACGGGACGCCGTTACGGACCACTGCAGTGTTCGACACCGCCATCCCGGCCTCCAAGTGCCGCTCCAACAGAAACTGCGACGGGCTGACAAATAGATCGACGTCGTCAACAGTCTTTACGTGCCATGTCCGATAAGCGCGACAGAAGACACTGGGGTGAGTGCAAAGCCGCCAGTCGCGCGTCAGAAGGAAGGCACGCGGACAGAGTAGATGGTAATCGTGCGCCGTATGCAGCACGGGCAGCCCCGCCTCATGTGCGCGACGCCAGATGGATGCGGAAAAACCGTCAATGACGTGCGTATGCAAAATGTCCGGCCGCACCCTCTCGATAACGTCGCGAAACCGTGCCCCGGCCGCTCGGTTCCAGGCATCCCGCAAATGCCATATCATCCGACGATGCCGCGGCTGACCCTCGCGCGCAAAGCTCCAATACATATTACGTGGGAAGAAGCGGATTACGTCGACGCCGTTGCGCTGCTCCGGCGCATACGGCTCCATCTCCGGACCACATGTGGAAACCACCGTTACGCGATGGCCGCGTGCGACCAGGCCTTCACTGAGATACGCGACAACCAACTCAGCTCCGCCCGCCATGATGGGCGGGTAGAGATTGTTGACCATGAGAACATGCATGGGCTGCGAGCTAGCCGCGATCAAATCCAGCGCCGCAGGAACCGGGGTATGAAGGACTGATAGTGGGTGAGGACCGCACCAACCACGGTTCCACCGGACGCGCTTAACGACTCACGCAACTCGATGGCAACTGGAGCGCGCGTGTGCCCCGATTCCAGCACGAGAATATTGCCATCGACGAAGCGTGAAAGCAGGACGCCCATAGGCGCGTCGGTTGCGGCTGGGGAAGCAATCACCACCAGATCGAAAGTCTGACGCAGGCGGGTGAGGAATTCGGGAATGCGTTGCAGGGTCGGTGCAAGATCCAGAGCACCGCGCATGCTTGGCATCGTCATCTGATACAGATCAAGCCCAACCACGCGTGTGATGGAGCTTTCCATGTCACTGAAGTTCACGCCGTTGCCAAGCAGCGGTTCACGTCGGCGCGGTGCGTATTGGTCCTTCGGATCCAGCCGCATGCCAGTACCATTGACGAACAGCACGCGCTTGCCGAGCCACGCGGCGCTGATGTAGGCGAGGTCATAGACGACGTCCTCCGTTCCCGCGCCGCTCTCAGGCGCGACGAACTGAGCGACCACACCACGTTCCGTATCCAGCGACTCCGCCAACGAATGGTGAAGTTTCACCAGTTCGCCAGTCGCCAGACCGTGCGGCCGCACACCAACGGAGAGACGGGGCAACGCCGCCGAAGTCGGTACCGGCAATCTGCCCTGACTGACGTTTCGATTTTCGATCATGGTAGGAATTTTCAGGTATCCTTGACAAAGGTCGCGAGGACCGGCACGCGCAGTACCTGCGTAACATCGCGGGCGCTGCGCAGCCGATCGTCGAATGCGTCTAATGCAAGAACGCCGCCACATGCGAGGATCAGCGCTGCGAGCACTGTTGCAAATGCAACAACCTTGCGCCGCGGGCGAGCAGGCTGTTCCGGCATCGAGGGATCCGCGATCACAGCGGCCGCGGAGATTTTCTCCGCATTGCGATTGGCTTCCACCCTTGCCTCCGCCAGCCGGATGGCAAGGCTACGGTAGGCCGCATCCTCGATCGACACATTGCGGCGAAGATCATCGTAGTGGCTCTGCTGCGCCTCCAGGTCGCTGATCTCCTGATTGACCTGGCCCAACTGCGTTGCCAGCAACTGCGCTGGCTCGCGGGCACCCTGCGCTTCCGCCGTCGCGCGCAGGAGATCGGTCTTGATGTTCTCGTAGACCAGATTGGTCTGCGTCATGCCGCGTGAGCGCGCATCGTGGTTGCTCGCGGCGGCGGACGCTTCCAGCGAACTGAGACTGGCGTTGAGCTGGTTAAACACCGGACTACCGGGCCGATAGGTGCTCTCCATCTGGTCGCGCTTCGCCTTCAGTGCGGCGATCTGCCCCTGGACCTCATCAACCCCGCGATATTGCTCACCGGCAGCGGACGTGGTGACAGTCTGAGGAACCGCGCCCAACAATTCCTTCAGTGCGGCTTCGCGTTGCTCGGCGTCGGAGACGCGTCCTTGCGCCGTATTCAGCCGACTCGCTACATCGACGCGCTGCTTGATCAGTTCCTTGATTTGCTGATCGAAGTCGGAAATCTGATGGCCGCTCTTGAACTGAGACAATGCCTGTTGCGCCGTGGTCAGCTTGTCGCGCTGTTGTTGTGCTTCCTGCTCGGTGAATTTGAGCTGCGGGTTGGCATATACGTTTGCTTCCTGCGCCGAGAATTGTGTGAGCAGCGCCTGCACGGTGTCGTGGGCGACCTGTGGGACCGGGTTGAGGAACGACAGGTTTATGACATCGCTCTGCAGGCCGACATCAACAACGAGATCCGCGTTAAAAGCCTTCAGTGCCTCATCGTCCTGTCGCGCCGCCCCGTGACCATTGCTGGCTATGGTCGGATAGAGCCGCTCGAGCCCGACCTCTTTGATGGTCCTGTGTAAGAGGTCCGGGCTGCGGAGAATGTCAGCATCCGAATAGATGATCTCGCGCCGCTCGTTCGAGCCAAGCGGCTGAAGGGTCGGCTGCGTGTTGTCAATGTTCGGCACGGTGTGCTGGTCGAAGCGGACGACCAGCGCGGCCGTGGACAGATAGAGAGGCGTGGTGACCAGAAGATACAGGGCACCGGCCAGGCAGACGCCGCCGAAGATCAACAGAAACGTGAATTTCCGCCGGAAGAAGGTAACAATGGTGTCACGTATTGTAGGTTGGCTGATCACCATGCGTGCGATCTCCCGATAGCGCCAAGACCTGAGGTGGAGGCGTCACAGCCTCAAACAAGTAGGCTGTGACGCATGCAATTAAGGTGCCGGAGCATTTACCACGTTCGTACTCGAACCGGGGTTCACAAGGTAGGAGAAGCCCCAGCTTACCGGCACGAATTGCTGTATGTACTGGTTGAAGAACTTGTAGACTTCCGCGATGCCAGTCTTCGGCACGTAGACCACGTCGTACGGAGCAAGCCGGACATCGGCTGCGGCATCGTCCCCGTGAATGACAGCGGAGTATCGGGTCGCGAAGAACTCCGGCACGTCGTTGGGGCCACGGCGGATGATAAATACCTCATGCGTATCGCCGCTTATCTTATGCCCTCCGGCTCGGGCGATTGCCTGCGACAGCGTGAGTGTCGGCCCGACATTGATGAACTCCCCGGGGTTGTTCACCTCTCCGCCGACATAAATCCGAGTGGGCGCGAACGATTTGACCTCCACTGTAATCCGCGGATTTCGTAAATCCTGGCTGTAGTCCTGGCGCAATGCCGCGGTCAGTTCGGGTATCGTGCGACCATAGGCGAGTTCATCAGGCACGACCGTGGTGGATATATGCCCATCAGGACGAACTGCCACTTCCTCATTCAACTCCGGGTTCAACATGAGGCGAATGTCGAGAATGTCGCCGACCTGGATGCGGTAGGGCGTAAGGTCAGTCAGGTAGCCAGAACCTGGGGCTGGGACAGGCGGGGCCATCGGCATGTTCGCCGTCGACGTGCACGCGGCGAGGACGGCCACGGCGCCAATCGCGAGTACGCCACGCAGGCTGCTCGTCGTCAGCAGGCTCTCACGTTGTTTTCCCGGCGCGTTAGCGGCCACGGGTCCAACGATCCTGGCCGCGAGCATGGTGCTTTCATGCTGTAAATGCCAAGGACATCCTGATTGCGTATCCATTCGTTGCCATTTCTCCCGTTTGAACAGACGACTTGGACGTGATGAGGTGGTGAGGCGGACGCGCGGCGGCGCTATTGCGCGCCGCGCTGGAGGAACACTGCGGGGATGGTCTTCAACAGGATCGCGATGTCGTGCCACAGGGTCCAATTGCGCACGTACCAGACATCCAGGTACACGCGCCGTTCGTAGGATGTGTCACTTCGACCGCTGACCTGCCAAAGCCCGGTAAGACCGGGCTTTGTCTCGTAGTAGTACTCGATCTGCTCGCCGTAGCGGGCCACTTCTGCCTGCACGATCGGCCGAGGACCGATGAGGCTCATTTCGCCGCGGAGCACGTTGAACAACTGCGGCAGTTCGTCGAGGCTGGACCGGCGCAGGAAGCGTCCAAACGGCGTAATCCGGGGATCGTTGCGCAGCTTCTGCGTCGCCGCCCACTCAGCGGCCGCCGCGGAATCTGTCGCCAGCACGCGATCCAATACGCGATCGGCATCGGTGACCATGGTCCGGAATTTGATGCAGCCGAAGCTGCGGCCACCCTCGCCGAGCCGGCTATGCCGGTAGAATGCTGGCCCACCATCGCTGCTCACCAGAACAGCAAGCACGAGCAATAACGGCGCAAGCAACACCACAAAGACGATCGCAACGATCTGGTCGAATGCGGCCTTGAGAATCCTGCTGAACGGGCGGGCCAGGTTGTTTCGGCTCACCAGCATCACAAAGTCATGACTGAAGAAGTGATGCTGCCGTAGGCCTACGACTGGAAGACCTTCCAACTCGGGGACCAGTGCGATCGGACGGTCGGCACGTCGTAGTGCGGCGATGACGGAGCGCTCAGCCTCGCGCTGACCACTTCCCACAGTCACGACCACGAAATCCGCCGCATGATCGTGCAACAGATCAAGCAGCTCGTAGTCGTCCAAGGCCGCCGCATCAGCGAGGTCCACTGAACCGACCAACTCATAACCAAGACCGGAGTCCGACATCAAGGCGGCGCGGGCTTGCTCCGTCCGCCCCTGATTCGCGATGATCAAAGTATTGAGAGACCAGACCCCACAACTACGCAATATCTCCCGAACGCCGGTGCGGAACAGCAGGAGGAATGGGCAGTAGAGCACCCATCGCAACAAGCCTTCGATCTGCACTGGTCGGTGGTAAACGGCGATGGTCAGAAAGATATCGCAGGCGAGCGCCACCGCCGTTCCCATCATGATGTCGCCCAGTTGCGTCCAGAACGGGACCCGCGACGTGTAATGGCCACGACCACCGAAATAGCCGAGCAGACTCACGACGACGAGCAGCGTTCCCCAACCATGCCAGGCCGCGCCCATTGAGGTGAGGTTCTCAATTGCGCGATCGAATGGTGATTGTTGTGTCGCAACATGAACGGCAAAGGCCAGAAATACCGCAGGGACAAAAGCCAGCGCATCCGAGCAGACGAGCGCAAGCTGACAAATCCGCTCAGCCCTTTCGGCGCGCACCCGCCGGCTGCGCAGCGACATCATTCGCGGCTGCACAGTACTGGTCAGGTGTTCGGGGCGTTCGATGCGCCTCAATGGATACATGAGCGTTCTTTGCAACACATAACGTTGATTGACGACACGTCGTCGGCTTCGGGTTTAGCAGCAAACGTTGTGCCAAGCCGGTGCTTGCGTTCCGCGCGGTCGAATCAGCGGACTTGGCTTGCTGCTGTGCCGCACTGGCGTGGGGTTAACGTAGCGGCGGCGTTAAATGCACTGTTGGATAGTCAATGCACTCCCGACAAACTCTCGTGATCGCGCGATGCATTAAACCGGCGCAACAAGCGCTGCGCGATGAGGGACCAGATCGAGGGATGCATTGCAACAGTTGCGGCGACGTCCCTCAGCGGGGCGCCATCAGCGCGCTTGCGGTTCACCTCTTGCAGCCGATGCAACCGATGGAAAGCCCGGATCCGTCGCTGTAGCATCCTCGCAAGTTCGCGATCCCCCCCTTGCCTGAGTGCTTTCAGCACGTCCTCGCTGGCACGTGCGCCTGATAGAAAATCATAGCGCCATGCGCCATGGCCAGAGGCCGTCCAATGCCGCGACAAGCTGCCAAAGGCTTGGCGCCAATAATACAAAGGTCGAGAGATCAGGCACCCCTCACCACCAGCGGCAAAAAACTCCAGAAGATAGAGAAAATCCTCGGACAATCTCGCACTTTCACGATAGTTGAGATTGGCCTTATGGACGAACTCGGTTCGCACCACAGGCTTCAGCATACCCAGATCAAATTCGGCATAGGGATCGCAGCCAGCAACGAATTCGGGTTTGTCCAACCGCTTGTGACCAGTCGTGGCCCGGAGGGCAGTACGCACGACCTGGGCAGCTCCCTCGTCGTAGACGAACTGGTTATCAGCCACCAGCTGCACGTTGGCACACTCCCCCGTGGCCAGCAGCGTGGACAAGCGACTTGGCGCGTACCAGTCATCGGCGTCGAGCACCGCGATCCATCGCCCGTGAGCCATGCGGATGCCCAGATTCATGGCATGCGGCTTACCCCTGTTCTCTGGAAGAGGAATGAATGTGACGCGCGAATCATCAGAGAATTGTCGTGCGACCTCAGAAGTTGCGTCGGTCGACCCATCGTCGACAATCAGCAACTCGAAGTCCTGTAGGTCCTGCTGCATCACAGAGTGCACAGCTTGCGGCAGCGTGGCCGCGCTGTTGTAAGCCGGAATGATCACTGACACTTCACAAGACCGTGTCATCGTGAGCCCCCGCGCCCGATGCACGGCAATCGGCAGTGCTGAGGTGCCATCACGGGCGCGACAACGCGTTTTGGTTGGGCGACCGCTCGTCTGCAAAGACCGGCTGCGTCGCGCTGACAGTTTGCCGCATTGCCAGGTCGACATAGCGTTCCGCATCGGGAATGTCGCCGGAATTCAGCATACTCAGCGCCTCTGCAACATCACCAGCCGCCACGCTGCCTCTGGGGTCCATGTCGCCCGATGTGTTGACTGGCCGGAATACCAATTGGACCTGTGCCTGCTCGAGCAGACTGCGCGCTTCATCAATGCGCCCAGTCCGCAATGCCCGCCGCGCGTCGGACAGCCGCCCACCAGGCGAGGCTGACGGTTGTGGTTGCGCGTCAGTTGCATCCACCGTCGTCGTGTCCGATGGCGGCGAGTGACGTAACCGGTTCAGTACAGCCTCCGCGGCAGCAAAGTTTGCCGGCGACCCCTGCTCCGGTGACGCCAGCACAGGCTTCACCACTGGTGACGCAAGATCTTTCTCGGTCGGTGCGGCTTTCCTGTCGGGCGGCGTGGTTTTCGCCAAACCGATCGGGTGAGCCGGAGGCTGTATCTGGGCGGCTGGCGCTGGCTGCGGCTGGGGTGGCGGCGTGGTTTTCCGCTCGGGCGGCGTGGTTTTCGCCAGATCGATTGGATGAGCCGGAGGCTGTGTCTGGGCGGCTGGCGCTGGCTGCAGCTGGGGTGGCGGCTGGTTCGGGGTCGGCAATGGTGGCGGCGTGGACTTGAGGCGATTGAGTTCAGCCTGCTCGGCCGCACGCTGCTGACGCAGCGCTTCGACATCGTGCTTCTCGGTGTCAGCTTCATTGCGCAGCGTCGACATGTCCTGCGAACTTTGATCTAGTTTCTCTCGCAACGATCTGACCTGCTGCTCCAATTCCTCACGCTGTTTCTGCGCGGCCTGTTGCTGTTCCGCACGCTGTTTCTGCGCGGCCTGTTCCTGTTCCGCACGCTGCTTCTGCGCAGCGACGTCCTGAGCCGATGGAGCAGGCGGTGGGGCAACAGGAGTGACGTTGGGCTGAGGCGCGGGAACTGGAGTCGCAACGGCAACCCGCTGAGGCGTAAGTGCCGATGGCGGTGACTGGATGACCGGAAGCAATCTGCGGGCGTCGCGTAACTCTGTCATGGGATCGCCCATAGACGCCATGAACAGCAAAACCAACCCACAAACCGTGACCAATCCGGCTAAGAGAAATCGCCACATTTGGACCACCTGATCAAAAGCTACTTCCCGAATGCGGAGAAAAAGTGGCGGTACACGCCAACGGCGGCGTCCGCCGAGTCCCAACATCACCAGCAACCACAAATGCCCCGTCGTAGTCTCGCATTTTCTGACTTTGGCACATCATCTTTTTGCGAAGTTGCGACACATCAGTGACCATCAAGCCCGTGTCATTTGTCTTGCATGCGCGCTTTTCAGACACAGGTGCACTAGGTGCCAGCGCACTTTAAGCACCAGGAGATATGCAATGCCGCAAGATTTTCACGAACAGCTTACCGACTTCCTTCCCAAGATGCGCGTCTGGGCACTTGCGTTGACCCGGAACCGGGCTGCCGCGGACGATTTGGCGCAGGACGTGGCAACAAAGGCACTGGTGGCAAAGGACTGCTTTGTACCCGGCACAAACTTCTCCGCCTGGATCCATCGTATCATGATCAACCATTTCATCAGTGGTGTGCGCAGCAAACGCGAATTCACCGATGTGGATACCGTCCCTGAAGTACCAATCCAACCGGCACACGAGGACCGTGCGGCACTTCGCGAACTCGGTTGGGCACTCGATCGGTTACCACCTGATCAGCGCGAAGCGCTATTCATGATCGTCTTGCAGGAGAGGTCATATGAGTCCGCGGCAGAAATGACTGGCTGCGCGATCGGCACACTCAAAAGCCGTGTGCATCGCGCCCGGTTACAGCTCCGTGCCTATCTGACTGGGGAAGATGCGCCGAGGGCGGCATAAGGATCGCCTCGTGCTAAGGGCCGCGGCGGGGTTCGAGCAAATGCAGCGAGAACAACCGAGCTTCGTCCGTCCACATCTCAGCGCTGTGCCAGCCTGCGTCTTGCGCCAGAGCAGCGAAATGCTCAGGCGCATATTTGTAGCTGTTCTCTGTGTGGATGGTCTCGCCTTGAGCAAATCGAATTGTATGACCACCTAATTTGACGGACTGCCCACACTGACTCACCAGGTGCATCTCGATCCGGCTCTCGGCGTCGTTCCATACCGCGCGATGCACGAATGAAGACAGCTCGAAGTCAGCGCCAGCTTCACGATTCAGGCGCACCAACAGATTGAGATTGAATGCGGCGGTGACACCCGCCGCGTCGTCGTAGGCAGGCAACAGAATGGTCGGATCCTTGCGCAGGTCCACACCAACTAGAAAGCGCGATTGCATTCCCAGTGCCCAACGCGCTCGCTGCAGGAAGTCCCTTGCATCAGGTGGATCGAGATTGCCAATGGTCGAGCCTGGAAAGAATCCCAGACGCGATATATCAGACACCGAGGCGGGCAACGCCAACATCGACATAAAGTCCACTGCCTGAGGATACACTTGCAAATACGGCCGCGCCCGCCGCAGCCGCAAGTGCATCCGCTCAAGTGCCGTCGCCGCTATATCGATTGGCACATAAGTACGGACCGCTGGATCACCCGCGGCGTCGCGCGCCTGTAACAGGAATTCAGCCTTGGCCTCATCGCTGGCACCGAATTCGATGAGCGCGACAGGAGAAGGCAATGACCCGGCGACGTGAGGCCCTACCGTCTCCAGCAAGCCCCGCTCGGTTCGCGTGAGATAGTACTCCGGCAATTCCGTGATCTGCGTGAACAAGCGGCAACCTGCTTCGTCGTAGAACAACTTTGCAGGCAGGGTCTTGGGATTTTGCAGTAAGCCAGAAAGTGCCACGTCTGCGACGCTGGCAGCCGCCGCCGGGATCAAGGCGGAGTCATCAGGCATGGATCGTTTTCCCTGTTAGACGTCGCGCGCCAGGCGAACGCCGGTGAACTGCCAGCGCTTGTCGGGATGGAAGAAGTTCCGGTAGCTACGCCGCGTGTGATCGGTCGGAGTGGCCATCGAACCACCACGCAGCACCATCTGATTGATCATGAATTTACCGTTGTACTCGCCCACCGCGCCTTCGACCGGACGGTATCCTGGATATGGACCATAGGCGCTGGCAGTCCATTGCCAGACATGGCTGGTCAGTTCGCTCATGTCGGGATGGCCAGCCGCAGCTTCCCACTCTGCCTCGGTTGGCAGGCGCGCCCCAGCCCACCGGGCGAACGCATCCGCCTCATACCAGCTTACATGACGCACTGGCGCATCAGGATCGAATGATACCAGACCGCGCAATCCCATCTGCCACCAGTTTCCATGCATGTGCTGCCAATA
>Ga0206804_10355_pt1 | contig 10338 bp, 7 predicted proteins | sample Alteio_BWOrgCont_62_FD_152888 | JGI IMG/M metagenome (GOLD analysis project Ga0206804, IMG submission 152888) | Enriched cells from forest soil in Barre Woods Harvard Forest LTER site, Petersham, Massachusetts, United States -... | ecosystem: Environmental > Terrestrial > Soil > Temperate forest >... | reverse complement strand
GCCTTCATAAAATGGAACTCTTCACCTTCTGGGGCGACACGTGAACTTCGGCCTTTGGCGAGGTAACGTTCAATCGTGCCCACGAGGGCATCGCGAAGAGATTTTAAAGAGGAGAAACGCACGGTGTCGATGGCCGCCAGCTGCTCTCCCAGGCGGTCTTCTTGAAGTACGTTCGTTACCCAGTAGGCGAAGTCATTCGGGGGCTCCGGTGATAAAAATTGATGCAGCTTGAGAAAATGATGGGTGTGATAGTAAATGACGGAGAGGGGCACCGTCTTGAGATGCTGCTGCAATTCGTAAATCTCTTTGGCACGCAATCCTGTGAGCTCGATCAGACTCGTTTGCGTTACGAAATGAAAAGGATTCTTGGCCGAAACGGTCGTCATAAGGTTAATATCCTTTTTAACATTTTTTCGGATTCAGGCTGTTGCTTTAGATAGTACTGAGCTCTCGATATCCTTGATAATCTGACACGGACGTTCACACCAGATCTTCGCAAAGCGCGAAAGACGGTTTCATCTGTTATGTCATCACCCACATAAAACACTTTAGCAGCATGACAACGCTCTTTAAGCCAGAGCGTTGCTCGTCCCTTGTTCCACCGTGCGTCCGAATAAAATTCCAAGGCTTTAAGGCCTGCCTGTGATTTGAATCCGAATGCTTTAGCCTGGTTACAGGTTTTTCTTAGAAAAGATCGCAAACGATGCTTATTATGAATACGAACCTGACGAAAGTGTATACAAAACGTCCAACCCTTTTCTTCAATCCAGAGCCCGGGGATATCCTTGATACCGCGGCGCAGATCTTGGATCCACAGGTGAAACTGCTCTTTCCGGCGCCGCGGAAATGGGTATGTCCATGAATATCCTTCGCCTTTGATTTCAAATCCCTGCGTGCCCCCGTAGATCAGTTTTTTGATGCCGACTTTCCGCCGGAGATGCTTGATCGGGCGCCCGGAGAGTATTCCCACCCGCCCGGGGTAACGTCCAGCCAACTTCTGAAGGAGCAGGCGCATCGCGGACCGCATAACGGCGCCGTCCGGATGCTTTACGATCGGCGCTAAAGTGCCGTCGAAATCAAAGAGCCACAAGATATCTTTGGGGGGCGTCAAGGATCGACGTATGCCGCTCCAATTGCTGAAAAATTCTTTCACACCTTTCCCGCCGGTTCCGGCTGGGGCGAGCGAATCTGAGAAAGCCCCATAATGAGATTGGCTCCCCAGCGATAAATGTTGTGCTCCCTTACTGTCTCTCTCATCTGCTGCATGCGGTTTTGGCGTTCGGGTCCCGGCATCTCGAGGGCCGTTCGAATGGCGGAGGCCATCTGGTCGATATCGTAGGGATTGACGATCAGCGCGTCGCGCAGCTCACGCGAGGCGCCGGTGAATCGCGAGAGGATAAGGACGCCATCTTCGTCATCCCTGGCGGCCACGAATTCTTTGGCCACCAAATTCATTCCATCATGGAGAGATGTGACCAGGCAGACATCCGCTGCTCGGTAATAAGGTTCGATGGCCGCGTGACTGTGCTGCGCTTTGAGCACCACGATCGGTTTCCACTCGCGCGTTTGGAAGCGCCCGTTGATCCGGGTCGCCTCCTGCATCAGTTCCCAGGTGAGATCGTCATACCGTTTGATCAGAGTCCGGCTAGGGGCGCCCAACTCGACAAACGTGAAGTCTCCGACATAGGAAGGATTGTTCACGAGAAACTGCTCCACGGCGCGGAAACGCTCCAAAATGCCCTTGGTATAGTCGATCCGGTCCACCCCCACTCCCATAAACCGTCCCTTCACTCCTAAACTCTTCAGGAGTTCCACCTTATCCGGCCAACTTCCTTTCGTTTGTGAGGTGGACGTGGAAGGGGAAGAAAACGCAATGCTGATAGGAAATGGCTTAATCCAAGTGGTATGGCCCTGCCGGTTAACAGTAAAGCGTACCCAATCAATGCGCGACTCAAACACCTGATCGACGGTATCCAAAAAATGATTGCAATGGTATTGCGTGTGGAATCCCAAGAGATCGGCTCCCAGCATTCCGCTGATGATGTCCTTGCGCCAAGGGCAGATGCCAAAGGATTCAGGATTGGGCCAGGGAATATGCCAGAAAAGCGCGACGCGGGCATCCGGACGTTTGTCCTTAATGAGCTTGGGCAAGAGTGCGAAATGATAATCCTGGACAAGAATCAGAGGATCGGTGGCCCCTTCGATTTCCTGCAATGCGGCTTCGGCAAATTTTTCGTTAACGGCCTGATAGGCCAGCCAGTCTTCGGGTCTGAAAATGGGACGCGTGTGGGCGATGTGACACAAGGGCCAAAGACCTTCATTGGAAAAACCGTAATAAAATCCCTTCTCATCTTCAGGTGAAATCCACAGGCGTCTGAGCGTATAGGCGGGCTCTTCAGGAGGCACTTGGACATGGTCTTTATCATCAACGACCTCTTTGTCGGCGTTGCCGGTGGCTTGCGCGATCCATGTTCCGCCGCAAGCGCGCAGGATCGGTTCTAAAGCGGTCACCAATCCACTGGGGGGGGACGACCGAAATAATCTGATTCCCTTGCCGGACATGTTGATAGGGTTCCCGGTTGGAAATGACCAGAAGCGTACGGCCGGGCAGTTTTTGGCGCACCTGTTCCTTCAGCCGTTCGGGAGTCCACAGCGATTCTCCGGCTTGCCTCAGCCGCGCTTCTTTTTCCGCTGTGGCGCGCGCTTCCGAGAGACTTTTGGCCATGTAGCTCACTTCTTTGGCCAGAGGCTCGAAGAGGCCTTTCGTCAGGGGAAGGGGAGATTCCTCAGCGCTTCCAAGACGCAGCGTTTTCATCCAGTCGGAGACGCGCAGGAGTGGGACCATCATGTTCCACCGCACGATCAAATAGGTGGCCAACGCGACGACCAAGGCCTGAAGTAAATCCAAGAGAAGCGGCAAACGCCAGGCGTGAGGAAGAAGAGATAAGGGCAAATTGTCCCACGCCCCGGGCTGATGCAGGGAAGTGAAAAGGAAAGCCGTCAGTACGACAATGAACGCCAGAGAAAGAAACGACCTAAGCGAATGTCTCATAAAGAATATCCTCAATTATCCTAGCACAGCATGTTGTGTCTTAGACACCGTAAGTCGTGAAATGTAACACAGTCCAGTTTGTAACCCCCGTCATTATCGGTGTGTCTTATGCGTTAGAGGAATATGATTCATGCGCAAAAGGAGGAAACATATCATGGTAAATGGTGAAACAATGGAGAGACTCGTGAAAGATGATCTCAGCGAGTTTCACTCTGGAACTGAAAGAGCCCGTTAAGAGATTTCAGAAGCGGGCGACAGAATCAAGAATCAGTCTGAAAAAGCGTGGGATGATTTGGTTGAAACGGTGAAGCGGCATCCGGGCAAGGTGCTCGGTATTACGCTGGTTGCGGGATTCGCCGTAGGCAGCATCGTCGCTGCTTCTGCGCGCCGACGCTATTCTGCGACGGACCAACTGAAAGGGTTGGCGGGAAATGGCGCGGACGCTTGGGAACGCCTGCGCAGCGGCTTTGAAGAAGCCGCATGTTCGTTAAAAGAAGCGGTCGATGAGGCGGTTAAGAAATTTAAATAAAAAGAGACATGGTATTAAAGTTCTAAAGGCCTGCCCGCTCATTGGCTTCCTCTTCTCTTTCCGGAAGTGAGGTATTTACGAGAGCGAACCGACTGAAAGGATAAGTGGCATAGAGCGAGGTGAGGTGCCCCAGTATTTCTCGGGTCCGCAGCTGATGCCGTTGGAGTATCATGCGCACGTCAAAGGGAAGAGTGGTTCTTTTCACTTCCGTGTAGACATGAATGAGATGCGTTAAGTGATTGATGCTGTGGAGAAGAAGCATCCTATTTAAGGATAAAGGATCTATCGGTTCGTCTTCGACATTCGTTGATTTTCCCTCCTTCATATAGGATTCGGGGTCTGTTTCTCCTCCCAACTCCCAGACTTTTTCTTCCAATTCGGTGAGTTCGTCCGACTGTAGCTGCCAAGCTCGGATGAACTGATTTGTCAATCCTGAGTGCGTGAAGCGCAACGCAAGATCCTGAAGCACGATAACTCCTTTCCAGCATGCGGGAAGTAGTTGTTGCAGCACTACGATTTTGTGAGGATGTCGTTTGGCGAGAGAAACTTCCATAGGTATCTCCTTTTACGCGATAAGACATCTATCGGTAGGTTTTTGTTACAGCGGGGGCGTATCAGGGGGATCTGTAACCTCGGTCATCGATTTCGTGTCTGATTCATGTGCTCGAATAGAACGATAGGAGGCAATGTCATGGGAAAACGTGAACATGTACGAATGGATATTCTAAAAAATGTGCAATTATTCCGCGCGAGACAAAAGAGAATGATGGACTTAGGAGATTATGAACGTCGAACACAGCAATACCGCGAGCTTCAAAACATACTTTCGCCCTTTTGGGCTTGGCGCAACCGATCATTGTGAGCCGCCAGGGCGCTGAACTACCTTTACATCATCATCTGAAAGCAATTGCAGAAGCTGGAGGAGACCATCATCGGAGTTGGTGGAGAAAGCGTGTTTGGTGCGAGGAGGATCCATCACATGGTAGTGAATAAGATTACGCTTATCTTCTGGAGGACCGCCAAAACAAATTGCCCATGAAAAGTATTGCGTGTTTCCCAAATCTCCTAAAGACAGTCATGCACAGGAAAATTCCTGTCTCCATACTTTGAGTCCAATCCCGAGAGTCAGGCCGGCGATGGGGTTACCTGAACGGCGCCACGTCGAGGTCTGTTAGAAATGAGGACCCGCGCCAATCGATAGAAAGTGTTGTTTATCGCTGCCGCTCAAATTATGGACGAGTCCGGGGCGTTATTTCAGATTCCGGTCGATCCTCAGGTGAGAATCATGAAGAATGGAGAGAGGGTAAAGCTTTCGCAGATCCAATCGGGAGATTCCATATCATTGGACGAGGGGTCGAAATCTTACTAGCTGAAAGGGACTTCTCCTTTGTAATGAGGCGAAAGAATCAGTTAGGTCTTAGAGTTTTTCTTTTTACTGATGGCGAGATATTTCTCCATCAGTAAAAAGATAAATTTTTCACTGTCACCGCCTCCATCCCCCTCGTATTTCCGCGCTTCTTTCATGAAGCGCCGATGCAGGGGGGCGGGCAAATTGAGTGTTAGAATTTTGCTGGCGGGGTTAACCTTGCGAGGCTTTTTAGCCATGCGCCGATTGTATATAAATTGGATATTTATTAGATATACAACATCACCTAAAAAGGATGTTATTTTTTCACAACATCATCAAAGAAATATCGAGTCAATAGGTATCGGAATAACACTGATTTCATCATATGTCTCCGTTGCGCTTCCGCTCCAAAATTCTCATATTCTTCTTGCGAAACGCGGAAGAGCAATGTTTTGATACGATTATGATTACGTTCAGTATTTCTAGGTTTCACTGATGGCACCCGCGGACGGATTTAGATGAAAGCAATTTTTGCTAATTTATGCGATCCAGTCAAACAAACGATGAGTGTATAGGGAGTTTTTAGCTCATGGCGCGATGGAAATCGGACAACTGCAGAAGGGGGAGAGGTTTAGACTAATTGAGGAGCGGGGTGTCCTCTTGCTCACGCCGGGCTTGTAGGACTTGGCGAACGCTTCTCGCTACATTACTAATGTCAGATTTTTCGATAAACGTGATGCCGGGTTCAAGGACCCCGCGGCGAGCGATAATATCTTTGGTATAGCCGGACATGTAGATCACGGCTAATCCGGGTTGTCTTGCTGTGATCATGTCGGCCAGCTGTCTTCCGTTCACCTCAGGCATGACAACATCGGTGATCAGTAGATCGATGGGGGCTTGGTAACGCTCAAAGATCGCTAAAGCTTCCGGACCGCTTCCCGCGTCGAGGACGGTATACCCGTTTTTGCGCAAAATGCTGGTCACAACTCGACGGACGAGATATTCATCCTCGACAAGCAAAATCGTTTCAGTGCCTCGCCCAGGATCCGCTAGGTTTTTTACTTCAGATGTTCTGTTTACCGCTTGAGCAACGCGAGGCAGATAAATATTGAGGCTTGTTCCGGAGCCCGGCTGACTTTGCACCGTAATATCGCCGCCATTTTGTTTGACAATGCCATAGACTGTAGCCAAGCCCAGCCCGGTCCCATTCTCCTTTTCTTTGGTTGTGAAAAATGGTTCAAACATATGTTCCTGAACATCTTTGCTCATGCCGCAGCCTGTGTCTGAAACTGTGAGAATGACGTAGGGGCCTGGCGGCAGATCGAGGGTCTGGCGGGCAGGCGATTCAGTGGCAAGTTCTGTATTGTCGGTCGTGATGGTGATACTGCCGCCCTCCGGCATGGCGTCGCGCGCGTTAAGGACCAAATTGGTGACGACCTGTTCCAGGTATCCACGGTCGGCATTCACCGATCCTAGTTTAGGTTCCAAGCTGGTTTTCAATTTAATGTCTTCGCCGATCAAGCGGCCTAGCATCCCCTGCATATCTAAAACCACGCCGTTTAAATTGAGCACTTCGGGTGAAATAACTTGACGACGAGCGTATACCAACAGTTGCCTGGTCAAGGAAAAGGCCCGGTGAGTGGCCTTAATGATTTCATTGAGGTCTTCTCGGCGACGATCTCCCGGCTCGAATAGATCCCGCAGTTCTTCGCTGAGTCCAAGAATTCCGGCCGTGATATTGTTAAAGTCATGGGCGACTCCACCGGCCAACCTTCCGATGGCTTCCAGTTTGCGCGCTTGATATAACTCCTCTTCTTTGCGACGCAGCTCTTCCTGAGTGTGCAGGATTTTTAAATTCTTTCGATAAAGGTCCGCAAACACGTTTATTTTTGAGCGCAAAATGTAATCGTCAAATGGCTTAAAAATATAATCGACGGCGCCTTCCTTGTAGCCTCGGTATATGTAAGTGGTGTCTTGATGAATCGCGGTAATAAAGAGAATGGGAATGTCTTTCCAGGCGCGATTTTCCTTAATACGTCCGGCCGTTTGGAAACCATCTAATCCCGGCATTTGAATATCTAGAAGGATGGCGGCAAAGTCATGTTCTAAGAGTTTCGAGAGGGCTTCTTCCCCAGAGTGGGCTTTAATGAGGATGTATTCCGGTGAGCTGAGGACTGCCTCTAAAGCAAGAAGTCCATCCGATCGGTCATCCACTAACAGAATCTTAACCCGAGGTTCTGTCTTTAAAGCGATGGTTAATTGGTCGCGTTTTTCAGCCACAGGTGTATTAAGGACAGCAATTTATCTGAATCGACCGGCTTCGTAATGTAATCGGAGGCTCCCGCTGAAAGACATTTCTCCCGATCCCCCTCCATCGCTTTAGCCGTCAAGGAAATGATAGGGAGTTCTTTAAAACGGTCCATCTTTCGGATCTCTTTGGTGGCCTCCCAACCGTCCATCTGCGGCATCATAATGTCCATGAGGATGAGGTCTATATCCGGATGTTCATTCAAGAGGCGCAAGCCGGTTTCGCCGTTTTCTGCACGAAAAATCGTCATTCCCCGGGATTCGAGGACCTGCGAGATGGCGAAAATGTTCCGGGAGTCATCATCCATAATCAGAATTTTTCTGTTATCGAATTTCGCATCCTGCGGCAGAGGCGGAATGTCCCGCTCTGGCTCCGGAGACTCCAAGCGCTGCGCGGCATCCGTCCCCGCATAGGTTTCAGGCAGATACAAAGTGAAGGTGCTTCCCTGAGAAGGCGTGCTGGCCACTTCAATGGTGCCGCCCAGCAGTCGGGCGATCTCTCGGCTGATGGTCAGCCCCAAGCCGGTACCGCCATACCTCCGGCTGGTCGTGCCATCGGCTTGTTGAAACGCCTCGAAAATAAGTTTTTGTTTATCCTGTGGAATGCCAATCCCGGTATCCCGGACAACGAAAGCAAGAACAGTTTCGGCCTTGTTGAGCGCCTCAACGCTGAATTGACGACGGCGTTGCACCGGCTGGATATGCACAATCACGCTTCCTTGCTCCGTAAATTTCATCGCGTTAGAAAGAAGGTTTTTAAGAATTTGATGCAGACGAAAACTATCGGTATAAATCGTCTTGGGAATGGCGGAATCGATCTCGATCGCGAATTTTAATCCTTTGTGTTCGGCCACCGGACGGAAACTTTGCTCCAATGATTCCTGGACTTCCGTAATTTGTACGTTTTTGGGTTCGATCGGCATCTTGCCCGCTTCGACTTTCGAAAGATCCAGGATCTCGTTGATGAGCGCTAAGAGATCGCAGCCCGATGCATAGATGGTGCCTGCAAATTTAACCTGCTCCTCGGACAGATTTCCGCCCTTATTCTCAGATAGCATTTTGGAGAGAATCAGCAGGCTGTTTAAGGGAGTCCGCAATTCGTGGGACATGTTCGCCAAGAATTCAGTCTTGTATTTCGAGATTAAGGACAGCTGCTCCGCCTTTTCCTGCAGGGACAGACTGGCCAACTCGACTTCTTGATTCTTCACCTCGAGCAATTTGGCTTTGTCTTCGAGTTCTTTGGCCTGAGCTTCCAACTCGGCGTTGGACCGCTTGACTTCTTGCAGCAATTCTTCCGTTCTCATGGTGGAGGAAATCATGTTCAAAATAACGCCTACCGAATCCATCAGTTGATCCAGGAAGTTCAGGTAATTCTCCGTAAACGAATGAATCGAGGCCAGCTCAATCACGGCTTTGAGCTCTCCTTCGAATAAAACCGGCAGGACCAGAATATTGAGCGGCTGGGACTCGCCCAGGCTTGAGGCAACTGCAATATAGTCGTTGGGGACTTTGGTCAAAAGAATACGCTTTTTTTCAAAAGCGCATTGTCCGATGAGTCCTTCTTGGAGCTTATAACGACTCGAAATGCCTTTCCGGTGCGTAAACGCATAACTGGCAATCAAATTAAGGATGCCCTCCTTTTCTTCGTGTTCATGCTGCATCATGAAAAAGGTCCCATGCTGGGCATCGACCAGCGGGGTTAATTCGGACATGATCAGCTGAGCGACGGCGACGATGCTGCGCTGGCCCTGCATCATGCCCGAAAACCGAGCCAGGTTGGTTTTGAGCCAGTCCTGTTCTTGGTTTTTCTGCGTCGTATCCTTGAGATTGAAAATCATCTGGTTGATGTTGTCTTTTAGGGCCGCCACTTCCCCTTGGGCTTCGACCGTAATGGACCGCGTCAAGTCGCCTTTCGTCACAGCAGTGGACACTTCAGCGATCGCACGCACTTGCGAGGTCAGATTGCCAGCCAGCTGGTTCACGTTGTCGGTCAAATCTTTCCATGTGCCCGCAGCGCCTGATACCTTTGCTTGGCCGCCCAATTTACCTTCAATGCCCACTTCGCGGGCCACGCTGGTCACTTGATCGGCGAAGGTTCGCAGGGTATCGGTCATGTTATTGATGGTTTCGGCCACAGCCGCCACTTCTCCTTTGGCCTCCAATACGAATTTCTGGCTCAAATCTCCGTTGGCGACGGCTGTCACCACTTTCACAATACCTCTCACTTGTTTGGTCAGGTTTGACGCCATGAAATTGACGTTATCGGTCAAGTCTTTCCAAGTGCCTGCGGCGCCAGGGACTTTAGCTTGGCCGCCCAATTTACCTTCAATACCCACTTCGCGGGCCACCGTCGTCACCTGGTCGGCAAAAGTACGCAGCGTATCGATCATCCCGTTGATAGTTTGAGCCAGAGCTGCGACTTCTCCTTTGGCTTCGAGAGCGAACTTTTGATTGAGATCTCCATTGGCGACGGCTGTCACCACCTTGACGATACCGCGTACTTGCGTAGTCAAATTCGAAGCCATGTAATTCACATTATCAGTCAAATCTTTCCAAACGCCGGAAACCCCTTTCACGTCGGCCTGGCCGCCCAGACGACCTTCCGTACCCACCTCTTTGGCCACACGGGTCACTTCTGCGGCAAAGGAATTCAGCTGATCCACCATGATGTTGATCGTATTCTTCAGTTCTAAAATTTCACCTTTCGCATCAACAGTAATTTTTTGCGATAGGTCTCCGGTTGCCACAGCGGTTGTGACTTTGGCGATATTACGCACCTGATCGGTGAGATTGCCAGCTAAACCGTTAACATTATCGGTTAGATCCTTCCAAACACCCGAAACTCCTTTGACATCCGCCTGACCGCCGAGTTTCCCGGAGGTACCCACTTCTTTGGCGACGCGGGTCACCTCCGCGGCAAAGGAGTTCAGCTGGTCCACCATGATGTTGATGGTGTTCTTCAACTCCAAGATTTCGCCCTTTGCGTCCACCGTGATTTTCTGCGATAGGTCTCCGGTGGCCACAGCGGTGGTCACCTTCGCAATATTACGTACCTGGTTCGTCAGATTCGATGCCAGCCCGTTCACGTTGTCAGTCAAATCT
>Ga0206804_10354_pt1 | contig 10367 bp, 11 predicted proteins | sample Alteio_BWOrgCont_62_FD_152888 | JGI IMG/M metagenome (GOLD analysis project Ga0206804, IMG submission 152888) | Enriched cells from forest soil in Barre Woods Harvard Forest LTER site, Petersham, Massachusetts, United States -... | ecosystem: Environmental > Terrestrial > Soil > Temperate forest >... | reverse complement strand
TCGTCCCGGGTCAGGCGGCGAACTCCGTGACCCTCCACGTCGGTTACGGTCGGCAGCGGACCGGCCGCATCGGCGCCGGCGCCGGCTTCAACGCCTTCGCTCTGCGCACCTCGGATGCCCTCTACTCCGGCACCGGCCTGGAACTGACTCCCACCGGCACGACTTACCCGCTGGCCAGCACCCAAAAGCATCACAGCACGGAAGGTCGCGACATTCTCCGCTCCGGAACATTGGCCGAGTTTGCGGCCAACGCGCATTTCCTCGAGGCCGACCGGGAGCCGCGCCCCGACCCGGACGACACGCTCTACAATGCCGGCGAATTCCAATACAAGGGTTACAAATGGGGTCTTTCAATCGATCTCAACGTCTGTCTCGGCTGCAACGCCTGCACCATCGCCTGCCAGGCCGAGAATAACATCCCCGTGGTCGGCAAGGAGCAGGTTTCCAAAGGCCGCGACATGCAGTGGATTCGCGTGGATGGCTATTTCCGCGGCCCGCTCGATAACCCCGAACTGCATCACCAACCCGTTCCGTGCATGCACTGCGAGAATGCCCCGTGCGAACTGGTCTGTCCGGTTGGGGCCACGGTCCACGACGACGAAGGCCTCAATGTCCAGGTCTACAATCGCTGCATCGGCACCCGCTATTGCTCGAACAACTGTCCCTACAAAGTTCGCCGCTTCAACTTCCTCGAGTTCAACGCCGGGATGACCGCAGTGCAGAAGATGGTCAAGAATCCAGATGTCACGGTGCGTTCCCGAGGGGTCATGGAAAAGTGCACTTATTGCACCCAGCGGATCAACGCCGCCCGGGTCACCGCCGAAATCGCCAATCGCAAAATCCGTGACGGTGAGATTGTCACCGCCTGCCAGGCTGCCTGTCCTGTCCAGGCCATTATCTTCGGCGACCTCAATGACCCGGCGAGCCGCGTGACCCAACTCAAGGCGCAGCCGCTCGACTATTGGATGCTCGGCGAATTGAACACCCGTCCGCGCACCAGCTACCTTGCACGGCTGCGCAATCCCAACCCGGAGTTGCACTCATGAGCGACGAACGCGACCAATCCCTCGCGGTCACGCCGCTCGGCTATCCGGGCCGGCTGCTCGCGCCCGGCGAAACTTACGAGTCGGTTTCCGAGACCATCGCCTCCATCCCCCTGGCGAAACATCCGCCGCGCGCCTGGTACTGGGGCTTCGGCCTCGGGTTCGCCTTCTTCATGTTGCTGCTCTTCGCAATCACCTGGCTCTTCATCAAGGGTGTGGGCATCTGGGGCATCAATATTCCCGTCGCCTGGGGCTTCGCCATTGTCAATTTCGTCTGGTGGATCGGGATCGGACACGCGGGGACATTTATCTCGGCCATCCTTCTCCTTCTCTTCCAGCAGTGGCGGACGGCGATCAATCGCTTCTCGGAAGCCATGACTCTTTTCGCGGTGGCCTGCGCGGGGCTCTTTCCCTTGCTGCACCTCGGGCGTCCGTGGGTCTTTTGGTGGATCCTCCCCTACCCGGATACCATGGGTGTCTGGCCGCAGTTCCGCAGCCCTCTCGTCTGGGATGTCTTCGCCGTGAGCACGTATTTCACGGTCTCGCTGCTCTTTTGGTATCTCGGCCTCGTACCCGATCTCGCCACCGTCCGCGATAAGGCCCAGCCGCTCTGGCAAAAAAAACTCTATGGCATCTTTGCTCTTGGCTGGCGCGGTTCCGCAGCCCACTGGCAGCGTCAGCAGTCCGCCTATCTGCTCCTCGCCGGCCTGGCCACGCCCCTCGTCCTGTCGGTGCACAGCGTGGTCAGCTTCGACTTCTCCGTGGCCATCGTCCCCGGATGGCATTCCACTATCTTCCCTCCCTACTTCGTCGCCGGGGCCATCTATTCGGGCTTCGCCATGGTCCTCAATATCGTCATCCCCGTACGCAAGCTCTACAAGCTCGAGCGCCTCATTACCCTGCGCCATCTCAATAACATGGCCAACGTGATGCTCGTGACCGGCGAGATCGTTGCCTACGGCTATTTGATCGAAGCCTTCATGTCCTGGTACAGCGGCGACGTCTTCGAGGAATTCATGATGAAAAACCGCGCCTTCGGGCCCTATGGCTGGGTGTTTTGGTTGCTCATGATCATGAACGTCGTCGTTCCCCAAGTCCTCTGGCTGCGCCGCGTCCGCACCAATCTCGTTCTGCTTTTCCTCGTCTCCTTTTCGATCAACATCGGCATGTGGCTCGAGCGTTTTGTCATCGTCATCACCAGCCTGCACCGCGATTTCACGCCGTCGGCTTGGGGCATGTATTCTCCGACCTTTTGGGATTGGGCGACACTCGCCGGGACGATCGGGATGTTCTTCATGCTGCAATTCCTTTTCATGCGCTTCCTGCCGATGATCTCCATCTCGGAGACGCGTGAATTGGTAGCCGAACCGGAGAAGGCCGAGGCATGAACACCGCGTCCGTCATCCATGGATTAGCCGCGGAGTTCGCCACGCACCGTGACCTCCTGACGGCCGCGCGCGCCGCCCGCGACCAGGGTTATCGGCAGATGGACGCCTATACCCCGTTTCCCGTGGAAGGCCTGCCCCTCGCTCTGGGACGCAAACGTACCCTCGTGCCGCTCATCGTCCTCATCGGCGGTATGATTGGTGGCACCGGTGGTTACTTCATGGAGTGGTACGCCAATGTCATCAGTTATCCGCTCAATATTGGCGGACGCCCGCTCCATAGCTGGCCTCTCTTCATCCCCATCACTTTCGAGCTGACCATCCTTTGCGCCGCGCTTTCCGCCTTCTTCGGTTCGATCATCATGAACCGATTGCCCCAGCCGTATCATCCGATCTTTCACGCGGCCCACTTCGAGCGCGCGTCCATCGACCGCTTCTTTTTGTGCATCGAGGCCGGTGACGCCCAATTCGACTCGGTCACGACCCGTCGCTTCCTCGAGGGTCTGCATCCTCTGACCATCTCGGAGGTGCCGCTGTGAATCTTCCGCGCGCCGCCGCCGCTACGCTGCTGCTCGCCGTCGCCGGGTGCCGTCCCGACATGTACAACCAGCCGCGCTACAAGACCTACGCCGAGGACGCCTTCTTCCGTGATGGTGCCAGCGCCCGACCGCTCCCTCCGCACACCGTGGCCCGCGGTCACGCCGATCTGGACACCGAGTATTTCGAGGGCAAAACCACCGACGGCAAACTCGTGGAGGCCTTCCCTGAGCCCGTCACCCGCGCGACGCTCGAACGAGGCCGGGAGCGGTACGATATCTATTGTGCGGTCTGCCATGGCCGCACTGGCGAGGGCAATGGGATGATCGTCCAGCGCGGCTTTCCGGCGCCGCCCTCCTATCACACCGATCGCCTGCGGACGGCACCCGTCGGCCACTTCTACGATGTCATCACCAATGGGTATGGCGTCATGTACCCCTACGCCGCGCGCGTCGAACCGCCCGACCGCTGGGCGATCGCCGCTTACATTCGTGCGCTGCAATTCGCCCGCAACGCCCGGATCGACGATGTCCCCGCCGCCGAGCGCTCCACTTTGTCTGCCCCATGAACGACGACGCTATCCAATCCCGGCTCGGTAGTTGGCAAACCAGGGCGCTCATTGTCGGCGTGATCGGGGGCGCCCTTTGCCTGCTCGGGGTGTTCGTCAACCCGCGACAGTTTTTCATCTCCTATCTCTTTGCTTATCTCTTCTGGGCTGGCCTGGCTTTCGGCTCACTGGAATTTCTCATGATCCACCATCTCACCGGCGGACGCTGGGGATGGCCGGTACGCCGTTTCCTCGAAGCCGCGGTCATGACCCTGCCGCTGCTGGCGGTGCTCTTCGTCCCACTCTGCTTCGGCTTGCGCAGTCTTTACCAGTGGATGGATCCGCACGCCGTCGCCACCAATCCGATCCTCCAGCATCGACAGGCCTACATGAATGCCCCGGGGTTCATCATTCGCGCCGCGATCTTTTTCGCGATCTGGATCGTCGTCGCCCGGCTGCTCACCCGGTGGTCGGTTCTCCAGGACGACTCCACCAGCGTCGAACTCACCCAGAAAATGCGGACCCTCAGCGGGCCTGGTTTGGCCATTTATCCACTCACGGCCACTTTTGTGCTCACCGATTGGGTACTCTCACTCGAGCCAGACTGGTACTCGACGATGTTTCTCGTCCTCATCGTTATCGGGCAGATGCTGAGCAGCCTCACTCTTGTGATCTGCCTCCTCGCGGCCCTGCATCGGGAACGCACCTACACCGGCGTCACCGACACTCATTTCCATCACCTTGGCATGCTGCTCTTCGCTTTCATTATGCTCTGGACCTACATGGCTTTCGGGCAGTTGCTCATCATCTATTCCGGCAATCTTCCTCACGAGATCATCTGGTATGTCCATCGGATCGCCACGAATTGGAAAATCGGCGTCTGGTTTCTGGTCCTCTTTCACTTTGCGCTGCCGTTCTTCCTCCTCCTCTCCCGCGAGCTAAAAAAGAAAGTCGCCGCCCTCGCCTCACTCGCAGCCCTGGTCCTTTTCGCCCACCTCGTCAACGACTACTGGCTCGTCGCGCCCTCCTTCTTCCGAACCGGCATCGCCATCCACTGGCTCGACTTCGCCGCGCCGGTGGGCATTGGCGGCGTCTGGTTTGCCGCTTTTTGCGCGCAGTTGAGGAGCCGGCCGCTCCTCGTCCACAACGACCCACGCCAAACCCACGACCACGACCATGAGTAATCCGGAGAAGCCCGATCCCCAGCCCGGTTACGAGACCTCCGATGTCCACACCGGCTATGTCTGGATTGTCGCCGTCGGGCTGATCGTCACCGTGGCCATCGTCATTCTCGGGAGCACGCTGCTTTTCGATGATCTGCACCGCCGCGAAGTGGCCACGCAGGATCGGACGGCGATCGATCGAGTCACCAGTTCCGTCGCCGCCCAACGTATCCAGTTTCCCGAACCCCGCCTGCAAACCGCGCCGCAGGTCGATCTCGCCGCGCTACGGGCCCGGGAAGATGCCGAATTGAACACTTACGGCTGGATCGACCGCCAGGCCGGCGTCGTTCGGCTGCCCATCGAGCAAGCGATGAACCTCGTCGCGCAGCACGGCCTGCCTCTCCGCGGCGATCCCAATGTCCCTTCACCGACCCGCACCCCGCTGGACATGCAGGTCCAGCGTCCGCTGCAACGCGAACCTGGAAAGGAGTCGAAATGAAACGCTTCCTGGCCATCACCATCGCCATGGGTCTCTCGGTGTTCGCTGCTTCCGCGAGTGAGCTTCGGGATAGTGCCTTGCGCCAGATTCGCTTCGATCAAAAGATCAATGCCCAGATTCCGCTCGACGCTTCCTTTCACGATGAGACTGGCCGAACCGTGCGACTCGGTGATTACTTCGGGAAAAAGCCGGTCGTGCTCGTCCTCGGTTACTACGGCTGCCCGATGCTCTGCACTCTCGTCTCCAACGGGTTGGTCGAAACATTCCACGATTTGAAGTCCGACATCGGCGACCAGTTCAACGTGCTCCACGTGAGCATTTCACCGACCGAGAAGCCGGATCTCGCCGCCGCCAAAAAGCGCGAGTATCTCCGCCACTATGGCCGCCCGGGAGCGGAGGCAGGCTGGCATTTCCTCACCGGTGATGAACCGGCCATCCACCAACTCGCCGACGCCGTTGGCTTTCGTTACGCCTACGATTCCACCGTGAAACAGTACGCCCATCCGAGCGGCTTCATCGTTCTCACACCGGAAGGCAAAGTCTCCCGCTACTTCTTCGGCGTCGATTTCCGAGGTCAGGAATTGAGCGACGCGCTCCACACCGCGGCCGCCCATCAAACTGGGTCGCCTATCCGCCAGCTACTTTTGCTCTGCTTCCACTACAGTCCCGTGACCAGCAAGTACGGCGCGCTCCTCCTCAATAGCGTCCGCACCATCGGTCTGGCCACACTGCTCGCCCTCGCCACCTTCATCGCGCGCTCCGGTCGCAAGTTGCCGTCATGAACTTCCATCTTTTTCCCGAACAGGCATCGACTGTCGCCCGTGAGTCCGACTGGATGTTCTGGGCGCTGACCGCCGCCAGCCTGTTCATCTGTCTCCTCGTCTTCCTGCCGCTGGCGTGGTTCGCCATCAAATACCGGCGCGGACGGAAAGTGAATCGCCAATTGGCCGACGTGGCCACCTGGAAAATCGAGGTCACCTGGACGCTCATTCCGCTCGTCCTCGTGATGGCGCTCTTCGCCTGGTCGGCGGACGCATTTTTCCGCATGGAAAGCGCTCCCGTCGGCGCGCTCGAAGTCAATGTCGTGGGCAAGCAATGGATGTGGAAGCTCCAGCACGCCGAGGGCCCGCGCGAGATTAACGAATTGCACATTCCGCTGGGGCGACCCGTCAAACTCACCATGACTTCTCAGGATGTCATCCACGATTTCTTCGTGCCCGCTTTCCGCATGAAGCAGGATGTCGTCCCAGGGCGCTACACCACCGAGTGGTTTACCCCCACCAGGGTAGGCCGCTACCACATTTTCTGCGCGCAGTATTGCGGCACCACCCACTCCGCCATGGTCGGTTGGGTCCATGTCATGGAACCCCAGGATTACACCCGCTGGCTTGCCCAAGGCTCCCCGGAACCTATGGCCGCGCAAGGTCAGGCCCTCTTTCACAGTCTCGGGTGCAGCGGCTGTCATGGGGTGAGTTCGAAAATCCACGCCCCACCCCTCGAAGGCCTCTACGGCCATCTCATCCCGCTGGAAACAAAAGAATTCGTCATGGCCGATGACAAGTATATTCGCGACTCCATCCTCTTGCCGGCGTCGCAGATTGCGGCCGGCTATCAAAATCTCATGCCCAGCTTTAAGGGTCATATCAGCGAAGAGGAGATCATGGAACTGATCGCTTACATCAAGAGCATCGCGAACCAGGCCCCGGAGGGGTCCGCCCCATGAACAACGAACCCGAGAACTACCTGTCCGAGCACAGCGTGCGCTCCTGGCTTTTGACGACGGATCACAAACGCATCGGCATTTTGTATCTCCTCTCGATTCTCGTCTATTTCGCCGTCGCCGCCGTTGCCGCCGCGCTCATGCGCCTGACCTTGCTCAACCCCACCGGCGATCTGGTCCTACCCGAGACTTACAACAAGCTTTTCACCCTCCACGGCGTGCTCATGGTTTGGTTCTTCCTCATTCCCTCCATCCCCGCGGTCCTCGGAAACTTTGTCATTCCGATGATGATCGGCGCGCGCGATGTCGCCTTTCCCAAGCTCAATCTCCTCAGTTGGTATCTATTCAATATCGGCGGCCTGTGCGTCCTTTACGCGGTCGTCGTGGGCGGCGTCGATACCGGTTGGACCTTCTATACTCCGTACTCCACCACTTACGCCAACGGTCATGTCGTGACCATGATCATGGGCGTCTTCATCGCCGGCTTCGGGTCCATTCTGACCGGTCTGAATTTCATCGTGACCATTCACAAGATGCGCGCGCCCGGCCTGACCTGGTTCCGGCTCCCCCTCTTCATCTGGAGCCTGTATTCCACCAGCCTCATCCTCGTTCTCGCCACCCCGGTTCTGGCCATCACGTTGCTCGCCATCGCGGTGGAACGCCTCTGGGGTGTCGGGATATTTGATCCGAATCTCGGCGGTGATCCGGTCCTCTTTCAGCACATGTTCTGGTTTTACTCCCACCCCGCGGTCTATATCATGATTCTGCCGGGAATGGGCGTGATCAGCGAGGTGATCCCCTGCTTCTCCCGCAAACGCATTTTCGGCTACCACTTCGTGGCCTTTTCCAGCATCGCCATCGCCGTCGTGGGCTTTTCCGTCTGGGGCCACCACATGTTTGTCAGCAGTCAGTCCGTCTATGCCGCGATGGTCTTTTCCGTGCTGAGCTTCATCGTCGCTGTGCCTTCCGCGATCAAGGTCTTCAACTGGACGGCCACGCTCTACAAGGGATCCATCTCGTACGATACCCCCATGCTCTACGCTTTCGGCTTTATCGGGTTGTTCACGATCGGGGGATTGACCGGCCTTTTTCTCGCCTCCATCGCCGTCGATGTCCACCTCCATGACACCTATTTTGTCGTGGCGCATTTTCACTATATCATGGTCGGCGGGATGGTCCTGTCTTTCATGGGTGGCTTGCACTACTGGTGGCCGAAAATTACCGGGCGGATGTATCCCGAGATCATGGGCCGGATCGCCGCCCTCGTGACCTTTATCGGCTTCAACCTGACTTTCTTCCCCCAGTTCCTCCTGGGCTACCTCGGCCAGCCGCGACGTTATCATGCGTATCCACCCGAGTTCCAGGTCTTTCACGTTCTCTCCACCGCTGGGGCATCCATTCTCGGCATCGGCTATCTTATGCCGCTGCTCTATTTCGTCTGGTCGTTGAAGTATGGCCAGCGGGCGCCGGCCAATCCCTGGAAGGCCACGGGCTTGGAATGGCAGACCCCTTCGCCGCCGCCGAGTGAAAACTTCCACGAGACACCCATCGTGACGGAAGAGCCCTACGATTACCATCCCGAGGCCGACGAGCTTCCACCGGAACCGCAACATGCCTGAACCCGCCATCGCTCACGCGCATCAGTTTGAATCGGCAGAGCAACAGCGCGATGCCGACACCCTCGGCATGTGGACGTTTCTCGCCACCGAAGTCCTCTTCTTTGGTGGTCTCATCATGTGTTACACCTTCGGCCGCTTCAGTTATCCGCAAGCCTTCGAAGCGGCGAGCCATCACTTGTATGTTGGCTACGGCGGCCCGAACACCGCCATCCTGCTGTGCAGCAGCTTTACCATGGCCCTGGCGGTCCGCTCCGCTCAGCTCGGGCGGCGCAAGGCCCTCGTCGGCTTTCTCATCGCCACCATTCTCTTCGGGCTCGGCTTTCTGGTGGTCAAGGGCTTCGAGTATCACACCGACTACGTCGAGCAGCTGGTGCCTCGGTGGCGTTTTCATTGGGAAGGCGCCGATGCCGGGCATGCCGAACTGTTCTTCTGGCTCTATTTCGTCCTCACCGGCTTGCACGCGATTCACGTCACCATTGGCGTCGGTCTTCTCACCGTCGTCGCCATTCTCGGCTGGCGCGGCCGGATCACGGCCGAAAACCACATGACCGCCGAGATCACCGGCCTCTACTGGCACTTCGTCGATATCGTCTGGGTCTTTTTGTTCCCGCTCCTCTACCTCATCGGCCACCGCTAATGTCACACACCATTGTCCCCCTGAAAACCTACGCGACCATCTTCGTTCTCTTGATGGTCCTGCTCGGTCTGACCGTGGGCGTCGCCTATCTCGACCTCGGGGCCCTCAATCTCGCCGCCGCCATGGCCATCGCAGTCGCCAAAGCCATCCTGATTATCCTCTTCTTCATGCACATCCGCTACGGTCGCAAACTGACGTGGGTCTTCGCCGGCGCCGGTTTCTTCTGGCTGGCCATCCTGCTCGTGCTCGCCATGACCGACTACGCCACGCGCTAATGAAACGCCTGGCAGAAAGCTTTGTGAGCCCGCCTCCCCGCACACAAAAACGGGGAAGCGGGGCTCACGGGGGAAGCCTAACTTAACGAGGCAACGTGTAATGGCGCGTGCAAAGCGCGCGGCTCATGCGCAGAAGACGGCGATGTTCGATCTCGGCACGGGCCGTGACGCGACGGCCAGGACGGCGGAAGGGGGATTTCATAGGATACCTGCAATCGACACCGCGCGTTTGCTGAAGCAACTTAAAACTTAAGGTAGTTAACTTTCCCTTGACATCATCGCACCCGCCAAGTCCTGACCCGAAAGTCACCGGACCGCCTGACCCAGCCGCGAACCGTGGTGATCCGTTAAACAGAACACTAACTACTCGATACGATACGGGAGAGACTTGGGTGCCATCCATCAAACTGAAGCATCGCCCAACGAAACGCAGAGGGCGCAGAGAGATCGGGGAGAGGAAAGGAGCGCGGCTTTTTCCTCTGCAGTCCTCCCTTTTTCTCTGCGTCCTCCGCGTTTAAAAACGGACACGACCTTCTTTAAACCGTCCTAATGCTTGCCCGTCTTCCGGGTCGGCAGACGCTTGATCCGCCACGTGGTCGTCTGAGCCTCCGCCAACATATCCGCGCCCTCCCAAAGCCGTAGCGCTCCACGGAACCCGTCCTGATTATCACCGATTTCACATTTCTCCGGCACGGGGTCGAGGTACTTGGCGTTGCCTCCGCCCAGCTGAAAAACATCCGGCCAAAAGATATCCCGGAGCAGGGCCACGGCGCGCTCCACGGATTTTTGCCAACGCCGTTTTCCTCCGGTATTCAGCGCTTCCTTGCTCAACCGATCCATGAAGGCCTCCGACTTGGAAATGGGCATCAACCCAATCTCGAGGGACACAACCGTGTCGTCGGCGATGAGCGTCGCGCCCACGCTCGTTCCGAGCCCCAGGAA
>Ga0206804_10353_pt1 | contig 10377 bp, 8 predicted proteins | sample Alteio_BWOrgCont_62_FD_152888 | JGI IMG/M metagenome (GOLD analysis project Ga0206804, IMG submission 152888) | Enriched cells from forest soil in Barre Woods Harvard Forest LTER site, Petersham, Massachusetts, United States -... | ecosystem: Environmental > Terrestrial > Soil > Temperate forest >... | reverse complement strand
TTCCACCGGCCCGGCGAGCGGATGCTCGCCTTCGCCCGTCAACCGGCGCTGCTTCAGCGCGAAGTACCACTTCGCCGGCTTATCTGCGTCGTCAATCAACATCAGCCCGGGGTTCGAGCGCAGGCCCTGCGCCTGCTCCACCATCGTCTGCTGATCCTGCGCCACAAACTTCGCACCAAAGTATTTCGCAATCGGAGTCACCAGCGGCACCCAGTACAACATGTTCCATGCCGCAATCACATCAATCCTGCACGTCGAAGCCGTCACTGGAGTCACAGTCGTCAGCGACGCAAACCAGCGTTCTTTTCCTCGCGCATTCACCGCACGAATCGTCTCGTACCTGCGGTTCGGCAGTCTGAAATCGATGGTCGTTACCGGCTTGCCCAGCAGCTTGTAGGGCGCGGAGTTCGAGCTCGGCGTGTGGGCGCTCATCCTGAAGCCGTCGGGGATTGGTTCGAATTGTTTTGTTTTCTCGTGGATGCTCGCGCCGCTGCGCCACCACCACGCACGATGCACAAACGGCCCGTGCGCCGGGTCCATCAGCCCGATGATCCCGTGGTCCACGTTGCAGGGCAGATCGGCCTGCAGGTGCGCCGTGCGATACCGCGCTGAGAATTTCGGCAGCTCCGGCACGGCCGGCAGTGCCGCGCCTTCTTCAATCCTGCCCGCCCCCGCCGCGGGAACATACACCCATGCATAGCCATCGCGCTCCGCAACCGGGAACGAGTTCGCATAAATTTTCGCCGCCGCCAGCGAATCAAAGCTCGTCAGCGAAGGAATCTCCTCGCAGCGCCCGCTGCACGGCTCAAACCGCCAGCTGTGGTACTTGCACTGCACCGTCTCGCCGTCAAACCAGCCTGCCGAGAGCGGAATCCCGCGGTGCGGACACAGGTCGCGCATTGCAAACAGCTTGCCGTCGCTCTTGCGCCCCACCAGCAGCGGAATCTCCAGCAGCATCGTCACAGCGGTCTCGCCACGATGCAGCCGGTCCGCACGCAGCGCCGGATACCACTCGCCAAAGATCATCTCCGCCGGCGGCCCAGCCTTTGCAGGAAGTTGCACCAGCTCTTCGGCCTGCTCGGCGCGCATTGGCTTCATCTTTCCCATCGCGCCTCAGTTTACCTAATACGGCGATGTCAACTCATATCTCGCCACTCCCGTACACTGTTCTCGCATGAACGCCCCCGTCCGTCCGCGCTCCACGCTGCTTGCCATGCTCGTGCTCTGGGTGGCGTTCTATGCCAGCATCACCCTCTTCACGCCCCCGCTGCTCGACGACGCCGACTCCGTCCACGCCGAAGTCGCCCGCGAAATGCTCATCCGCCACGACTACGTCACGCTCTACGCCAACGGCATCCGCTATCTTGAAAAAGCGCCGCTAATGTACTGGTCGATGGCCGTGAGCATGCGCATTGTGCAGCTCTTCGGCGGCCACTCTCCGCGAGCCCTCGCCGCAGCCGCGCGCTTCCCCATCGCGCTCGATGTCCTCGGCCTTGTCTGGTTCGCCGAGATGCTTGCCCGCCGCCTTCTGCGCTCGGCCCGCGCTGGCCTTTACACCGTTCTCATTCTGCTTTCCAGCTCCGGCCTCTTTCTATTCACGCGCATCACGCTGCCGGATGCCGGCGTCTGCCTCTGGCTCACCCTCGCGCTCTATGGCTTCTGGCGCACGGAAGAAATTGGCAGCGCCCCTAAACACTCACCCGGCGACCACCACCTACGTCTCTACTGCGGCATCTTCGCCGTCGCCTGCGCGCTCAACGTGCTCACCAAGGGACTCATCGGTGTTGTCTTCCCCATCGCAATCGTGCTCATCTATCTGCTGCTCACGCGCGGCCTCAATAACACGCTGCACCGCCTGCGCGAGCTCCATCCTCTCGCCACGTTTGAAGCATTTCTGCTCATCGTGGCACCCTGGCACATCCTCGCCGGCCTCGCCAATCCTACGCAAGGCCACCCCGCAGCAATTCAATTCGTGCAAGGCCATTGGCTGGTTCCAAACCCCACCACCGGCAATGTCCACGGCTGGTTCTGGTTCTATTTCATGAACGAGCACGTGCTGCGCTACCTGAACCTGCGCATCCCGCGAGACTACGACACCTCACCACTATGGCTCTTCTGGGGGCTGTGCTTCGTGTGGATCATGCCGTGGTCGGCCTTCGTCTTCAAAGCCATCGCCCACGCCGCGCCTTTGCGCTGGGAGAAGTGGCGCGATCACTTCCGCCGCAACGATCTCCCGCTGCGCCGCCGCGGCCTTCTGCTCCTGGTCATTTGGGCCGCAGTCGTGCTCCTCTTCTTTTCGTTCTCCACGCGGCAGGAGTACTACATCCTGCCCGCACTCCCAGCACTCGCCATCCTTATCGCCGGGTGGTTAATGCCTGAACACGATGCAACCCACTCGCGAGCCAACCTCCGCATCACCGCCGTCCTGCTCGCGCTCGGCACGCTGGCCGCTGCAGGCTCGTGTTACTTGCTCCTCCACACCCACACGGTCGCCCCCAACACTGACCTCGCCGTGCTGCTCAACCAGAACCCCTCTGACTACGCGCTCTCCATGGGCCACTTCATGGACCTCACCGGCCCCGCGATCGCGCTCTTCCGCTTCCCGCTCTCGATCGCCGCGCTAAGCCTCTTCCTTGGCCCTCTCATCGCGCTCATCATGCGTAAACGCGCGCGACCGCATGCCGCCAACCTCGCACTCGCCGCTGGAGCATTCGGCTTGCTCGTCTCCATCTTCCTTGGCCTGCGTATCTTCTCGCCGGTGCTCACCTCCGCGCAGCTCGCCGAATCCATCGCGCCACAGGTGCACCAGCAAGACCTCATCGCCATCCACGGCGAATACGAGTCCGGCAGCACTCTTGGCTTCTATCTGCAGCGCGACAACATCCATATCGTCGACGGCCGCAGCTCCAATCTTTGGTATGGCAGTTTCTTCCCCGACGCTCCAAACATCTTCGAAACCCGCCAATCTCTCGCCGCCAAATGGAACGAGCCAAAGCGTATCTTTCTCTGGCAAGATACTCAAAATGAAGATCAGGATGTTTTCTGTCCATCCGGCCCGGTTTACATTCTCGTAAAATCAGGCGGCAAAGAAATTATCAGCAATCAACCCAATCCATAGTCTCTACGCTCTACACTCTGCCCCTATGCCTTGCAAAGCCGACGAACTCCGCCAGGTCCCGCTCTTCTCTCTTCTCGACGAAGATGAACTTGCAGTGCTCGCCTCACAGGTAGATGTCCGCGAGTTCTCCACCCACCAGCGCATTTACAAAGTAGACGAGCCCAGCGGTCGCGCTTACGTCGTCCTCACCGGCGCCGTTGAGGTCACGCTGCTCGACGAAGACGGCCAGGAAGTTACGTTCTCCACCCCGCATCATGGCGAAGCTTTCGGTTTTGCCTCCATGCTGGAAGCCACGCCTCACCAGACCACCGCTGTCGCCACCGAACCCACCACCTGCATTGAGGTCGATCGCCACGATCTCTCCACGCTGCTGGAACGAAAGCCCCTTGCCGGGCTCGACATGCTGACGATCATGTCCCGCGAGATTCACATCGCGCAGGGCGTCATCCGCGGCCGCGCCATGCGCAACCCGAATGAACTGATCGACGAGCAGGAGACCTTCGGTGAGCGCATTGCCGACCACGTCGCCAGCTTCGGAGGCTCCTGGACATTCATCATCCTTTTCCTCAGCACCATGATCGGCTATGTCATCCTCAGCGTTGTGCTCGTCGTCGTGCACGGCTCCTCGTGGGACCCCTATCCTTTCATCCTGCTCAATCTTTTTCTCTCCATGCTCGCCGCCATCCAGGCTCCGGTCATCATGATGAGCCAGAACCGCCAGGACCAGAAAGACCGCCTCCGCTCCGAGCTCGACTTCGAAGTCAACCGCCGCGCGGAAGCCGAAATCCTCGCTCTCGCGCGCAAAATCCACTTCCTCAGTGACAAGGTAGCCGACATCGACGAGCACCTCCGTCCCAGCCGGTTGCAAAACCCCGACGAACCATTGAGCTGAGGAAGATGGTGCAAAATAACTTCCAACTTTTTCTCGATGGATTGCGCGGTGAGTTATCAGCGCTCACTACGACCGCGCGGTGCGCCTTCGCAACCGCTATGTGTGAGCGGCATTTCCCGGACTACCTTCTTTTTATGGCACAGGAGGGATGGGGTAACCCAGCAGTTTTAAGAGAAACTATCGACGCTGGATGGGCAGCCTGCTCTACCAACGGACAGCAAGCAAACAATCTGTCAGAGCGCTGCGAGTTTGTCACGCCGGATTCCGAAGACTTTAGTTCCGTTGCAGCTAGTTTCGGTCTAAACGCCGCCCTCATGGCGGCTCACTTGGCAGCTTTCCTTAATGCGCAAAATATTGAAGATGTCTTCTGGATAGCATCTCTCGGTAGAGATACGGCGGATGCAAAAGCTACCAACGAGCTGCCAAGCTTCATCTTCTACACGCCAGCCATCGAACAGGAAATCCGTGCGTCGAGATGGATGGTTGAGGAGCTGGATGCGCAGAAGATCCTTCTTCAAGAAGTATCTGGTCAGGAGTTAAATATCGATAAGATTCGCGATCAAGCTAGGAAGTTCTAGTTCTGCGGCTCTCACCTTCCGTTCGCTCCACCCCCAACAGCTTCCTCGCCCTTGCCCGCATCGCCGGTGTTCCACCCTCCAGCGCTTCACGGACAATCGGCACCACCCGTGCGCGCAGACCGGCATCATTTTCAGACAAATCCATCAAGGCCTGCATCGCGAGCGTGCGGTTCAGACCGCTCTTGTCGCGCAGCCGCTCAAACATCAACTCCACCACCAAAGCCTTGTCCTGCCCCTTCAGCGGCGACCTGCCCAGCACGATCGAAAGGTTCCATTGCACGCGCACATCTGTAGCGCACAGCGCTGCTGCGAGCAGCGCCTTGCGCCACGCATACAGCGCACCTGCATCCGCCTCGGAGATCTTCTTCAGCGTCCGCGCCGCGCGCTCCGCAACCAGCTTGTCCTTGTTGCCCAGCCGCCGCACCAGTTCACCACACACACTTGCCGCGTCCGGCCCCAACGCCGCATCCACCATCTCCGGTATCGCCGCCTGCGGCACTCGCCTCATGCGCTAATTAATCCTCCACAACTCCCCGCGTTTCAACCTGAACCTCTCCCCTCGCCACACCACCACATCGCTGGCATAACTCCACGCCCAGAAGAACATCGCAAAGCAATCGCGCAGTGGCAGCAGCCACAGGTCGCGCAGCACCTGCCCATCGCGCAGAACGCCCACGCCCACACTCAGCGCCACGGCCACGCGCACCAGCAGCGCCACGCTCAGCAGCGTCACGCTCCAAAGCGCGCCGCCGCTGGCCAGCACCGTCAGCATCGCCCACGGCAACACGTACGTCACACCCAGCCCCGCATACCCTGCGCGCCGCGAGTCCCGCGTCGACCTAGCCCACCGCAGCTGGTGCTCGCAAAATCCGCGCAGCGTGTACGCTGGCACCGCCGTTGACACCACCTCGTGCGCCAGCTCCACGCCGAAACCTGCGCGCACCATCCGCGCACCCATTTCGTAGTCGTCCGCGAGCTGGTCCACCAGCGCCTCGAACCCGCCAATCTGGCCTCCCATTCGGGCCAGCGCCGTCTTCGTCGTCGCCAGCGTCGAACCCAGCCCAAACCGTATTCCGCCTTCCAGCTTCCTCGCCGTCAGCACGCCCGCCATAAAATCCGTCGCGATGCCCAGCGCCTCCATCCGCGACCACAATCCACCCTGCGCCACTCCCAAATACGGCGCAGTCACCAACCCCACTTTCTCGTCTGCAAACACTCCCATCACCCTTTGCAGATACTTCGGCGAAACTTCAATGTCCGCATCATTCACCACCACATGCTCGAACTTTGCATGCGGAAGCATCTGCGCCAGATTCGACACCTTGCCGTTCGCGCCCAGTCGCAGTGGGCACTCCACCAACTGAATGTTCATCTGCGGATATTCCACGCGCAACCGCGCCACCTGCGCCACTGCCTCATCTTCAAGCGAGCTCACGCCGAACACTAGCTCCATCTCGCCCGCGTATTCCTGGCGGCAATGGCTCTCCAGCCCCGCATACAGTCGCGCGTCCAAACCCTTCACCGGTTTCAGAATCGAAACTGCCGGCGCAAATCCGCCGGTCTTCTGCGCGCGCCCTTCGTGCTCAAAGCCTCGCGCGGCCACCAGGGCAATCACACCATACGTCACACCGCATAGTGTCAGCAGCGCAGCGAGGATTTCGGTGATAAGTGAAAAGGAGTCCACGCACCCAGTGTAGCGGGGGAGGAGAGAGGAGTAGAGGAATAGAGGAGTAGAGACGGCCAACACGGCTCATCGCTGCTTTTTTTGCCCGCAGTCTTTGCACGCAGTGTCAGCAGGGAAGCAGTCACAATTTTTGATACTTCCGAAGCGAGATGCTGCGCTTCAGATATCCTCTGTGCATCGCCAAAACCGAGAAGAGACGCTAGCTCCAACTGGGTCTGTAATTCGAGAATCGAGCCGCGGGCAATACCGAGAAACTGGATAAGTTCTCCAGTATTTAATCGGCCTTTTCCTTCGGCAATGTTGCTCGGGATAGAAACGGCCGCCCGACGTAATTGGTTCGTAAGACCAAACCGCTCATTCACCGGAAAGTCCTGGGTAGCGCGATAGACAGCCCGGGCCAGAAGCATTCCCTTCTGCCATGCAACGGAATCACGATGCGATGAACCCACTCCACCCGCCATCTCTCTATTCCTCTATTCCTCTATTCGTACCTCAGCGCTTCGATGGGATCCAGATTCGCCGCCTTCCACGCCGGGTAAATCCCAAACACCAATCCAATCGCGCACGAACTCAAAAACGCCACCAGTATCCACACAATGCTCACCGAACTCGCAATCAGCAGCCGCGCCACCATCGCCAGCCCCGACCCCAGCAAAATCCCGATCACGCCACCGATCGCGCACAGCACAATCGCCTCCAGCGTGAACTGCATCAGGATCGTCTGCTTCGTCGCGCCTATTGCTTTTCTCACGCCGATTTCTTTCGTGCGTTCGGTCACGCTCACCAGCATGATGTTCATCACGCCCACGCCGCCCACCATCAACCCCACCATGCTCAGGCCGCCCATCAGCAAAAACAGGCTGCCGGTAATCTGCGTCCACAATTTCGTAATCGCGTCAGAGCTGAAGATGACGAAATTGTCTTCCTGGTCGTTATGCACCTTGCGGCGCCGCCGCAGCAGTTCGGTCATCTCGTCCGTTACCAGCGCCTTGTTCTTCTGGTCGTCAAACTTCGCGGAAACCCAGTAATCCAGTATCTCCGGGTGCAGCTTCTTGAAGGTCGTAATCGGAAAATACGCATAGCTGTCGGCCGGGTTTTTGCCTCCACCGAACGCCGTCTTCTGTTTCTCGTACACCCCAATCACCGTGAACGTGCGGTCGGCAATCGTCACTTCTTTCCCAATCGGGTCCACCGGTCCAAACAGGTCCTGCTCTACGTCATGGCCCAGCACGGTCACGTCTGCCGCGCGGTCCTGGTCATCGACGTTAAAGAACCTCCCCTCCGAGATCACATAGTCATACACCTCCGCGTTCGAAGCCGTATCGCCTTCCAGCGACACGTTGTCCGCATGGCGCTGACCGAACTTCGCCACCACCGATCCTTCATTGAACTGGTAGTTTGTGTATTGCAGCGATGCCGCCGTTGCCACCACGTGCGGCAGCTCTCCTATAGCCATCATGTCGTCGTAGGTCAACTGCTTGCGCGCCAGCATCTCGGCCGTCGGCCGTACGCCAATCACCGGGAACCGGAACACCCACAGCACATTCGTCCCAAACGACGCAATCAGGTTTGACACACCGCTGTTCAATCCATTAATCACCGACGAGATTGTGATCACCGTCATCACGCCAATCACAATGCCCAGGATCGTCAGGCTGGAGCGCAGCTTGTTCGCGCGCAGCGTATCGAGTGCCATCTTGATAGTTTCGCGTTGATCGCTCGCTCGCATAGGGCCTCTAAAATTCGCTCCTGAGTGCAACAATCGGATCCAAATCCGCCGCTTTTCGTGCCGGATAAACGCCAAAGAAAACTCCCACCGATAACGCTACAAATAACCCTGCAAAAACGCTCCAGAACGCGATCGACGCCGGGAAACTCAGCAGCTGCGTCACCAGCTCCGCCACGCCCACGCCGCCAATCACGCCAAACGCCCCGCCCACAAGTGCCAGCAGAGACGACTCCATCAAAAACTGCAGCAGGATATCGCTGCGCCGCGCTCCCAGCGCCTTGCGCACGCCAATTTCGCGCGTCCGTTCCGTCACGCTCACCAGCATGATGTTCATAATCACAATGCCGCCCACCACCAGCGAGATCGCCGCAATCGCAATCGCCACGCCGCCAATCATGCTCGTAATCTGGCCGAACAGTCCTGCCAGCGCGCTGCTGGTCTCCAGCGTAAAGCTGTCGTCCTCGCCCGGCCGGTCATGCCGCACACCGCGCATGATCTGCCGCCCCTGGTCGCTTGCCGTCTCCATTCCCTCCGGGCCGCTCGGTGCCTTGGCGTAGATCGTCACCGTCTTCATCGTGCCGTAGATCTTCTGATAGGCCGTCAGCGGCACCGCCACCCAGTTGTCCTGGCTGCGACCCAGCGTCTCGCCCTGCTTCTCGCCCAGCCCAATCACCGTGTACGGAACGCCGTCCACTCGGATCTCTTTGCCCAGCGGGTCTTCAAACTTCAGCACTTTCTCTTCAATGTCCGCGCCGACCAGCACCACGTGCGCCGCATGTTCTTCATCAGCCTCCGTGAACCCGCGTCCCTCCACGATGTTCAGGTTCTGCATCTCAGGCATCCGTGCCGTATAGCCGCGTATCTGCGTGTCCGTACTGGACTGCGACCCGTACACGATCTTCCCGGTAGTACTCTGCAGCGCGCCCACCTCCACGCACGCCGTGCACTCGTCCTTCACCGCGCGGTAGTCGTCCAGCGAGATCACCTTGCGCTTCTGGTACTTCAAATAATCCTGATAGCTGGTCGTAAAGGCCGGCTGCTGCGAGATCGTAAAGACATCCGCGCCCTGCTTGTTGATCTTGGTAGCCACAAACACATTCGCGCCGTTGATCAGTGTCACCACCGCAATCACGCTGGCCACACCGATGACCACGCCCAGCAGAGTCAGCACGCTGCGCAGTTTGTTCGCCCACAGCGACTGCACCGCTATCCGGAATGCTTCTTTCTTTTCCATCGGGGACCTGTATCGAGTCTATCGCTCCGGTGTCTTTCCCTCACCTGACAAACGTCACACAGCTGCATCTACGCAAGAGGGGCGCACCTGCCGATACGCCGCCCACGAGACTTCGGTTCCCACTATCCCCTATTGTCGCCCCGCATCTATAATGGTTACGTTCGGGTGGTATACGTGCGCCCGCTCCCAAGGAGTCCACCCATGGCCAACCTCCTCGATCAGCTCAAGTCGATGACCACCGTCGTCTCTGATACCGGCGATATCAACGCCATCAAGGCCTACAAGCCCACGGATGCGACTACTAACCCCTCGCTCATCGCCGCTGCTGCCACCAAGCCCGAGTACCAGTCCATCGTCGACGGCGTGCTGCAGAAGGCCCGCGAAGCCAACCCCGGCGCCTCCGACGAAGCCATCGCCAAGGCTGCCTTCAAGTCCCTCGCCGTAGCCTTCGGCCTCAAGATTCTCCAGATCATCCCCGGCCGCGTCTCCACTGAAGTCGACGCACGCCTCAGCTACGATACCGAAGGGTCTCTCGCCGCCGCCCGCGACATCATCAAGCAGTACAACGCCGCCGGCATCGGCAATGAGCGGGTGCTGATCAAGCTCGCCTCCACCTGGCAGGGCATCCGCGCCGCCGAGGTCCTTGAGAAGGAAGGTATCCACTGCAACATGACGCTGCTCTTCGGTCTCCACCAGGCTGTTGCCGCCGCAGAAGCCAAGGTCACATTGATTTCACCATTTGTTGGGCGGATTTTAGACTGGTACAAGAAGGACACCGGCAAGGACTTCATCGGCGCCGATGACCCTGGCGTGCAGTCCGTCACCGAGATCTACCACTACTACAAAAAGTTCGGCTACAAGACCGTGGTCATGGGCGCGAGCTTCCGCAACACCGGCGAAATCATCGAGCTTGCCGGCTGCGATCTGCTCACCATCTCACCGCAATTGTTGCAGGAGCTGCAAACGACCGAGGGCGCGCTCGTCCGCAAGCTCGATCCCGAGAAGTCGAAGACCTCGCCACTCGAAAAGCTCACCATCGACAAGGCCACCTTCGACCGCATGCACAAAGAAAACCGTATGGCGAATGACAAGCTGCAGGAGGGAATCGACGGCTTCTCCAAGGCTCTCGTCGATCTCGAAGC
>Ga0206804_10352_pt1 | contig 10408 bp, 6 predicted proteins | sample Alteio_BWOrgCont_62_FD_152888 | JGI IMG/M metagenome (GOLD analysis project Ga0206804, IMG submission 152888) | Enriched cells from forest soil in Barre Woods Harvard Forest LTER site, Petersham, Massachusetts, United States -... | ecosystem: Environmental > Terrestrial > Soil > Temperate forest >... | reverse complement strand
GGACGGTCGAGATCGTCCGCTGTTGCTGTCACGGTCTCCGGCGGCGGGAAGTGAAGGAGCTCAGACATCGATCTCCTCCTCGCCTTCCGCATCGTCACCCGAGGGACCCGCAAAGGTTGTTGGATCAATCCTGCAAAGCAGTCGCTGAGGACAGCCGTTGCAGTTCACTGCGACACTCTTCGGGTCCACGTCGGCGCGACCTGCGGCGAAATTATCTGCAAGTGTCGTGAGAACGTCTCTCCATTCATTTCGGCGAAACTCGAGATCAACTATGGTCTGTCTTTTTTGGGAGGGAAGGATGCTTGCGTTTGCGGCAAGGCCCTGCCACTTCATCTCCGACCCGGGGCGAACGCGGCCAAACAGCAATGCTTGAAGCTTGTCCGGCTCTGTCAGAAGCGCATACAACGGAAGTTGCGGATCATCAGGGCGATCGCCAAGCCAGTTCGAAGAGTGTGCGCGGTGCCCTGTCTTGTAATCAACTAGAACCACCCCACCTTCGACCTCGTCGGCACGGTCGGGTTGAACCTTCAGTCGTAATGGGCCGATGGGAATCGTCGTACGCTCTTCGCGCTGCCGCACCGTGAATGGACCGCGCTGCAGTTCCACCTCGAGCCATCTTAGAAGGACTCGCCGCAAGCGCTCTTGTTGGAGCCTGATATAGGCCGCGCCCCAGCCTGGGGAAGACGGTGAGAGTTGGGCAAACGCGGCATCGATCGCATCGGAGACGCGGCGAAGACGCTCCTCAGCGGTCAGGGAGCGAAGTTCCGCCTGGGATTTTGTAGCACTCCAAAAGCTTTCGAGGGCGCGATGAACCAGTTTCCCACGTTCTATTGGGTCAAGGCCCAGCTCACAGGGATCGACCGCCGCAGAGTCCAGCCGCATCTCTGCGAACGCGCGAAAGCCGCAGGCTGCCTGCAGCCTCAGAACACTGGCTCCTCCACGAAGTTCAGGAGATGGAAGAGACGGAAACGTCACATCATCGGGCAAGACCTCATACTCGACAATGGACAGGGCTGCGGCCGGCGGCACTAGCTCCTCAGGGGGAACAGTGGGAATGTTGAGTTGCTGCAAAAGTGGCGACGGTCGCAGCGACCCGCGCTCATCCGCCAGGGCGCTGACGACGAGCAGCTTTGAACTGCGACGCATTAGCGATTCTGCGCGCATCATTGCTCGATCAGCATCACGTGATGCATTTGCGCCGGCAAGACCTATGTCCTGCTGGAGAGACCAGTTGATCAGCGGACTAGGGCGTATCGTTTCAGGCCATGCCTCGTCTGTCGCATGGAGAAGGACGACGGCATCGAAGACAGACCCCTCCGCTTCCTCGGGGCGCATGATCTGAATCGGCGAACCCGCGGCCGGTGGGCTTACGTGCGAGGATCTCAGGAGCACCTCGAGTTCCTTGACTGCCGTCGCAAAGCTCACACGCAATCCCCGGAAATCCAGAGTTGCGAGTAGATCCAGTGTCGCGTCCCACGCGCGGGCAGCGGCGAACTCGAAAGGTGTGGGCTCCCGGTCACCCGGCCAGTTGGCCGCCCGCAGCAGATCGCGAATGACCTTCGACCATTCGGCGTAACCGCGCGAGGGTGTCTTGAGTTTCGCCGCACGAATATCGTCGAATGCTTTCAGCCAGCTAGGAACAAAGGCCGGAGCTTTGGCGGAGCGGGATTGCCGGCGAATCAAACGAGTAAGGCCATCCAAGTCGAGCTCCGGTAGCAGATGAGGTTCCCGACGTAGAACGTTTGCGTCAAAACGAGCAGCCGTAAGGCGCTCGGTACTGTCGCCAATAAATGGTGACCGAAGGAGTGCCCCGAGGCGTTCAATCGCCAGAGGACCCTGCGTTAGGCGGAGGATCGCCAATGCGTCCGCAACCATTGGTTGTGCGAGCAAGGGCGCGCCCGCACTGAACTCCCATGGGGCGGCAGAATTGTCGGCTTCGATTGGTTGCAACTCGGGCGCAAGAATCTCGCGGAAGACAGACTCGAACTCGGCGCGATCTTCCTGCGGTTCCGGTAGTAATACCGCTATCCGCGGCGAGGCCGAGGCGGGGGCACGATTCGCGAATAACTGCTGAAGCCACCGCGCCGCGAAGACGATTTCGTCGCGCGGAGCTGGAACTACGGTGTTAATCGGTCCAGATGCTGCCGCGTTCGGAGCCTCGAGCGTTGCCTCCGCTACCTCCGCCCCGCTCGCACGCAACGCTTCAACAAGAGCAGCTTGCGCGGGCGTGAACTCTTCGAATCCGGCGAGAAGCACAGGGCCTTCCAACCGTAGAACACCCGAATCTGAATGAGCGCGTAGAGCGTCCTCAACCTCGGCCGATGGCACGTAGCCCTCCGCGGCATTAATCCTCCTGAAGCTCTCTGCCCAGCTGGCAAACGTGCGAGTGTCGAAGGTTGTAGCCGTGGCTCGGATGCGCCCGACTGCCTGGTGAGCTGCGGCGAGCGACCAGGCCGACTGAGCCATCTCTGCAAGGGCATCTGGCGAGCTCAGCGTCCGGCTGCCCAGCGAGGCTTCGACGATCTCTCGCCACAGACGTCGCTCTTGGGCTGAATTCAGCAGCAGCCGAAGCTCATGGCCCTCAACCGCCAGTCCAGACCAGAGACCCCGCGTCCAATCGGCCCATGAGAGCACGGCGGGCGCAGCCCATGCCCGCAGTGCAGCCATACGCTGGCGCTCGTTGAACGCCTGTCGGAGAGTCCGGGCGGCGCGGCGGTTCGGCAGTATGACAACCAAGCCGCGGGCAAGCGTATCCAGCAGATAGGTCTCGGGTACAGGGTCGGGCATAGCGTTCTATCAGGCTCGTTTATCCTCTTCTCTTTATACGCCGAGTTTCACCGAACTTTCGCCTTCTCTTGAGGTGGAAAACGGGGTCGTTGAGCGAAATACGAGGCTGAGAAGTAGCAGAAGAACCGCCAAGGTCCAAGGCACAACCATCGCGATCCTGAGCGATCCGGTCTGAGTCGAAAGCACGCCCATCATCCACGGAAACAGCGCGGCGCCAAGACCGGAAACCGCGAGGATGAATCCCGCAGTCCTCGCTGGAGGTCTTTGGCCCATCAACAGAGCGAACGTCACAGGGAAGAACGGAGCCACACCGAGCCCGAGCAAGATACAACACGCAGATAGCGTCCAACCGTGATGGGCCCACGATAGAACCGCAATCACCGTACTCGCCAGCAAGAGGCCCGATCGCTGCACGACCACTTCGCTGGCATGTCGCAGCGCGATCGAGGCAAGTGCGCGTCCGCCCGTTAGCGAAGCCCACAACAGAACCACCCCCGACTGTCCACCCAGCAGACGCAGGTCGGAAAAGCGAAGTGTGAAGGTGGTGATCCACGCCGTCAGGCAGGTCTCTAGTCCTCCGTACAAGAAGAGAAGCAGTGCAAAAAAAGCGATGCTTGCCGCCCCAAGTGTATGTGCCGGTTCGAATTCGCCCTCGATTTCACCGCCGGAGCTCGTGTGCCGGAGCAGTCCACCCATACCGCTGAGAAGATAGAGAGCCGCAAAGCACAGCAGCGGATTGCGTAACCCATACCGCGGAACAAACGCTGCGACAAGCACTCCAGTAATAACCGCGCCAAGACTCCAAAAGGAGTTCAGCGATGCTAACGCTGATCCTCTATGCGCGCGATAGCGTCGGCCCGTAAGGATGTTCGTAGACGCAATAATCTGTCCGAGGCCAATCCCACTTACAAAGAGCGCAATACAGGCCGGCAATAGGGTATATGACAGCGCAAATGCCCCGAATCCCGCAAACGCCAGCAACGATCCAATGAAGACTCCGAGACCAAGTCGGCGCGGAACAGTGATGCCACCGAGGAACGCGCCGACGAACTTCGTTAGCAATAGCAGTCCGCTCTGCGCGTCCGTGAGCTGCCACGCATGCGCCACCGAAGGAAGCAGCGGACCTAGCAGCACTGTACCCAGCCCTGCCAAGAGGAAGTCTGTGGCGAGCCAGGGCGCTGATGGCCCTGAACTGATCCCCCTTGAATGATCTTTGTCTGGCAAGTGCACAGCTCCAGCGCGCGAATTCCGGCGGCTGAAGGTGCGCAAAGGCGGGGCTGTAACACAGCGTGGGCCGCGCCTCCCCGCAGTGGCCGCCGCACCCGGTCGACCCTGTTGAAGCACAGCAAAGCCTAGATGCTAGCACGCGACTATCATGAAAGATGTGAAGCGATACTCAGAAAGAAGGCTGCCTCCGGCGGTCTTGATATTAACCGCCCTGCTGGGCGGGGTCTCTTTGATTAGCCTCAACGGATGTCACCGCAGCTCGTTCTCGGCGGCGTCAAGCACAACGAAGCGATATCCGATTCGCGGAACCGTCGTTCGCGTCGACGCACAGGACGGTGAAGTCATGCTGCAGCATGAGGCGATCCCTGGCCTCATGGAAGCGATGACAATGCCTTACCCAGTTACCGATCGTTCCGCACTCTCCGAACTGCATCCCGGCGACAAAATCATGGCGACGGTTCTCGCGGACCCCAGCCCGCAGGGCCCTGTGAATCTGCGTCTGAGCGAGATCGTCGTTATTGCGCAGGCGAAGCCCGACTATGCGCAGGCGGTGCAGTACCATGTCCCCACGCTTGGAGATGAGGTCCCTGACTTCGCGCTCCTGAACCAGTCTGATCGAAAGATCGACCTCAAGCAGTATCGCGGCAAGGTAGTGCTGATGACCTTCATCTATACTCGCTGCCCGCTGGCCGATTATTGCCCGCGCATGAGTCGCAACTTCGCACAGATCGATCAGCAACTCGCGACGGATCCGAAGCTGTATAGCGACACGCATCTGCTCAGTGTCAGCTTTGACCCGACGTATGACACGCCGAAGGTGCTCAAGAGCTACGGGGGTGCCTACACCGGCAGGTATTCAAAAGAGGCCTTCGACCATTGGGAGTTCGCGGCGCCTGACGAAAAGGAACTTCCAAAGATGGAACAGTACTTTGACGTAGGCGTCACGCCGGGCGAGAAGGGAACTCTGCAGCACTCACTCGCCACCGTCGTCATCGGCAAAGACGGCAAGGTGATCGCGTTTTACCCCACCAACGATTGGAGCGTCCCGACGGTGCTCGAACAGGTAAAGCAGGCTGCGGCCGCATAGGAGAAGACATTGGCAAAGCTCACGATTGCATTTGGTGTATTGCTGGGACTGATCGGCGCCCGCTACTTCGTCGCCACAGGCAATGCGCATCCAACCGCCCTAATTCCACTGTGGTTTGGATGTGCCCTGATCATCTGTGGTGTCCTCGCCAATACTGAAAACGCGCGCCGACGCATGCTCTGGATGCATATCGCCGTAACGATCGCTCTGTTTGGGTTCCTATTTCCGGGATTCATGGCGATCAAGGAATGGGTCGCGGCCGGCAGCGGTCCACTCGCCCATCCTGCGGCCGTGCAGGAGCAGGCCGTGATGTCAATAGTATGTCTCATCTTGACGGGGCTCTCCGTACGCAGTTTCATCACCGCGCGGCGTTCACGCACGACGTAGAACAATTGTTGCGGATGAATTAGCCTCCATAACGCTACACTGACACAACGCATGGGTAGCATTGGGCATGGAAGTATCGGTGGCGGTGGGATGAAGGCGGCTGATCGGCCGTCACGCAACACCGGCAAGGCGATTGGCGCCGACCTCACAGCCAAGCGGCCGAAAGTAAAGCTTCGCGATATCTGGCCCGAGATCTGGACTCTTGTGAAGCCGCGTCGCTGGCTAATGGCCGGCTGTTTCCTACTGATGATCATCAATCGCACTTGCGCGTTGGTGCTCCCCGCATCGTTCAAGCCACTCATCGATACCGTTTTCATCAAGCATCAAATGCACCTGCTGCCGTGGATCGTCCTTGCCGTCCTCGGGGCAACGATTGTCCAGGGCATTACCTCGTACTCCCTTACACAACTCCTGTCGAAGTCGGGTCAGCGCATGATCGCCGAGCTTCGCAAACAGGTGCAGGAGCACATCGGTCGTCTGCCCGTCGCATTCTATGACGAGAACCGCACCGGCACGCTCGTCGCGCGCATCATGACGGACGTCGAAGGTATCCGCAACATCATCGGCACTGGTGTGGTGGACTTTGTCGGAGGAATACTCACAGCGATACTCGCTTTCATCTATCTAGTGCATGTCAGCGTCAGCATGACGCTGTTGACCTTCGTCATTATGGCCGCCTTCGCACTCGTGCTGCAGCGCGCCTTCAAGACCATCCGGCCCATTTTCCGCGAGCGCGCCAAGATCAACGCTGAGGTCACCGGGCGTCTAACCGAGTCACTTGGCGGCGTTCGTGTCGTGAAGGGCTACCATGCGGAGGCGAGCGAAGCGAACGTATTCGCAGGTGGCGTCGCACGACTGCTCAACAACGTCATCAGCTCGCTCACAGCGCAGTCGCTCATGACACTTTCATCCACCGTGATCCTCGGCATCGTCGGCGCGGTGGTCATGTGGATGGGCGCGCATCTGAACGCCGCCGGCAAACTGACGCCGGGCGCCTACTTCTCGTACGTAATGTTCCTCGCCTTCATGACCGCACCCTTGGTGCAGCTCGTCGCCATCGGAACGCAGCTCACCGAGGCAATGGCAGGCCTCGATCGTACGCGCGAGGTCATGGGTGAGAAGGCCGAAGATGCAGACCCGCGTCGCACGCGCGACGCTGGCGTGTTGCGGGGCGACGTTCGATTTGAGAACGTGAACTTTGCATACATCGCCGACAAGCCGGTGCTCCATGGTGTCAGCTTTCACTCCCAACCGGGAACTGTCACAGCGCTCGTCGGTTCCAGCGGTTCTGGGAAGTCCACCATCATTAGCCTTATCTGCGGATTTCACACCGCGCAGAGTGGCGAAGTTCTGATCGATGGCAACGACCTGGCGACAATTCGTCTGAGCAGCTATCGCCGCCAGCTTGGCGTCGTCCTGCAGGAGACATTTCTATTCGACGGAACCATTCGCGAAAACATCCTGTTCTCGCGACCCAGCGCAACCGAGGAGCAGTTCCTCGAGGCCTGCAGAATCGCTCGTGTTGATGAGTTCGCGGAGCGCTTCGCCGAAGGTTATGAGACCGTCGTCGGCGAGCGCGGTGTCAAGCTCTCCGGAGGCCAGCGCCAGCGTCTCTCCATCGCGCGCGCCATCCTCGCCGACCCGCGCATCCTCATTCTCGATGAAGCCACAAGCTCGCTCGACTCCGAGAGCGAGGCGATGATTCAGCATGGCCTTAGCTACCTCATGCAGGGCCGCACGACCTTTGTCATTGCGCATCGCCTCTCAACCATTCGCCGCGCCGATCAGATCCTCGTCGTCGAAGAAGGCCGCATTATCGAGCGAGGCACACACGAACAGCTTTACGCGGCGGGCGGGCGTTACTTTGACCTCTACACCCGCCAGCACGGGCTCGAGACGAACCTGTTCCTCGCGCCTGGCGAAGGCGACGGCGGCCTGCCTGAAGAGGTTGAGCGCTGACGCGTTCAACCCCCGATCTTCTTCTCCGCACCGAGCTCCCGCAGGATGAACGCGTCGTCGAATGCAATCTCTTTTAGATAGTCATAGCGACCTGACGCGCCTCCGTGGCCCGCATCCATATTGATGTGCAGCAGCAGAGACGCGTCGTTCGTCTTTAGCGTGCGCAGCTTCGCCACATACTTGGCGGGCTCCCAATACATCACTTGCGAATCATTCAGGCTCGTCTTCACAAGCATCGCTGGATATGCGCCCTCGTGCAGATTGTCATAAGGCGAGTAGCTGCGCATGTAATCGAACGCCGCAGGCTCATTCGGATTACCCCACTCCTCATACTCTCCAACCGTCAGCGGCAACGACGCATCCAGCATCGTATTTATCACGTCAACAAACGGCACATGGGAGACCACTGCACGGAAAAGCTTTGGCCTCCCGGCCGCCGCGGCAAAATTCACGGCCGCGCCCATCAACAACCCGCCGGCGCTCCCACCTTCAATCGCGACCCGGCTCGGATCGCCATATCCCTCGCGAACCAGGAATTCGACAGCTTCAATAAAGTCCGTGAATGTGTTCCGTTTCAACATCATCTTGCCCGCGTCGTGCCAAGGGTCACCCAATTCACCGCCGCCGCGCACATGCGCGTACGCCACAACGATGCCACGATCGAGCAACGCCAGCCGCGACGCAGAAAATCCCAACGGCAGCGGATAGCCGTAGCTCCCATAGCCGTACACGTAGAGGGGACTCGTGCCGTTCTTCTGGAAGGCTCCGCGCCGGTAAACCAGCGACACCGGCACCTCTGTCCCATCGTGCGCTCGAAACCACAACCGCTCCGACTGATAGCGCGATGCGTCGAATCCACCCGGCACCTCCTGCTGCTTCAGCAGCGTTGACTCACCCGTCGTCACGTCGTAAAGAAACACCGACGACGGCCGCACCAGCGACTGGTATGCATACCGAAATTGCGTCGCATTGAAATCGCGGTTGATCTCGCTGAAAGCCGCGTACGCCGGGTCAGGGAAGCGAATGTCGCGGGGCCCCGCAGGGTGACCCTGGTCACCGAGCGAAAACACCCGCAGCACCGGCAGCCCCCGCTCGCGATACCCCGCAACGAGAAAGCTCTCGAAGAGGTCGAAGTCCTCCAGCGGTGCATCCTTCTGCTCCGGAAGCATCTCTTCCCAATGGTTACGATCTGAAGCCGAAACCGCCGCACGCATGAGCCTAAATTGTTCTGCGTCCCAGTTCGACCGAATGTAGAAGAATCCGTTGCGATGATCCACGTAGTACTCTTCCTCGTCCACGCGCGCAGCTATCAGCTGAAAGCTCGCCTCTGGAGTCGCACTCGCCAGAAACCAACTTTCGCTTGTCGTGTGACTGCCTATCTGCAATAGCAGGTACTTGCGATCACGCGTTCGACCCACGCCAAGATTGAAGCGCTCATCCGGTTCGTGAAACACCTCAACGTCCGCTCTCACCGCGTCGCCGACAACATGCCGGAACAGCCGATCCTGCCTCTTCGTCTGCTCATCCTCCGTTGAATAGAACAGCGTCTTCGAATCGGCCGCCCACACGAGCGAGCCCACACGCACCGCCGTGTCGGGGAGAACCTCTCCCGTCGTCAGATCCTTGATGTGCAGCGTGTACTGCCGAAAGCCGGTGTTGTCCGTCGTGTAAGCCAGCAGCCGCCCATCGGGGCTCACCGCGCTGTCTCCAACCGACATGAACGGCTGTCCCTCGGCCAGCTTGTTCACATCAAGAATCGCCGTTTCGTTGGAGGTAACATCCGTCGAATACAGACTGGACGCCCAACCTGCCGGCCTCCGGCAATAGCGCGGATACTGCAGCCCCTTCTCCGTCCGCACCAAATACTCCCAGGCGCCATCGCGGTACGGCACCGAGACATCATCCTCTTTGATGTGCGACAGAATCTCGTCATAGAGCTGCTTCTGCAGCTCCTCCGTCCCCGCCATCATCGCCGCCGTGTAGGCGTTCTCCGCCTTCAGGTACTCCAGCACACGCGGGCTCTCCTTATCCCGCATCCAGGCATAATCGTCCTGAAGTTCTGTCGAATGGATCCGCGTTATGTGTGGTTCGCGTTCGGCAACGGGTGGCTGTATTACGGTTGTGTTCTGCATAGGTCTCCGAATATGTAAAGCATATCGATTGCAGTTGCGAAATGCGATGCAACGCGCCGCCAGCCCTATGCCTCACAAGAACCAAAGTTACTCACTGACGCGCGGCTCAGCCGACCAGGAGGCCACACTCAGCTCGGTGAGAAGATCAAACCCTTACGTCGACGAGCGGGGAATCGTCGCCGACGGTCAGACGGAGTACGACAAACTCAGTGGCATATCCGGCACCGGCTCGATGAGGAATAGAAGAAACTGTAGCTGTACGGACCAGTCATTACAGATTGCAAAGCCCCGGGACCATCACCGTGAGGCTTTCTCTTGAGGGCAAGGGTAGGATAGCCGTGTGAGAACTCTGCGGCGGTTCGCTGTCCTCATCCTGATTATCGCGGCGATAGGGTGCGTCTGCGCGGGCGCTGAGTCGGTTAGCCAGCTCCCCATCCCCACCAGCTACGTGCAGGACTTTGCTGGTGTCATCGATGCCGGTTCCAAACAGCAGATGGAGCAGCTCAGCCGCGAAGTCTATCAGCAGGCCCACGCCACCATCGTCATCGTCACAATTCACTCGCTCGACGGCGAGAGCATCGAGCAGTTTTCTACCGACCTCGAAGACAAGTGGAAGGTTGGCCCAAAGGGTACGGATCGCGGCGTCCTCATGATTCTCTCGATCAACGATCGCAAGCGTCGAATCGAGGTCGGCTATGGCCTCGAAGGCATCCTCAACGACGCCAAGGTCGGCGACATCGGGCGCACGATGGTTCCGTGGCTGCAGCGTGGCGAGTACGGACAGGGACTCCTCGAGGGTCAACAGAAGATCGCCAACGTGATCGCCGCC
>Ga0206804_10351_pt1 | contig 10433 bp, 11 predicted proteins | sample Alteio_BWOrgCont_62_FD_152888 | JGI IMG/M metagenome (GOLD analysis project Ga0206804, IMG submission 152888) | Enriched cells from forest soil in Barre Woods Harvard Forest LTER site, Petersham, Massachusetts, United States -... | ecosystem: Environmental > Terrestrial > Soil > Temperate forest >... | reverse complement strand
TGCTATCGCCTTCTTCCCACAGGTCCTTGAGTTCGGACTGGAGCAGGATGGTGGCGACGGCCTCGAGGGCGAAGGCCGTGAGCTCGGGCGAATGGGCATCGGCGTGCCGGCGCGCCCAATCGGCGAGATAGGTGGGAAAGTGGGTCGTGGGGCGGCCGAGCCAGAAGGCCACGATCTCGGCCGCAGCCAGCGCTTCGCAAGCAGCGTCCGCGGTCAGGACCGGTTCAGGGGGTGTGCGGCCCAGGATTTTTTCCAGGAAGGTGGGCGTCGTGGGTTGGCTTTGCTCGAGGACGCGACAGAGCGCCGTGCGGACCAAATCGACGTCGCCGTTTTGGCAGACGGTGTGGACCCAATCGAGGGCGGCGTCATTCTCAAAGCTGCCGGCATCCCAAGCGCCCATTAGGTGGACCTTTCCGACTGTTGGGTGTGAGATCGAGCGGGGACCGCTATCGAATGGCTGATAGACACAGGGAGAAGGTGGCTGGAGGAGCCGACCGGCGCGAGTAGCGTGACAGCAAGAAGAGCGCGAAGCAAGTTCGGAGCGAGTTCCAAATCAGGTCGGCATCGGATGCGGTAGGACGCGATGCTCTTTGGCCACGAAGGCCACGAGCAGGAGCGTGCCGCCGATGCCGGCCGGGAGCAGGCCGACCGCGAGGGCGAGGAACATCACGGCGGGCACATTGGGTCGGGCGGGGATGAGAGGCGGTTCCGCGCGCTCCCATATCCGAATGGTCGGACGGTGCATTTGGGTCTCGATCGCCGCGAGCGTGGCGGCCTCTGGATCGGAGCCGGCAGCCGGGACACGAGCCGGATCTTCGGCGCGGAGCTTCTGTTGCAGGGTGATAGCCAGGTTATTCGCGCGATCCGCGGCCGCCTGCGGGACAGGGTCGACACTGCGGATCTCAAAGAGGCCGGTATTGCGGACCTCCAGAAGCTCCGTGGCGGAGCGCAGCGGCGGCGGCACGGCGTCCATGGCCTGGCGGAGGACGTCCGCCCGATGTGGGTCGTAGGACTTGGTGGAATCACTCAACTCCAATGTCGCCTTGGCGGAATACTCCCGCGGAATGAAGTAGCAGTAGAGTCCGGCGATGACGAGGCCCAACGGGAGGCACAGCAGGAGGGCGCCGCCGCTCATAATGAAGTTTCGTTTGGTGGACGTGTTCATGGGGTGGGGATTTGTCGATGGAAAAGGGTCAGAGATGGTCCAGGCCGCGGGCCAGCAAGCGACCCAGCGGTTTGGACCAAAGGAGTAAGAGGATGCCGAGGAAGAGCTTTAGGCCCATGAGGACAGTTCCCGGGGAATAATGGGAGAGGACATAGTAAGTATCATGAAGATAGACATCGGGGCCGGACGTTACGACTGGCGGGGGGCTCTCATACCAACGCCGGTGCACACCCGCCAGACCAGCGAGTTCCTGCTGGAAGAGAAATAATTGGAGGAGGCTGAAAAAGGCATCAAAGAGGAACCAGACGCCGAGGAGTCGAAGGACGATGGCGGATAGGGATTTTGGAATCATGGTGAGTGATGGGAACTCGCGGGTGGCTCGTGGGCGTCGAGGGTCTGCCGGAGAAACTCGGTCAGGAAACCGGCTTCATCGCGTGCGAGGTAGCGGCCGAAGCGGAGGAGGAGATAGCCGAAGAGGAGCATGCCAAGAGGGATAGCGAGAGCAATCCAGGAGTCGGACGGCTGCGCCATGGCCGAATGGTGGGTGAACAGGGAGAAGATGGCGATCGGGTAGGCGACGCCCATAAAGACGAAAAGGAAACCGAACCAAAGTTGAAGAAAGAGGCGCGTGAAAGTGTTCAGGCCGAATTCGCCCCCGATGAGGGTGCCGTCGTCGCGTGATTGCAAAGTGCCGGTAAGAGAGGTCTGGAATCCATTATTATAAGTGATTCGCTTGCGGAGCCGGAAGGAGGAATCTTTCACCCACCCAGCGACGGGACGTTTCCCGGTCAGGGACGCCCAGGTCCGGAAAAGCGAACGCTCGAAGTCGATGGCGGCGGAGAGTCGCCGCACGCATTCTTCGGGCGAGAAAGGGGAGTAGAGTTCCAGCCGTTCTTTCACGAGTACGATGAGCGAAGGCTAGCCAGCCGGTTACTTATCCTGGTCCGGTGCGGCGACGATCTTTTTGGCGACTTGAGGGTGGATTTCGTCGGCTTCCCGCGGCGCCCAGGTGAGGAAGGTCGCGCCTTGGCTGACGGTGACTTTTTCGTGGCGTCGGATGTTGCCGATGTCCAATTCCACGGTGGTGGCGTCGATCACTTTCCATCGGCCGTGGCGCGGAGTCCAACTGCTGGTGCTGTGCCCGTCGGCCTGGAGATGAAAGGTCTTGTCCGGATTGATCCGCCAGGTGGTGTCGGCGAGGGCCGTCTGGAGGGCGGTCATTTCCGGCGTGAGGGTGGCGGGAGTGGTTTCGGCTGTCGGCGCGGGGTGGCCATTGCCGAGAGATTGGATTTCGAATTGGATTTTGGCCGCGGTGTCCTTGTCATCGGCCGCGAGAGCGCGCTGGAGCAGTTCCTTGAGCGAAGCGCGGTAGCCATCGTCGATGGGTTCAGCGACCGTGGCCAGGACCTGATCGTGCCTTTGCCGGAGCTGGAGGAATTCATTTTCCAAGGGCGCACCGAGGCCATGCGTCACCGCAAGTGCAGCGACGCAGAGGGGAAGGGCGAAGCGGAGGGGATGGTTCATGGGGATATTAGTGACCGCTCAGGCGCTCGATGATGCCGGAGAGGGGCATAAACAGGGCGATGACGGTCACGCCGATCTGGAGGAAAAGCAGGATCAGGAGGGCGACGAGCCAGTGGAACGATTGCTTGCGCCGGATGACGAGGACGGCGGCGAGGGCGCAGGCGCAGGCAAAGGCGGCAATGGGCCATCGGGCCTGAATGACGAGGGCGGTCAGCATCGGAAGTGGTTGGTCGCCGAGCATGTCGTGGAAGATCGCGGTAAAGCGGGGGATCACGATGCCGGCGAGGAAAAGCTGGATGAGGCTGACGATGATGAAGAGCGAGGCGCCCGAGACCGAGCGGATCAGCGTGGGCGCGGGGGCGGGCGACGAGGGGGTGGTCATGGCAGGCGCGCGGGTAGTTTGGATATTCGCGGGGCGGCGTCAAACTAATGACAAACCGGAGAACACCGCAAAACAACTCCACCCACGATTAGCGATTGCCGAAACCTTGGGCATCAGCGAAGTTCCTCCGCCCCCAAATGTCCACGCTTTCTCCATGAGTGCCGAACAGAGCGCCTCCGGACGCGGCGACTCACCGCCGCATGAACAGGTGCGTCTTGATCTCGCGCTCGCGGCCGCGCGCATGGGAGCTTGGGATTGGGAACTAGAGCCGTCGAAGATGACTTGGGATCGGCAGATGCATGTGCTCTTTGGTCTGGAGCCAGGGACGTTTGGCGGACGCGATACCGATCTTCTCGATCTGGTGCACTCGGCGGATCGCGCGCGGGTGGCCGGGGAGATGGCGGCCGCGCTGGAGCAGTGTGCCGAATACGACGGGGAATTTCGCGTGGTCTGGCTGGCGGACCAGTCGGTGCACATCCTGCGGATGCGCGCCCAGGTGACGTGCGATGCGGTCGGTCGGCCCATGCGACTCGTGGGAGTGTCGTGGGAGGTGACCGAGCGGCGGCGCACCGAGGCGGACCTGGAACGAAAGCGCTACCTGCTCGAGGCGCTGATGGAGCATTTGCCGGACAAGATTTATTTCAAGGACGCGGAGAGCCGGTTTATTTCGGCGAACAAGGCCAAGCTTGAGCAACATGGGATGACCAATCCAAGCCAGATCGTCGGCAAGACGGACTTCGATCTTTTCCGCGAAGATCGGGCGCGCCAGGCCCGGGCGGATGAGCAGCGCACCATGAGCACGGGCGTGCCCTTGGTCGATCACGAGGAAAAGAATATCTGGCCCGATGGCAGCGAGACCTGGGTGTCGACGACGAAGCTGCCCCTGCGCGATTCCGAGGGGCAAATCGTCGGCACCTTTGGGTTGTCGCGCGATATTACGCGGCGCAAGCGCACGGAGGACGAGCTGGGCTTGATCGCGAATGAACTGCGGGCGCGCAATGCGATGCTGGAGGAGGATTTGAAGATGGCGCGCGAGTTGCAGAGCGCGATGTTACCCCAGCGGTATCCGTCCTTCGCCGCCGCCGGCGGAGACGAGCGTGGTGCGGTGCGGTTTCATCATTACTTCACGCCATCGATGGCGGTGAGCGGCGATTTCTTTAATGTGTGCAAGATTTCCGACACGCGGGCGGGGATTTTTATTTGCGATGTCATGGGGCACGGGGTGCGGGCGGCGCTGGTCGCGGCGATGATGCATACGCTCCTCGGTGAAGCGCACGGCGCGCTGGAAGATCCGGCGGCGCTGCTCACCCACTTAAACCGCGCGCTGCGCGATACGTTGAAGAGTTCATTTGTGCCCATGCTGACCACGGCCTTCTATGTGGTGGTGGACTTGCATGCGGGCGAACTGCGCTATGCGAATGCCGGGCATCCGTGCCCGCTGCTCGTGCCGAAGGACGGCCAGGCCAGCGCGGCCAAATTGAATGGGCAAAAGCCGGGTCCGGTGCTGGGCTTGTTTGATAGCGCGGAGTATGTCACGTCCAGTCATCGACTGTCGCCGCGCGATGTGCTGCTCCTCTTCACGGATGGACTCTTTGAGGTCGAAGGTCCGTGCGGCGAACTGTATGACTATCAGCAACTCCAGCGAGCCATCGGCGCGCGGCGAAAATTGCCCACGGCGGAGTTATGCCGCGGGTTGATCGATGAGATTCAGCAGTTCTCGGCGAGCAAAGAGTTTAGTGACGATGTGTGTCTGGTGGCGATGGAGATGGAAGGGTAAGGAGGCGGGCAGGCAGAATGGAAAATGGAAGATGGGAAAATGCCCTCAGTGCATGTGGGAATGCGTCACTCCGACTGGTCCGTTGGCGGGCACGACCTGGCTGTAGAGTGGGGGCGTGACCTGACCGGGGAGTGAGCGAGTGAGCTGGACGGGCAGCGCGTCAGCGATCTGGCCGGACAGCGAGCGCACGATTTGCCCGGAAAGCGGGCGGGACAACTGGCCGGGAAGCGATTGGACGACCTGGCCGGGGAGGGCGGCGGTCAATTGGCCCGGCAGCAAGGGCACGAGCTGGCCGGGGAGCGGAGGGACGATTTGTCCGGCGAGCGGCTGGACGCCCTGGCCGGGCAGTGCGGGGATGAGTTGACCGGGGAGCACTTGGGCAACCCAGTCGATTCCGAAGCGGCCGGGGCTGGAGGAACTGCCGTCGGTGGGGACATCCGCTGCACGCGTGGTGCACCAGGAGGCGAGCAAAACCAGGAGGCCGAATGAGCAGGACATTTTCGTTTTCATGGGAGTGAAGCAGTGGGCTGAGTTTGGTGGAAAAGCGACTGAAGGACGAAAGCTGCAAGTGCTTGCCTGACGGACCATTACCGAACGGAGAATTACCGGGATTTATTGAACACAGCAAAGCTATACGCCGGGCGCGGCCCCGTCAATAAATCGTGGAGCAGCGGTCAGGTGCGTTCGTCATTTTGCGGGAACTTGCATTGAGAGCAGGCTGATCCGCGGTCTGTCGGTTGAATTGCCCGCGGTTGGCGATATCGTAGAGGCAGGCCTATGACGTCCAATTTACCTCAGACTCCCAGCCAAACCAGACCTCCGGTTATCTACCGGAGCGATGAAGCGGTGACGGATGACGAGGATCGGCAACTGCGGGGTCTGTTCTTTTCCTGTTTCTCCTACAACCCGATCTTTCTCGCCCGCCGGTATCTCAAGCGGCGGCCGGGGCATCGTTGGATGGTCAAAACCGAGACGGGTGAAATCGTGGGGCATGCCGCGCTGCATGAGAGAGTCATTGGGACGGAAACAGGTGAGCTGCGCGTGGGCGGAGTCGCGGAGGTGTGTGTCGCTCCCGCGCACCGCGGTTTAGGCATCACGAAGCAGCTACTGCGGTCGGTCGATCAATGGTTGCAAGCTCAGGACATTGGTTTTGGAATGCTTTTCGGTGAGCCGAAGATCTATGCCTCGAGCGGATATGTGCCGATCCAGAACGAACTGCGGGTGGAGAACTGGTGGGGTCGCCGCTGGAATCCGTTCCACGGCAAGGCGATGGTGAAAGCGCACACTCCCAGTCCCTGGCCTCGCGGGACGATTGATCTGCGCGGGCCGACGTTTTGATGGGACGTCAGAGCAGCGAATCTCCCAGCCGCGCGAGGTTTTGCAGGACGCGTTGGGAGAGGGGGCGCTGGCGCCAGGTGGCCAGGTCGAGTTCGTCGCTGTCGCCGAGATAGCGCTCCTGGACGGCGCGGAGGTGGGCCACGACAGTGGGGTCGTAGGCGATGAAGCTGACTTCGGCGTTGAGGGCGAAGGACCGAATGTCGATATTCGTCGAGCCGAGGACGGCGACGGAGTCATCGACACTGAGATGCTTGGCGTGAAGGAAGTGCGGGCGATAGAGATGAATGTGGACGCCGGCGGTCAAGAGGTCGTCGTAGTAGGAGCGCTGCGCATACTGGGTGAAGGTCTGGTTGGCGTGGCGGGAGACAACGAGCCGGACTTCGACGCCGCGCCGGGCCGCGGAGCGCAGCGCGGTGAGAAAAGGTTCGTCGGGGACGAAGTACGGCGTGGTGATGACGACGCGCTGCCGGGCGGCGTAGAGCAGGGCGATGAAGAGTTCCTCGCCATTCTCGCGCTGGTAGCCGGGGCCGCTCGGCACGAGCTGGGCGGTGGTGCTGCCGGTGGCGGGAAGCTCGGGAAAGAGCGGGCCGACGTCGAAGGTGGCGCCGGTTTCGATAAAGCGATCGGCCAGGAGCACAGCCTGGATTTGCGCCACTACTGGGCCAGTGACCCGGGCGACCAGCTCTTCGTTGGGATAACCGGAGACGAAGCTGGCATCGATGATATTCTGCGAACCGGCATAGCCGATGCGGCCGTCGATGACCGCAAGCTTGCGATGGTTCCGCAGATCGAAACGCGCGGCATTGTGGCGGAAGAAGCCGACCTGCAGCATGGCCACGACTTCCACGCCATCGCGCCGCAGTTCCGCGCTCCAGCGCTCGAGGCCGGCGCGCGAGCCGACGGCATCGGCCATGACGCGGCATTGCACGCCGCGTTGGGCCGCGCGGGTCAGGGCGGAGGCGAGGCACTGGCCGGTCGCGTCGGGAGCGAAAATGTAGGTGAGCAGGTGGACGTGATCGGTGGCCGCGTCAATATCCGCGACCAGCCGTGCGATGGAGTCTTCGTAGATCGGCAGTAACTCCACGGCGTTGCCGCCGAAGGTCTCGAAATCGCCCAACTGGGCGGCGAGCCCGGGGATGTGGGTGAGGTAGGGAGGAAGGCCGGGTTCGCAGATGAGGTGCGACTTCTGTTGGATTTGCGCCTGGACGATGCGTTGCGAGGCGAGCATCTGCTGGGCGACGCGGGAGCGCGGGACGCGGATGCGGCCAAAGAGGGCGTAGATGATGATGCCGGGCCAGGGTAGGAGAAAGATGAGGAGGAGCCAGGTGCGCGCCGCCGCGGCGGTGCGCTGCTGCGGCACATAGACGAGCATGATGAAACGAATGGTCCATTCGCTCACGAGATAGAGGGTGCTCCAGTGCGGCATGGGAGGGAGGATGGAAGGACGGCGGGTGGATGTCGATGCCGGTAGATATTGAAAATCTCCGTGACGACGCCTGGTGGGTGCGTGATAACTTCCACGATGACACCCGACTCGTTTTCCAAGGAACAGAGGCAGGAGATCGCGGCTTCATTGCGGCGTTACTTCGCCGAGAATTTCGATCGGGAACTCAGTGAGATGCAGGCGGGTTTTCTCCTGGAATATTTTCTGAGCGAGATCGCGCCTCTCGCCTATAACAAGGGCGTGGAAGATGCGCGCCGCTACTTTTTCACGATGACCGAGGATCTGGCCGGAGCTTGCTTCGAGGAGCCGCTGACCTATTGGAAAAAGACCGCGAAAGGGGCTTCGCGGGATGTGCGGAGAAAGCCGGGTGGCTGATCCAGACGTTTACTTCTCCGCGACCACGCGTACATGGCGCAACGACGCCGTTTGCCCGACCGTGCGTTCGGTTTGCTCGAAGTGGAAGATCACGCTGATGCGTTTGGCCTGTTGCGTCGGCACTTTCATCGTCACGGCTGTCCACGTGTCGCCGCATTTCTCGCTGTCCAGGCGGGGCAAGGCTTTGATCTCATTGCCGCCATCAAGAAATTCGATTTGTAAAAAGGCCATCTGGGGCACGGTGCCCTTGATCTCCGCGGTGACGACATAAGTGGACTGCGCGGACACATCGAAGGATTGGGTCAAACGTCCGTCCTTTTTACCCACCGCATTCACCTTGATTTGCGCGCCTTCGGCCGCCGAGGTGGCGATGCTGCAATTGCCTTCGAGATACCAATGCAAAGGCGCCGTCTTGCCATCGGGGCGCGCGGCCAGGAAGTCGGCATTGGTCAACAGGTTCCCATCGTCGGCGAAAGTTGTCAGGGAGATGGAGCAACATGCCAGGAGCAGAGCGGGAGTCGAACGCTTGCCGACTTTGCCGAGCGCCAGCGTGACGAGCGCCGCAATCGCAATCTCAAAGAAATTCTGGCCCCGGATGCCATAGTGGAAATGGTAAAGCAACCAGGAGGTCGCACCCCAGAAATGAGCGAGGAGAAAGGCTATTAGAACGGCCAGGGCCATCCGCGCCGGTGCGACCGAGACCAGACAAAAAACTCCAGCGAGATAAAGGACCGCGCCGATGGCAAAGGGAAGGACGCCACGAACGAGGAAAAACCGGACCACCGGTTCAATTTCGTCGGCCTTGCTGGGATCATGCCAATACGCAGCAGGCTGCCCGGCGAGCGTGCAAACGGTGTCGATGAGCATGACCAACAGCATGACCCAGCGCAGTCGGCGGATGATGTCTTCGAGGGAAGTTTGGAAGTATGTCATCTTCAGGGAGGCTTTTCGTGGGTATATTCAACGTCAACTTTACGGTGTGAGCTTCAGATTTTAAAACGCAGAGACTGCAGAGGGGGAGGTTTCTGGTTTCTAGTTTCTCGTTTCTGGTTCCACCACGGGACCATCACCAGAGCGGCATCCGCAGTAGAAAACTAGAAACTAGAAACCAGAAACCTCCGCGTCTCTGCGTTTTAATCCGTTGGGTATCGGCGTCCATCATCACACCAAAGGTGTGCGCCCGGCGACGGCGGGCGGCGGAACATCCAGTTTCATGTCCCAGGCCAGATTCTTCGGCATAGTATCGAGCTTCGAGTCGAGGGCTTGCTGCCAGGTGACTTCCTTGCCGGTGTAGGCGGACATGCGGCCCATGATGCCCATGAGGGTGCTCTGGGCGAGGCGATCGCCGTCGTTTGGGATTTTGCCGGTGCGGAGATCGGCGAAGAGTTCGTCGTGCTCCACCTGGTGCGAGGCCAGGGTCGGGCCTTCGTAACGCCAGGGTTTTTCGCCGGTGATGTGCGCCTTGTAGTTGTTGAAGAAGCAGCGGCCCTTGGTGCCGATGATGGTGTCGTTATGTTCGTTGTAACATCCATCCTGGTACCGGGTCTTGAGCACGGCAATGGTGCCGTCGGCCCATTCATAAGTTACGTCGAACTGGTCCCAAACGTCACCGAGAGTTTGCTGCTGGCGGGCGCCGCTGGCCACGCAACGGAGCGGCGGGACATCGCGCATGGCCCAGGCGATTTTGTCGACGCTGTGCACGGACACTTCCATGATCCAGTCGCCGGAGAGCCAGAGGAAATGGTGCCAGTTGCGGAGTTGCCACTCGAGATCGCCTTCGCCTTCCTTGCGTTCGCCGGTGAAGCGGGTCAGGCGGTTGGACATGCGCGTGGAGTAGATGGCTACGATGTCGCCGATCTGGCCGTCGTGAATGCGTTGCATGGCTTCGCGATAGGCGGGCTCGAAGCGCATATTGAACCCGGCGCGCAGGGCGAGTTTCTTTTCCTTGGCGAGCTGCACCGAGGCGCGGACGGAGCGGACGCCGGCGGGATCGATGCCAGATGGCTTTTCGCAGAAGATATGTTTGCCGGCGTTGACGGCGGCTTCGAGCAACATGGGTCGGAAGCCGCCGGGTGTGGCCAGCACCACAAGGTCGACGCCGCTGGCCAGCACCTTTTGATAGGCGTCCAGCCCGACGAACTTGCGGTCGGCGGTGACGTTGACGCGGCCCGGTTTGTCCTGGAACTGGGCACTGATGGCGCCGAGGCTTTTCTCGATTTGCTCGGGGAAGACGTCGCCCATGGCATAGATCTCCGTGTTGCTGTCGGCGGTGAGGGCCTGGGCGGTGGCGCCGGAGCCCCGTCCACCGCAGCCGATCAGGCCAATGCGGAGGCGATCGGTGGTCGGGTCGGCGGCGCGGGCGGCCAGGGGCAGTGCGGCTGCGGCCGCGAGAGCGACGGAGGTTTGCTGGAGAAATTGGCGGCGGGTG
>Ga0206804_10350_pt1 | contig 10447 bp, 8 predicted proteins | sample Alteio_BWOrgCont_62_FD_152888 | JGI IMG/M metagenome (GOLD analysis project Ga0206804, IMG submission 152888) | Enriched cells from forest soil in Barre Woods Harvard Forest LTER site, Petersham, Massachusetts, United States -... | ecosystem: Environmental > Terrestrial > Soil > Temperate forest >... | reverse complement strand
TCGCTCGATAGCGGCCGCGTCTGGGACATCACGCGCGCCGCCGCAGTCCTGCGAGCGGTGCCGGGCTTCGCGAAAACGCCGCTCTGGCTGCAGGCCCAGAAAATCATGGCGGCCAATACGCTCTATGCTTCCCTCTTCATCCCCGAGGTCAAGCGGCTCGATCTGCACGGCTTGCCGGCGTCCCAACACAATGGCCCGATCTATCTCAACGTGCTGCGCCATCTCGACCTGCCCCAGGCCGCCGCGCTGGCCGCCGAGCGCTCGACCCTGGCCCTCTATACTGCCGATGCCGCGCCGTGGGAATTCGCCCGCAGCGTCGCCGCCGCCTTGAATCTCGGGGACAAGCGCGTGCAAATCCGCCAACCGCTCGACACCACCGCACCCGCAGCCAAGTGATGCGCCGGCTTTCGCCCAAGGAATAACCGACCCATGCCTCCCCGCCCCGACTCACCCACCAGTCCAGCCGAGTCCGTAAGATCCATACTCAGGAAGATGTTCTTCCCAGGACCGCCACTCCGCATTTTCAAGATTTTGCCGTTCCTGGTTATAGCAGGTCTGTTTTCGGTTCACTCGACGGTGGCCATGGACATTGTGATCAACGGTCAACATCGAGCGGTGATCGTGCTGCCGGAGGCCGCCTCGCCGGTCGCGCAATATGCCGCCCGGGAACTGCAGACGCATATCGAGTTGGCTACCGGGGCGCACTTGGGCATCACCCTGGAGCAGCAAGCTGCTGACGACTTGGGACACATTTACATTGGACCTTGCGTCGCCACCGAGAAGGCCGGCATCCGGGTGAATGCCTTGCCCGTGAATGCTTTCTGCAAAAAAACTACCAAGGATGCCATTTTTTTGGCCGGAAACGATGGAACGGGAGTTCCTCCCGGCGATGACTTGACCTCGATGGGTTCATTATTTGCGGTTTACGATTGGCTTGAGAACCAGGTCGGCGCGCGATGGCTTTGGCCGGGCGATACCGGGACCGTCGTCACGCACACTCAGGATGTTTCCAGCGGTCCCGAGGACGAGCAGACGGTGCTTCCTCCCTTGATTCACACCCGGCTTCGGATCGGATTTGGATACAATGACATGAACGAAGCGGTTGGTAGTCGCTATATGCTGGAGAGCAATATCTGGCTCCGGCGCCACCGGATTGCGCGCGGCACCAATCTCGACTATCCCCACGCCTTTGAACAATACTGGGACAGGTATGGCCAGGATCATCCTGACTACTTTGCACTCCGCCCGGACGGAAAGCGCGCACCCGTTGGCCCTGACGGTCACCTCGTCCAGATGTGTGTATCAAATCCTGGACTGCACCAACTCATTATCTCGAACTGGCTGAAAAATCGGCACAATCTTCCGCCGCGTCCCTGGATCAATGGCTGCGAGAATGACAAAACCGCCCTCGATCCCTCGTGTAACTGCGAAGCCTGCCGGGCGTGGGATTCCAGCGAAGGCACAGTTTCACTCTCAAACCGCTACGCCAGATTCTGGCTCGCCCTCCAGGCCGAAGGACGAAAACACGATCCCGAAGCGACGGTCATCGGGCTGGCTTATGCCGGTTACAGCCAACCGCCCCAAGGGATCGCCTTGAACGACCATATCGTCATCGGCATTGTGCCACCTTACTACTTTCCCCTGGAGGAAAAGGACCGGGATGCTTTCCGGGAACTTTGGAATGGCTGGGCCAAAACCGGCGCGCGGCTCTTCCTGCGCCCGAACTACTTCCTCGCCGGCTATTGCATGCCCTTTATCTTCTCCGCGGAATTTGGCGAGGAATTCCAATACGCCGCGCAGCACGGAATGGTCGCAACCGATTTTGACTCGCTGACTGGAATGTGGGGCGTGCAGGGCCCCAATCTCTACTTGCTCGGACGCCTTCAGGAGCAGCCGGAAATGAAGATCGCGTCCATTCTCGATGAGTTCTATTCCGGTTTTGGCCCCGCCGCGGAACAGGTTCGGGCCTACTTCTCTCATTGGGAACAGGTGACTCGAAAGATGAATGCCGATTTCTTGAAGGATCACAAGGGTGGCTGGGCCGCGATCAGCCGGGATGGAGATGTCATCTATACTCCCGATTCATTCCGGGAGGGCCGCAGAATACTCGAGGAAGCCGGGCGCGCGGCCACCAGCTCCGCGGACGCAGCGCAGCGCGTGGAGTTCTTGTCCATCTGGTTAACTCATGCGGAGTTATCCATGAAAACATTGGCTGCTTTCCACGCCCTCCAGGCCAAGCCCAAGGAGCAAAACTTAAAAGCGGCGTTCGCGGAGGCGAAAGAATCGCTCGACCACTATCGCCTGGAACACGCGGCGGTGTTCACCGCGGCTAACATGGCTGTTCTTCGGAGGCTGGAAATGTGGAGCGGCTGGAGGAAAACGGCGGAGATTAAAGAGCCTTAGCAACCCCTACCACCCGTCTTCGGCCAGCACCCGATCGCCAATGAAAATCGTCGTTCTCCTCCTTCTCACGTTCACCCTCGCCCTCCATGCCACGGAGACGGATTGGAAGGCTGGGGCCGCCAAAGCCCGGATCACCCCCCAGGAGCCCATGTGGATGGCCGGTTATTCCTCGCGGACCAAACCCGCGGAAGGTACGGCGCTGGACTTGTTCGCCAAGGCGCTTGCCCTCGAGGACGCGCACGGCCAGCATTTCGTTTTCGTGACTCTCGACCTCATCGGGGTCCCGCGCACGCTGCGCACGGCGCTCGAGAAGCGGCTCGAGGAAGCATATCACCTTTCGCCCGATGCCTTCCTCCTCAACGCCTCTCATACCCACTGCGGACCGGAATATCGCGTGGCCGGCAAGACCGGCATCTTCGCGGAGTTTGGCCCGCCGGAACAGGCGAAACTGGCGGAAGCTTACGGCCAGTTCCTCGAAGACACTTTATTCAAGCTCGTCGGCGCCGCCATTGCGCAACTGACTCCCGCCCAACTAACCTACCATCATGCCCGCTGCGGATTCGCCATGAATCGCCGACTGCCCGTCGAGGGAGTCTTCCACAATGCGCCCAACCCGGAAGGCCCGGTCGATCAGGCCGTGCCGGTGCTCCGCGTCACTGGCGTCGACGGCCAGATCCGCGCCATCCTCTTTGGCTACGCCTGCCACAATACCACGCTCAGCTTTTATCAGTGGTGCGGCGACTACGCGGGCTACGCTCAGGAAGCCATTGAGGCAGCGCATCCGGGCGCGATCGCGCTCTTTGTGCAAGGCTGCGCCGGCGACCAGAATCCGTATCCGCGGGGTAAAATCGAACTCGCGCAGTTTCACGGCCGCACGCTGGCCACGGCCGTCGAGGCCGCGCTGACCAGTACCGCCCAGCCCGTGAGCGGCCCCCTTGAGAAGAAGCTGGTCGATGTGGAAATTGACTTTGCTCCCGCTCCCAGCCGCGCCGAGCTCGACGAGCAGGCCCGGGCTAAGCCCACCTGGCCGGGCCGCCACGCGCAACGACTGCTCGATCAACTCGACCGCGGCGAAAAGCTCCCGGAGCACTACGCCTATCCCGTGCAGGTCGTGCGTTTTGGCCACAGCCTGACCTTTGTTGGTCTCGCCGGCGAAACCGTGGTCGACTACTCCCTCCGTTTGAAGCGCGAAATCGCCGGCTCACCGATGTGGGTGGCCGGTTATTGCAACGACGTCATGGCCTATATCCCGAGCCGACGCGTGCTCGAAGAAGGCGGTTACGAAGCCCGCGACGCCATGAACTTCAGCACACTCCCCGGCCCGTGGGCGCCCAATGTGGAAGAACGCATTGTGGGGGAAGTCCATACCTTGCTGCGATCACTGACACCTTAATACTTTGTTTTAGGTGTTAAGTTTTAAGTTTTAAGTTCTCACCTTCGATGCTTTCCAGTGCTTCGACGCGTGACACTTAAAACTTAAGTTCTTAAAACTTAAAACTTCCCCCATGCCCCGACTTCACTTCCTGCTTTCCATCTTTTGCGTAGCGGCGGCTTACAGCGCCGATATCTACGTTGATCCAGTGCTCGGTGATGAGCATAACAACGGCCTGGTGTCGAAAGCAAAGGGCGCGGACGGTCCAGTGAAGACCATCGCCCGGGGAATCAAGATGGCTCAGCCCGGAGACACCGTCCACCTCGTTCCCGTGGTCTTCAAGGAATCTGCGGTTTTCAATAACCGGGCCGGCGAGCCCGGTAAGCCAATCACACTCGATGGCCACGGCGCGACACTCGACGGCAGCGAAGATCTCCACCCCGATGACTGGCCGGAAGTCGCGCCTGGTCTCTTCCGCAATGATCATCTGTTGCGGCTCGACGACGCGGTCATCCAGCGTTGGTTTTTCCTCTGGGACGGAAAGATGAATCATATGGGCCGCTCCTCCAAGGGGCTGCGACCCGACTTCAAGAAGCCCGAGGATTTGCAACCCGGCGAGTGGACCTTCATCAAGGATGACAGTCGCAAGCAGCCGAATTCGGCAAACATCTTCGGCGCCTTCTACGTCAAATTACCGCCGGGCCAAAAGCTCGCCGACGCCCACATCGCTGCCCCGATCCGTTCCGCCGGTGTCCAGATGAGCGGCACGAACAAGTGGCTGGTCATGCGCAACCTCATCGCCACTCATGTCTATAATGATGGGTATAACATCCACGGCTCATCGCGCGACTGTGTCTTCGAAAACATTCGTGCCTTCGAATGCGGCGACGACGGCATCAGCGCGCACGACGACTGTCAGTTTCGCGTCGACGGCCTGATCTCCATGGGCAATTCCACCGGCATCGCCGACACCGGTGACAGCATCACCGAATACAACCACGTCTTCATCCGTGATTGCCTGGGCATCGACCTCCTATTTTTCGGCACCAATCGTCATGTGATCAAAAACGGTGTCGTCCTCTCTTCCGCGCATACCGTTGCTTCGCTCTCTGGAGTCGAAGGCAATCCAACCGGCACCTGTACTTTGAAACTCGACAACGTTTTCATCCGCCGGGAAACGGCGCCCGCCGAGGCTCGCATCGGCAAAGGGGGCAAGCTCGACGCTGAGCACGTGACCTTCCTCGGGTGCCATCTTCTGGCGGCCGACGGCGAGGTCATCTTGCACGATACCATCTTCGGCCTCGCCCCGGACAAGAATGGCCTTTGGCCCGCGGCGCGCGGCGCCAAAGCCGCCACCCTGCTCAAGGAACTGACTCCCCACTGACCGGACTACACCGCGATCTCGGTCAATCGATCGGCCGAATTAAAGCAAATCGCGATCTCCACATCCTGGTCGCCGAGCGCACGCAGCTGGTGCCAGACGCCTTGGGGAATCGAAATCGTGTCGCCGGCTTCCATGCTCGTCCACTCTCCGGCCAGCGAATGCTCCAACCGTCCCGAGACGACGTGCAGGAGCTCATCGCAGTTGGGATGTCGATGGGATGGATTCTCCTGGCCGGCGCGGATCGTCACGCGGCCAAAAGTCATCGTTGTTGAATTGCCGACCTGGCGCGAGGCGGTCCAGACGATCCAGCCCCAGGACGTTTCCACGACCTCACCGTCCGCCGCACGGCACACTGTTTTGTTTTCCACTTTCATCACGTGCTATCAATAGCAGTCTATGCGCCATATTGCATATCGAACTCCGCCAAACCGGGCCGTTACAGTCCTTCCGGATGGCGAATCACGCAGCCGCTCGCCGGCCGATCAATCGTCGTCCACTGCGGACCTTCGCTGCCATCCGTCCAGCCGGTATCGAAACGCACGCCGGCCACCGCCAGGAAGACATGCCCGTTCTTCGCGTAGACATTGATCCAGTCTCCCTCACCCGCGTGGCCATAGCGCCGGAATTCCTTGGAAATCATGCAGCCGTGCATCAGCCCCGCTTCGCGGAGCACAAACGAGGCCGACCCCGAACAGTCGTAGCCTGAATCGACGAAACTCCCGTGCCCTCCGCCGTAGCGATAAGGTAGCCCCGCAATGCGGTTTCCCGCCGCGATGGCCGCCGCGACCTCCGGCGGCGCGTCCGGCGGCGGAAAGGCATACCCGCCGCGCAAGATCGCGGTCCGTCCGGGTACGTAGTGATACGTGTAACGAGCTTGTTCGCAGCCCGTACCGAGGAGCAGGGTCGCGAGGAGAAACAGAAGGGCAATCGGGCGCGGCATGGGAAATCGGGATGCCATTTTGCAATGCAAGAATCGAGCCCGATTTCCAAATTCAAGTGAAGAGCCGAACATGCGGCTCCCCACTTTCAGCTCACCCCTGAACCGAATCTCCTACTTTTCGATCTCAAACTTCATGGCCACCGGCTGAACCGCGGCCTGGATCTTCACTTCGGCTTCGTCGATGGCCTTTTGGGCGGCGGCGAGTTTGTCCGTGTCCTTCGCTTTGCTCTCCGTCCGCCATTCGTTGTTTAACGGACCTTGCAGGTTCGCGAGGAGCTTGATGATGATTTCCGCGCGCTCACCGAGCGCGCTTTCGAAAGCGCTGGCAACATTCCAGCCCACGGCCAATTCCTTCGCACTCACCGTGGCGGCAGGCTGGCCATTGATGCTCACCTTGTATTCCCCGTCAGCCAGGCCCGGTACCCGGAGCAGATATTGCGAAAGATTGAGCACAGCGGGCAATAGTTCCGTCGCCTGTTTGGCCACATGGACTTGTTCCTTCCCGTCTACGACTATCGGCTGAATCGGCCACGGACTGCATTCATCGAGCCGGGTGAAGCTCAACTTGCCATCCTTCGCGCTCACGTCGTTGATCTTGCAACGCTTCGCCTCGACCACTTTGCCATCCGCCTTGATCGTCGCGGAACTGACCTGCTCGTCCGCCTTCAGTCCCTCGAGGATGACTGCGGCCATGGTGTATTGTCCGACCGGTCCAGGATGCACTGGATTCCCAAGCAGCCGAATCAGCGAGGGCGCGATCGGCGGTTCGGGCTTTTTCTCCACCACCGGCTTGGCGCCCGGAGCGGGCGCGGCGGGCGTAGCTGCCGGAGTCGCGGGCACCGGTGTGGCTTTGGGCGGCCAGGTGCCGTTTTTGACCGCAGCCGCTTCGCCTTTACGCCGGTTCTGACCCCACAGATCAATCAGCGCGTGGTACTGATCCACCACCACGACGTTCTCCTCCGAGGCGAGTTTCTTCAGAGCCACGGTGAAAGGGTCAATGTTTTTACAACGGTCGGACTTCCAATCGCCCATGATGCTTCCATCATCCACCGGGCTCGAGGAAATCAGCACGGGCTGCGCGGGAATCGCGCGAATCTTCGCGATCAGTTCCTTCATCCCCTTGATGTAGACATCCACCGGTCCGCTGACGTCATTCATGCCCAGCTCAATGCTCACGATCGTGGGCTTCCACGCCGCCACATCGTAGTCGAAGCGCGCGAGGATGCTGCCCACGCGATTGCCGCCGATGCCCGAATTGCGAAAGTGCAGATGCCACTCCGGATGCCTCGTCCGGTAGTAGGCCTCAATGTAGTTCGTGTGCAGGCGTTGCGCGGTAATGCTGTCCCCCGCCATCACCCACACATCATTGTCCTTGAGTTGAAACGTCGGCTCGGCCGCGCGCACGGAGGACGCCTCCAAGGCGAGGGTCAACACGGCAGCGCAGGTGATCAGACGGGAAAGAATGCGGGAGGGGAAACGAGGGGAGGAGTTCATGGAAAATCGAAGGGCCGGCAGCCTGCCCGGTCGCATGCTGGTGTGCAAGCCCGTCTAGTGGAGGGCCTGGCGCAATCATCCGCGCAGCCTTTTCACTTGGCGCGCATCATGGCCTGACATAGCTCTGCGTCATGCCCCTTGAGGTTCCCGATCGCAACGAATGGTTTCCAAAAATCGAGGCCTTCCCGCGCCCCGATTGGCCGGCCATCCGCGGCTGGAAACGCGCGTGGATCGGCAAAGATGAACAGGAGGAGGCGACACAACAAATTATCCGATACTGGCTGGAACGAGTCCGGGCGGCACTCGGCGGCACCTACTCAATCGTCGAATCGGACCATTTCCATTTCCTCTCCACACTGGAGGAAAAAGGGCGCACTCGCATGCTCCAGTTTCTGGAAAGTTCCCGGGACCGATTGCGGCACACGCTGGGCGATGCTGCCTGGTCGGACACCATGGGGAAGCACGTCATCCTCCGTTTTACGGAGATCGATGACTACTACGCCTATATCGCGCACTTTTACTCCGAAGGGGAACACGCCACATCGGCGGGAATCTTTCTCCGTGGTGGCTACTGTCACATCGCCTACTATGAGCAACTGCAGATGGATTCGGAACGGATGACGCTGGCGCACGAGTTAGCGCACAATCTCGTCGCGAATCTCCCCCTACCACTCTGGTTCAACGAGGCGCTCGCCGAGGCTTTCGAGGCCGATCTCGTTGGCCGTCGCTTCGCCGCCGTGCCCCGCGACCTTCATGCCGAACACGAGGCTTTTTGGAATGCGGAAACCATCCAGGAGTTCTGGAGAGGAAAATCCTTTCATACGGTAAAAGGGCAACGCGTCTCCTACAGCCTCGCGCAGGTTCTCCTCGACATCATCAATCGCGAAGTGCGCCCGCCGGGTGACGTATTCCGTCGGTTCGTCAAGCAATCCACCTGGCAGGATGCCGGCGAAGCAGCCGCGCAGGAGCAACTGGAAGTCGGCCTCGGCGAAATTGCTTCCGTCTTTCTCGGCGAGGGCGATTGGTCGCCGCGGCCCGAGACGTGGGAATCGGGAAAACGGCAGGTCTGACGGCACGCGCATGCCGATCATTCCGTCCACTTTTGGCGCCCCGTTCTTTCTCCGCAACGGACACGTCCAGACGATCCTGCCGGTCCTACTACCGCGTCGCGTAAGAACCACCTTCGTCCGCGAACGCCTCGAATTACCCGACGGTGATTTCCTCGATCTCGACTGGCTTCGACGCGGTGCTTCGCGCCTGGCCATCCTCGCCCATGGTCTCGAAGGCAGCTCCACCCAGACTTATATCCGGGGCATGGCCGCCGCGCTCGCCACCGCGGGTTGGGACGTGCTTGCCTGGAACTTCCGCGGCTGCAGCGGCGAGCCGAATCGCCTCCCCCGCGCCTATCACAGCGGCGAAACCGAAGACCTGCGCGCCGTCATCGCCCGCGCCACTGCCGAGTACCCCGCGCTCGCTCTCGCCGGCTTCAGTCTCGGCGGCAACGTCGTCCTCAAATATGTCGGCGAAGCTCAGCCGCATCCGTCCATCCGCGCGGTCGTCGCGATCTGTGCACCCATCGATCTCGCCGCCTGCGCTCGTAAACTGGATCAAAACCACAGCAACCGAATCTATCTCCACCGCTTCCTCGTCTCACTGGTCGAAAAGATCGAAGCGAAAGCCACGCTCTTCCCCGATATTGTTGACGCCAATGGCGCGCGGAGGATGTGCAGCTTCCAGCAATTCGATGACCGCTATACCGGCCCGATGCATGGTTTCCGTGATGCCGACGACTACTGGACGCGGTCCAGCGCCCGCCAATTCCTCCCCAACATTACCGTCCCCACGCTCCTCCTCCAGCCGCGCAACGATCCCTTCCTGGCCCCGGAGGCCTACCCCTGGCCGGAAGCCGAGGCAAATCCGCATCTATTCCTCGAAGCGCCCGCTTCGGGCGGCCACGTCGGCTTCCTCGATCTCCGCCACGGCCTCCAACCTTGGTCCGAACGGCGGACCGCCGAGTTCCTCACCGCGCACGCCTAGCGCTCCCAGCAAACGGGTCTCATCGGAGGATGACACCCTGTCAGCGGCGGCTATTTCTTTTCGGGACCGTGGATGAGCATTTCATATCCCGGTGCGGGCGGGACAAAGACCTCGGCTGGCATGGATTCGCCCGCAAGGAGGGTGATGGTATGCTCAATCGCCGGCGTTGGAGCCAGCGCCCGCAAGTGTTCGCTGAGGATCGGATGATCCTCCGGCGCGAACTTTCTCCTCCGGGCGATCATGATCTGGCGCGTCGCCAGCGCATACTCGTGCAGACCCGCTTCGTGGAAACCGTCGGCCAATTGCGCAAAATCCTTTTCGTCCAACGGCTGCGAAACATGTGTCCGAAGCCGGTCCCAGATCGGCGTCACCTCTTTGATCAGCACTTTTAAAGGTTTTACGAACTGCTTGTCTCCCTGGTAGGCGATGACTTGCATAGGGTCGTGTTGGCGCGCATTCGCATAGGACGCCGCTATCTCATTTTTCTCGGGTAACTTCTCCATGGCTTCATCGTTCAGGATGACTGTGCCATTCTTGGGCACTGGCTTTCCGGCCTTGATCAGGGCGCGAATGTAGGTGGAAAAGCCACGCTCATAGGCCGTCCAGCCATTCGCCGGCCAGATCTTGAGCGCCTCGTCGTATTTCGCGATCGCGCCGTCGAAGTCTCCGCTGTCGTGAAGCTTGGTTCCTTGGGTCGTAATCGCGTTGGCCTGCGCTTGGGCCTTGGTTGCTTCCTGGATGGTGCTCCCCAGGCCTTCGCGGTAGAGGTCTGGGATGCCGGGACGTTGTAGGTAAATCGCGGCGAGTTGTTGCGCGC
>Ga0206804_10334_pt2 | contig 10490 bp, 10 predicted proteins | sample Alteio_BWOrgCont_62_FD_152888 | JGI IMG/M metagenome (GOLD analysis project Ga0206804, IMG submission 152888) | Enriched cells from forest soil in Barre Woods Harvard Forest LTER site, Petersham, Massachusetts, United States -... | ecosystem: Environmental > Terrestrial > Soil > Temperate forest >... | reverse complement strand
CCTGTCGCTTGTCCTCTCTCATCAGTTCACGTCGCAGCTTGAGCCTGAAGTCCGCGACGCAGTGTTCGGCAATGTCGGCACGACGGTGGCATTTCAGCTTGGCGCAACTGATGCGGAACTGATGGCTAAGGAGTTCGGAGGCACCTTCGTGGCTACTCACTTCGTCGACCTTGTTCGTTTTCATGTTCTCGCGAAGCCGTGTCCCATCGACGGCCAGGAGCAACCGTTTCGCGCCAGAACGGAACTGCTACCACTGCCGAGTATCCTGGCAAAAGAGACTTTCATTCGGAATTCGCGCGAGCGCTGCGGGGCGCCGCGGCACGTCATCGAAAGCAAAATCGGCCGGTGGATGAAGCGGTGGTCTACCGAATTGTAATGGAGAACGGTGATCAGAATCAGTGCCCGTTCATGGCAGTAATACTGCTTCGCCCCACATATTGACTTCCGCGCGGCGGCTGCTCAGCCTCCGGTAGATTATGCAATTCAGGTTGAGCCAATATGCCGGGATGATCGCGCAGGAGCTAGTGCTACTGCATACGGGGGTTCTTGCGATGAAAAGGAAAACGGAGAACGACAAGCTGCAAAGCAATGAGATGGCCACAATCCTGCAGCATGCCGAATTTCTGCTTAATCGTGCAACTGAACTTGATCTAACCCGGATTTTTCATCCTCCTGTGTAGGGTAAAACCAAACTGGTTTTTGCAATTTCGCCAGAAATGTTACGCATCTACTTGTGGAATGGCTGCTTATAGCTCAGTCAAACTTTTAGTGATGAAATATGCGGGCTAAACGCCTCAAAATCTAAAGCAGCTAGGCTTTCACATTATGTGCGCAACGATGCCAATGCTTTAGTGGTCCGGGAGAGGAGTCGGGATTTGGTGGAAACCATGCTCCACGAATTGTTTTCAGTTCAGTTCCTGCCCGCATCGGCAGACATGATCGAATTCCACGGGAAAGTCGCGCTTTTTGGAATCGCCACTTCCATCGCCTTTTCAGAATCTTCAGAAGACATAAGCGAAGCGCATGAGTGCCTAGCATTTGAGCGCTATACGGCGTGCGTGTTTCACCTTGGAAGGGCCATGGAGCGGGCGACTGCAAAGCTCGCTAAACGTATGCGTGTCGGCAGGCGCGATGACGACTGGCAAGGCTTACTAAAAGCGATCAACAAGGCCGTCGATGCGATGCCATACGGGACAAAGGCAGAAAGGGAGAAGCGTGCCCCGTATGCCGAAGCAGCAGGCTTCTCCTTCCAATTCAAAGAAGCCTGGAGAAATCCTACAGCGCATCCGAAAAAGACCTACAAGCGCCAAGAGGCATTGGACGTTTTGAATGGAGCCAGGGCTTTCATGGATGCCGTGGCACGCAAGATATTCAAAGTGAGGATTCCTAAGGCGACGTAGCTCTCCTCTTCGAGGCCCGGTTTGCTCGCGGCGTGGGTAGTTCGTTGCTTATGGGACGAAAACCTCGTGGTATAATAAAGGAGTGAAAGAGAACGTAGCCCGGAGGCCACGTTTTAGGAGAGTTCCTGAACTTTCCCCAATGCGCCTGACCGAAAGAGACCAGGCAATTCTTGATGTTGTTGCGCGATACCGATTTCTGACTACATCCCTCATTCTCTCGCTCGTGCCTGGTAGTCGGCAGAACATCACCCGCCGTTTGCAGCGCCTCTACCATTCCGGCCTTCTTGAACGCCCGCGTGCCCAGCTTGCCCTTCGATATTCGGGTGAACTTTCGGAATTGGTCTATTGCCCGAGCCCGAAGGTTGACGAGGGAAGGGGGTATCGGCCGACGACTTCCCTCTTTCTTGCTCACGCGCTCATGGTGTCCGAAGTGCTCATCAGAATCGAATCGGACTGCCGCACCCGCGGCGCGATGTTTATTCCCGAGCACGAGATTCTCGTGACAGCCGGCCACGAACCAGCAACGCGGAAAATTCGGTGGCGGGTTGAGGTAAAGACCGGAGAAATGAAGGAGCGAGTAGGGGTTATCCCCGACGCCGCATTTGCTATCGATGAGGCGGGAGGAAATACCATCCGGCGTCGCTACTTCTTCGTTGAGGTGGATCGCGGAACGATGCCTGTCTATCGGAAGAACCTTTGCAATTCGTCGATTCGCCGGAAGGCGCTCGCCTACGCACGTACTCGGAAAACGCGAGCGCTCAGAGAGCGTTTCGGCATTCCCGGATTCCAGGTGCTTTTCGTCGCAACAAAACGAACGCGTCTCGCGAGAATGAAGGAAGTCCTCCCTCCTGGAACCATGAGCAAGAGTCCTCTATTCCTTTTTGCAACTCCTGCGGAGGTTGCCGACACCAAAAGATGGGTTATGCCGCAGGCCCCTTAATCGACGCTGGACTACAAGCACCCACCGCTCCGGCCGGCCCCTCTGGACCGTCCACTCCATTTCTCCCAGGAGAACCGTAGTAGTTTGTGAAAGGGAAGGAATAGCACTGAATCGTAGCTCCCCCGCCTCTACCTCCTGATCCGCCGCCCCCGCCAACGTATTTCGGAATCGGCGGATGCATCTGCCTTTTGGGATATCCTCCCAGCCCGGGCGCGCCCCAGATGACTATGCGACCATCATTTCCGTTCAGCGTGGCAGGCGGTGGGGACCCATATCCACCATTATTCGTGCACGCTACCGGGCTGAAGCTGTATCCCACCGGCATTGAGTTTATCAAAATTGCAACCGTCGACGTTGCACCGCCTTGACCACCAGGTCCTCCTTGACCACCCGTTCCTCCATCTCCGCCATTGGACGTTCCTTCGCCGTTGCAATTCGGATTGTTTCCTCCTTGCTGGCCGGGACCTCCTTCCCCACCAGTTCCTCCATCCGTGCGAATCCACAGTGAGCCCGTCATGACCAAATTCTGAACTGTGAATTGTAATGGCTTCCCCGAGTATCCGGGTGCACCAGCCGCACCAAGCAATCCGTTACTCCCGTGAGCATAGTCACCGGCAGGAGGAAGATTTGCTGCTACCGGTGGTATAGCAGTAGGGATCGGTGGATGACTTTGACCCGGTGCCGCACCCGGTGTCTGAACGCTCAAATCTAAAATGGCATTTGTTCCAAATTCTAGGACGTTGATTGTCCAGTTCAACCCAGGGCAATCGTCGGCCAGCACCATAACGAAGCCAGCCGGCAAATATACATAGTCAAAATTCCAAACGGAATATTCCTTGGGCACCACATAGGTTCCATTTTGCTGTGCTCCCGGCGGCCACGGCACAGCCGCCGCCTTTATTTCTTCAATCTCTTCATGTGATCGCGCTTTTGGGTGTTTGCCGTATTTAGCGATTTCCGAGCTAGGATTAAAAAATGTCTCCATCTTCCAGAGTAAGCCGAACCTCGTGATGCTTTGCAACCGAAAAAGTTAACACACTGGTGGGCAACATTTAAGCATGGTAAAATAGGTGTGATCCGTTGCACATGCCGTGCGACACACTCATAACCCTTAACTACAGGGAGGTAGTTCTTTATGGCCCAAGCAAAGACAGCCTGGGTAGACTTCAAAGAGATCAAAGGCCGGGTCTCGATCGTTCAAATCCTTGAACGGTATGGCGTCCTTGAGTCGCTCAGTAAGAGCGGCACAGGTGATCGCTTAAGCGGCGTGTGCCCCATTCATGGTGGCACAAACAAGACGCACTTTCGTGTGAGCGTTTCCAAGAATTGTTGGAACTGCTTCGGGAAGTGCCAAGCTGGTGGCAACATCATCGACTTCGTCGCGAGGAAGGAAGACATCGAGTTCCGAGATGCGGCGCTATTGATCGATGAATGGTTTCCAGGTGCTTCGCAAGAGCGGAGGGAACGAGAGCCAAAGCCACGGTTCGATACGTCGACTGTGGCCGTTGCCGAGGCGCCGATGCCTCACAAAACTATCCAACACCAGGAGAGACCGGCGCTTGAAGACGATGGCAGCGAGCCGAATAAGCCGCTTGCCTTCGCCCTCACCAAGCTCGATGCGGATCACCCGTATTTCGCCGAGCGCGGCCTTACAGCAGAAACCATTGCCACTTTCGGCCTGGGGTTCTGCAACAAGGGCTTGCTCCGCGGATACGCGGCGATCCCGATTCATGACACTAACGGCGACCTTGTCGCCTATGCCGGCCGTTTGCCAGGAACGCCGCCGGACGGCAAAGGCAAATACAAGCTGCCCGAGGGATTCAAGAAGAGTATCGAGCTTTTCAATTATCACCGTGCAGTCGAGAGTGACCACGAGGCACCGCTCGTCGTGGTCGAGGGATTCTTCGACGCGATGAGGCTCCACCAGGCGGGATATGGGCGTGTAGTGGCGATCATGGGATCGTCCCTTTCCCAAAAGCAGGAGGAGATGCTTTTGGATCACTGCGAAGCGTCGGACGAGAAGCTGATCCTCCTATTTGATGGAGATGAGGCGGGGCGGAAGGGCCAGACCGACGCTCTGTGGCGCCTCTCAAAGCGGCTCTATGTCCGCGCGGTTGATCTCGGGAGTGACGGCAAGCAGCCGGAACACCTGTCGCTTGAGGATCTGCGAGCGCTTCTTCCCTTCCCTAGAGGAAAAGGAGTATGAGCGCTACGTGTGTTCCACTTGGCCACACGGTCATCACTCCGGCCGCGCTTTCCGCTCTTTCGGAAATCGACATCGAGGTTGCTCTCATGCGCCACGCACGTTGCGACTGGGGCATCGTCGATGACCATGACCGAGAAGCAAACGAACGTGCGCTTCAACATGGCGATCGTCTGCTTTCGATCTTTCGATCGGAAGCCGGCGAAAAGTTCTACGTGATCACCGAGTGGGACAGATCGGCAACGACCGTTCTTCTCCCGGAAGATTACTGAAACAACAACACCTTCTCCTTGCGGGAAGGTGTTTTTCTCATCGCCCGATGGCATACTGGCCGACTTCTCGCCATACTCGCCTCCCCGGATAATTGTGCTTGCGCGCACTTCTCTTTTGTTGGAAAAGCGACCTTGAGGTCAACGATGCTGCTAAAAGTTTATGCGAGTCCATTTCGCGCACATCCCAAAACCTGCCGCGGAGTCGAATTCAGCGGGGGGCAACCCACGAAACTCATAGTTTGCCGATGAAAGACTTGGTTGAGATGCTTCTGGCTTACCCGACATGGGTGAAGGTCGTCGTCATTCTGCTCGGGCTCGTTATCGTTATCCTTCTCGTTTTCTTCCATCCGGCCGCCACCAAAGAGTTGGAGAAGCAGCGTCTGGAGGCAAATGCAGCCACGCCCGTATCCAAGGAGGGTGCCACGGCTCCTACCCCGGTTGCAACGGAACCTCCCAGCCCTGTGTCGCCACCGCCGGCAGCGCTGTCTATTGACCAAACACCCGGCTCTACGTTGCAGGGAGATTTCAAAAAGGAGGAAATCAGGACCTACGCGAAATCGGTAGATGTCACGCTCACCAATATCCTCGGAAGCCGCGCAAATGTGACAGATCTTCGAATCTCATGGAAGAAGCTTGGCGAACCGGTGATTCGCTTTACGACTGAAGGAAATCTGGAAGGGGCTATGCCGATTGATCGCTTCGTGGTCCGACTGGCCGCCGAGAACGTAGACAGCGCCAATTGCATATGGACTTTCACTAAAAAATTCGAGAACGGAGAGCTACGTGAGGAGTTTCCTCTAAAGCTTCCGCATGGAAACTCCATTGCGCCTCGCAAACGGGTCCTTGCGTTGGAAAAGAACGAACCCCTCCTTGGTGAAATCGTGCTGGACGCCGAAGGCCTGTTCGAGGTCGAAGTGTCCGGCGCGCTGCGCGAGATCGATAAACGTGAAGATACATCATTTAATGATGTCTTCAGGATTTACAGGTAGTGGGCTTGAAACGTCTCGCTCTTTGGTACGCTTGCACTTCGGCGAGTCTCCTCCTTGCCGACGACGCAAACCTCCTTCAGCTCTCCCCGGCGCTTGAACAGTTTTCGGAGAAGCGCGTCATTGAAGTCGTCAGAGTTCAGGGTGAAAATCCCAAGTTCGCGGGAGACGACCCGAAGACGGCGCCGGGACGGAAGGTCGACTGGAAGCCGCGCATGTGGGCTCCCTACCTCAACAGTCTGATGCAAAACGTCGCGATCGCGGCGAACAATATTGAGCAGGGAAAGGCGCTGGTCGCAGCGAGAAATTTCTACATCAGGATCGGTCGAAAGGACCCCCAATCACCCGACCTCATCCTTTCAGCGGACGAAGCCTGGGATATCCTACTTCCGGCCGATAATCTGTATTGGAACAATGGCGACACCTGGCACACGGACGTATTAATGGAAGCGGACAACGGCTTCGGGAAGCTTCGGGTCCTCAAAAAAGGTGAGCAAAAGGCCGCGCTCCTGGAGGCGTGGCCGACGCGTGTCGGCACATGGATGAGCTGGAGCGAGAAGAACGGTGATTTCGCACTCGTCCCCTCCAAGTTGGGAAATCGTTCGTTTACCGCCGTCGTTGTGCCCCGGCGGGTGTTCAACACCGACATCACCGACATTGTCGTCCTGCGGGATATGGCGTTCGCTGAAGCCTTGGTCGCGCGCATTCTAAAGACAGATGGCCCAGCCGCCGCGGGGAACGCTGCTTTTGCGCTTGCGGAGCAACTGTGGAATTCTTCGGAGACTGATCACATAACTGAATCCGGTAAGCTTTTTCAGAAAGCTGCCGAAAATTGGCAGGCCGGCAAAAAGGGCGCTCTCGCAAAAAGAGCGCGTTACCGGGAGGTGGCCACACTCCTGTTGGTCGGATATCTTATGTCCTCAGAACAAGATAACCCGTTCAATCCGAATCCTTCGGAGGTTAAGCGGACGAACGAAGTCGGTCGAGGGCTCCTCGGCAAAGCGCTCACAATGAAGGAGGAACTCGGCGAGAACGCCGTGGATGCGAGCCTTACTGGAGATTTGTGTCTGCTCTTGGCACAGGCTGCCTTCGGCGTGGATTCTAGGGTGGCGATGGACTACATTGCCAAGGCCCTAGCCGCGAGCGAACCGATGACAGGTTCGGGCAAAGTTCAGGCTCTCGCTTTGCGTGCGCAGGCAAAACAGAAAAATGGTGATTTTGACGGAGCGCAGGCAGACCTAGACTATATGGACAGTATCCTCAAGGCGGAGGAAGAGTCTTTGGATGCTGCGGTGACAGCCGGCGGCGGTAGGCACAAGAACATCGATCCTTTAGCGCGACCCGACCTCTACATGAGGGCGAATGACTGGAATTCAGAATCAGAGCAGCTCCGCTTTTTGCGACTGCAGGGCATCGGCACGAAGCCAAAATAGCAACCTCTATGGGCGGGCGAGAGGGAAAGACGAATCAGGATTTTCTAGGAAAATCACGGGCGCATTAGAAGGCGCTTTGCAGCCGCTTGCGCGCGCAATGATTGGTCGTCCTATTCACCCGCCGTTTGAATGGATTCCTCCAGAGCAGCGAACGCCGGCTCAACGGCTTCGGCAACCACCGCGTGGACACACCCATTTTCGTCGCGAGCCTCAGCGACGTGGAGATCAGGAGTCGCCCGATTCAAAAAAGCGACGTGCCGCCAGGACCAGCCCGCTTCGGCAAGCCGCTCGGCGATGTTTTGCCAGGTGGAGTGCATGCGAACACTATATGCCACCTCCGCTATTCCAAAAGCGAAATTCCCTAAATTGTGCTGTTCACGAAAGCCCTCGTGATCGCTCCAAAGTATCCGATTGACGGTCTGATGTTATGCGCCTTCTGGAACTTCTCGAGGTCAGATTGAGTCTTTGTGCCGAAGGTTGTCGTCTCATGACCCGGCGATCCTGATCCGGAAGAGGAAACGGCGAAGTCGTGGGAGTTAAGGTATTGCTGGAGTTCTTTCACGTCAGGGCCGGTGATGCCGAGGTAGAGATCGCGGGTGAAAAGAGTTGTGGTAGATGGTGAAGGCGTGGTGGTTGAAAGGCCTGGGCTTGTCATTGTGGAACCCATTGAAGAAGCAGATGGGGTGGTTAGACTGCAGACGAAGCCTTGAGGACAACCCGGCAATGAGAACGTTGTCACTGTTGGGGATGCTGTGGTTGTCGTCGATAAAGTGCTTGCCGCCGCAGTGCTTGTTCCCGAAGTGGTACTCTCCTCCCCGATCGATTGTAGGTATGCTTGCCAGAAAGCGTTGTTAATGGCTGAGGAACTTCTCCCACCTCCTCCAGATCCGGTTTGGCCGTTGTTATAGAGGCTGCCCGCGCCATCGCATGCAGTGGTAAATGTCTGGTCGCTAGAGGTAGCTGTTGTGCCTGCGTAATCAGTTGACTGAACTTGATAGTGATAGAGGGTGCATGGCGTAAGATTTGTAAGAATAGAAGTATGACTATTTACTGTTGTAAGTGTGTCAGTCTGGACACTTGAAGTGCTATAGGATGATGTCAGGCCGTAGTTAACCATCGAAGAAGAGTCAAAATCTGTTGTCCAAGTTATGGTGGCAGCGGTGTCTGTAGGAGTCGCAGAGATAGAAGAAAATAAGGTCGAAGGGCTGACTATTTTTTCAACGACCGTTTCAATATAATTCGCAATTATTGCATCTCCTGCCGTGTTTGGATGTGTGTTCGCGTCCGCAAAATAAGTGGTGAGATCTTGACTTGTTCTCTTGTCCCCCAAATCTGGATCGTTAGCGAGATCAATGAGGATGCGATTGTTGTCAGGTTGCCTTCTCAAAGCATTCAGCTCAAGCCTGGTCGTGTTATCATCGAGACCTGTAGGCATGTCCGTTGCGCCAATCACGTAATTCCACCCGGCGGCTTTTCGTGCAGCGTAATAAGCCGCAGCTTGCGCTTGAACAGCAGCAGCGCTGCTAGTTCCACTCAATCCACTCAAAGCATTTGTGTCTTCATATACATATAGGATATTTAACGCGCCGGGTCTAATAGCCTCGTCGACGAGAGTAGATAAATCTGACCAAGTGGCGCCGTCTATCCCAAGATTTGTAGAATAGTAGTTATTGCCCGTTAGACCTTGGAGAAGAGATTGTGTCTGCACTGCAACCGTCTGACCATTTGTAGCGTCCCCTCTGACTATAGAGTTTCCAACATAAGTGAGCGTTACGGATGGATTATAACTTGAAAAAGATAGGCCATTTTCAGTGGCAATAGCTGTCTCAGCACTTAGCCTATCGCTATCAGATAGAACCGACCCATAAACCTGGACGTCAGCTATATTCCCGTTATAGAACCAGTCATTTCCATTTGTCACTCCACCCAGAGTAAAGTCAGATCCTGCTTCCCAAGCAGGGACTGTGCTCGTGGCTTGAGCGGCAAAATTGCCATTTACATATATCGTTTCAACACCGTGCGTAGCGTCAATGCGGCTGAAAGTGTAGGTCAAGATTTGCGGTGTCCCCACTGCTCCTATCTCAGCAGCCGATGTTGGGTATCCGCCATAATTCTCTCCGGAGGCAACGTTTCCCTCTTCCATCAACCATAAACCGTTTGGCCCTCCGCCAGGTGATTTTGCAAAAATTGTCCCGTATTGAACGGACGATGAAGCTTCAATCGCGACTATTACGGTAAATGAACCATTCTGTAATGCGTTATTAAATGAGGAAGGGTTTCCCGCGTCTAAGCTAGCACCCACACCATTGAAATAAACAGCGGGGTGACCATTGAACCCCGTCGTGTTATAGACTACTTGTGAAGTAGAGCTTGCCTGAGTATAGGTTATGCCATTATTGGACCATGATGAGATGTTTGCCCCATTGCTTAGTCCAAGCGTGCTGGCGTCAAGCGAAACTATAGGAGTAGGAGCGGCTAACGCCGACTGCCAAAACCCAAAGAGTGCGACAGCGACAGACCCAAGGAAGAGAATTGGGCTTAGTCGTTTGGTCATGCTCCCGATTATACCCCACCGCTCCCGATCCGTTAACCCGCACGCCGCCGGGTTCTGTGGATAATCGTCTACGCGGTTGGATTGAAGCGTATTGACCGTCCAGCGCCACTGTGATTCAAATGGAATCGGTATGCGGCCCCCCTCGTGCTTCGTGATGGCTCCTGTTCAGGAGCTGCGGGTGATCGCCTGTACGAGAACCGTGAGCGAGCGAGACGGATGGACATGAATCGAGAAGTCTCTTCATCTCTCTCTGCACAATTGAGGCAACGCGGAGAAATTATCGGCCTCATCGGCGGTTTGCTCTGCTTGCTTGTTGGCCTTCTTCGACCATCTGGTCCCGTCGGTATTGTCCTTCCCATCGTGCTTACGAGCATGATTGCAGGAGCTTTCGGTTGCTGGCTTGCATTTCCTCCAGGCACTGAAGAGGAACCAGGAGCAGGCCCGCGCGTTGGAATCCGCGCCGGCTGGATTGCCGCGATTATTGGCGGATCGATCACCGTGCTCATTGCGTCAGTGCGCGCATTCACCGGAGGCGATTCATCGTTCCAAATTGGAATTCTGAGTCCGATATTTTCCTTTCTTCCGTCTTCCCGTCCATTCGCCGTCCTCCTCATCGCGCTCCTCGGCATCCCTCCGGCCATTTTCTTTGGCATTGCGGGATCGGTAGTCGCTGCCATGCGTCCGATAGAATCGGCGGACGGA
>Ga0206804_10347_pt1 | contig 10548 bp, 12 predicted proteins | sample Alteio_BWOrgCont_62_FD_152888 | JGI IMG/M metagenome (GOLD analysis project Ga0206804, IMG submission 152888) | Enriched cells from forest soil in Barre Woods Harvard Forest LTER site, Petersham, Massachusetts, United States -... | ecosystem: Environmental > Terrestrial > Soil > Temperate forest >... | reverse complement strand
GAACTCACCTCAGAAAAAGCCATGCACGTCGGCACACTCTTCCCCATCCACTACAACCCCGAAACACCCCACGAAACCACCCACTCCACCGCCCCGCCCATAGCGGCCCGCAACCCACTCCTCGTCATCGGCATCCTCGGCTCCGCCGTGCTCTCGCTCGCCTGGCTCCTGATCCTCCGCGGCTGCTACTGATCTACTAAGCCACCGGCTGGCTCACCGGCTGGCTCACCGGCTTCGGCGCATACCTCACCAGAAACCTCTTCAGCGCCGCCTTGTTATACCCGCCATCGATATCGTGGTTCGCCTCTAGCTCACTCGTATTCGTCTCCGCCTTCAGCAGCCTGCCCTGCGCCGACAGCACATACCACGTCGGAAAACCCACCGGCGCCGGATACCTCTTCAAGAACGCCTTGTTCTCGTTCTCCTTCGACCAGTTCACATGCATCACCACGTAATTCTTCGCGAGCAGCGCATTCAACTCCGCATCCCCATGCAGCGTCTCCTCCAGCACGATGCACCACTCGCACCAGTTCCCGCCCACATCCATCAGGATGTTCTTATGTTCGGCCTGCGCCCTCTGCATCGCCACCCGTAAATCCTTCGCCGGATCCCTCGCCGGATCAAACGGCCTCTCCTCCGCCCGCGCCGCCGCACTCATCCCCACCATCACCACCAACACAGCAACCCAACGCCTCATCATTGCCTCGCTAACCACTAACGACTAACCACTAACCACTCGCCCTACAAGCCCAGCTCCTCCGCCCTCGCCTGCATCGCCGTCAAACAATTCCCAATATGCTCCTCCAGCGGAATCCCCAGCAGCTCCGCACCGTGCGTAATATCCTCGCGCTTCACCGCTCTCGCAAACGCCTTATCCTTCATCTTCTTCTTCACGCCCGCAACCTCCACCTCCGCAATCTTCTTCGAAGGCTTCACCAGCGCACACGCCGTCAAAAACCCCGCCAGCTCGTCGCTCGCATACAGAGAGCGATCGAGATGCGTCTCCGGCTTCACGCCCGAGTAATCCGCGTGCGCCAGGATCGCATGCAGAATCTCCTCCGGCCATCCTTGCTCGCGCAGATACTTCACCCCAACAAACGGATGCTCCGCGGGCGTCGGGTGCTTCTCATAGTCGAAGTCGTGCAATAACCCCGCGCAGCGATACCTCTCCGCAAACGCATCCGCCTCCGAATTCCCCAAACCCGTCCGCGCAGCTTCCAGCACGCCATAACTCTCCGTGCACGCCGCCACCGCCAAACAGTGCTTCACCAGCGACTCACTCTTCGTCCACTCTCTTAACAACTCCTCAGCTCTCGCCGCACCAAACTCACTCATCGATCTCTCGCCTCTCACTAACCACTAACTACTGCCCTACCTGTTTATCACCTTGGTTCAAACTCCGGTTTTTTGCGGCTTTTCTCCGTGAATCTTCCGCGATACCTCTTGACTCTTCCGGCACCCAGTGTCACAGTAGGCACATCGCTCACCTCTTTATCAGACGTGACGCGCTGCGGTGCCCCGCTCTGGCAGCCGCCCGCAACACTACAACATGGCAACTGGAATGGCTCCAATCGCCGTCCCCACGCCCCAGCCACAGGTCGTCGCAGGTACTGAACGCGAGGTCCTACGGTGCGAGCACTGTAAGCTCGTACAATTCCGCACTGGCAACGACATCTGCCGCAAGTGCAAGAAGTCTCTGCTCCCAGAGCTTCCCAAAGTTCAACCCATCGCCATCGTCGCCGAGCCTGACGCTCCCCACGCCGAAGGCATCCAGGTTGCATCCGCCGTGCGCGATCTCCGCCACGTCCGCAACCTCTCGCAGCGGCAGCTCGCCACGCGCATGAACGTCCCGCGCACCTACATCTCTAAGATCGAGAACGGCAAGGCCATGCCGACCCTGTCCTCGCTCGATCGCCTCGCCCGCGCACTCCAGGTCGATATCTCCGCCCTGCTCCGCGACGCGCCCACGCGCCACAAGGACGAAACCGCCGTCCTCATGACCGACCCCTTCCTCGCCGAGATCGCCAAGTTCACCTCGCATCTCACCTCGACGCAGAAGTCGATCTTCCTCAACCACGTCCGCGAGCTCGCCCAGGGCAGAGCCCGCAAGCTGGCCTAGACCAGCCTCAACGCACTACCGATAAGACCTCCAGGCGTCGCACGTTAGCCCGCACCCGTTGGCAACGCAGCGACGCCTCTCCGCTTTTTCCAGTGCGTCTCCCCGGTAAATCGCTGTCCCCTCCACCCTCGCATCGTCTATCCTCATTACTGCGAGCCGCACGTGCCTCAATCCCTTTCCAGCCGCGCCTATCAACGCTCCAATAAGGTCCACGAGCTCACCCCCGAGGAGCGCGCGGTCTACGACATCCTCGACCTCACGCGCCTCCCTCAGCACGTCGCCATCATCATGGACGGCAACGGCCGCTGGGCCGGCAAACGCGCCCTCAAGCGCTTCCTCGGCCACCAGCAGGGCGCCGAGTCTGTCCAGTACGTCGTCGAAACCGCCTCGCGCATCGACGTCCCCTGGATCACCCTCTACGCCTTCTCGCTCGAAAACAATCTGCGCCGCCCCAAGTCCGAGGTCAGCTTCCTCATGAAGCTCCTCAAGTCCTACCTCGTCTCCAACGTCGAGCGCATGAACGCCAACAACATCCGCATGGCCTACATCGGCCGCACCCACGAGCTCCCCTCCGAGGTCCAGGACACCATGGCTTGGGCCGAAGCCGAGACTGCCAAGAACACCGGCACCACGCTCACCCTCGCGCTCAACTACGGCTCACGCTCTGAGATCGTCGACGCCGTCCGCCGCATCCTCACCGACCTCACCACCGAGGCCCACACACGCGGCTGCTCCGTCGAAGACATCCTCGGCGCCGGCGCACTCGACGCGCTCGACGAGCCCACCATTTCCAACGCGCTCTACACCGCCGGCATGCCCGACCCCGACCTCCTCATCCGCACCTCCGGCGAGCAGCGCATCTCCAACTTCCTTCTCTGGCAGATCGCCTACGCCGAGATCTTCATCACCGATCGCCTCTGGCCCGACTTCCGCGGCCTCCACCTCATCGAGGCCATCGCCGACTACCAGCGCCGCGACCGCCGCTTCGGCGGCCTCAACGAAAACTCCGATGAGAAGATCGACACCCTGGAACCCGTCTCCCAGCTCGAGCGCGAGATCACCACCGAACTCCAGCCACCCCCCGCCCTCACCCGCCGCTAACCCCTCCCGCCGTCATCCTGAGCCGCAGGCGAAGGACCTCTGTATTTGCCTTTGCCTATCTTGTTGTCATTCCCAAAGGGAATCTGCTTTGTTCTTGCCTTTGCCGTTGCCCTTGCTTCTAGGTACGTGTCTCTCATGCCGCCAAGGCAAAAGGGCTTTAGCCCTGGGTATCCTTGGCACTCACGAATATGAAGACCCGACGAACAAATCTCTTCCTGGGATGGCTCTGTACTACCGCGCTAAGCGTAGCTGTCGTGGTTGGTTTCCGTGCATCGGGGAAGGCCTCGGATTGCACACCCCATCAAATCGATGGGCAATGCGGCCTGAGCACCTTCATGGGAACCGTCAACGGTATCTTGGTCGGCGGCACGATCTTCCTGGTCGCCACGATCTTCTTCGCAATTGCCGCTGCCAGACGTGAGAGCGCCGAGGAAGCGAACGAACGTTCAACAGAATCGGACTGAAGTTTGCTGCCCTCCATCCACCAACCGGGTGCGCGCTCTCTCTACGCCGTCACATGACCCGCCGTGCCCACCGGCACCGCTCCACCTGTCACCGCTGCCGCCAGATACTTCGCATACATCAGAATCTTGATGCTGCTGGCCTCCCAGAAGAATCCCTCCACCACATCGACACGAAGCACCATGATCTCAGGATCGTCCTCGCCCTGCGGAAACCACGCCTTGTACATCGGATTCCACAGTTCATGAATCTTGCCACGATCCTGCGAGGTCGCTGCTCGCCCCTTGATCGTGATGTACTTCGAATCGGACGGCTCGCTGAATGTTAATGTGATGTGGCGATCCTCCTCCAACTCGCTCACCTTGTCCGAGCTCCTCCGCGTGAGAAACCACAGCGTGCCATCGAACGGCTTGTCCTGCACTGCCATCGGTCGCGAATCCATCGAGCCATCTTCCGCCCGAGTCGTCATCATCGCAATGCGGATGCCCTTCACGAGTTCCGCAATCTTCTTGCGTCCCTCTTCTCCACTGAGGTCTTGGTACTTCGAATCCGTCTCCTTGCTCTCGCCCATTCGAGGCCTCCTTCGATTCACTCTTGGATGCACTCGCGGAAAGCTCAATACAATCGAAACTCAACGCACTTTGACTTCGTCACCACCACGAGCCCGGATTTAAGCCCCATGAACCGACGCCGCTTCCTCGCCACAGCCCTCACCAGCAGCGCCGCCACGGCCTCACCCGCCGCCTTGGGCCAATTCCTCAACGCCCCACGCCACGGCCTCCCCGGCACGCTCCGCGACCGCTACGCCCAGCTCGACGCCATCCTCCAACAACCCGTCTTCAAGCGCGAGCTCTTCAAAGATCCCGTCATCATCCAGTCAGTCGAGCTCCTCACACACAGCGACCAGTACATCTGCCGCGTCCGCTCCAAGGACGGCCACGAAGGCATCGCTGTCTCCAACGCGCAGCAGATGGAAGTCCTCTACCCCATCTTCACCAAGCGCATCGCACCGTTCTTCATCGGCAAAGACGCCCGCGACATCGAGCAGCTCATCCCTGCCTCCACCGTTCATGAGAACAACTACAAAGCTCAGGGCCTCGCCATCTGGGTGCCTATCGCTACCATCGAGTTCGCCATCCTCGACATGTTCGGCAAGATGGCCAACCGTTCCATCGGCCTCCTCATCAGCGACAAAATCTACAACCCGGCCATCTCGGTCTACCAGGCCAACGGCGAGCGCGACATCTCTGCTGAAGAAACCATCGAGCACCTCAAGCGCGACGTCGCCATCTCGCACGCCAAGGCCATCAAGTTCAAGCTCGGCGGCCGCATGTCACACCCCGAGACTCCCGTCGGCCGCAGCCAAAAATTAATTCCGTTGGTCCGCGAAACCTTCGGCCCCGACATGATCATCTCCGCCGACGCCAACGGCTCCTATACCGCAGCCGAAGCCATCCCCATCGGCAAGCTCATGCAGCAGTACAAGTACGCCTTCTACGAAGAGCCCGTCCCCTTCGACTGGTACGAAGAAACAAAACAAGTCTCCGACGCGCTCGAAATCCCCATCGCCGGCGGCGAGCAGGAGCCCTCCACGCACAACTTCCGCTGGCTCATCGCCAACGGCGGCCTCTCCATCGTGCAGCAGGACATGTTCTACTTCGGCGGCATGGTGCGCTGCATGCAGGTCGCGCGAATGGCCAACGCCTTCGGCAAGCAGTGCATCCCGCACATCTCATCCACCGGCCTCGGCTACGTCTACATGATGCACTTCGTCTCTGCCATCCCAAACTCCGGCCCCTACCACGAGTTCAAGGAGTTCAATAACGTCCTCCCGTATCACTGCGCCACCTCCACGCTGCGCAGCGACGCCAACGGCGTCATCAAAGTCCCCACCGGCCCCGGCTTCGGCGTCGACATCGACCCCGACTTCCTCGCCAAGTGCACGGTCGTCTCCTGACACACACAGCCACTTCAGCATCCGACAGCACACCATGCTCGATCACATCATCTTGACCGTAAGCGATGTAGAGCGCTCACTCGCGTTCTACGATGCAGCCTTGAAGCCCCTGAACATCCGCTACTTCCTGCCTTACAAAGGCGAGCACGGTCATCCTGATCTCTGGGGGTTCGGCGACGGAAAGAGAGCATGCTTCTGGCTGAAAAAAGGAACACCGGATCCAGCTTCGATCCATTGGGGCTTCAAAGCCGAGAGCAACACTCAGGTCGACGAGTTCTACCGCGCAGCAATCAAGGCCGGAGCGAAAGACAATATCTCACCACGCGCGAGACTCGAATACTATCCTGGATATTACGCAGCCGATGTATTCGATCCCGACGGATACTCCTTCGAAGTCGTCCACAAGAGCTGACCACGAGAGGCATGCTCAGACCGAAGCCTAAACGACCAAATAAATATCCCTCTAACGCTCGCATGGGCTCATCTCATTGCCAAGAGGAGCACTGCATGACGATCACTCCAAAGACCAAAGAGATCAAAATCCCCGGCCCCGAGCACCCCATCACCATCTCACCGGCCGAGGGCAAAGTCCGTGTGACGGTCGCCGGCAAGGTCATCGCCGAATCGGCGCACACTCTTCGTCTGGAGGAAAAGGGATACCCACCCGTCTACTACCTGCCGCGCACCGACGCGAACATGTCGCTACTCACCCGCACCACGCACTACACCTACTGCCCCTACAAAGGTGACTGCACCTACTACAGCATTCCCATCGGTGGAACGAAATCCGAGTTCGCCGTCTGGACCTACGAAAAGCCCTACGATGCAGTCGCCATCATCAAAGACCATCTCGCCTTCTATCCCTCACGCGTCGATTCAATAGAAGTAATCCGCTAACCATTCGTGCTTCTACGCAGCCCGAGGCTTCAGCCTCCGGCCTCAACGCGCGCATCACTTCCGAGTTGCCGAATGCATCTCGTCACACGTGATGGCATCGGATCGCGGCGCTGTGGTCGATCAGCAACTTACGGGTGACGGTCGTCCGAAAATCCCACCCGCTCGGCGCATATCCGCCCTGGGCAAGCTCCAAAATCCTGTCAAGCCTCTAGATCCGTGCAAAACCTCGCAACTCACACAAACCAAAGCCAAAACTCGCGGAAAAATCACGACATGTTAATTCCACCTGGCTCGCTACAATAGAAATAGAAGGTTGTGAAAACGAGGCTGCCCCGCGAGCTTTTGTGCAAACCATTCAATCCAGAGATTTTCCGCACTAAATCTCTGGAATCAATATTTTGCAACCACTCCCGCTCCTAACTCCAACAAAACAAAGATTGAGACAAAAAATAGCGGGAAGGGAAGGGTATACCCCACCCTTGTATCCTCATCAGAACGCATGAAGCGCATCCTCACCGCAATCGTCCTAGTCGTTCTCGTCGGCCTGCTCATCTTCCTCGGCAAGCTCTGGATGGTCACCCTCTTTGCCGCAGTGGTCGCCATGCTCGCGGCGCTGGAATTCCGCCAGCTCTCCGCCGCCGGCGGCAACCCAATCCCCCTCTGGTGGACGATCTTCGCCATCATCCTCTTTTTCCTCGCGACCTTCCTTCGCCCGCAGGACACCATCACCGGAGTCGTCTTCTCCGCGCTGCTGCTCTTCGCCTGGAACACCTTCCGCACGCCGCTTGCCCGCGTCCTGCCGGAGACCGCCGCTGGTCTACTCCTGCTCGTCTACATCGCCTATCCACTCACGCTCATCCCCCTCATCTGGAACCGCGAGCAGGGTGACGGTCTCGTCCTGGTCATCTTCCTCTTCCTCTGCGTCTGGTCCGGTGACATCGCCGCCCTCTACGTCGGCAAGCGCTTCGGCCGCCGCAAGCTCGCCTCCGAGCTCTCCCCCAACAAGACATGGGAAGGTGCCATCGCCTCCATCGTCGCCTCCGTCATCATCGGCGTTGGCCTCATCCTCTACGGCGACTGGCTGACCACCCACGACTCCAGCTTCACCCGCCTCCACACCAACGCTCCCTGGTGGCAATGGGTGCTACTCGCCATCCTGCTCAACTGTGCCGCACAGTTTGGCGACCTCCTCGAGTCCGCCCTCAAGCGCGGCGCGGGCGTCAAGGACTCCGGCACTATGCTCCCCGGCCACGGCGGCATCCTCGACCGCATCGACGCCCTCCTCCTGGCCGCCCCCGTCCTCTGGTTCGTCCTCGCCATCCGCGAGTTCTTCGCGCTCGGAAGCTTCTAACCTCAGCTCTGAGAAAAGAGCCTTCAGCGTTTGAGAGAATAGACCAGTGAAGAAGATCGCCATCCTCGGCTCGACCGGCTCCATCGGTCAGTCAACCCTCAGCATCTGTGAGTCTTACCCGGATCGCTTCCGGCCCATTGCTCTCGCCGCCGGCTCGAACCTCGAAGTCGCCTTCGAGCAGTGCCGACGCTGGCATCCGCAGCTCGTCTCCATCAGCACCGAACGCCTCGCGGACCAGCTCCGCACGCTCCTGAAGTCGGCCGCAATCTCTACAGAGGTCGTCCACGGCACGGCTGGAACCGTCCGCGTTGCCACGCTGCCCGAAGCCAACTTCGTCGTCTCCGCCATCGTCGGCGTCGCCGGACTCGAGGCCACCTACGCCGCAGTGCTCGCCGGCAAGACCGTCGGCCTCGCCAACAAGGAGTGCATCGTCGCCGCCGGCGACCTCATCCTCGCCGCCGCACGTGAACGTGGCGTTGCCCTTCTGCCCATCGACTCCGAGCACAACGCCATCCACCAGTGCCTCCGCGGCGGCGCACCCAACGAGGTCCGCCAGATCTGGCTCACCGCCTCCGGCGGCCCCTTCCGCAACACTCCGCTCTCTGAGTTCGAGCACATCACGCCGGCCCAGGCGCTCAAGCACCCTACCTGGGTGATGGGCCAGCGGATCACCGTCGACTCCGCGACGATGCTCAACAAAGGGCTCGAGATTATCGAGGCCTGCCGCCTCTTCAACCTGCCGCCCTCGCAGGTGAAGGTCACCGTGCATCCGCAGTCCACCATCCATTCGCTCGTCGAGTACGTCGATGGCTCAATCCTTGCGCAGATCTCCGTCACCGATATGCGTCTGCCGATCCTCTACGCGCTCGCCTGGCCCGAGCGCATCCCGAGCGACCTCACCTTCGACATGACCGCGCTGAAACAACTCGACTTCCAGACTCCCGATCTCGAGCGTTTCCCGTGTTTACGTCTCGCTTACGAAGCGGCAGCGGCGTCGCAGGCGCACTGCATCGCGCTCAACGGCGCCGACGAAGTCGCGGTCGCCGCCTTCCTTTCCGGGCGACTGTCTTTCCTCGGCATTCCACGTACAATCGAGTCTGTGCTTTCAGTAACGGCATCCGCATCACCGGCTTCCATTCCCGAGGTGCTTCAGCTGGATCAAAGCGCACGTGCTCTCGCAGAGCAGGTGATCGAGCAGCATCACCCGTATCTCATCACCCACTGAGGTCTTCCCACACCCCCTATGCATCTTCTTTCGGTCCTTGTTGAGTTCGGCATCGTGCTCGGCATCATGGTGCTCGTGCACGAGTTCGGGCACTTCGCCGTCGCCAAGCTCTGCGGCGTACGCGTGGAGACCTTCTCCATCGGCTTCGGCCCACGTCTCTTCGGCTGGCGCCGCGGCGACACCGACTATCGCCTCTCGCTGCTCCCGCTCGGCGGTTACGTCAAGATGTCCGGCGATGTCCCCGGCGAGCTCCCTACCGGCGACCCCGGCGAGTTCAACGCCCATCCGCGCTGGCAGCGCGTGCTCATCGCTCTCGCTGGCCCCTTCGCGAACTTCGTGCTCTCGTTTGTACTTCTCGCCCTTGTAGGCATGTTCCATCACGAGGTCGACCAGTATCTCGAGGGTCCCGCAATCGTCGACTACGTCTCGAAGAGCTCTCAAGCGGCAACCATCGGGCTTGCTCCCGGCGACGTCATCACACAATTTGCGCAGGACAAGAATCCTTCATGGCAGCGCATCCTGATTGATTGCAACCTGCACATGAATGGCACCGTGCCGGTCGCATTCACCCACAACGGCCAGGAGACCGAGACGACGCTGCGCATTGTCTACAACGGCAACGACGGCGAGTTCGACATCGACGACCTTTTCTCCATCGGTATCTACCCGGCGATGCAACCGTCGCTTGGCGTGCTCAACGTCACGGCGGGCGATCCCGCGGCTCGTGCCGGCCTTCGCGCAGGCGACCAGGTCACGCAGATCGACAACCTGAAACTGCACTCCGTGTACACGCTGCTCGCCTACCTCAAGGACAGCAACGGTCAGCCGTCGACAGTCTACATCTCGCGTGACGGTCAACCGCTGACCTTCAACATCACTCCGCAGAAGCTCGATAACGGCCAGGGCGACGTGCAGTATCGCATCGGCTTCCAGAACGAGAACCCGCCGGTGAAGGTCATCCGGCTGCCTCTCGGCGCAGCGATGGTTCAGTCCTTCACGGACAACCGGGACGACTCTACGCTGATCATCCGTGTGCTGAAGGGCATGTTCACGCGCCAGGTCTCAGTGCGCTCGCTCTCAGGCCCGATTGGCATCGCGCAGCAGATCGATATAGCCACCAAGCTCGGCTTCTGGACGCTGGTGCGGTTGATGAGCACCATCTCGCTCAACCTCGGTATCTTCAACCTGCTCCCGATTCCGATCCTCGACGGCGGAATGATCCTGTTCCTCGCGATCGAGTCGATCATGCGCCGCGACCTCAATCAGGAGATCAAGGAGCGCGTCTATCAGGTCGCCTTCGTCTGCCTGATCGTCTTCGCAGTCTTCGTGATTTTCAACGACATCACGAAGCTGCACCCGCGGTAGTCGCTTAGTTTGTGGCGCGGGAGCCTAGGGCTCCCGCTGCCGCAGTTCCTCCGCAAGATGTCCGCGGCCTG
>Ga0206804_10239_pt2 | contig 10761 bp, 8 predicted proteins | sample Alteio_BWOrgCont_62_FD_152888 | JGI IMG/M metagenome (GOLD analysis project Ga0206804, IMG submission 152888) | Enriched cells from forest soil in Barre Woods Harvard Forest LTER site, Petersham, Massachusetts, United States -... | ecosystem: Environmental > Terrestrial > Soil > Temperate forest >... | reverse complement strand
ACCTCAAGACTGACGTCAAGGACTTCGCTTACGCCTCGAAGGACGGCAAGATGAACTCTGAGCCTGTCGAAGCCTTCAAGAAATGGATGGCGAATCACGACTACGACCCCGAGCATGGCAAGGATACGCCGAAGAACCTGCCCCGCGACCAGCAGCAACCCGCCGCAGCTCTGCAGCCGAAACCATAGAAAGCCGTTCCGCCATTTTCTGGGTTAGTGCGTAGATAGAGCTCAAGAACCACTAAGAGCAGAAGGATGACTACCCATAGCAATCTGTTTCAGCGGAGCTTTGACATTCATGGCGGATAAGCGTGGTGGCCCGGGCAGGAGTCCAACCTGCGACCTTCGCGTTAGGAGTGCGCTGCTCTATGCATCTGAGCTACCGGGCCGTATGGCTACAGTCTATCGTGAACGGTAGCGTTAGCTGTTGTTGCACCGGAGACCCAAAAGGGTATGTTTCCAATGCCTTGAAGACGCTCCGGAGCTATCCCGGTAACCTCATGGAGGCGCCTTCCCATATAAGACCGGGAAGGGAATCATTTACTCCCTTCCCGGTTTATTTCGTCCTTTCAAGTTCCATTTGCGGGCGTATCATGGCCCTGTGCCGAAGTACTCCATCGTCGTCCCCTTTCACAACGAGGAGGAGAATGTCACCATCCTCTATGACCGTGTCAAAGCGGTGATGGAGCACGTGGGTGAGGCCTTCGAGATGGTCTTCGTCGACGATGGCTCCCGCGACCGCACCTACCGCCTGCTGGAAGAGATCGCCGCCGTCGATAGCCGCGTTCTGGTCATCAAGCTCCGCCGTAACTTCGGCCAGACCTCGGCCCTCGCCGCCGGCTTTGACCACGCCCAGGGGGAATACATCCTCGCCATGGACGGCGACCTACAACACGATCCCCAGGAGATTCCCGCCTTTCTCGCAAAGCTGGAAGAGGGCTACGACGTCGTCAGTGGCTGGCGCAGCCGCAGAGCGGACTCCATGGTCCTGCGCCGCATCCCCTCCCGCGCCGCCAACTGGCTGATGGCCCGCCTCAGCGGCGTGCCCATCCACGACTTCGGCACCACCTTCAAGGCCTACCGCCGCGAGGTCATCCACAACATCCCGCTCTACGGCGAGATGCATCGCTTCATCCCCGCGCTGGCCTCCTGGTACGGCGCCAGTATCTGCGAGATTCCCATATCCAACCCCGGCCGCGAGCACGGTAAGAGCCACTACGGCCTCTCCCGCACCTTTCGGGTCCTCTTTGACTTGCTCACGATCCGCTTTCTGCTGCGCTATATGACCCGCCCGCTGCACTTCTTCGGCGGAATCGGCGCCCTCGGCATGGTCTCAGGCACGGCCATCGCTGCCTGGCTGCTCTCTATCAAGCTCCTCACCGGCCAAGCCGTGATGTCCCAGCACGGTCCGCTCATGCTCTTCGCCGGAATCCTTATTCTTGGTGGCATTCAGATGATGGGGATCGGCCTGCTGGGCGAGTTGCAGGTCCGCCACTACCACTCCCAGGACCACCGGGCTCCCTATGCCGTAGACCGCATCCTCCGCCTGCGCAGCGAACAGAACATGCTGCGCTAGGGTCCCTGCTGCCTCGCCAGCTCCTTCTCAAACGCAGCCTGGGCGTTCAAGATGTAGCGCTTGTATCCCTCCGGGTCCACAAATACATTCTTCTCGCCCGCCTGCATTCGCGTGATCTTCTGCTTCATGTCGAAGTAGATACCATGCGCGCCCAGGAAGATATCGCAGGGCAGGGAAAGCGCCACGCGAAACCCTGTCTCAAAGTCCTCCGCGATATGCGGGTAAAGCTTGTTGTCGATCAGCTTCGTGCCTGCATTCAGGTTGGGGCTGCCCAGGATCACGGTGTTATAGCTGCGTCCACCGTCCTGCACCACCATGGTCCACGTCGTGCATCCCGGCGTATGTCCTGGGGTCTTGTGCGCGGTCAACACCATTCTGCCAAGCCGCACCGTATCACCGTCATGCAGCACACGGCTCACCTTCGCTGGTGGATAGGTCGGAAAGTCGGGCTCGGGCACCCCGCTCCGGCCGCCGCTCTCTACAGCGGCTACGTCGCCATCCATCACCATGTACTTCGCCCCGGTCATGCGCAGGATCTCTGCGCTGCCCGCATCATGGTCGTAATGCGCATGGCTGATCAGCAGAATCTTGATGTCCCGCATATGGAACCCCAGCTTCTCCACGCTCCGCTTGATGAGCGGCGGCGAGGTTGCCATATTGCTGTTGATCAGGATGTCGCCCTGCGGTGTCACCACCAGGTACGACGCCAGGTCTCCGCTACCCACGTAGTACAGGTTCCCTGCAATCTTGAACGGTGCAATCTCCTGTGACCAATCCGGTAGTGGTGGCGTCGCCCACGCCGCCGCGCAGCACAGCCCCATCACGAACAGCGCACGTACTCGCATCCAGCGATGATACCTCGTGCAGGACTAAAATAACCCCTATGAAAGCCATCCAGATCACACAAACCGGCGGCCCCGACGTCCTGAATCTCGTCGATCTCCCCACGCCTGCCCCCAGCCCCGGCCAAGCGCTTATCAAGATCGAAGCCTCCGGCATCAACTTCGTTGACATCTACTTCCGCGAAGGCCGTTACCCCAATAAACTCCCCTTTGTCCCAGGCCAGGAGGCCGCCGGCACCATCGTCTCTATCGGCGAAGGCGTCACCACGGTCAAGCCTGGCGACCGCGTTGCCTGGTGCCACATCTTCGGTACCTATGCCGAATTCGCTGTTGCTCCCGCCTCCCGCCTCATCACCCTCCCGGCCAATGTCACCACGCAGCAGGCCGCCGCGGCCATGTTGCAGGGCATGACGGCGCATTACCTGGCGCACAGCACCTACAAAATCCATTCCGGTGACGACGTCCTCATCCACGCCGGCGCCGGCGGGGTCGGCCTGCTCCTCATCCAGATGGCGAAGTTCCTCGGGGCCCGCGTCTTCACCACCGTCTCCACCGAAGAAAAGGCCGCGCTTGCCCGCACCGCCGGCGCCGATCACGTCATCCTCTACACCCAGCAGGACTTTGCCGCCGAGGTAAAGCGCCTCACCGACGGCCGCGGCGTCGCCGTCGTCTATGACTCCGTCGGCAAGACCACCTTCGACGGCTCACTCACCTGCCTTCGTCCGCTCGGCATGATGGCGCTCTTCGGCGGAGCCTCCGGCCCTGTTCCGTCCTTCGACCTCATCCGGCTTTCGCAGATGGGATCACTCTTCATCACCCGCCCCACCATGAAGGACTACATCGCCACCCGCGAAGCCCTCGAGTCCCGCGCCAATGATGTCCTCAGCTGGGTAGCCTCCGGCAAACTCAAGCTTCGTACCGAGCACAACTACCCGCTCGCCGACGCCGCACAGGCCCATCGCGACCTCGAGTCTCGCAAGACCACCGGAAAATTGCTCCTTATTCCATAACAGTTCCGCAACAATGGGCCATCTGGAAAAATCTCAACAAGCCGGAGAATCAATGAATCTGTTCAAGACCGCCCCGCAAAGACGGTAATAGACTTGCAACAGGTTACACTTCCTTTTGAACCGTAACTGCTTATGGTTTCGGTGGATGCGGAGTTAAGTGAACGTCCCGTCTGTCCCCGGGTTTTCTGTCCCCGGGTTTTCGTCCCCGGGTTTTCGGGTTTTCGGAATAAGAAAAAGCTTTGCATGCCGGAGAAAATGACAGGGCACCCAAGGCGAGGGGGCCTGTTTATTCATGGCCTGCAGGTCCGAGCATGCAGCTTACGGTTTATCGCATCAGGAGGTTTCCATGGCACGTGTTCTCCGGCATTTGCGCTTCTTGCTTTACACCATTGCGGCGATTCTTGCCGGCGCAGGGATGCTTCGCGCGCAGCAGCCGTTGCAGCCGCAGTGGGTGGTCAGCATCGATTTCTTCGGCAACCACCGCTATCAACAACTCTTTCTGACCGAGCAGGCGGGCCGACTTGAAGGCAGCTTCGGCGCGGACGCTCTTACGGGGGCGCTTAGCGGCAAACAAATTCACTTCACCTCCAGAGACCAGCGCGGCCAGCTTTTCGATGTCGTGGCGACGGTCTCCGGCAATACTCTCTCCGGCGAGCTGACGATCACGGACACAGCCAAGCCGCCGGTCATCGGGAGGCACGCACTCTCCGGTTATGCTGTTCCGCAACGCGCCCCGGGCCCTCCGCGCATGGTTGACTTTCAACCCACGCGCTACTTCAATCAGTTCTCCGCCGACATTCCGGCCGTGTTCACGATCTGGCCCGGCGACACCATCCACACCACGACCGTCGATTCGGGCGGCGTGGATGAGCACGGCGTTACCCGCGCGCTCTACGGCAACCCGCAGACCGGGCCCTTTTACGTGGGCAATGCAAAAGCCGGCGATGTGCTGGCCGTGCACATCAAGCGCCTGCGCCTTAACCGCGACTACGCGGACAGCCTGGATGCCATCGCCTCGCGCGTGAAGGACGCCAATCTCTCTATCAAAGCGAAAGACCTGGGCCAGAACGTCCGCTGGCATCTTGATCTCGAGCGCGGTGTCGCCACGCCCGCCGATGCCTCCAGCCATCTCAAAAACTTCTCCGTTCCGCTTCGATCCATGCTTGGGTGCGTCGCCGTCGCGCCCGATTTCGGCTTCGCTCCGTTCTCAACAGGCGATGCAGGACGCTATGGCGGCAACATGGATTACAACGATGTCGTTGAAGGTTCCACAGTCTATCTCGAAGTGACACAGCCCGGGGCGCTTCTCTATCTTGGCGACGGCCATGCCGCCATGGGCGACGGTGAGACTACAGAGTGGGGGCTCGAGACCTCGATGGACGTGGAATTTTCCGTTGACGTCATCCCCGGTAAGTTCATTTCCACGCCGCGCGTAGAGACCACCTCGCATATTGCCGCCGTCGGACTCGCCGGTTCCATCGACGACGCCGCAAAGATGGCCACGTCCGGCATGGTTCAGTGGCTTGAACAGGACTATTACCTTACCCCGGCGGAAAGTGCGCAGGTCTTGGGGAGCATGGCCGAATACACCATCTCCGAGGTCCCCGACCGCAACGCCGGCGTCGTCTTACGCCTGCGAAAGGATCTTTTGCAAAAGCTCAAGCAAAATTGATTCCGGCGGCGCGGCCTATGACATCGGGTTGGCAGTGCGTCACCACAAAGCGGATTCTACGAACGCGCTTCTCGCAGTAAGTCCGGTTCATCTCTAGGAAAATCAAAAACTCAAATGCTGATGGATGGTGCTGACCTACCTCACCTATGTCTGGGCAAAGCAGTAAAGGCAAGCTTTGACATCCACAGGCTTATCGCATACAACAAAGTCACGGCAACATCCTGCGGCAAGATGCTCTCAACGCTCGCCGCACTTATTCACGTCCCGTAGCAGAATGTTCGGGAAGCGCGGTGAAAATCCGCCACTGCCCCGCAACTGTAAGCGCGCACACGTCGTACCACCGCCGTGTGAATGTCCGCCACGAAGGTTCCACTGGCCGCCACCCGGCGCCGGGAAGGGAACTTCGATACACCGGCCGGCATGTATCGCGTAAGTCAGGAGACCGGTTCCGCCACGCACTCAACCGCGTTCCCGAGGGGGGAACGTAGGAGATTACGATGCTTTCACGCACGCGCCGCTCTGCGGCCAGCCTTTCCTTCCGTGCCATCCGGTACGTTGCCTTCACGCTTCTCATCACTGCTACCTTCGCTCGTGCCGTAGTTGTGCGCGGCACCGTCACCGACACCCTCGGTTACCCCGTCGGCTCCGCTCGCGTCCAGCTCATCCAGGGCAAGCAAGTCGTCGGCGATACCATCTCCGCACCTGACGGCACCTACGAGATCCGCAGCGCCGCCGCCGGACGCTTCGTCCTGCTCACCTCCGCCGCCACCTTTGCCCCCGGCATCGGGCAGGATTTCTACGGTGGCCGTACTGACGCCGTCAACCGCGACATCGCTCTCTCTCCCACGGTCGTTCATACCGAAGTGACCGTCACTGCCACTGGAATCCCCACGCCCATCGCGCAGGCCAGCTCTGCCGTGACGCTCATTCCAGAAGAAGCCCTCGCGACGCGCATTGGCTTGGTTGATGAGCTGCGCCAGTCTCCCGGTGTCGACGTAGTCCAGACCGGCCAGACCGGCGGCGTCACGTCGCTCTTTGTGCGCGGCGGCAACTCCACCGCCAATCAGGTCCTGCTCGATGGCATTTACATCAATGACGTAGGCGGCGTCTTCGACTTTGGCGACATCTCTACCACGGCCATCTCCGGTATGGAGATCAACCGTGGCTCCAACTCCGCCCTCTACGGGACCGACGCTGGAGCAGCCATCATCAACCTTGAAACGCCGCGCGGCAGCGCTACGCGTCCCCAACTGAATTACATGGGCGACGCCGGCACGCTGCATGAGTACCACAATGAGGCCGCTGTCTCTGGCGCGCTCAACCGACTCGATTACTTCGCCACCTTCGGCCGTCTCGACACCTCGAACGCTCTCCCGCGCGACAAATTCCACTCCGCCACCTCCGCCGTCAATCTCGGCTATAACCTCACCGCGAACACTCAGGCGCGGTTTACCTTGCACAATGCCGTCTCCGCCACCGGCCTGCCCAACGCCCATGACTTCTACGGCATCTCCGCCGATGGCAAGCAGGCAGATCAGGACGTTTACTCTGGCCTGACCCTCGAAAATCGCCTCAACGGCGGCTGGCACAATCTCGTCCGCTACGATATCGCCCGCAAGCGCGAACAGGAGCACGCATACACCAACGTCGGCACTCCCATCACCTATAACTTCGGCGGCGGCGACATCTTCACCGAGTACTTCGGCAACGTAGTCACCATTCGCGGCGCCAACGGGTACAACGTCACCGGGCAGGCCTCCTTCTTCATCCCCAATGAGCTCTCCGACTCCAACCGTGACGAGCTTTACTACCAGTCGGACTACACCTTCCCGCATCACATCACGGCCTTGCTCGGCTTCCGCTATGAAGATGAGCGCGGGAGCTTCGTCACCAGCTTTTCTAACGAAAAAATCGACCGGACGAATTACCAGTACACGCTGCAGTTCCAGGGCGACGTCAAAAGCCGCTTCTTCTACTCCGTGGGCGGTGGTATAGAGAAGAACCAGCTCTACGGCATCACCGGAACTCCGCGTCTGGGCCTCGTCTACGTCCCAGCCCGTCCCAATGGCAGAAAGTTCCATGGCACGCGCCTCTTTGGCAACGCTGCCACCGGCGTGCAGGAGCCGACTCTGGCCCTGGAATTCGCCAGCTTCTACAGCCAGTTGCTTCAGACGGGAGACACCGCGGACATCGCCAAATATCACATCATGCCCGCAGGCCCACAGCGCTCCCGCACCTACGACATCGGCGTCGCGCAGAACATCATCGGCCAGAAGCTGCTTCTCAAGGCCAGTTACTTCCACAACATGTTCGACCACCAGATGGAAGGCGTGGACTCAGGTGCGTTGGTGCAGATCTTCGGCTATCCCCCCAGCGTAGTGAACACGGTGTTCACGCATTACCTCAACTCGCTCGCCTTCCGTGCCCAGGGCATTGAGACGGAGCTGCAGTATCAAGCCACGACCAACATCTCGATGCGCGGCGGATATACCTACCTCGACGCCATTGTGATCCATTCGCTCTCCAGCGACGCCTTCAACAACGGCACGTACAACACCAATCCCACCTTCCCCGGCATCGCCATCGGTGCGGAGGGCCCGCTGGTCGGGGCGCGTCCCTTCCGCCGTCCGCCCCACACCGGTTACTTCGCCGTGCAGTACGCAGGTAGAAGGCTCACCGCGGCCCTCAAAGGGGCGCTCGCCAGTCGCGCCGACGACTCCACCTTCCTCGATGGCTTCGACCCGAACTTCGGCAACTCGCTACTTCTGCCCAACCGCGATCTCGACTTCGGCTATGCCAAGCTCGACCTCGGCGCAACTTACGCAGCCACCAGTCGCTTGGCCGTCTTTACTCAGTTGGACAACCTCCTCAGCCAGCAGCATATCGGCCCCATCGGCTATCCGGGCCTCCCATTCACCATCCGCGCCGGCATAAAGGTCCGCTTCGGCGGAGATTGATCTCTTACCCTGTGTTCTTTGCCGCACCTGCGGTTTTTGTAGGTGCGGCGAAAAAGCATACCGCCGAATCGCATCCCTTCTCGCCGCGTCTAATGATGTGGAAGAGAAGGGAATACATGATTCATTTCAACAAGCTTGCCATCGCCATCATCTTCGCCTTGCTGGCTGTTCCTCTGGCCGCCCGTGCGCAGCAGGAGGGTCCCATCACCACCCAGACTCTGGTCAACATTGACTCCAAATCCAACACGCCGCCGCCGCAGGAGGACATTAGCCTCAAGGTCGGCGGCAAACCAGCATCCCTCACTGGCTGGAGTTCCGCCGCCGGCGTCAATGGATCCGGCGCAGCCGTAGCTCTATTGATCGATGACGGACTCCGCGAGAGCGTCGGCCGCCAGATTGGCGACCTGCAGTCCTTTGTGCGCAATCTTCCTCCTGGCATGTTCATCTACATCGGCTACATGCGCAACGGCACTGTGCTGACCCAGCAGGACTTCACGCTAGACCATGCCTCGGCGGCAACGAAGATCCGCCTGCCCGAGGGCCAGCCCGGCATCAGCGCCAGTCCTTACTTCTGCCTGGCGGATTTCGTGCAGCACTGGCCCTCCGGCCCCAAGGCACGCTTCGTGATGATGATTACCAACGGCGTTGACCCCTACAACGGCAGTGATTCGCCGCTGAACCAGGACAGCCCCAACGTAAAGACCGCGCAGGATGCGGCACAGCGCGCCGGCGTCGCTGTTTACTCCATCTACTACGTCGATGCCGGCAGAGGCATGCGTACCGAGGAGGCGAGCTTTAGCGGCCAGGACTACCTCGTGCAGGTGGCCCAGGCAACCGGCGGCGTCGCCTACACCGAAGGCAACCACAGCCCCATGGCCATGAAGCCCTACTTAGACCGGTTCCTCAGTGCCATCTCCGAGACATGGGTCGCCACATTCCCCGCCGCCTCCAGTGGGAACGACAGCAGGCTCGTCCCCGTCAAATTCTCCACCTCGGAGAAGGGAACCAAGCTGCACACCGCCGACTCCGTGTTGCCCGGAAATCAGGAGGGCGCTCTGCCGTCTAAGTAGTTTGTCCTACTCCGTGCGCCGGTCTGCGGAGAATTACCGTTCCTCAAATCGCGGCCTCTGTCGTATCCTTACTTCCAAGAATTGCAGCGCAGGGATAGGACAGGGGCAGCACACCGGCCCTCTCTGCGAATCCATGCTCCTATAAGGAACCCAGAGAGAATATGAAGTTCATCTCCAAATACTGCCTCGTCCTTGCCTCAGCGGCCCTATTGCTGGCCTCCATCAGCCTCACGGCGCAGACGCCCACGCAGACCCTCATCAGTGTCGAATCCAAGACCGGCGCCGCGCCCGCAATGGCCGACATCGCCATCAAGGTCGGCGGCAAGGCCACCCCGCTCACCGGTTGGGACCCCATGCTCAGCGGCAAAGGTACCGTTCAGATTGCCATTCTCATCGACAGCTCGCTCCACCAGAGCATGGCGCAGCAGGCCGCTGACATTCAGAACTTCATCACCCACCTTCCGCCCAACGTCCTCGTCTTCGTCGGTTACATCGAATCCAGCCATGTCACCACCGTCCACGATTTCAGCAACAACCACACTGAGGTGGCCGCAGCCGTGAAGCCCCCCGCCGGTGGTGGCCATGCTGCTGGCGACAATCCCTACCAGGCGATGGGCGACATGGCCAAGCGCTGGCCCATCACTCCCGCCGCGCGCATCGCGCTGCTCCTGACGAATGGCGTGGACCCCGGGGTCTCTGGCGGGGGTGCGCCCAGCGCGGACGGCACCGATATGGCCTCTGGAGGAGGGGAATCCGCCAACATCCATCCTGCCGCCGATGCCGCGGCAAAGTCCGGCATCGCCGTCTACTCCATCTTCTACAACGAGAGCGCCTCGCTCGGCTCTGACGCCCTCGCCGGCGGTGCCAGCGCCCTCAACCAGCTCGCTGAAGCCACGGGCGGCATCTCCTACGCGGAAGGCACCCGCAGCCCCGTCCTGCTCGGCCCAGTGATGGACCGCTTCAACAAGGCCCTTCAGTCCACCTTCGTAGCCAGCTTTTCCACTCCGGCCAACAAGAAGACGGTCTCCCTCAAGGCCACCGCGAAGGATGCCAAGCTTCACGCAGCCGACAACGTCCTGCCCGGCAATCTCGAAGCCCCGCCGGCGCAGTAACGCCCTGACCCAGCCAGCAAAAACAGAAGCCCGGCTGAGGCCGGGCTTCTTGCTACTCTTTGAAAGAAACGAAGCTACCTCTGGAACAGGTCCTTCACCTGCTGCACCACGACGTCGCGACCCATGTCGGAGATCGCCTCGGTCAGCGGAAGCTGCTTGGGGCAGGCCTCGACGCAGTTCTGCGCAAAGCCGCACTCCTGTATGCCGCCGTCGCCGGCCAGCGCCCGCAGCCGCTCTTCCTTCAGCACAGAGCCGCTGGGGTCCAGATTGAAGAGCTTCACCTGCGCAATTGTCGCTGCGCCAACGAAGTCGGTCGAATCATTGAACTGGGGGCAGACCTCCATGCAGCAGCAGCAGGAGATACAGTTGGACAGCGGATAGCGCTGTTCCTGCACCTGCGGAAACTGCCTCGGTCCCTCGCCCAGGTTATAGCTGCCATCGATCGGCACCCACGCCTTGACCGCCTTGAGGTTCTCAAAAAGAACGGAACGATCGACTGACAGGTCGCGCACGATAGGGAACT
>Ga0206804_10345_pt1 | contig 10911 bp, 9 predicted proteins | sample Alteio_BWOrgCont_62_FD_152888 | JGI IMG/M metagenome (GOLD analysis project Ga0206804, IMG submission 152888) | Enriched cells from forest soil in Barre Woods Harvard Forest LTER site, Petersham, Massachusetts, United States -... | ecosystem: Environmental > Terrestrial > Soil > Temperate forest >... | reverse complement strand
AAGCATCAGCTTGCGGCGGCGAAGGAGTCGTTTTCAGGGGGTCCAGGTATTTTCTTAAGTCAAGGCTTCTAGTGGAAAACTTGGGGCCGTCAATTCCGGCAGGGAGCTGAGTCAGATTTCTGAACAAGGCTAAAAATGAAACGGCGCGAACGGAAAAATAGCGTTCCTGATCCCCCTGGCTTAGGAGGGTAGCCCCTAGCCAGTGACCGTCAATGGCCCGTCCAACAATACGAGGAATTGTCAGTTGAGGACGAATTCGTGGCTTTCTGATTTCCTAGATTGTCGATGGTGAAGCTAGCGCACTTCGAGTCGTTTGCCTGCGAGCCACCCGCAGCTGGAGTGGCTGTGATGGTAAATGATGTTGTGGTGGGAAAGGTAGCCGCTATGGTGTACAGCTTATTTGATGATTGGGTTTGGAGTGTAGGACAAGCCGGCTGTGTCCCCGTTGCCTGGTAATAGAAATATTGCGAATAGCAACGCTCGAGTGTCTGTGCATCGTTTACTAAGGCATCCTTTGCATCGGAGCGGTTGCTTTTTTGGACCATTGATATGTAAGACACATATGCGATACGAGCCAAAAGAGCGAGGATTGAGACTGTAATCATCAATTCGATCAGGGTGTATCCAGCCTGCCGCATTGAGCGGTGAATAGTCATGGCTGTGAGCTCCCTTCAACTGTCGTCTGAGGCTGGATCGAGATTACTTTGCTCGCGCGGTCCGTTGGCGGTCCATTGAAGAACACCCGAACGTGGTCTCCTACATGAATGCCAGCGAGCGCCCTTTCTGTTTCAGCCGTGGCGGAAACGCTATAGGTCTTGCCGCTGAGGGTGATTTCATTGCCGACCGAAGGCGTTGAAACGGTGCCGCTGACGTTATCGGGAATTTTGGACGCCGAGACGGATTCAACGGTTGCAAGTGGAAGCTGCAGCGTCAGCACCGCCAGGAAAAGCTTGATCGTTCGATTCATTGAAGTTCCCACCAAGAGGTTCGTTGCAGGTTTCCGCCACGATCGAAAACTGTTAGGAATTGACCATTAGACAAGGAAAGGATCTTGAGTGCGTTATTGTTTGGCGGCCCGTTGGCCGAAATGATGGTTGGGGCGGCGGCAAAGACATTTCCCAAAGACAAGCCTACTGGATTCTTCCCGCCCACCTGGTCGGTGGTATCCAGTGTCGTATTACCGGGCAATATGAATTCCGGCGTCGGGAACGCGCCACCGGTGGCGAAGTTCAGAACCAATAAATAAGACGAACCGCCTCCAGTGCACTGGCTGGTGTTCGGCGTGTAGGTGGTGAGGACCAAAGCTCCGCCCGGCTCAATACGCGGGGCAGTTACGTTGCGCATTCCTGTTTGGATAGTGAGGTCAATGTACCAACCCTTCACTGTATTCAGGTTTACCGCATTCCCGCTGACTGTGAGCACGGTTTGCGTGCCGGTTGAAGTGGTAGCCGTAGCCGTAGAGAGGGTTTGCGACACCAGATTCGAACGCGTGTAAGTGGAGCCGGCGCCGGGATCGTAGACTCCATAGATCGATTGTACCTGGGTAGAACTCAGGTCTGAGACTGCGAGGAACTGGCCAGTGCCAAAGAACACCATCGTCCCGAGCTTCTGCGGGAACAGAGGATTGAGTGATACTGCCGGCGGTACAGTGATGGGCTGTACATTGTTGGATGAGTCCCGCGCCTGAAACAGGACACTAACAGTCCAGCTTGACGGATTGCTGTTCGAAATATTGACGCGCCACAAATTTCCCTGCAAGTCGCCGGCGTACACAACGTCCGCAGCGGCTGCAAGCGATCCCGAACTGTTGACGGCGGTCACACTAGACAGGCCGTTAGGCAGGTTAGAATTGCAGACGCCAGACACCATGGTGCATAGGTCAAGTTTGCTGCTGGATGACAGCAGTGCTCCGGTTTGCGGGTTGACTGCGTATAGCACAGCCTTGCCGTTCGGGCTGTTGTAGCCATTGCCGAAAAATACCGCATAGCCGGGACTTGCCGCGATGCTCGTGATAGCGGGTGAGCTGTAGCTAAAGCCCATATCACCGTCGGTGAACTCCCATAAAGCCTTTTGTGCAAGCGTGTCTGCTGTACCGTCGCTAGCGATACTTACTGGGTCTGTTACATCGAGTGCAAATACGGTGCTACCACCGGCCCCCTCGCCACTAACAAGCACTGTATGCCATGAGCTGTCGGCAAACTGTACGTCGCTTGCCTGCGGTGAGCCATCGACAAAGAAATGATGCTGTGCATTGTAGAACGGACTAGTGAGCATCGGCAGGTTATTGAACACGCCGTTCGGGATGAAAGCGAACAACTCTGCGCCTGCGTTCGCAGCGGTTGTGGACAGAGGTGAACTTGCGTCGAAGGCGTGCAACATGCCATCACCGGCGCCGACGTAGAGAACGGGTCTCCGGCTCGCATTATTCTTTCTGAAAGTGTTATAGGTTGCAGAGGCATAGCTGCCTGCGGGCTGACCTATGTAGAGCGGGCTGCTATCGACGATATCGCCCAAGATATGGCTTCGGTTGCGGAAGGTGCCGCCGTTGCGCTGCTCGAGTGCAGTGCTGCCGATGAGATAGTTCAGCCGGTCCAGCCCGCTGGCATCGGGGGCTACCGGAATAATGCTTGTTGAGATTAGGGCAGTGCCCAAAGCCGAAGATGGTGTAATACCGGAAGTGCTGGACGATGCCGAATTACCGGTCAGCCAAGTGAAGGGAATGCCGGAGCTTGTTGCCGGTTGCCAGGTGGCGATGACGCGCTTGCCGCTCGCTGCCAAGCTGTCTAGCAACCCCTGCGCTGCCCATATAGCCGACGTGCTCACCACGCCTGTAGTGCTGTTGATTGAGAACGCGCTCAAGTTGCCGTCCCAGTCCTGATAGGTATCCTGAGTCGAGAATTGTGCTTGATAGACAAAGGTGCTGGTGTTTAATCCCGTGGAGTTTACCGCGGCAGTAGCAACCGATTGGGATGTCCCCAGGATAATGGTGAGGATTTGTTGCAAGTCACTGACCAAGGCAGTTGGACTAGTGGCCGGGAAGAAATTATTGGTGCCCCCGGCGACGGCCATGGCTGTCAACGTGGCTGCGGCAGTGGGATTCTTGGTGGCGTCTACACCTGCACCGAGGCCGATGACATAGACCTTGATGCCGGCAGTATTTAGGGCGGTAATTTTAGCGATGGCGTCGGTGAGGGCTTGATCGTTGGTTGTGTTCAACGAGCCGTTGCTGTTGAACGAAGCGGTGACTCCATAGCCGGTTGCGGCCTGCGAGCCAAGCGGCGGCCATGTTTTACTATTCAGATCGAGTGTAGGCAGGCCGTCAGTCACTAGCACGACATAGCGGGTCGGAGTACAGCCGTTATTACCCGCCGGATTCTTGGTCTGATAATACGAGAGCGCGCCAGCCATAAGGCCTGCGGTCGGCGCTTGGCCGCCGCTGGCCTTGATTTCGGTAGTGCCGGTACTATTGGTTTCCGGATTCAAATACGGGGTAAATAGGCTTAGTGAAGCATTGACTGAAGTCTGGGTAGGTGCCGCACCACCAGCCGCAGCGGTCTGCATCGTGACCACCATATTACCTGTTGTAGCGCTCTGTGAAGCACCGTAGCCAAAGCCACGTTGTTGATACATGGTTTGAGGGGTGAACGGCACGAATCCGGCGTTGGTTGGGCTTGTTTGTCTGGCGCAGTTGTTAATCTGCGATGCATAAGTTTCGGTGACGCCATTGCCGTTATACTGAGCAAGGGTAAAACCGGTGTACGGATTAGCTGGAGAAACTGTTCCATATACGAGACATACCGGGTCAATACCCGAGGTGGCATACAATACGTCGTTGATGCTCGGATCGTCGCTACTATTCGAGATCTGCATGTACTTGTTAGTGTTCAGGCCTAGGCCCTTGATCGGGCTGCTTCCGCCTGTATCCATGCTGCTGCAGTCTGTGTAAACAGAATTAGATGTACTTAATGTTTTGTAATTTAAGCAAGGGTTCAATACATAAGAATTGCCCGCGATCTGGGTATTGGTGAACGTAAAGCCCCCGCTCGGGCTCATCACATAAAGCCACGTTGTGTAGAGCGTCGGGCTTCCCAGCGAATAGTCCTCTAGCGCGAAATCAGCCGTAGGTAGATAGGTTTGCAAGACCGAAGCGATACCAGCCTTCGCTACGTTGAGGCGACTCGGTGAATTGTCGACAAGATTGCTTCCTGAGCTGACGGTGTAGAGAGCCGTTCCAGTGAGGCAGCCCCCAGCGCCGTCGCCACTCAGCGGCGGAGTGAAGCCGGACACGGTGGTAAAGCAAGTAGGTGAGCTAGAATTCTGTAGCAGAGAAACTGAGCTGCCGAGTGACCCGGAACCGGCCATGATGGCGCCTGACAGGTTGCCGTCCATGGATTCCGAATTGCCTACAGCGAATAGCACCTGCGGATGAGCGGGCACTGAGACAGTAAGCGGAACCTGGGAAATTGCGATCATCGGCGGTGTTGCTGCGTGAGTGGTCGTGGCGATGGCTATGCCGGCAAGAACCAACGCTGTGAGTCGAAGGGGGCCTTGAAGGGCGGATCTGGAATGGGTGGCGGGCATGGGACTTCTCGGGCCGATTCGGTTAGTGGAAGGTCGATTGCAGGCGTACTGAAGACGTCGCGTCGCCACCCTGCGCATAAGACGTGATCCGGTACACGGCGGACGGCGGTATGCCTGCTCCATATTGCGCCGAGCTTATGCTTTCACCCGCAACGGCAACCGCCGGCAATTGTTCGACGATGAACACCGGTGGAGCAAAGGCGCTACTGCTCGACTGGGCAGGGCCGTTGAAGCTTAAAACCTGGGTTGAATCCGACCAGTTGACTGTCAGATAAACCGGTGCAGCTGTTCCGGCAGGGTCGAAAAAATACTGCCCTGCCGTGTTGCTTGAAAAACCGGTGTAGATGTCTTGCAGGATACCGGCCTCTCCGTTGCGCAGACCCGCCTCGGCTGATTGCATGGCAATGGAGCGGTTCCGCAGATTCCCGGCCATGCGCACTTCCATCACCTGGGTACGCGCCGCAGCAATGCCGACAATTGTGATCAGGATCAACATTACCAGCGCAACCAGCAAGACAGCACCGGACTGGTTATGCAAATCTGCCTTCGTCTTCGATCGATGCATGTTCAAGTCCCTCAAGGCAGTCCGTTGCGCAGTGCAACCGTGACTTGGAAAACGGTTCTTTGACGCGTATCAAGGGGAGCAGTGACGGTAGTGCTGGTCGTTGCATTGCTCGCTGGCAATTGATAGGTCGGCGCTACCGAAGGAACCGTGGATGTGCCTGGAGGGCTAGAGACGAGGAATGCCACGGTCACGCTGACCACGCAATTGAAATTGCCGCCGGGGCACACGCCGGTGACCTGGTCCGCGGTCACGTAGGACGTGGCTGCACGTGTGTTGTTGGGGTCCACGCCGTAGAGAACCTGCATATTCTCTACATCAGGAACCAGCTCGGTGGCGAGCAAGCCATAAGTGCCAGCGGCCGCGGTGGAAGGTAATGGCTGGGACAAATCGCCACGCCACAATGCGGAATCTCCGTCTGCCCCAGGGGCGATGTAGTAGATGCTCGTCGTTGGGGCGAACACCATCGCGCCCGTGTTGTAGTTGATGGGGAACCCGTCGCTGCTGTTGCCCATCGACATCGAACTGTTCGCGGCGTGTGTGATGGTGGTGGTAGGTGCCGCCGTGATTTGGAAGACGGTTGCTTTTGCGCAATCGGATATGGCTGCTATCTGCCCGTTGCTAAGGAACTGGCCTATGCTGAAGCCAGCCGGGATTGTCACCGTAAAATTGTTGACGGTGGGGCCGGTTACTATGGTCGACACGGTCAGCGGGAATGGAGGTTGTTGTCCGCTGCCTTGCAGTGTTGAGTGGACCACCAGCACGTCGCTGCCTTTAATCGCCAGATTTTGCAGGCCGGTGGCGGGGGTTGTCCCGTCAGGCAGCAATATGGTGAAGTTGTTCGGCAGGTTCGGAGTCCAATCGGAAACCGTGTTGTCCCCGGTGACTGCGGGAGTAGTGGCACCATAGGGCGGTGGATTTTGCAGGGTGATGGCCCCACCGGGGCCGGTGCCCGAAGCCTCATAGCCGCTCACGGCATTGCCAAAGTCGTACAACACTACTGTGGGTGGTTGTGCGTTGGCCATGCTGGTGACACGTGGGGCTTCGTTGCAGCCGATGAAACCGCTGCTGCGCAGTGCGCGCGCCATGAAATCGGTGGAAAAACGTGCGTCGTCCGACTGCGCCGAGACGCCACTGCTCTTGTTGTAAGAGTTGCGCGATCCGATGAATACCGAGATCACGGCGCCGCTCAGGATCAAGCCAAGCAGCAGGGCCACCATCAACTCGACCAGGGTGAAGCCTCGTGCTTGCTTCATAGGATGGATTGAATGATGACCGACTGGGTGGTGCCGGTGAGCGTACAGGTGGCTGGTGCTGGCGGACAGCCCGAGAATACGCTCACTGCACGGGTGTCGTCCCACTGTACTGTGATTGTGACAGTGGTATATCCAGTCACGGTGGACGCCGCGATATTACCGGTGCCTGCGGGTAGCACGGCAAGTTTCTTTTCCCAGTTATAGATATCGTTATTCGCGATCTGCGACGCAGAGCACTGTGCAGAAACGGCTACATTTACACAGTTCGTGGCAGATCCCGGCCCCCCGGTCGTGTTGTATTGCCCTCCGGTAGCCGCAGGAATGTTCCCGCGCATGCTATCGAGCATACTGTTGGCAAGGATGATGGCCTGTGTGCGCATGCCCGAGCTGTCGTTGGCCTTGAGTGCATTCAGTATCAGGGAACTGATCCCAAGCAGGCCTAGCGACAACACAATCAGCGCAACCAGCACTTCAACGAGCGTGAAGCCGCGAGCGGTATTTGATGATCTGTTCATTTACGGACAGGTTAGTGAAGTACCGTTAAGTGTTTTCCCGGGGGTCGGGGAGGCCTGCGGGCGACCGGTAGCTGTGAGCTCGATGGACACAGCCTTTGCTCCGAGGCGGCTATCGCAAAGCTTGAACGCGATTGGGGCGGGCGCTGCGTTGGCGCCGCCAGCCGGCACGATTGTTCCGTCCGGCCTATAAGTGATCAGGGTTACCGGGTTTCCACCTGATGCGCTGGTCAAGGTTAATCCTGCAGGCACCAGCGTTGGCCAATTCTGCAGTGAGGTTACCGTGGTTCCATTCAGCCAATACACCATCCAACCTTGAGCCCAGTTGGTGATATCGCAAGTAGCCTGGCCGGAGGTCAAAGCTCCGGACGACGGGCAAACGTAGATGTTCGCATCACGCTTGACTGCTTCGCTTCTACCGAAATTCAGGGCGAAAACGACGTTGTTGGCCTGGGTACTCAGAGTATCGTTCTGAATGAACGTCCTGAAGTTCGGGATTGCAATGGCAAGCAGAATTCCTGCGACGGAGATCGTGACCAATAGTTCCAATAGCGTAAATCCCGAATTCCCTTTCATAGTTCGTCTCTTATCGGGCTTTGGGCAGCCGCGGCCGAGTGGAATGACGACGAACAAAAGGCGTCCGACGCGCAGCAGCGCGCGCACGATATACGGCACCATTTCCCCGATTCATGGAACACGCGGCAAACGCTCATCTTTCCCCCGCAGTCTCCGACGCTCCCTCGCTCCAACAACTCCCTGTCAGGGCTTACCGATTGCTGGACGTCCCTTGGACCACTATTTTTTTAACTACATTACGTTAGCAATAACAGTTCATGTAAACAACCTGTTCGCCTTATGCAGGGCGCGTTCAAGCTGCTGCAGATCATCGGAACCGTTATAAATTCCCAGCGAAGCCCTCACCGTCGCCGGTATTCCGAAGCGCTGCATCAGCGGCATGGTGCAATGATGGCCGGTACGGACGGCCACCCCCTCCTGGTCGAGAATGGTACCAATGTCCTGGGGGTGCGCACAGTCCATGACAAAGGACAGAATCCCCCCTTTGCGGGTCGCCGTGCCGATCAACCGAAGTCCGGGGATAGCGGCCAGACGAGCGGTGCCTTCTTCCAGCAGGGCGTGTTCATGGGCGGCGATGGCGGCCAGTCCCTGCGCTTCGATGTAGTCCAGCGCGGCGGCAAAGCCGATGGCGCCGGCCATGTCCGGGGTGCCGGCTTCGAACTTGTAGGGTATGTCGTTCCAGGTGCTGCCTTCGAAGGACACGGTGCGGATCATGTCGCCGCCGCCGTGCCAGGGCTGCATCGCTTCGAGGTGCTCACGTTTGGCGTAAAGCGTGCCGAACCCGGTAGGGCCGTAGGCTTTGTGGGCGGAGCAGGCGTAGAAATCGACGTCCAGGGCCTTCACGTCCACCGCCAGATGGGCAATCGCCTGGGCACCGTCGATCAGCACCGGCACACCGCGGGCGTGGGCTTCGCGGATCAGGGTCTCGACCGGATTGATGGTGCCGAGGGTGTTGGAGACGTGCACCACGGCAACCAGCCGGGTGCGCTCGTTGAGCAACCCGCGCCAGCCTTCGATATCCAGTTCGCCGTTGTCGGTAATCGGCGCCGCCACTACCCTGGCGCCGGCCTGGGCGGCCACCAGCTGCCAAGGCACGATATTGGAGTGGTGCTCCATCCCGGTCACCAGGATCTCGTCGCCGGCCTTGAGCCGGGGCAGCAGGTAGCTGTAGGCGACCAGGTTGATCGCTTCGGTGGTGCCGCGGGTAAAGACGATTTCCTCGCGGGTAGCGCCCAGGTAGCCGGCGATTCGGTCGCGGGCGCCTTCGTAGGCGGTGGTGGCACGCTCGGCCAGGTCATGCACGGCGCGGTGCACGTTGGAATTCTGGTGCCGGTAATAATGGTCCATCGCCCGCAATACCGACTCGGGCTTCTGTGTCGTCGCGCCGTTGTCGAGATAGGCGAGGCGGCCGCCGCGCACCTTCTCCGACAGGATCGGAAAATCGGCGCGGATACGCTCAAGGTCGAAGGGCAGGGGTATGGCGGGGCGTGGCACGGCTGCATTCATGCAGCGATCTCCTCGAAGCTGTCCTCCGCGCCGAGGCCAAGGCGGGTGGCAAGGCTCTGGCGCAGGGCCGGGATGGCGATTTTGTCCAGCACTTCCGAGCCGAAGGCGCGCAGCAGCAGGGCGCGTGCATCGGCGGCGGCGATGCCGCGGCTGCGCAGGTATTCCAGCGCGGTTTCGTCGAGCTGGCCGACGGTGGCGCCGTGAGCGCATTTCACGTCGTCGGCGTAAATTTCCAGCTCCGGCTTGGCGTTGACCTCAGCCTTGCGGGACAGCAGCAGGTTGGCCACATGCTGTTCCGAATCGGTCTTCCGCGCGCCGGGCTGCACCACCACCTTGCCGACGAAGATGGCACGAGCCTTGGCATCGATGATGCCCTTGAAATACTCGCGGCTGCGGCAGTGGGGGGCGGCATGGATGATGCGGGTCTGGTTGTCGACGTGGCCGCCGGGAGCCGGCTGGTACAGGCCGGAAAGCACCACCTCGGAGCCCGGCTCGGCCAGCATCACATTGAAATCGTGACGTACCAGGCCGGTGCCGCAATCGACCACAACGGCTTCCAGCCGGCTGTCCCGCTGCAAGCGGGCGTCGATGCGCGTCAGCAAGGTGGCATCGGCATGCTCATCCTGCAGGCGGTACAAGGTGAGACGTGCGCCGGGCGCCAGATCAACCTCGATCACCTGGGTGGTCAGCCGCTCTGCCCCTTGGCCGAGGAACTGGAACACCACCGTTGCCTCGGCGTTCTCTCCGAGTGCGATGCGATGACGCTGATGAACCATGCTCGGAGTATCGCCGGCAACGCCGGCGGCCAGGACCTGGAGCGGGCGGGCGCGTCGCTCTTTACGCCCAAGTTGCAGGGACAGGCCGCCAGTCGCAAAAGCGCCATTGAGGGCGGTAACGCTGTCGCCGCTCTCCCGGGTGAGCAGGTTTTCGGCGTGCAACTCAGGCGCGGTGCTGTGAGCCCGGTCGAGTTGGCCATTGATGTATACCAGCCGGTCGGCATCGGCGAGCAACTCGGCAGCACTGGTGGTCCCGCGCTCAACCGCGGGCGCAAAGCGCCGCTCGCTCAGCGGCGCCAGATCGGTGTAGTGCCATTCCTCGATGCGTGGGGTGGGAAAGCCAGCCGCGAGAAAGCGCCCGAATTGCTCGCGCCGCGCCGGGCGCTGCTCCGCCGGCAGGCCGGCGGCGAACTGCTCAAAGCCCTCGGTGTAGGCGGCGAGCGTCATCAGGCGGCCTCCAGCCAGCCGTAGCCCTTTTCTTCCAGCTCGCGCGCCAGCTCTGGGCCGCCGCTGCGGACGATGCGGCCGCCGGCCAGCACATGCACATGGTCCGGCTGCACGTAGTCCAGCAGGCGCTGGTAATGGGTCACCAGAATGGTGGCCCTCTCGGGGGAGCGCAGGGTGTTGATGCCGTCTGCGACGATCTTCAAGGCATCGATGTCCAGGCCGGAGTCGGTCTCATCCAGGATCATCAGGCGCGGTTCGAGAATCAGCATCTGCAGGATCTCGTTGCGCTTTTTCTCGCCGCCGGAGAAGCCTTCGTTGACGCCGCGCGACAGCATCTTCGGATCGATCTTCACCAGCTTGGCGCGATCGCGCACCCAGGCGAGGAAATCGGTCGCCTCGATTTCCGGCTGGCCGCGGTACTTGCGGCGGGCATTGAGCGCCGCCTTGAGCAGGGTCAGGTTGCTGACGCCGGGTATTTCCACCGGATATTGAAAGCCGAGGAAGATGCCTTCGCAGGCGCGTTTTTCCGGCTCCAGTTCGAGCAGGTCCTTGCCGTCGAACTGCACCGAGCCGGCGGTGACCGTATAGCCTTCACGGCCGGCGACCACATGCGACAGGGTGGACTTGCCGGAGCCGTTCGGTCCCATGATGGCGTGTACTTCCCCAGCGCGGACGCTGAGGTCCAGCCCCTTGAG
>Ga0206804_10335_pt2 | contig 10917 bp, 13 predicted proteins | sample Alteio_BWOrgCont_62_FD_152888 | JGI IMG/M metagenome (GOLD analysis project Ga0206804, IMG submission 152888) | Enriched cells from forest soil in Barre Woods Harvard Forest LTER site, Petersham, Massachusetts, United States -... | ecosystem: Environmental > Terrestrial > Soil > Temperate forest >... | reverse complement strand
GCGACGGCGGCCTTGAGGTTAAGTCCTGGATAGGCCGCGCTGCGACCCTGCTTTGGCTGCTTCGCTTCACTCGCGGTCTTAGTCTGTACCTCAGACATGCCAGCCTCCTGTTACGAAATCAATATAGCGCAGAGACAGGATGTCCGCAAGGATTTTCCGTAATATGACCAAAATAGCCGTTGCGATATGCCCAGAGTCGTGCCACTATGCTTTGGTCATTTGGAGGATTAGTTGTGAGGAGGGTAGCAAGCCGCAGCGTTCAACGGCCGGCGCTGCGGCAAGGATGAATAGGCGGGCCGCTCCCCTCGGCCTCACGAACTGAGGGAGCGGCCCAAACCGGAAGGCTGGTATTCCCCTGTGGTGTATGCAGGTAGCACGCCGGGAGTTACGTCCCGGAGACCCAGGTCCGATCCCTGGCAGGGGAACCAGAGAACGGCGGAGCCGGTAACCGTTGGCGCGGCGACCGGCCCCTAGATCACAAACCCAGGGACCGACCCTAGGACCATGACCATCCGCTGGAAGATAGTCGAGTTGGCGCTCGATTTCCAGGAGTCAGGGTCGGCCCCGCAGCCTTGGACCGACCAATGGCGAACATCCTCCCCCGCGACCAGCAGATCGCCGTCATCAGCGCCCTGAGCGAAGGCATGTCCATCCGCTCCGTCGAGCGGCTGACTGGCATCCATCGCGACACCATCATGCGCTTGGGCGCCAAGATCGGACGGGGCTGCTCCGCGCTCCACGACACCATCATGTGGAACGTCCAATCGACCGCGATCGAGCTGGACGAACTGTGGAGCTACGTCGGGAAGAAGCAGCGTAAGGTGAAGGCGACCGACAGCGCCGACAAGGGCGACCAGTACGTGTTCATCGGTCTTGGCAGCTTCAACAAGGCGATCATCAGCTACCGCATCGGCAAGCGGAACCAGGCGAACACCGAGGCGTTCGTGGCCGACCTGCGCGAGCGCGTGCTGGGCAACCCTCAGATCAATAGCGATGCGTGGCCGGCCTATGAGGGCGCGGTCACCAGCGAATTCAATGGCTCGGACTACGGTCAAGTCATTAAGACGTTCCGTGGCGAGCCAGGACCAACCGCAGCACGCCGCTACAGCCCCGGTGTAGTAGTAGCGGTATCAAAGCGTGCCGTGGCTGGTAGCCCGCGCGAGGACACGATCTGCACGTCATATGTCGAGCGCAGCAATCTTAACGTTCGCATGGACTGCCGCCGCTTCACGCGCTTGACCAACGGCTACAGCAAGAAGTTGGAGAACCATGAGGCGGCGGTCGGTCTGTTCGTTTCTGTCTACAATTTCTGCCGGGTGCATTCATCGCTCCGCACCACGCCAGCGATGGCGCTTGGCCTGACTGACCACGCATGGACCATCGCGGAACTGATCGAGGCGGCCGAGAAGGCAGATTGGGAAGGCAAGCCATTCATCCCACCCGCAGCGCCGACTCCGCCGCAAGGACGGCCGCAGCTTCGGGTGATCCAGGGAGGGAAGAAATAAGGCCACTGCGGCCTAATTCGCCGGAATCTGATCGTAGACAATAGATTATGCGCCGAAATTGTGGTTATCTCGGAACGGACAGGCGCTGCCGCTCTAGGGGCGCTTGAACAAATCCTGCTGTGCGGCGCGCCTGCGCACTTGATACCATACTGGATGTAATATATTAGATGGCCTGGAAAGTCCGTCATACGGCTGGATTTCGCATCGATCTGGCGGCTCTCGCTAAGGATGATGCGCCCGCCGCAGGGCGGATTGTAACCTTGGTGCAAGAGATAAGTGGTGACCAAACGGCCATCGAAAGCCTTACTGACGACCATTTTTCCGATGAAGAGCGCGGCTATGATGTCGCGTGGCTACGGAAGATCAGCCGTTTGCAAAGGCTTAATGTTTGGCGACTTAAACTGTTTGGTCTACTGGCCACCGATGGCTGGGTGAGGCAGAGAGTTATCTATGCCGTTGATGGGCCAGCCCAAACGATCTGGTTCATGGCGATAATGCCAAGGAATGAGGGATATGACCTCAATAGCAATCGGTTTCGCAGGGTTCGCAGTGAGTACGAGAACTTCTGCATTCCCCTTCTGCCCAGTTCCTGAGTCGGCTCCAGTATGCGCCGATCCCGCAAGGCGCGAATTTTTGGCGTCCTTTGGGCTCGTGAAGCGCACGAGCGCTCCAGTATCTGTGCGTTTTGGGGATGAAGGCGCCTTCGATGAGACTTCAACTGAAGCTCTTTCAGGATATGCGGCCGATCTTGGACTGACTGAGCATATCCGCACGGCGAGGACGGAGCTTGCGGATCTCATCCAACGAGATCGCCCCACTCTTCGCACCCTTCGACTCAGGCTTGGCTTGTCCCAGCAGGATTTGGCAATAAAGCTGGGGACCAGTCAGTCGAGAATCTCAAATATCGAATCCCGCAACGATGGCATGGGTTTCGCTTTTGCGCACAAAATGGCGGACGCGTTGGATGTCACGCTGGATGTTTTGTACGAAGCAACAGAAGGCGCACTGAGTGGCTGACGTCCAAGCTGTTACGTTCTTCGCGGATGACGTGAGGAAGGAGGAGACCGGCAAGGTAACCGTCATTGGTATGTACGGGTCGGATATTCGAATTGAATCGCCGACGCCTTCTCCATTCCCGATCTACGCTATCACCCGCGTGATCGGGCCGGTAACAATGATAAAATTTCCACACTTAGTAATCGATTATCTGCTCGACGGCGTTAGCTTTCACGCGTTGAACATTCCGTACGAGCGGATACGGCAATACGAGCCCGCACACCAAGCCGAAATGCAATTGCTGACCGAGCTATCCCCTGCCGGGACGCTCATAATGGATGCAACCCTGGTTGACGGTGGGATTCCAATAATGGTTCCCCTAAGCAGTCCATTATCTCTGCTGGCGGTAACCGTAGACGTTGGAACTGGTCCGATTCATGCGGGATCAGTGCCTATCAAATGGACTCAGTCGGTTTCGCAGCTAGCGCCAGCGCCCTAGACTAATACGTCACACTGTTGCCGAAAAGACACCACACCGGCCAGCCGATGTAGTAGCACTGTGACCGGCTCCCCAGCCGCTGTTAACCGCTCGTAAGTATGTTGGTGGTATGCCGCCCCTCCGAGAAACCACAAGGGGCGGATTCGATGATTGTCCTAGGATCAGAATCGGGTGTCCTAATTCGGACAAGACCGGTTTTTACATTTCGATCATATCGAGAACAAAGCCGCCGTTTAGGACAAGTTTCCCCGATTTGTGAATCATCCACAGGGTCCACCGCGCTAACTGCGCGGCCGACTCCGAAATAACCTCCGCAGTGGGTTGTCATCATTGCAACCCTGTTGCTACCGATTCACAGAGCTTGAATAAAACAAACGGGGAGCGGGTCGCGATGCGGGGTTGGGGAACCGGCGCTAGGACTTTGGCTATTGGATCGATTCTTGCCTTAACCAGTCAGTTTATCGGGCCCCAGGCCCAGGCCGACCAAAGCGCACAGGACCAGCGACATCCTGCGCAAGTCCACCACGTAAGCGTCGCGCACGTCGCTCATTCTGCACGAACGCAGGTCAAGGTCGTCAGCCACTATTATGCCCGTGGCGGCGGCATCTCTTGCGTGCCATTCGCCCGTGCCGATTCTGGCATTACCGTTGCCGGCAACGCCTGGGAGTGGTGGCAGAATGCCGCCGGCGTCTATTCGCGCGGCAGCGTGCCCGAGCCGGGCAGCGTCCTGACCTTCCGGGCCAACGGCCGCATGCGCCTGGGTCACGTCGCAGTGGTCAGCCGCGTCGTCAACACACGTGAGATCGAGATCGACCACGCCAACTGGTGGGGTCCCGGAATGCACGGTGGGGTTGCCCGCAACGTTCCGGTGGTGGACGTGTCCGAGGCCAATGATTGGACAGCGGTCCGCGTCGGACTTGGCCAGAGTGGCGACTACGGCAGCGTCTATCCTACCTATGGCTTCATCTATGATCGGCCGGATACCGGCGTAATGACCGCTGCGGCCGGTGCACCAGCGCCCCAGCCTGAGTTGAACCCGGCGCCGGCCGATCTGCGCCCGGCAACCGAACGTGGCTGGCAGACCTACGAGGAAGTCGCCGAAGCTCCCACTGTGATCAAGTACCACGGTCGGGTCGTTCACAAGGTCTCCATGGAGCCCGCCGAAGCTCGTACCGCAGTCAAGTATCACGGCAGAGTCGTACACGTGGCCTCGAACCGGGTGCACCAGGTCGCGGCGAAATCTGATCCGGAGCAGTAGGACGATCGCCAACGCGATTGCGTGAGCCGGAGGACCTAAGCCCGCCGCAGTGCGTTCTTCTCCAGAATAACGGAAGAGGAACGACACCATGCTGAACACAATTCGCTCCGCCACTCTGGCGGCGGCGCTGATTGCTATCCCCGCAACGCTCGCACTTGCCGCGGGCGTATCCGCTGGAGGCGCTGCGGCCGGCGGCGCCGGCATTGGCTCGGCGGGTTCGGTCGGCACGAGCACCAGCGGCAATGTCGGTGTTCAGAGCGGCGGCATGACGCAGCCATACGCGACCGCGCCGACCACCAATTCCGGAACGCTGCCATCCAACTCGAGCAGCGCCCTCTCGGCGGGCACTAACAGCAACCTGAACGGCACCGCCGCGGGGTTGAATGCATCTGGCCGCACCAGCAGCTCGACCGGTCGCTGATCGCCGTCAGCTCAGTACGCCGGAGGCACCTAGTGCTGCCGCTGCTGCCAGTACCAGCAGCGGATGCATGCGGGTGAACAGGAACAGCAGCGCCGCCACGACGGTGATCGCTGCTGTTCCCCACTCCGCAGACGTTGTGCGGATCAGCAGCGCGGCGGATGCCATGATCAGTCCTGCGGTCACTGGCATCAGCCCGTGCTGCACCAGCCGCCGCCACTCTGCATCGCGAAAGCGATACCAGACCCGATAGCCGAGGAACGTCAGCAACGACGATGGCCCCGCCACGCCAAGCGTTGTCACCAATGCGCCTGGCAGCCCGGCAACGCGCCAACCAATCAGCGTCACGACCAGCATATTCGGCCCCGGCGCCGCCTGCGCCAGTGCGAACAGCGCTGCGAACTCGTGCGCGGTCAGCCAGGGATGCACCTGAACGACCTGACGTTGCATCTCCGGCAGTATCGAATTCGTTCCGCCGAACGCTAACAACGACAACTGCATGAACACTGCTGCGAGGCTGGCCAGGAGCGACGCTGAATTCATTCGCCGAAGCGCCACACCAGCAGCGTCGACATGGCCACCATTGCCGGCAGCACGGGCGGCAGCGGCAGCCGCAACACGGCAATCGCCACGAAGGTCGCCAGCGCGACAACTATCCCGAACGGCCGCGCACGCAACGGCGCGGCGATCCTCAGCGCATTCGCCAGCACCATTGCGGAGGCTGCCGCGGCCAGCCCAGCAAAAGCGTGCCGTACCATCGGCAGGTCGCTGTAGCGGTCATACACCAGGCCAAGCAGGATCACCGCGGTGAACGGCGCCGCCATCAGGCCGACGAATGCCATTGCCGAACCGATCGCTCCATGGAAGCGCGCGCCCAACGCGATCGTTACGTTCATAACGTTGCCGCCCGGCAGGAACTGACAGAACCCGAGTAGGTCGGTGAACTCCGCCGCATTCAGCCAACGTTTCTGCTCCACGACGATCCGCCGCGCCCACGGCAACACGCCGCCAAAACCGTACAGGCCAATCGACATGAAGCCGAGAAACAGTTGCAGCAGCGACGGTGGGGCTGGCGCGTCAGGCATTCCGGCTGGATACTTCCCCCGCCACGATGAAACAAATCTTCCAGTGCCTGCTATTGCTGTTCGGCGCCGTCGCGTCGGCGCACGCCGCATGTCGCGTGACGCAACAAGCCAATGTGCCGGTCGAGCTGGTCAACGGCCATCTGCTGGTAACAGTGCAGGTCAACGACACGCCTGCGACATTCATCCTCGATACCGGCGCCGAACGCACGTTGATGGGCGAGGACACGGTGCGGCAGCTTGGCGTGGCGCGTGACTCCTGGGTCGCCTCGACCGTGCTGGGTATCGGTGGCTACGAGGAGCGGCCGAACGCCCTGCCCCGTTCGCTGCGCCTCGGTGAAGTACTGCTGCGACGCCGCTCGCTCGCCGGCGACAACAGCGTCACCGTTGGCCCGCTTCCGGTCACCGAAATCGCCGGCCACCCGATCGCCGGGCTGCTTGGCCGCGATTTCCTTTCGCCGTTCGATCTCGATATCAACCTGCCTGAGCGGCGGATCACGCTGTACGACGTGAACGGTTGCACGACCGGGTTCCTGCCCTGGACCACACGCTACGCCGCAATCCCGGCCTCTACGCCCATCGGCGCCGCGCTGGTCGTGCAGGTCGCGATCGATGGCCACCCATTGCGCGCGCTGATCGACACCGGCGCCAGCGCCAGCCTCATCACTGCGCCAGGAATTGTCCGTCTCGGCCTCACGCCCGCGCTGCTCGCGCGCGATCCCGGAGGCGAAGGCTCGGGCGTCGGTCCAGCCCCGGTCTTCATGCATCGTCATCGCTTCGCCGATCTGCGCGTCGGACCGGACATGACATCCGATCCCACATTGTGGGTCGCCCAGGTCCACGTGGTGCCGATTGTCGACCTGCTGCTCGGCGCCGACTGGCTACGCACGCGCCACGTCTGGCTCTCCTTCTCCACCAAACAGGTATTCGTAGCGCTGCCCACTCCGTAGGCCAGAAAGGCGAAGCGCTTGCTGCGCCTCTATCCCAGTCCAACCGCGTGATTGAGCGGCCCATGTCCAGCGCCGAACCCCGGCGCCGCGGCAATCGCCGCCCGCACGAAATCACGCGCGCGCAACACTGAGTCGCGTAGGCTGAGCCCCTGCGCCAGACTGGCCGCAATGCCGCTCGCCAGCGTACATCCCGTGCCGTGCGTATTGCGCGACACGATGCGAGGGGCAACGAATTCCTCAACGCCGTCAGTTGTCGCCAACAAATCCACCACCTGATCGCTCGCCAGATGTCCGCCCTTCAGCAGCACCGCCGGCGTCCCCAGTGACAGCAACGCGACCGCCGCTCGCCGCATCGTCGAGACATCCGGAATTGTCATGCCGGTCAGTGCCTCTGCCTCCGGCAGATTCGGTGTGATCAGGCATGCCATCGGAATCAGCCGCCCCTTCAGCACCGACAGCGCATCGTCAGCGAGCAGCCGCGCACCGCTCGTCGCCACCATCACCGGATCGACCACCACCGGCACACCAGCGGCGTACTGCGCCAGCGCGTCACACACCGCCTCGATCGTTGGAGCGTCGGCGAGCATGCCTGTCTTCACGACATCGGCACCGATATCGCTCATCACGACTTCAATCTGCTTCGCGACAAAATCCAATGGCGCCACGTGCACCGCATCCACGCCCAACGTGTTCTGTGCCGTCAGTGCTGTGATCGCGGTCGCCGCATAGGCACCAAACACGGTGATCGTCTTGATGTCCGCCTGGATACCAGCCCCGCCGCCGGAATCCGAGCCGGCGATCACCAGCACACGGCCACGCATCAGTCGGCGCTTTCGCTCACCCGCGTGGCGGCGGCAATCGTCGCGCACAGCTCATCGACCAGGCGGCCGACCAGTACTTCGTCATCAGCTTCCGCCATGACCCGGATCAGCGGCTCGGTCCCGCTTTCACGGATCACCAGGCGGCCGGCGCCGGTCAGCGTCGCCTCGGCCGCCGCGATCGCCTGCTGGATGCGCTTGCTGCGCAGCGGCGATGGTCCCGCGTAGCGCACATTCTTCAATAGCTGTGGCATCGGTGTGAACATGCGGCAGACCTCGCGTGCCGAACGTCCCTGCTCGACGATTACGGCCAGTACCTGCAGCGCCGCCAGCAGCCCGTCGCCGGTGGTGGCGAAGTCCGACAGGATCACGTGGCCGGATTGCTCGCCCCCGAGATTCATGCCGCCCTCGCGCATCCGCGCGGCGACGTAGCGGTCTCCCACCCTGGTACGGTGCAGGTCCAGCCCTAGCGCCCCCAGGAACCGCTCCAGGCCGAGGTTGGACATCACGGTGGCGACGATACCCTCACCGCGCAGGCGGCCGTTGCTGGCCCAGGACTGAGCAATCAGCGCGAGGATCTGGTCGCCATCGATCAGCTCGCCGGCTTCATCCACCATCAGCAGCCTGTCGGCGTCGCCATCCAGCGCGATACCAAGCTGCGCTCCGTGCTCCACCACCTGGGCGCACAGATATTCCGGCACCGTCGACCCGCAGTCGCGATTGATGTTGAAGCCGTCGGGCGACACGCCAACCGGCACCACGGTGGCACCCAACTCCCACAGCACCGTCGGCGCGACGCGATACGCTGCGCCGTGCGCGCAATCGACCACGATCTTCAAGTCATCGAGACGCAGTCCGCGCGGGAAGCTGGCCTTCGCCACCTCGATGTAGCGGCCAGCCGCGTCATCCAGGCGAGCGGCACGGCCAAGCGACGCTGGCGCCGCCATGCGCTGACGCATGTCGCTCGCCATCAGCGCCTCTATCTCGCTCTCCGTTTCGTCGTCGAGCTTGAATCCATCGGGGCCAAACAGCTTGATACCATTGTCCTCGAACGGATTGTGCGAGGCGGAGATCATCACCCCAAGGTCCGCGCGGAGGCTGCGCGTCAGCATTGCGATAGCCGGCGTCGGCAGCGGCCCGACCAGCGTCACGTCCATGCCGGCGCCAATGAAACCGGCGGTGAGCGCCGGCTCGATCATGTAGCCCGAGAGCCGGGTGTCCTTGCCGATCACCACGCGATGACGATGGCTCCCGCGCGTGAACAGCAATCCCGCCGCCTGGCCGAGCCGCAGGGCAATCTCGGCGGTCATCGGGTCGCTGTTGGCTGTGCCACGGATGCCATCCGTGCCAAACAGGTGCCTCACGCGTGTCATCGACTCTCCGTCCCCCTGCCAGCCTCTGCTTGTAGCTCCCGCTCGCCGGGCAATGGAAGCATTCCCAATGCCTGCCAGACCTTTATTGCCTGGATGGTTTCAGCCACGTCGTGTACCCGCAGAATGGCCGCGCCGCGCGCAAGGGCGAACAGTCCGGCAGCAAGTGATCCTGGCAGGCGCCGGCGTGGTTCGTCTTCGCCGGTTATCGCGCCGAGGAACGATTTGCGCGACAGACCCACCAGGATCGGACGGCCGAGCGCAGCCAGGTCCGGCAGGCGGCGCAGCAGTTCGATCGACTGTTCCGCGGTCTTGGCAAAGCCGATACCGGGATCGATGACGATGTTGTCGCGGGTGACGCCGGCGCGCTCCGCGGCCTCGATCCGCTGCGCGAGTTCGCGCGCAACCTCCGCCGCGACATCGCCGTAGCGTGCCTGGGCATACATATCCGCCGGCGTGCCGCGCATGTGCATCAGCACGACCGGGCAGCCTCGGGCGGCGACCAACGGTGCCGCCGCCGGGTCATAGCCAAGTGCATATACATCGTTGACGATGCTGGCGCCGGCATCCAGCGCCGCCGCCATGGTCGCCGCATGCCGTGTATCTACAGAGACACACACTCCCGCCGCGGCGAGCGCGCCGATCACCGGCAGGATGCGTGCGCGCTCTGTTTCTGGCGATGTAGGTTGCGACGACGGCCGTGTGCTCTCGCCACCAACGTCGATGATATCGGCCCCGGCTGCCGCCATAGCGAGGCCAGCGGCAATCGCAGCATCAAGCCCCGGATAGTCACCGCCATCACTGAAGCTGTCAGGGGTGACGTTCAGCACGCCCATGACACGCGGACGGTCCAAGGATAACCCGGCCCAGCGCGCTATGCTTCCCACGGGTTCACCAGCGCCACGCCGCAGTCCTCGAAGTCCCGAGTATTCCTCGTCGCTATCGCCGTTGCAGCCCTGGCCCGGGCGATCGCGGCAATCTGCAGGTCCGCGCCATTGAAGCTGCGCCCCACCTTCCGCCGATCCGCGGCGAGATCGGCATACGCGCGCGCTGCGTTACGATCGAATGGAAGCACACGCCCCATGAACAGCGCGGAGAATATCGTATCGATCCCGCGTCTCAGTCTCTCTCGTCTTGGTCCGCTCGGCATGATCGCCAAGCCGAACAGCATTTCCGCCTCTGTGATGGATGTCGTGTAGAGTGAAATCGCCGGCAACGCGTCCATCCATGCCACCACCGCAGGCTCTGATCGTTCTCTGACCAATTCCGAGATCACGTTGGTATCGACGACGATCACAGTGCCGTTCTTACCCGGCGGGCCCTCATTCTGGGCCAGAAAAATCAGGCGGCTCGCGGCCCGGACCACGCTCGATCTCCGGCAGGTCGACCCCACCCAACGGCTGAAACAGCCCCCTTATGGCGCTCGCGAGACCACCGGTGGCCGTCGCTGCATCCTGCGCGACCGCATTCCGCAATACGTCCCGCACTTCCTCTTCCATTGATCGGCCATGCACCGCTGCCCGCGCCTTGAGCTCCGCGTGCAGACTATCCTCGACATTCCGGATAACCAGCGTCGCCATTTGCTAGCACGCTAGCAAATGGCGTCTCGCTCGTCAAATCACCCCGGCTGCGGCGCCGGTCCCAATCCGCCCGCAGGCGGCGTAGGCGTCGCTGGCCGCCCTGTGGTCGGCACGGACGCCCGGCGGCTCTCCGGAGCCGGATCGTCCACCACCTTGCGGATCACCGCCTCGCCGCGAAGCCCCGTGCGGATCTCGTCCCCGCTCAGCGTCTCGTGCTCCAGCAGTCCGCGCGCCAGGCGATGCAGTTCCTCGACATTCTCTGTCAGGATGCGCCGCGCCTTGGCATAGGCCCGATCGATGATATCCTTGATCTCGGCATCGATCTCCCGCGCCGTCGCCTCGGACACGTTCTTATTCTGCGTCACCGAATGCCCGAGGAACACTTCCTGGCTGTTATCGCCATAGGCGATCATGCCGAGCTTATCGCTCATGCCCCATTCC
>Ga0206804_10324_pt2 | contig 10952 bp, 7 predicted proteins | sample Alteio_BWOrgCont_62_FD_152888 | JGI IMG/M metagenome (GOLD analysis project Ga0206804, IMG submission 152888) | Enriched cells from forest soil in Barre Woods Harvard Forest LTER site, Petersham, Massachusetts, United States -... | ecosystem: Environmental > Terrestrial > Soil > Temperate forest >... | reverse complement strand
CGAGGGGGACCGCGCCGAGCATCGCAGCCATGGTGGTCATAAGAATGGGACGAAAGCGCAACTGACAGGCTTCATAAATCGAATCGCGCGAATTCTTGCCCTCTTTGCGTTCGGCCGCGAGCGCAAAATCGATCATCATGATCGCGTTCTTCTTCACAATGCCGATGAGAAGAATAACACCGATGACCGCGATCAGGCTCAAGTCGGTTTTGGTGATCATCAGGGCCAACACCGCCCCGACTCCTGCGGGCGGCAGGGTGGAAAGAATGGTGAGCGGGTGAATAAAGCTTTCGTATAAAATTCCGAGCACGATGTAAACCGTCAACAACGCGGTCACGATCAGAATCACCTCATTGGCCTGCGAATCCTGATAGGCTTGCGCCGTGCCTTGAAAGCTGCCGCGAACCGTTTCCGGAAACTGGATTTTCTGCTTGGCCTCGGTGATCGCATCGACGGCATCGCTGAGCGCCACGCCCGGCGCGAGATTGAACGAAAGCGTCACGGCGGAAAAAGGGCCCTGGTGATTGACCGCCAGCGGCGCGGTGGTCGAGGCGTAATGGGCCAGCGCGCTGAGCGGCACCTGCTCTCCGCTGGACGACGTGACGTAGATATTGCGCAAGGCCTCGGGATTCAATCCATATTCGGGCGCGGCTTCCATCACGACATGGTACTGGTTGAGATTCGTGAACATCGTGGAAACCTGCCGCTGGCCGAAGGCGTCGTAGAGCGTGTTGTCGAGCAGGGACGACGAAATCCCGAAACGGCTCGCCGTATCGCGGTCGTATTGCAGGGACGATTGCAGGCCGAGGTTTTGCTGGTCGCTATTGACGTCGGTCAGGATGGGGATTTTTCTCAATTCGTTCAGCAGTTTAGGGGCCCAAGTCGCAACATCGGTGAAGGTGTCGCTCACCATGGTGTATTGATAGAGCGCCTGGCTCTGCCGCCCGCCGATGGTGAGGTCCTGGGCCGGCGCCAGGTAAAGCGTGGCGCCCGGGATGCGCGCGAGCTTGGGGCGCAAGTCCGCCATGACTTGATCGACCGGTTTTCTTTCCGACAACGGCTTCAAGGAGATAAACATCCGGGCGGTATTGACGCCGCCGCCGCCACCCGTGAAACCGGCCAGGTATTGCACCGAGGGATCGGCCAGGACCGTCTTGATCATTTGCTGCAACCGCTGGTTCATCGCCTCAAACGACGTGTCCTGGTCCGCCTGGATCGATCCGGTGATGCGCCCCGTGTCCTGTTGGGGGAAGTATCCCCTGGGAATATGGGTGAACAAATAGTAGTTGAGTGCAACGGTGCAGAGCAGGACGAATATCGTGATCGCCGGGTGCCTCAGGACGACCGTCAGGGATCGTTCATATGCCCTCAGGACAAGGTTGAAGAGATTCTCGCTCCAGTGAAAGAGCCTGCCGTGCTCCGCGCGCTCCCGCTTCAGGATTATCGCGCACATCATCGGCGTGGTGGTCAGGGAAATCACCATGGAAACGAGGATGGCCACCGCCAGCGTGACGGCAAACTCGCGAAACAGCCGCCCGACAATTCCGGCCATGAGGAGAATGGGGATGAATACAGCGACGAGCGAGAGGCTGATCGACAGGACGGTGAAGCCGATTTCCTTCGACCCTTGCAAGGCTGCCTGGAGCGGCGACAAGCCCTTTTCCAGGTGGCGCGTGATATTTTCCGTCACGACAATCGCATCGTCCACCACGAACCCGGTGGAAATGGTCAGCGCCATGAGGGAAAGATTATCGAGACTGTAGCCAAGCAGGTACATCACGCCAAAGGTTCCCATCAGGGAAACGGGGACCGCAACGCCCGGAATCAGCATGGTGCGGAAATCCCGCAGGAAGACGAAAACCACGAGGATGACCAGGACGATGGCGACGATCAGGGTGCGCTCAACATCGAGGATGGAAGCGCGAATCGTCGTTGTCCGGTCCATGACCACGCCAAGCTTGATGGCCTGCGGAATCGAGTACTGCAACTCGGGGAGCAGGGCGTAAATGCGATCGACCGTATCGATGATATTGGCCCCGGGCTGGCGAAAGATAACCAGCAGGACGGAAGGCTTGCCGTTCGCGTAACCTGCGGTGTGGATATCCTCGACCGAGTCCACGACTTGAGCGACATCGGACACCCTTACCGGGGCGGAATTTCGATAGGCAATGATAAGGGGTTGGTATTCGGCCGCCTTGTAGAGCTGGTCGTTGTCATCGATGGTCCAGGTGTGGCTGGCATCGGAGAAGTGGCCCTTGGGCCGGTTGGCATTCGCGTTCGCGAGCGCCGTGCGAATGTCCTCAAGGCCAACACCGTACTTATTGAGCGTGGTGGGATTGACCTCGACGCGCACGCCCGGCAGCGAACTGCCACCCACGGTGACCTGCCCGACGCCTTGTACTTGCGAGAGCTTTTGCGCGAGGATGGTCGAGGCTGCGTCGTACATCTGGCCTTTGCTGTACGCATCCGAGGTCAGCGCGATGATCATGACGGGCGAATCGGCCGGGTTCACTTTCCGGTACGTGGGATTGCCGGGAAGGTTCGTCGGCAGGTTGGCGCGCGCGGCATTGATCGCGGCCTGGACGTCCCGCGCCGCGGCGTCGATATTGCGATTGAGATCGAATTGCAGGACGACATTACAGGACCCGAGCGAACTGGAAGAAGTCATCTGCGTGACGGCGGCAATGCGCCCGAACTGGCGCTCGAGCGGAGTCGCAATCGAGGCGGCGACGATTTCCGGGCTGGCCCCGGGGAGGCTGGCGCTGACCGAGATCGTCGGAAAATCGACCTGCGGCAGAGGCGACACAGGCAAAGAATAAAACGCCAGCGATCCCGCCAGCACAATGCCCATCGTGAGCAACGTCGTGGCAATCGGCCGCCGGATGAACGGTTCAGAGATGCTCATGTCACCTCCGGCTCCACACCCGGTTGCACTTCCTTCTCGTCCTTGCGGGCGCCCGAGGGTGCCTTGCCAAAGAGCAGCTTACCGAGCCGATCAAAGCAGAGATAAATCACCGGCGTCGTGTAGAGCGTCAGGATCTGGCTGACGATCAGGCCGCCAACGATGGCGATGCCGAGCGGCCGGCGCAGTTCCGAGCCGGTGCCCGTCCCGAGCGCGAGCGGCAGGCCGCCGAACATCGCCGCGAGCGTGGTCATGAGAATGGGGCGAAAGCGAAGCAGGCACGCCTGGTAAATCGCGTCGAACGCGGAGAGCCCGTCCTCACGCTCCGCATCGAGAGCGAAATCGACCATCATGATCGCGTTCTTCTGCACGATGCCGATGAGCAGGATGATGCCGATCAGCGCGATGACATTGAGGTCGTTGTGAAACAGCATCAGCGCCAGCAACGCGCCGACTCCCGCCGAGGGCAGCGTCGAGAGAATCGTGATCGGATGGATGAAGCTCTCGTAGAGCACGCCGAGAATGATATAGACGGTGATCATCGCCGCGAGGATCAGGAGCGGTTCGCTGGTGAGCGACGCCTGGAAGGCTTCCGTCTCGCCCTGGTAGGCCGCGACGATGCTCGGCGGAATATTGAGCTCCTTCTTCGACTGGTCGATGGCGGTGACGGCATCGCTCAACGACACGCCCGGCGCGAGATTGAAGGAGAGCGTGACCACGGGAAATTGCCCCTGGTGCGAGATCGTTTGCGGGCCGGATTTCGTGGCCCAGTGCGCGAAGGTGCTCAGGGGCGCCGAGCCCGTCGCGGGGGCCGCGGTGAGAGTCGGCGTGGAGGTCGTCGTCGTCCCGGCTCCGTTCGCCAGGTTCGTCCCCGTGCTCGACGTGATGCCAGAGGTCGATGGCGTGATATAAACATCGTTCAGGTTGGCGGGATTCTGCTGGAATTTCGGGTCCACCTCGAGGATCACGTGATACTGGTTGACCTGCGTGAACATGGTCGAGACCTGGCGCTGGCCGAAGGAATCGTAAAGCGTGTTGTCGATGGTCGCCGTGGTCAGCCCGAGGCGCGCCGCCGTGTCGCGGTCCAGCACCAGCGAAGCGCGCAAGCCCGAGTTCTGCTGGTCGCTGGCGACGTCGCTGAGTTGCGGCAACGCCTTCAGCTTGGCCAGCAGTTGCGGCACCCACGTGTTCAAATCGTCCGCGCTGGGGCTCTCGAGCGTGTACTGATATTGCGTGCGGCTGATCCGGTCATCCACGGTGAGGTCCTGCACCGGCTGCATGTAAAGCGTGATCCCGGAGACGGCGGCCAGCTTCGGTCCCAGGCGCTGCATGATTTCAGTCACCCCGACTTTGCGCTGCTCGATCGGCTTGAGATTGATCTGGATGCGGCCGGAGTTGAGCGTGGTGTTGGTGCCATCCACACCGATGAATGAGGAAAGACTATCCACCGCGGGATCGTTCAGGATGATTTCGGCCAGGGCCTGCTGGCGTTCCGACATGGCGGGAAAGGAGATGTCCTGGTCGGCCTCGGAAACACCCTGGATGATTCCGGTGTCCTGGATCGGAAAGAGTCCCTTCGGAACGATGATGTAGAGATAGATGGTCAGCACGAGCGTGCCGATGGCGATCAGGAGCACGAGCGGCTGCACGCGAAGGACAACCTTGAGCGTTGCGCCATAGAGTGAAATGACCGCGTTGAAGGCATCCTCCGAAAGGCGATAAAGCCGCCCGTGCCGGGCCTGATCGCGCGCCCGGATCAAACGCGCCGCGAGCATGGGCGTGAGGGTCAACGACACGACGGCCGAGATGAGAATGGTGAAGCTGAGCGAGATCGCGAATTCGCGGAAGAGCCGCCCGACGACATCGCCCATGAACAGGAGCGGAATGAGCACGGCGATGAGCGAGATCGTCAGCGCAACAATGGTGAAGCCGATCTGGCCCGCGCCTTTCAGCGCCGCTTCCATCGGGGAATAGCCCTCCTCGATGTAGCGGACAATGTTCTCGATCATCACAATCGCGTCATCGACCACGAAACCGGTTGAGATGGTCAGCGCCATGAGCGTCAGATTGTTGATGCTGAAGCCGAACATGTACATCGCCGCGAAAGTGCCGACGAGCGAGAGCGGAACGGCCACGCCCGCGATGAAGGTCGCCGCGAAGGTGCGCAGGAAAACGAAGATCACGCCAACCACGAGGCCGATGGTCAGCAGCAACTCGAACTGCACGTCGGCCACGGATGCGCGGATGGTGGCGGTCCGGTCGGTCAGGATTTGCAGCTTCACCGTGGAGGGCAGCGACTGGCTTAATTTCGGCAATTGCTGCTTGATGCTATCGACCACGGAGATGATGTTCGCGCCGGGCTGCCGCTGGATGTTCATGATGATCGCGGGCTCGATCACTTTCGGGGTGGTCGTCGCCATCCACGCGGCCTGCCGGTTGTTTTCGGTGTCGTCGATCACGTGGGCCACGTCGGAGAGGCGGACGGGCGAGTTGTTGCGGTAGGCCACCACGATGTTCGCGTAGTCGGTGCTGGTGAGCAGTTGGTCGTTCGCGCCGATCTGGTAAGTCTGGAGCGGCCCGTTGAAACTGCCCTTGGCCTGGTTGGCGTTGGCCGCCGCGATGGCGGTGCGCAGGTCCTCCATGTTGATGCCATACGCGGAGAGCGCGGTCGGGTTGGCCTGGATGCGTACGGCCGGTTTCTGGCCGCCGACGATGCTCACCAAACCCACGCCGGAAAGCTGCGAGAGCTTTTGAGCAAGGCGCGTGTCGGCCATGTCCTCGACTTGCGAAAGGGGCAGGACGTCCGAGGTAAGCGCGAGCGTGATGATCGGCGCATCGGCCGGATTCGTCTTGCTGTAGATGGGCGGATTGGGCAGGTCGGCGGGCAGGAAGGTGCCCGACGCGTTGATCGCCTGCTGCACCTCCTGCTCGGCAACGTCGATGTTCAGGTTCAAGTCGAATTGCAGCGTGATGATCGAGCTGCCGTCCGAGCTGACCGAGGTCATCTGTTTCAGGCCCGCCACCTGGCCGAATTGTCGTTCGAGCGGCGCCGTGACCGATGTCGCCATGACCTCCGGACTCGCGCCGGGATAAAACGTGACGACCTGCATCGTCGGGTAATCGACTTCCGGCAACGCGGAAATCGGCAACTGCCGGTAGGCGACCCAGCCCGCCAGCAAGATGGCGGCCATCAGCAGGGTGGTCGCGACAGGGCGCAGGATGAACGTCCGGGAGGGACTCATGAACTCTCTTTCCAGACCTTAACTGCTGGCGGCATCGGCCGTCGCTCCACCATGTTTGTGGCCGCCGTTTGCATCGGGAAGAAGGACCTTCGAGCCATTTTGCAGCTTGTCCACGCCATCGATGACCACGACGTCCTTGTCTTCCAATCCACTCGTAATCTCAGCCTTGTCGCCCTCGATGGTGCCGACACCGACATTCTTCATGGTCACCGTGCCGCTCTTCTGGTCCTCGGTGTTCACGACATAAACATACGTGCTGTTCTGCGCGCCGTACTGGATGGCCGCGACCGGAACAATGACCACGTCTTTTTTCGTATCCACCAGAAGCCGCGCATTCACGAATTGATTTGGGAAAAGCGCGTTGTCCTGGTTCGGGAAAATGGCCTTCAGCTTCAGCGTGCCGGTGGTCGGGTCGATCTGGTTGTCGGTGGTCAGCAGCGATCCGGTCGAAAGCTCCTTCTTTCCCGCGCGGTCGAGGGCCTCGACGGGCAATTGCTGATTGGCGTTAAGCTTGGCCATCACCGCCGGAACGTTGTCCTCGGGAATGGTGAAAACAACGGTGATGGGCTGAAGCTGCGTGATCACAAGCAAGCCGTTGGTGTCGGCGGCGTGGACCTGGTTCCCCACATCGACAAGCCGCAGGCCGACGCGCCCGGTGATGGGAGAGGTGATATTGCAGTAAGTAATATTAAGTTGCGTGGCCACAATCTGCGCCTTGTCGAGATCGACCTGCCCCTGGTCCTGCGTCACCAGCGCCACCTGCGTGTCCCGAGTCTGTGCCTGAATGGAATCCTGCTTGAGAAGCGTTTCATAGCGCTGCAGGTCGATCTTCGCATTGTCGAGCAGGGCCTGGTCGTGCTCAAGCTGCGCCTTGTTTTGCAAAAGTGTCGCATCAAAGGGCCGCGAGTCGAGCTGCACCAGCAGATCGCCCTCCTTCACCATCTGGCCCTCGGTGAAATTGACCTTCATCAACTGCCCATCGACGCGGGTCTTGACCGTCACCGTGTTGAGCGGCGTGACCGCGCCGAGCCCCACGAGATAGACGCCAATATCGCCCTTCGCCGCCGTGGCCGTCACGACGCGGATGACGTCGCTCTTGCCCTTTCCACCATGCTTACCGCTGGCCGTCGTGGTCGATTCGGCTGTCTGAGATTCGGCTGCCTGGGGATGCAGCATAAAGAGATAGTAGTAAACGCCGGCAGCGGCGGCCGCCATGATGATGAGCGCAAACGAAAGCCCGAGCCATCCACCCCGGCGAGGCTTGCCGGTCGGCTCCGTCGCCGGAATCCGCGGGGTTGCCCCCGTCCCATTAGGATGAGGAGCGGCCGGCGCGGGCCGGAGAGGCGTGGTTTCGGGGACGTTTTGTGCCATAAAAGAAATTCGATTCCGCCAGTAAAAAGCTGGCTAATACCATACTACTTTTGCCCTTGGGTTGGCGAGCCTTGATCGGGCAGTAGCAGCGGGGTGAGTTTTTTCTTTCGCTCAGCCATCGCCTTCAGGTAGGCGTCGCGATGGTCGGGATTCAACTGCGTCGCAATCTCCTGATGGTAACCGTCGAGCGTTGAAAGGATATCCACTCCGAACTGGTGGCGTACTTTATAGAGGCTCTGCGCCATCTCATTGATCAGCGGTTGAATCCGATTCAGTTCGTCGGGAGTCAGGTGATACTGGTCCGCGTACCTCTTGCTGATTCGGGCGGCGATCTGACTTTCCGGTTCGCTCGTCCTCGACATGAACGACGATATCTGCCGGTCCGTATAGCAGTAGGTGAGAAGTCCCCCGGCCAGGGCCCCGATCAAAAAGACGGCTAAGAATTCGGCAATGATTTTACGAGTCGGGCGCATGGTCATTATTTAGCATCGATCCGGAGTCTCACGAGACCGAAATGTTTTGCATCTGGACAAGGCTCCTTACGCCCGGTTCAAAATCGCTGGCACTGTCCCGCGTATCCAGCGTGACGGTCAGGGTCGCCGCGACGGCCAGCGCCGCGAGCGACGCGAGCAACGCGCGCCAACCGATGCGCTCGCAAGCCTCCACCTGGCTTTGCTGCGCCCGCAAACCGGCCAGCGTGCTGGTGACGAATCCATAGGGCGGAGTCGTTTCCCCGGCGAAGGTGGGAGCGCTGAGCGCGAGCAGCTTCTGCCATGTATCGTTGTCAGTTTTGTTCATTTTCGTTCTCCAATCTTTTAATCATTTGACGCAGGTGCGGACGTACGCGAAAGAGACGCATTTTGACCTTGGAAATGCTCCAACCCATCGTGTCGGCGATCTCCTGCAAAGACCGCCCTTCCAAATCGACCATGAGAATCAAACTGCGGTCTTCCGGCGAAAGCGACGAAAGAATTTTATCGACCAAATCGCGCGCGGCGATCGCGGCGCCCGCGTCGGGGGAGCTGCCGGTCAGCCACGCGGCGTCAAAGACATCCGATTCCTCCGGGGTCAAATCAGCCTGGCGAATCTCGGGGCGAATCTTCTGGGCGCGCAACCGGTCGAGGCAGGTCGTGAGCGCAAGACGCGACACCCAGTGCGTGATCGGCGCGTCGCCCTTGAATTGATGCAGCTTGGCGAACGTCTTCATCAGGATCTCCTGGACCAGGTCCTTTTCATCGTCCCGACGGGGCAGGTGCGTACGGACAATCTTGGAAATAACGGGAAAGAGATGCTGGATAAGTTCCTCGGCCGCAGCTTGACTGCCTTCCTTCCAGCGGCGCAAACAGTCGTCCACATCGATAGATTCGTCCATCTGGACTTAACCTTAGCGAACGCCGGGGGCTGCGTCATGTAATAGTTGATTTGCGCCGGGATCATAACTCGTCTCACTAGCTATGACGCAGCCAGAGTGAGAATGGTCACCCTAAACGCGGCGCTGGCGCCACGCTAAGCCGCTACTAACATGTTTGTAATGATCGGGTAACCGTCGCTCGTTGCCGTGCTCGGAAGCGTGGAGGAAGGCGGTATGCTTGGGGAAAACCTCCGCCGTCTTACGACGGTGGCTGCTTACTCCCCATCATTTCCGATGGAACCGGTCGGGCAGACGTTCATCGCGCGATCAGCGGCGTCTTCCTCTTCCGCCGTGGCGGGCTGCTTGAAGAAATAGACCTTTGTTTCGTCGTCGTTGTACTTGAGCAAATTCGCCGCCTCCTCCATGCAGGTGTGACACGGCGTACACGTTTCGTCCACGTACCATTTGCCGGGAAGGTTCTGGGACACTTTCTGGGTCTTGTCTGCCATGACTCTCTCCTTCGGATTGGGGGTTGATGGAAAGCTATTTGAATTCGACGGGCTGGCCGGTGGCTTCGAGCACCGTGACCCACAAGTCGCCCTGCGGATTGACCTTGCGCCGGCGGCGGGTGACGACGCACATCGGCAGGTTCACGTAATGCCCGTGCCAGCGGCCCACGACCATGTTCGTCTTGCCGGCCATACCGGCATGCACGGCATTCTGGGCCAGGCGCAGGCAAAAAATCGCGTCCTGCGGCGAAGCCGGTACGCTGCGGATCACATAACTCGGGTCGATGTACTTGATGTTGATTTGCTTTTCGATCTCCTTGAAATGGGTCTCGATCTGCTTTTTCAGGAATGGGCCGATGTCGCCAAACTTGAGATTCCCCGAGGCGTCCGCGCCGCCGCCGTGCCCCTGCATCAGGTGCTGCCCCGCGCCTTCCGCCACGACGACCACGGCGTGACCGCGCCGGGAGAGTCGGTCCTCCAGGCACGCCAAAAGCCCGTGCCTGCCGGTGAGCTGAAACGGCACCTCGGGAATGAGCACGTAATTCACGCTGTTGTCCGCCAGCGCCGCGAACGCCGCGATGAAGCCCGAGTCGCGCCCCATCAGCTTCACCAAACCGACGCCGTTCGGATAGCCCTTCGCTTCGTTGTGCGCGCAGCGAACGGTGCGGACCGCCTCGGCGAAGGCCGTCTCGAAACCGAAGCTTTTGTCCATGAACTCGAGGTCATTGTCGATCGTCTTGGGAATGCCGATGACGCCGATCTTCAGGTCGCGATTCATGATTTCGGTGACGATGTCCTGCGCTCCCCGCAGGGTGCCGTCGCCGCCGATGACGAACAGGATGTTGACCCGGTACTCGACGAGAAAATCGACGATTTCCTTTTTCGATTGCGGCCCGCGCGAACTGCCGAGAACCGAGCCGCCATCCTGGTGCAGATTGCTGACGAAATCGGGCGTCAGGTGCATCGGCGCATGCCCGCAGCGCGGAATGAAACCTTCGTAGCCGTAGGGAATGCCGTAAATCGTCCGCACGCCGTAGCTGTAATTGAGCGTCAGCACCAGGCCGCGAATCACGTCGTTAAGGCCGGGACAAAGGCCGCCGCAGGTCACGACCGCGCAGATGGTTTGCGCGGGGTTGAAAAAGATCCGCTCGCGCGCGCCGGCGTGCTCAATCGTCACGGGCTCGGTCCCGTTCTCGATACAATCGAAGACCTTCTCGGGCGAATGATCAAAGAGCACGCGATGGTCGTCATCCGTCATGAATTCAGCATCCATTTCGTAACGAAGGCGTTGCAGGGGCGAAGCGAATTCAGCCGGGCCCAGGCATTGGATATCGAAGTCGTGTCGGGTAATTTTGCTCATGGCGATACGTCCTGCTGGAGGGACGTGGAAGCACTAAGTGTTCCAAGGTGGTTACCTATGCAGCGTCAGCCTCCCGGCCTGATCCTTTCTTCAATCCCGCCTCGTCTAGCGGATTAGGCCGTCCCAGCTTTCTTCTCCACCCCCACCCGCGCCTTGTCCAGCGCCTCGTCGAGATTGCCCGCGACATTGTCCCGCCCGAGCTGGTCGAGAAACCCCG
>Ga0206804_10343_pt1 | contig 10999 bp, 8 predicted proteins | sample Alteio_BWOrgCont_62_FD_152888 | JGI IMG/M metagenome (GOLD analysis project Ga0206804, IMG submission 152888) | Enriched cells from forest soil in Barre Woods Harvard Forest LTER site, Petersham, Massachusetts, United States -... | ecosystem: Environmental > Terrestrial > Soil > Temperate forest >... | reverse complement strand
GAGTATTAACACTCCTGATCCTTCCCACCAAGGCGCGCTTATTCTATTGTCTTACCTAGTCACCGTGTGTTGGCAATGAACCCGGGCATCAAACGACCCGTAATGTAACGAGAGCAATTTTCTGCTCGGGAAGCCGAGCCGATGCCCGCCGCTGGATGAAACTTCAGTCGCTGTTTGTTGCCCATTCGATTTGGGCAAGCGCTTATACGCCACTACAAGGGGCGTCAGCATTGACGCTCCCTCGTCAACTAAATCGACGGAAATAAGGTCTTACTTAGACAAATATCTGCTGGAGATCGGTGAGCCATGGAACGACCGGAGAATGAAGTTGATACCCGACAGTGGACGGGGCCCGAAGATCTCCGAAAGCGGCCTGACGCTCGGTTTGGATTGGGCGAAGCGACCGCATTTATTGGCATACTCCTGTTCCTACTCGGCGCATTGGGCGCAATCTTCAATGGGATACAGCTAGGAACGGTAGTGATGATCGTTGCTGGAGTGTGCTTTTTTCTGATTGGGCTGCCGCGCCTCAATATCCGGTCGTGATCCAGAACGTTATCTCGATATCTAGTAACGACAGGCGACTACGAGTCCAGCAGCACCCGTAGTTAGAGCAAATGACGGACAAAACCATGAGCACGTTGACGGCGATACATAATTGCCGCGTCTATACGGAGGGATGAGATGCCACGAATTTCAGCGGCAGGTTGGGGAGAAGGGGTCGCTGGTGCGATTGGAGTTGGAGCCGCAGCACTTGCGAATAGCGGTATTCCAGACATCGCCCAAGGAGCGGCTGTGGCCGAGGCCGTTGCAGCAGCGGTGGCGGGGGCGAGGAAGGGGAAGTGATGATGCCGGAACTTAGACTGCGGCACAGGTTCATGCCTCAAATGCGCAGCCCAAAAAGCGTGTCCACGACCTGAACGCGGCACATAGTGCCCAACGCCCCCGCTAACACAGCGTCCATTTCGCAACACAACGTCCACTTTATTCCTAGTCCATATTGAAGCAATCAGGCATCGATCGCTCACCGGTATGTTAATGGACTATTAACGAACGTAATCCTTCTCCCCAACGCGGGGTTCCATTACGATACCTATTGATTGCGAGATGGACTCCAGGGCAGAGCTAACCAATGCTCCCCCTTACAGACCTGTCAATAGGTTCCGCGTGCAGGAGGGCCGTGTCGATGCTCACTGGCTGGATTAAGGCGGGAAATGATGCTCCGAGATCGGCTTAATCGTCGGTAGTCTGTCGGCCACTTCACCAGCGTGGTCCAGTAAGGGATCTGAATGAAGATGAGATACGTTCCTTGGGGTTCTATATTCCTCGGCTTCTTTTTAACTAGACTTGGTCAAAGGTACATTCCGACTCTTTATAGAGTAATATTGGAGTTTGCACTCTTAGCCTCCACACTGGGGCTTCTTTGGTATTACGGGTATTACGCTAGAAAACGTTCGACGATACGGCGATGATCAAGGACGCGGCGGTGAAGCTGGGCCTGGATTGGCCGCGCCTGGAGCATGACATGGACGATCCGGCGATCGCCGCGCGGCTCGAAGGCAATGTGAAGCTCGCGCGCAGCATCGGCGTGGATGGCACGCCGGCGCTGATCATCGGCGGCGATCTGCTGCCGGGCGCGATGGATCTGGGCGAGTTGCAGGACGCAGTGGCAGGGGCACGGAAGGGGAAGTAAAATCGCTCGCCCAGCTTCGGAAGGCGCAGGTTTCATCTTGATTTGATGTACGGTACGATACGCTTTCCAACCGAGAAGCTCAATTTGAATTAACAAACTATTAACGGGACGGGCCCTTCCATCTGAAGAGCCTTTCCATTACAGTACCGACACTGCCCTGGTAGCAGGTGCGAACACTGAATCACGGCAGACGAAATGCAGCTATAGATTCACGCAAAGCTCTAGGACTGAAATTACAGACGATGGGATGGATCGGATGAATAACGGCTCGGCAAGAAAACTACTACGGGTCGGAGTTTCGTTACTTGCGCAGTTATCGTTGGCAATTCCTTCGACTTCGAGTCGCGCTGAGCAATTTTCGAAGTATGACCATTTTGACGGGTTCTTCTTTCTATCTGGTGAACGCTTTTACGACCTTTGTACTGAGAACAATGAAGTATCTCAGCAACTGTGTCAGGCGTATATCTGCGGAACATTTGATGCGTGGGCGGCGCAGAATATAGTTAAACATACTACCGTATATTCAATCTGCGTGAAGCCCAAAGCAACCTGCGAAGAACTAGCCGACACTGTCGTAAGTGGTCTCACCGAGAAGCCAGAACTACGGCAGTCTGCTCCGGCAGGGGCAATTGGTTACATTTTGAGCCGAGCGTTTCCCTGCAAGTAAGACTGGTGCAACATTAGGTTCCCCTCTCCGGAGGATTTGCGCCGAAATACCAACCCAGAAGACAGTACAACCATTGTAAACCCGGAGATGAGTATGGTCGGTGATAGTCTCATATCAATGCAGTACTCACAGCCTGTACTTGGACCGGACGGAAACTGGTATAATGCGGTTCGGTACACGGATGATGAGGGAAATCAAATTGGCCAGACCTCGTATTTCTCAGCGACCACGCCAGACGGGCTGCCGAGTTCAATATCTGGTATTGAATATCCACTACTCTATGGTGTGTGGAGTGGTCTTTGGAGCGCGGCAAAGGGCCTGTTGGACGATCCAAATCTGTTCACGGCCGCATTAGATTTCATGGCGGGGGCGCTCTCAAGCTTCGCCGGCCCTCCTCCGTCCTGGTTAACAGGTCCTGCGATCTGGACCAACTTCCCAGGTGCGCCGACGGGACCGACATATCCAGGAGCAGTGGGCGGCAACTATAACCAAGCTGCGAAAGATCCTGTGGTCATCGACGTCGCGGGAAGTGGTCTCAACCTAACGGGGCTATCTCAATCCTCCCCCTACTTCGAGTGGAATAACGATGACGTCGCTAACCAGACTGGTTGGATCGCCGGCAATACCGGCTTTCTCGTTCTCGCCCCTGCCAATGGCGGCCCGATCACCGCTGCAAACCTCGTGACGGGCTTTGCCCAATTACAGGCACTCGACACAAATAATGACGGAATACTCAATAGCTCTGACCCCGGTTTCGCTACGCTTGAAGTCTGGCAGGATACCAATGGTGATGGCACAGCCGAACCAGGTGAAGTCTCAACATTGTCAGCGCTTGGCATACAGAGCATTAATCTGAAAGACATTCTCACCGACCAAGTACAGAACGGCAACACGATCGATGCCGTCTCCTCAGTAACCATGGCGGATGGTAGCGCGCATGAGATTGCCGCTGTATCGCTTGCATACAGCCAAACATATACTCAGCATGTAGAACCCGACGCCCCCAGCGCCGCAGCAGCGGCACTGCCACAACTGCACGGTTACGGTGATCTGCTCGATCTTCAGGAGGCGATGACCAACGATCCGACCCTACTCAGCTTGGTGCAGGCCTTTGTACAGATGTCCACGAACGACAGCACCGCGCTGGGCGACACAATCGCAGCCATCATGTTCCGTTGGGCAGGCGTCGATGGCGTTGATCCTGCAAGCCGTGGTTCTAGCATCAGCGCACAGCAGCTCGGATTTCTGGAGCAATTTACCGGCATTCCCTTCCTCGACGCGCACGGCAACGTTGACCCTCGATACTCCCCCGAGCTCAACAGCCTCGGTCAATCCTGGACTGCCGCCTTCGACGGCATCGCCGCCCGCCTTCTGCTGCAAGGCCCGATGGCCAGCGATCTCGCCGATTTCGCCTTCGATCCGACTAGTGACCTGATCATATGCACCACGACACTAAGCCAGGCCATCCAGGACGTGGCAGCGCAAGCGCCCAGCGATCCCGGTGTGGCACTGTCGTATTGGTGGGGTGCCACCACGGTGCTCGACGCCTATTTCACAGATTGGCAGCAAATCGATGCCTCGACCGGCGCTGCGACAGTGCCCCCGACGCAGGCCGATCTCGATGCAATGCTAACCGCCGCCGCGCCGGAACTTACCGCAACTGTCCTGGCCGCGTTGCGCTCCGAGCAATTTGGCGGCAACTCGCCGAACGGCTTTGGCGGCGAGGTCCATACCTACGAGCCGGGCACGGGCGCGCTTGACATCCAGGCTGACGCAGGCTGGGGGAACACCGCGATAACCACGCTCATCCTCGGCGGTAGCATTACCCCTGAGCAGATTTCCGTAAGCTCCGATTCGAGTGGCGCGATTTATCTCACGGATGGCGTTGCAGGCGATCAGATCAAGATCGACTGGATGATGAAGCCAGGCGGCAACGACGCGTACGAATATGGGGTCCGGACCGTCGAGTTCGCTGATGGCACCGACTGGACGCCACAGCAAGTCATTGCGTTGGCCGACACAGCATCGGCAAGCAACAATCTTTTGTACAGCTTTCGTCCTGACGCCACGTTTTCCTATCAGCCTGGCACCGGGTCGGTAGAGATCGACGCGGATGCCGGATGGGCGACCAACACGTCCGCGGTCCTGACCTTTGGCGCCGGTGTAACGGCGTCGGACGTTGCCATCACGTCGGATGGTGAGAACCTGTATCTGACCGATGGCATCCCCGGCGATGCCATCAAGCTCGATCAAATGGCGACGCCAGGGCCAGGTGGCGCCACTGAATACGGGGTCAGTGAGGTGGCGTTCGCCGACGGCACTACCCTAACTGCCCAGCAATTGTTCAACCTCGCAACAACAGGGACACCAACCAACACCCGCCTATATGGGGCGCCCGACAGTCCCAGCGTATTCGACAGTCGAGGATACGCAACCTACGAGCAGGGCTGGGGGCGATGGTGACACGTTCATTTACAACCCGGGATATGGGCTCCTCACCATAGACGAAGGAACCGGAGACGGCACAAACACGTTGGCCTTCGGCGCGGGCATCAGCCCATCCGACGTGACCGTCAGTGGAGACGCCCTGGGTGACCTGATTCTCTCGCTCGATGCCAACGACCGGATAACGCTGCAAAACGCGACGCAAGCAGCGCTTGGTCTTGGTGTGCAGCAGGTAACATTCGCCGATGGCACAATCTGGACCTATGCGCAGATGACGTCGATGGCGACCACTGGTTCTCCGACCAACACGAACCTCTACGGCACTGGTGGCTCAGAGGTGTTCGATAGCCAGGGCTATGCGAATTTCGAGTACGGCGGAGGCGGCGGTGACACCTTCGTCTACGATCCCGGTTACGGCCCTCTGCAAATCGACGAAAACGACTTCAGTCCAGACCCGGATAACGTGTTGCAGTTCGGTCAGGGCATTCTGCCCACGGACATCACAGTCAGTTCGGACAGCGACGAGGATCTGATACTGACCCTCAATGATGGTATGGGGGACGACTCTATCACGATCGATGACGGAATAAATGCTGCGTCGGGTGTTTACACCGACTTGAATGGCCAGTTCGTCGAACAGACTGATGGAGTGCAGGGTATTGAATTCGCAAACGGAGACACCTGGACGGCGGCACAGATTCTCTCAGTTTTGTCCACTCCAACCCCAGGACCGAACCTGCTCATTTCGGACGCCGACAACTACGTATTCGATGGCCTCGGAGGCGATGATGTAGAAATCAGCACCGGAAATTCCGAAACCTTCATATTCAACCAAGGCTACGGACAGCTCGAGATCGATGCCGACCCCGACAATGGTTCGGCCACCCAGGACAATGATGTGTTGGTCCTCGGCCCTGGCATCACGCCCAGCGACGTTACGGTTGTAAAGGATAATACCACCTACGGTTTCGATCTGCTGATCGGCACGAACGGTGACAGAATCAAGGTTGACACGGGGTTATCTCCGACAGCGGGTATTCATACCATCAAGTTTGCCGACGGCACGGTTTGGACCGACGCACAAATATTCGCGAATTTTGAAGTCCTTGGCACAACCGGGAATGATATACTGCAAGGCGATGATTCGCCGCTTACACTCCAGTACGGCGAGGTGTTCGACGGACGCGGTGGCAATGACACGGTGGATGGGTATTCAGGTAACGACCGATTCATTTTCAACGTCGGCTACGGAACGCTCAGCATCGACGAATATGACTGGTACGGCACCAACACAAGCAGTCTCATTTTCGGCCCAGGAATTACGCCAAGCGACATAACGGCAGTTCAAGACAGCAGTGGCAACGGCAACCTCGATCTCTTCGTTGGCAACAATGGTGACGAAGTTGTCCTAATGGACTTCTTCTTCGGAGGTGTTCCATCACACACCGCCGCTCAGTATGTGTTTTCGGATGGAACGGTCTGGACATGGCAGCAACTGATTTCGTCGATCTATGTTGAAGGAACTCCAGGCAACGACTATTTGACCGGAGTCTACTTCGCCGGACAAACCTACGGCGAGGTGTTCGACGGCAAGGGCGGGAATGACGTCGCAGTTGGCTATTCAGGCAACGATACCTTCATCTTCAATCAGGGTTACGGCACGCTGACCGTCGAGGAGTACAATCCAATCGCGGCGGTGCCCGACAATATCCTCAAACTCGGCCCTGGCATCACTCCCGGCGATGTAACGATCTACGATGATCGAAATGAGGACGTTGTGCTCGATATTGGCAACAACGGCGACAAGGTGATCTTGCAGACGATGTTGGTCAGCCCGGATTTTTCAGCCCAGGAGGTCCAATTTGCCGACGGTACCATATGGGATCGGCAGCAAATCCTATCGATGTTGCACGTCCTTGGTACAACTGGAGACGATTACCTTCAGGGTAGCTACGTCGGAGGCGCCGACGCGTATGCCGAGGTGTTCAATGGCCTGGGTGGCAACGATACTGAAGTAGGTTTTTCCGGAATCGACACATTTATTTACGACAGCGGCTACGGACTCTTAACAATTGAAGAGATCGACACGAACTTCACGCCGAACAGCACGCTCGCCTTCGGCCCCGGAATCGCTCCATCCTCGGTGACGGCGACAACTGATGCTTCCGGCGATCTGATCCTGACGCTCGACGCAAACGATCAAATCACGATACAGAATGCCTTGAGCAGCGGTGACGGCACCACCTACGGGGTCCAGCGAGCAACATTCGCCGATGGCACTGTGTGGGACTTCGGCTACGCGACTGGCGGTACACTCGCGGCGACCAGCGGTTCAACAGTCGCATATTACGCCGTGGATAACACGACCATCAATCTCATCACGGGCACTGCCATCGCCAACGGAATGAGCAGCGGCGACACGCTGATTGGAATCAGTAATGTTGTGGTGATCGGCAACGGTGACACAATAACCGGCGTCGTCAACTCGACTGTGACCGTCGACGGTTCCGATGATATTACTACCGAAGGAATCTGGTCCACGGTCATCATCGACGGCACCAGCGATCAGGACGCAGCCGGCACCGGCACCAGGGTAACAATCAACGGCTCGGACAACATCGAGAACGGCGGAAGCTTCGTCGCCGTTACCGACAACGGGGCAGAAGATCAGACGACTGCCGGGAGCTCATCCAACCTGAATGTCATCGGCAACAGCGACACATTGACTGCTGGCGCCAACTCGACGGTGACAGTGAGCGGGTCCAACGACGTCACTACTGAGGGAATCTGGTCCACCGTCGTCATCGACGGCACCGGCGATCAGGATGCAGGCGCCACCGGCACCAGGGTGACAATCAACGGCTTGGACAACATCGAGAACGGCGGAAGCTTCCTCGCCGTTGCCGACAACGGGACGGGGGATCAGACGACCGCTGGGAGCTCATCCAGCCTCAATGTCATCGGCAATAGCGACACGCTGACTACTGGCGCCAACTCGACGGTGACAGTGAGCGGGTCCAACGACGTCACCACCGAGGGCATCTGGTCCACCGTCACCATTGGCGGCACCGACGACCAGGACGCGGCTGGCACCGGCACCAGGGTGACAATCAACGGCTCGGATAACATCGAGAACGGCGGAAGCTTCGTCGCCGTTGCCGACAACGGGACAGACGATCAGACAACTGCCGGGAGCTCATCCAACCTCAACGCCATCGGCAATAGCGACACGCTGACTGCTGGCGCCAACTCGACGGTGACAGTGAGCGGGTCCAACGACATCACCGCCGAGGGCATCTGGTCCCCGGTCACCATCGACGGCACCAGCAATCAGGACGCAGCCGGCACTGGCACCAGGGTAACAATCAACGGCTCGGACAACATCGAGAACGGCGGAAGCTTCCTCACCGTAACCGACAACGGGACAGAGGATCAGACGACCGCTGGGAGCTCATCCAACCTCAACGCCATCGGCAATAGCGACATGCTGACTGCTGGCGCCAACTCGACGGTGACAGTGAGTGGGTCCAACGACGTCACCACCGAGGGCATCTGGTCCACCGTCACCATCGGCGGCACCGGCGATCAGGACGCCGCTGGCACCGGCACCAGGATAACAATCAACGGCTCAGACAATACCGAGAATGGCGGAACTTTCCTCACGGTCACCGACAACGGGACGGACGATCAGACGACCGCCGGGAGCGCGTCCAACCTCACAGTCGTCGGCAACAACGACACGGCAAACGTCGGTGGGGACTCCGCGGCGACCGTACGAGGCGACAATGACACGGTAACCGTGTTGGCGTCAGGCGACAACACTAACATGACATTCCTAGGAACCGCGGACGTAGCGTCTGTCGATGGCGCCAACGCTGCGATCACCGACAACGGTTCCGGCCTGCACATAAACATCGGTAGCGCCGGGGGGCGCCATATCCCTGAGCAATCTCGTGAGCGACCCAACGGCAGTAATCGACTTGCTGGGAGGCGTCGGCGGCTATACCAATACGGAGCAAGTGTTGAACGCTCTTGCCAGCGACGGCCATGGCGGCACGCTGCTGTCTCTGGGATCATCGGGAAGCCTCGACTTTATCAATCTTCCGTCGACGGCACTGACCGCAACAAACTTTCAAATTGGATAACAGTACCCGCCGTAGCGACCAGCCACCACCACGTCACACCGCGTCATACTCGACGGCGCCCGTCAGCGGCCGGAGCTCAGGCTGGACGGGAAGCCGCCCCGGTCCTGTTCCAGATCTCTGTTTTGCATACCCGGACTGTCCCTGCTCCAGTTTGGCCCGAGCGACCAGCCTTGGCCCTGACAACCCGAGAGCAGCAAAAGTTCTGTGGCGAGCAGCCACAACCACGGCCTGATGTTCCGTCCTGGTATATGGCCCCCCAGCAGCCTGTTGCATTAGCGGACCATATAGGCGTGATCGATCCGGTTGATAATCCTTTTCGACCCCATGCCCCGGTCGCTGAATTGGCACCCAAGGCAGCGAGGAAAACGGAACCGCGGAACACGCGGAACACGCAGAAAACAGCAGTGCCTTACTGGGTCAGGACGATGCGCTTGATCTCAAGCCGAGGCTTGCCGAACTTGAAGCCGGAGGCTTTCGGATAATTCAGGCACTGCACGCGATAAATCTCGTCGATTGTCCTGGCCACTTTCAATTCGACGAGGACGCCGTGTTCGACGAGTACATCGACAGTATATTCCCCAACCACGCTTCCATCGTACCGAACCGCCGTCGCCTCTCTCGATCCGCGTGTTCTGCGTGTTCTGCGGTTCCATTTTCCTTGTTTACTGCCGGCACAACCTTGCCCATTCAAACTGGCAGGGCGACGACGACCCACGTCACCCCGCGTCGTGCTCTCTGGCCTCCGAAGATGCCCTCTCCCACGCTGCATCCTCGGTGCGGCTGTCGTCGGTCTCGCTATCGCGGATCAGGCGAGACTGCCTGGCGCACTCCTCGTCGAACCCGGGGACCCGCGTGTCTGGCACCCTCATCTGCACGGTCCGAAGCCCGGCTACCTGCAGCTTCGCCCGACGGCGATCAACGCGTTTGGCCCGAGGCATAGACATCGGCACCACCCTCCTTTGTGCTACATGGTGCGCACGCGGTGGCAGATACCATAACGGTTGTCGGTGTCGCAGCCCGTCAGCGGCCGGAGCTCAGGCTGGACGGGAAGCCGCCCCGGTCCTGTTCCAGGTCTCTGTCTTGCATAACCGGACTGTCCCTGCTCCAGTTTGGCCCGAGCGACCAGCCTTGGCCCTGACAACCCGAGAGCAGCAAAAGTTCTGCGGCGAGCAGCCACAACCACGGCCTGATGTTCCGTCCTGGCATATTGCCCCCGAGCAGCCTGTTGCATTAGCGGACCATATAGGCGTGATCGATCCGGTTGATAATCCTTTTCGACCCCATGCCCCCGGTCGCTGAATTGGCACCCAAGGCAGCGAGGAAAATGGAACCGCGGAACACGCGGAACACGCAGAAAACAGCAGTGCCTTACTGGGTCAGGACGATGCGCTTGAGGAGATTGACCCCGCCGTCGCCGCTCGCTGTCTGCGTATTCCGCGTGTTCCGCGGTTCCATTTTCCTTCTTCACTGCCCGCACAACCTTGCCAATTCGGAGGGCGGGTCAACGTCCCAATCCCCTACCGCGCATTCGCCGGCGCATGCAGCGGCCACAGCGCCTCCCGCCACCGCAACGCAATCGCCAACGTCAGCGCAATCCCCACCACACAGTACAGCGTAGCGGTCGCCACGAACCCGATCCGCTCGATCAACGCCCCAGCCGCCAGCAGCCCAATCGGCAACCCATAGATCGCCAGCATCCGCATCCCCATCACCCGCCCGCGATACGCCCCAGCCCCATGCAGCAGCATCGCCGACATCGGCACCAGGCTGAGGCTCTGCGCCAGCCCCGCGCAGATCAGCGTCACACTCCCGCTGGTCGGGTTCGGCGTCCGCACGAACACCAGCAGCATCGCGTACCAGCACAGCGCGAACACGATCATCATGCGCGCCGGCCGGATCGATCGCCCGATCACGCTGATCAGCACCGAGCCAAGCAGCGCCCCAAACGCAAAGCTTGATATCAGCGTCCCCAATCCCGTCTGATCCACATGGTAAACATCGCGCGCAACGTACGGCAGCAGCCCGCTGGTCATCGGAAACGCCGTCAGA
>Ga0206804_10342_pt1 | contig 11000 bp, 6 predicted proteins | sample Alteio_BWOrgCont_62_FD_152888 | JGI IMG/M metagenome (GOLD analysis project Ga0206804, IMG submission 152888) | Enriched cells from forest soil in Barre Woods Harvard Forest LTER site, Petersham, Massachusetts, United States -... | ecosystem: Environmental > Terrestrial > Soil > Temperate forest >... | reverse complement strand
CCCGGTGACGGTGGGCGCGGAGCATCTGCATTCGACCGGCGGGCGGGTGAGGTTCGTGCTGGTGAATGCGGGGAATGCGAACTGCGCGACGGGATTAGCGGGGATCGAGGTCTGCAAGACGACGTGTGCCGCAGTGGCCGAGCGGTTTGGGTGCCTGTATGACGAGGTCTTCCCTTCCTCGACCGGAATTATCGGTGTGCCGCTGCCGGCGGAGAAGGTGATGCGTGCATTGCCGGAGCTGCAGGCTGCAATGGGGAGTTCCGCGGAGCATGCCGAGACGTTTGCCCGGGGGATTATGACGACCGACACGCGAATGAAGGTGGCGTGGACGACGGTGGACGCTGACGGGGTGGAGGTGCGGATCTTTGGCGCAGCCAAGGGAGCGGGGATGATCCATCCGCAGCTGGTGCCTCCGCATGCGACGATGCTGGTCTATTTGTTTACGGACCTGGCGGCGGAGCCGGGCGAGCTCCAGGGGCTGCTGGAGCCGGCGGTGGAGCAGAGCTTTAATTCGATCTCGATCGACGGCGATACTTCGACGAACGACACGGTGCTGCTGCTGGCCAGCGGAGCCAGCGGGGTGAAGTTGGGATCGGGTATACGCGAGGCATTTGAAAATGCGCTGAGGTTGGTATGCGTTTCACTGGCTCACCAGATTGTGGATGACGGCGAGGGCGTGACCCACGTCGTGGAGTTGCATGTGTGCGGGACGCAGACGGTAGAGGACGCGCGGCGGATAGCCAAGGCGATTGCGCATTCGCCGCTGTGCAAGACGGCGTGGTCGAGCGCAGACCCCAACTGGGGACGGCTCATCGCGGCTGCAGGGTATTCCGGCACGCCGTTTGAACCGGTGCGAGTGCGGATCGCGATTGGGCCGTACACGGTATATAACGGCGGGGCGGTGCAGTTCGACCGTGGCGCAGTGCATGAGCACATGATGCAGCGAGAGTTCACCATTACCATGGAGATGGGCGAGGGTGAGGCGGAGTGCCGGTTCCTGACGTGCGATTTGACGGAGGAGTATGTCCGGATCAATGCGGACTACTCGACCTAGCGAAATTGGCGAAATGTGGACAGGGTAAAAGCCACAGCATATCCTTAAGAGTGAATGCATCCGGGCGCTCTGTGTCCGATCTGAGGGACTGTTTCTTATGGCAATGAAGGTGGGCGAGGCGGCGAAGCAGGACTTTACCGCGGAGATGGCGGAGTGGATCGAGGCATTTGACGACGTGGTGGCCGGCGACTGGCACCAGGCGGGACTGTTGCTGCAAGCGCTGCGGCAGCGAGCGCGCGAGGCAGGCGTTCCGGCGGTAAGCGAGATGACGACGCCGTACATGAATACCATCCCCAAGCATGATGAAGTGGCCTATCCGGGCGACCGCGCGCTGGAGAAGCGTGTCGAGAGCTTGCTGCGCTGGAACGCCATGGCCATGGTGCATAAGCAGAATAAGAAGGACCCGGGCATTGGCGGCCACATTTCCACCTATTCTTCTTTGGCCACGCTGCTGGAGGTTGGGTTCAACCACTTCTTCCATGCCAGCTATCCGAGCCCTTCGGGTGGCGTGGACCTGCCGGGTGACTTTATCTATTTCCAGGGGCATGCGGCGCCGGGCGTGTATGCACGCGCTTATCTTGAAGGCTACTTCGACGAAGAAAGGCTGAAGAACTTCCGCCATGAGCTGCGCGATACGCCGGGGCTGTCGAGCTATCCGCACCCTTGGCTGATGCCGGACTTCTGGCGCTTCCCTACCGTGTCGATGGGCATTGGACCGCTGAATGCCGTGTACCAGGCGCGCTTCATGAAGTACCTGGAGAACCGCGGGCTGATCGAGAAGACACCGCGCAAGGTATGGGCCTTTGTAGGCGACGGCGAGACGGACGAGGTAGACACTCTGGGCGCGCTGTCTCTGGGGACGCGGGAGAACTTGGACAATCTTGTCTTCGTGGTGAACTGCAACCTGCAGCGGCTGGACGGGCCGGTGCGCGGCAACAAGCGGATTATCGATGAGCTGGAGAGCGTCTTCCGAGGAGCGGGGTGGAACGTTATCAAAGTCATCTGGGGCTCGGACTGGGACGAGCTGTTCGAGCGTGACCACCAGGGTCTGCTACTGAAGCGGATGGAGGAGTGCGTGGACGGCGACTTCCAGACCTTCAAGGCCAAGGACGGCGCCTACCTGCGCGAGCACTTCTTCGGCAAGTACCCGGAGCTGCTGGAGCTGGTGAAGGATAAGAGCGACGAGGAGCTGCTACGACTGCACCGCGGCGGGCATGATGCTCGCAAGATATACAACGCCTACAAGCGCGCGATGGAGCACCATGGCGGACCGACGGTGATTCTGGCGAAGACCGTCAAGGGCTACGGAATGGGCACCGCGCAGGCACGGAATGCTACCCACTCCGAGAAGAAGCTGACGGATGAGGGGCTGGCTGCATTCGTGAAGCAGTTCAATATTCCCCTTCCTGAAGGCGCGGCCAAGGAGGCAGACTTCTACCGGCCTTCGAATGATGTACCCGAGATGCAGTATCTGCATGCGCGACGCAAAGAGATGGGCGGCTACATGCCGCGGCGCGTAGTGCCGAAGCTGGAGTTCAAGGCTCCGGCAATGGAGAGCTTCGGCGAATGGCTGGCCGGGTCGAAGGGCCGGGCTGTTTCCACCACGATGGGATTTGTCAGCATCCTGCGCGCCCTGATGAAGGACCCGAAGATCGGCAAGCTGATTGTGCCGATTGTGCCCGATGAAGGACGCACGTTTGGCCTGGAGTCGGCGATCAAGCAGGTGGGCATCTACGCTCCCGAGGGGCAGAAGTATACCCCGCATGATGCGGACATGCTGCTGAGCTATCGCGAGGAGAAGGACGGACAGATCCTCGAGGAGGGCATTACCGAGGCTGGGTCGATGGCGTCGTTCACGGCAGCAGGCACGGCGTATGCGAACTATCGCGTGCCGACGATTCCCTTCTACATGTACTACTCGATGTTCGGGTTCCAGCGCATCGGCGACATGGTGTGGGCGTTTGCGGACTCGCGCGGTAAGGGCTTTCTGATGGGCGGCACCGCGGGGCGCACCACGATGCTGGGCGAGGGGCTGCAGCACCAGGACGGCCACAGCATCGTACTGGCCAGCACGGTACCGACGTGCATCACGTATGACCCGGCCTATGTATATGAGCTGGCAGTCGTGATCCAGGACGGCATACGGCGGATGTATGAGGCGGGTGAGAGCGTCTTCTACTACATCACCATGTACAACGAGGACTACGCCATGCCGGCGATGCCGGAGGGCGCACGCGAGGGCATCCTGCGCGGCATCTACCGGCTACAGAAGGGCAAGAATGCGACGGTGCAGCTCTTCGGCTCGGGCCCAATCCTGAATGAGGTGGTGAAGGCTGCAGCGATCCTGGCAGAGAAGTACAAGGTCGAGGCCGATGTGTGGAGCGTGACCAGCTATAACGAGCTGCGGCGCGATGCGCTGGAGGTAGAACGGTGGAACCGGCTGCATCCGGCGGAGAAACCGCGCGTTCCCTACGTCGTCGAGGTGCTGGGCAAAGCGGTGGGGCCGATCATCGCGGCGAGCGACTATATGAAGAGCTTGCCGGATGGCTTGTCGCCATGGCTGGGCGGACGGCTGATGACCCTGGGTACCGATGGCTTTGGACGCAGCGACAACCGCGAGCACCTGCGACGGCATTTTGAGGTGAACGCGGAGTCGATTGTGGCGGCAACGCTGAGCAAGCTGGCGCGCGAGGGCAAAGTAAAGCCGGAGCAAGCACAGAAGGCGATGGCCGAGCTTGGCATCGATACAGAGAAGCGGGACGCGGCACGCGCCTAAGAACAGGCTGCGCGACAGGCGCGGCCATTTCTGAAAAGAGAATCGAAGGGACCTAAACGATGGCAGGTAAGAAGCAGGGTGCGGCACATGCGGCGCGCCCGGAAAAGACTGCAAAGCGCACCGGTGACCACGCAGGCGAAGTGGTTTTTGAAAATCCGCTTCTGCCACACAAAAAATTGCTTGCCATGTATGCGGACATCGCAGCGTGCAGCGCGATGGAACGGCAGGCCGGTGCGTTGCTGCGTCGACGCAAGGCAGCGGGATTCAAAGGCCATGAGGCCGCGCTGATCGGCGTGGTGCACAACCTGCTGGCGAACGATCGCGTAAGCGCGGCTGGAGATGCGGTGATGCCACGGCTTCTGCTGGGCGATACGTATGCGAGCATCCTGCAAGGCCTGCGCGATGGAGCGGAGGCAAAGCCGCGGTCTGGAGCAGTGCTACCACGCGTGGAGGATGCCGAGCGCATGAATACAGCGAGTCAGGCAGCCAAGCGGGCGAAGAAAGCGGCTGTGGCTGTCTATGTCCGCGCGGACGAGCCCGAGGAATGGCTGGAGACACTGAAGTCCGCGGGCAAGCGCGAGCTGCCGATGGTGTTTATCTGCGAGGACGATCCCGGACTGAAGCGCGGCAAACGCGACAAGCTATGGAAGAAGGTACAGAAGGTGGCGCAGCGGCATGAGGTGCCAGTGATTCCAGTAGACAGTGACGACGTAGTGGCCATGTACCGCACGGCGCAGGAGGCGATGACGCGGTCGCGGATGGCACTGGGATCTGCAGTGCTGTGGTGCGAACGCTGGACACTGGCAAAGGACAAACTGGAGCCGGTGAAGATGTTTGAGCAGTATCTTACGGCGCGGTGGCTGTTGAGCCCGGCGGAGAAGCGACGAATATCTACCGAAGCAGCAGCGAAGATGGACACAGCTTAGGTTGCCTGCCTCCTTAATATTTACTGGAGTAAAGGCACGCGTTTTGCGGGTTACACTAACGAGAGTGAGCGTGCAAAAAATACTGCGAGTAGTCGTTGCTGTGATGGCCGGCACGGCTGGAGCGCGGGCGCAGGACATGCAGTCTGTACCGGCGATGCAGCTGTATGCCACTCCGCAGCAAACTCCAGTACAACCGCGGCCAGTTCCCCTGCAAAGCACAGCGCAAAAAGCACCGGTGCCCGCCAAGGCGACTGCGCCCGTGCCGTCGTTGAATGGTTATGCTACGCCGGAAGAGTTGATTGATAACGACGGCCGCTTCGGGTCGACGTATATCCCGGTGGATAGCTGGGTGTACCCGGCGATGTTGCGGCTGTATGGGTTGGGATATGTCGATACGACCTTCATCAGTATGCGTCCGTGGACGCGGCGAAGCCTGCTGCATGCGCTGCTGGACTCCGAGGACGACATCCAGGACAGCGACGATGAGCAGGCCCAGGAGATCTTTACCGCGATACGCGAATACCTGCGCGCCGAAGTGTCACCCAACGGTGAGCGCCAGACGGTATACGGCGTGGAGACCGGATATACGCGGTTGATGGGCATCGGCGGAACGACGCTGCGCGACAGCTACCACCTGGGGCAGTCGCTGGTGAATGACTATGGGCGCCCGTATGAGCCGGGATTCAACAGCCTGGTTGGATTTTCGACGCTGAATGAGGCGGGGCGGTTCTCCCTGTATGTGCGCGGTGAGTGGCAGCATGCGCCCTCGGCGACGGGCTATTCCCTTCCCCTGGCGCAGACGCTCTCACTGCTCGACTTTCTTGTGTATGCGCCACCAAATGCTCCGCAGGCGACGATCCCAGCAGGATCGATTGCGACGCAAAACCCGTTTCGGCTGGTAGAAGCCAACCTGTCGTACCACATCCTCGGCCATGAACTTTCCTTCGGCAAATCGGATGCCTGGCAGGGCCCGGGACAGGGCGGCGCGATGGCGTGGTCCAACAATGCGGAGAATATCTACTCCTTCCGCGTCAATCGTGTTGAGCCGCTGGATGTTCCGCTGCTCTCACGCTTGATGGGACCGTTGCGCTACGACCTCTTTGTGGGGAGCCTGAAAGGGCATACCGCTCCGAATGATCCCTGGGTGCATTCGGAGATGTTTGCCTTCCGACCGACATCGAACTTCGAATTTGGGTTTCAGCGGACGGTCATCTGGGGCGGCAAGGGGCATGAGCCCATCACACTGCATACCTTCTTGAAGAGCTTCTTCAGCTTCAGCGATACGAACCCCGCGGAGAAATACTCAACCGGTGATCCGGGGGCGCGATTCAGCACGTTCAACTTCTCCTGGAGGCTGCCGTTCCTGCGGGATACTGTGACGCTCTATACGGACTCGATTGCGCATGATGACGTTTCACCGGTCAGCGCGCCGCGGCGCGCAGCCTACCGGCCGGGCATTTATATCTCCCACCTGCCTTATGCACCGCGGATAGACCTGCGGGTGGAGGCAGCGTCGACGGACACCTCTACCCTGAGCAGCCAAAACGGGACATTCAACTACTTTGAAGTTGTGCAGTTGCAGGGGTATACGAACAAGGGCTTCATCATGGGCGACTGGATCGGGCGCGAGGCCAAGGGTGGCCAGGCGTGGCTGACATGGCACTTCTCTGGCAATGAGTGGGTGCAGCTGGAGTACCTGAACAAGAAGACGCCGAAGGACTTCATCCCGCAGGGTACGACGCAGAATGCGTTTACTCTCGACATGGTGAAGCGGCTACGGCCAGAGCTGGAGCTGAACGCCTGGGTGCAGTTCGAGCGCTGGAAGGCGCCGATCTATAAGACAGGCCAGCAGAGTGATACGACGGTGGCCGGACAGTTGACCTGGTATCCGAAGCTGCGGACGGCAAAGTCACTGAACGGAAAGTAAGCTCCGTTCGAGCTAGTGCTTCACCTTCATCGAGACGCGGAAGTATTCGAGGGAACGCTCAAGGCCTTCGCGTAGCTGAACCTTCGGCTCCCAGCCTAGAAGGGTGCGGGCTTTCGTGATGTCAGGACGGCGGCGTGTGGGGTCGTCTTGCGGCAGAGGGCTGAAGACGAGCTTGCTGCTGGAGCCGGTGACACGCAGGACCTCTTCGGCGCACTCCAGGATGGTCCACTCAACAGGATTGCCGATGTTAACGGGTTCATGCTCGGACGAGCGCGAGAGGCGCAGGATGCCGTCGATGAGATCGGAGACGAAGCAGAAGCTGCGGGTCTGCGAGCCATCACCGTAGATGGTGAGTGGCTCACCGCGCAGCGCCTGCATCATGAGATTAGAGATGACACGGCCATCGGAGGCCTGCAGACGCGGGCCGTAGGTGTTGAAGATGCGAACCAGGTGCGTGTTGAGGTTGTAGTAGCGGTGCCAGGCCATGACTGCTGCCTCAGAGAAGCGCTTGGCTTCGTCATAGACGGAGCGTGGGCCGATGGGATTGACGTTGCCCCAGTAGGTCTCTAGCTGGGGATGGACCTCGGGGTCGCCGTAGCACTCTGAGGTGGAGGCGTGCAGGTAGCCGGCGTTGTACTTGCGGGCGCAATCGAGAGTGTTGATGGTGCCGGCGGAGCCAACGAGAAGGGTTTCGGGGCCGAGGCGGTTGTAGTCCACCGGGCTGGCGGGCGAGGCGAGATTGAAGAGATAGTCGATCTCGCCGAAGTCGAAGGGCTGGCAGATGTCGGCCTGCTCGAAGCGAAAGCGGTCATGACCTTCGAGATGGGCGATGTTGGCCAGGTCGCCGGTGGAGAGATTATCGACGGCGATGATGGAATGGCCTTCTTCGATAAGGACATCGCAGAGATGGGAACCGAGAAAACCGGCAGCACCTGTAATAAGAATCCTGCTTTGACTCATCCACAAAACCTTTCACGTGCGACAGAATCTTTTGATACGCGGCATGAGGCCCGTTGCGCTAATTGGCGGCGGGTTGAAGGTCACGCAGAGGATTGGCGGCGGGGCGTCCAACGCTGAGATAGGTAAATCCGGCAGCGGCCATGACTGCGGGATCATAAAGGTTACGACCATCAATGACGATGGGATAACGTAGAGTCTGGTGTAGCCGCTTGAGGTCAAGCTTGCCGAACTCCGGCCAGTCGGTAAGGATGAGCAGCGCGTCACCATCGGCGGCGGCTGCATAGGCATCGTCGACGTAGGCCAGATGGTTGCCGGGAGGGAGTTCGAGAGCGGTGCGCTTCATGGCCGCAGGATCAAAGGCCTTGATGGTGCAGCCTTCGCCGATGAGCATCTCGACCAAATCGACGGCAGGAGATTCGCGAATGTCGTCTGTGCCGCCCTTGAAGGCAAGGCCGAGGACGCCGATACGCTTGCCGCGAAGGGTCCAGAGAGCGGAGCGGACCTTGGAGAGGAAGCGCTTCTTCTGCTGCACATTGATCTTTTCCACTTCGGTGAGAAGGTTGAAGTCCACGCCCATCTGCTCGGCGACAGAGCGGAAGGCAGCGACGTCTTTAGGGAAGCAGGAGCCTCCGTAGCCGATGCCGGGACGGAGAAAGCGTGGGCCGATGCGGCTATCCAAACCGATGCCGCGGGCGACCTGCTCGACGTTGGCATTGGCGGCCTCGCAGAGGTTCGAGACGGCGTTGACGAAGGATATCTTGAGAGCAAGGAAGGCGTTGGAGGCGTGCTTGATGATCTCCGCGCTCTTAGTGCTTGTGAGCAGAAGCGGAGGAGCATTTATCTCCGAGCACGTGCCGGAGATGCAGTCCTTTTGGCGATAGTAGATGCCCGAGGTGAGCGGCGCGTAGATGGCAGTGAGCGCCTTGGCGGCACGCTCTTACTCTATCAACTTGACCCCTCTGCACTCATTTTTTGCATAATTCCACCCCTGTCTTGCATCCAAAATGCACAACCACCTTTACGGGAGAGCCCTGCGCCATCCCTAAAGTCCGGTTAGCATGGACATTATGGGTCTCAACTTCAAATCCGCGCGCCTCGGCGTACTTCTGTTCACTCTCGCTGCGCCCGCGATTGCCCAGGGCCCCGGCGGATCAGCCGGCCCCTCGGCGCCTAACGGCACCTCCTCCGGCGCGCAGACCGCCGTCTCCGCCGCGCAGCAGCAGCTCGCCAACACCCCCGGCGCCACCAATCCCCAGCAAGTCCCGGCCTCCGCCTTCAATGGCTCGCTCATCCAGGGTAAAGCCACCGCTGGCACCCTCGACCTTTCGCTCGACGAAGCCATCCGCCGCGGCATGCAGGCCAACCTCGGCGTCATCCTCCAGTCCTCGGCCCAGCAATCGGCTGACGCCAGCCGTCTGCAGCAACTCCAGACGCTGCTCCCCACCGTCACCGGCGCTGCCTCCATTGAGGTGGAACAGCTCAACCTCGCTGCATTCGGCCTGCGCTTCCCCGGCCTCAACCCCATCGTTGGTCCATTCCAGGTCGAAGACTTCCGCGGCTACCTCACTCAGTCCATCCTGAATCTCCAGTCGCTGGAGAGCTTCATGGCCGCGCGCCACAACTTCGCCGCCGCCAAACTCACTGCTGAAGACGCCCGCGACATGGTCACGCTCACGGTCGGTAACGCCTACCTGCTCTGCATCGCGGACGCCTCCCGCGTTGACGCCGTCAACGCCGAGCTGGCCACCAGCAAGGTCTCCCTCGACCAGGCCACCGCTGCACATCAGGCCGGCACCAGCCCGCGTCTCGACCAACTCCGCGCCCAGGTCGACTATCAGAATGAGCAGCAGTCCCTCATCTCCGCGAATAACCAGCTCGCCAAGGACAAGCTCGCCCTCGCCCGCGTTATCGGCCTGCCTCTGGACCAACTGTTCCGACTCACTGACACTGCTCCCTACGCCGCTCTCGATAACCTCGACCCTGACACCGCCTTCCAGCAGGCCCTCAAGAATCGCAAGGACCTGGCCGCCGCCAACGAGCAGGTACAGGCCGCTGCCGCGCAGAAGAAGGCGGCCTTCGACCAGCAGCTTCCCACCGTCACCGCCTCCGGCGACTACGGCGACATCGGCACCACTGTTGCTCACTCTCATGGCACCTTCACCGCCACCGGCGAGGCCAAGGCCCCCATCCTCCAGATCGCCAAGACCCGCGGCGATGAGAAGGCAGCTGACGCACAATACAACCAGGCGCAGGCCCGGCTCTCGGACAAGATGCAGCAGGTCAACGCCGACATCCGCGACAGCATCCTCGACATCCAGTCCGCCGCCAAGCTCGTCGAAGCCGCTAAGTCCAACCTTGACCTCGCCAACGAAGAGTTGAACGAGGCCCAGGAGCGCTTCCACGCCGGCGTCGCCGACAACTTACCCGTCTCCCAGGCCCAGACCACGACCGAACAAGCCAACGACCAATACATTCGCGCGCTCTACACGCACAATCTCGCCAAGCTCTCGCTGGCGCGTGCACTCGGCGTCGCCCAGACAAATTACAAGGACTATCTCGGAGGAAAGTAAATCTTGCCAGACCAAACTCAGAATTCCCCGGATTCTCAAGACGCCCAGCAGGGAAACCAGCCCGGCACTCAGACCGCGCAGATCACCGGCACCGTTCAGATCAAGCCCCAAAGCGACCAACAGTCGCCTCAGCAGGCCGCGCCGCCGCCAGACCAATCCAATCCCGGCCGCCGCCTCATCGTCATCGGCATAGTCGCACTGCTCGTCATCATCGGCGGACTCTTCTACTGGCACGCCACCTACTACGAGGACACCGATGATGCCCAGGTCGACGGCGATCTCTACCAGGTATCCAGCCGCGTCTCTGGCCAGGTGACCAAGGTCTATGTCGACGATAACCAGCAGGTCCAGGCCGGCCAGCTCCTTGCGCAGATCGATCCTCGCGACTATCAGGTTGCGTTGGATCAGGCCAAGGCCAACCTCGCCGACGCCCAGGCCCAGTTCGTGCAGGCCAACGTCAACGTGCCCATTACCAGCACCAACGCTCGCACCAGCGTCCAGACCACCACCGCTGACGTCGGCACCGCGCAGGCCACGGTCGCTCAGGCCCAGCGCCAGGAGCAGGCTGCCCAGGCCCGCATCGCGCAGGCCCAGGCCAACGCCACTAAGGCCCAGCTCGACGTAGAACGCTACACCCCGCTGGTGCAGAAGGATGTCATCTCCAAGCAGCAGTTCGACGCCGCCGTCCAGGCGCTGGACGCCAACAAGGCCGCGCTCGCTGAAGCCCAGGCCCAGTTCGTCGCCCAGCAGGACGCCGTCCGGCAGGCGCAGGCACGCCTCGCCTCCG
>Ga0206804_10340_pt1 | contig 11023 bp, 8 predicted proteins | sample Alteio_BWOrgCont_62_FD_152888 | JGI IMG/M metagenome (GOLD analysis project Ga0206804, IMG submission 152888) | Enriched cells from forest soil in Barre Woods Harvard Forest LTER site, Petersham, Massachusetts, United States -... | ecosystem: Environmental > Terrestrial > Soil > Temperate forest >... | reverse complement strand
TAGTCCGTCCGCACATCGCTGCCAAACGCAGCCACCGAGCTTCCGATCAGAACGATCGCCATAAGTACTGCCTGCATAAATCGCTTCATTGAACATCCTTCTTTCTAAGTGAAATGAATCACGGCAACGTCATCATCCTCCACCATGCCGTACGCGGGTTGCGACAGATTTGCGATACGTTCGGCCAGTTGTCTGCGGACCATTGAGCCGGCGTTGCCCCGGATCAATTCCAGAAACCTTCAGTTCCATCTGCAAAGACCCCTCGCATTGGTCGAGGCCAACGCTGAAATGAGCCTAAAAAAACCTGGCCCTCCTGAAAATCCGCGTTACCACACGAGAAGCGATGTGGTGCTACACACTCGTAAGCAGAGCTCTCAACGGCTCTTTGCGTTCCTGGGATCCCGGCTCACACGCCATCGTTCACCGGAGGCAGTGCGGCCCGAAACTCGGAAAATTACCAGTGACCCTCCGCACCTCCACCGGCACTTCATCCCCGGAACGCGTTCGACGAATCCACGGACGAGGCATTTGCATCCTTATCTCGGCAGGCGCGTAGCATGCGACTTGGGCCGAGGAGCCATCATGATCGAGTCTTCTGATTTTCGAGCGAAGAGAATTCCGCTCAATCACGGCGCCGGCTCCATACCCGCGCTTGGCTTCGGTACCTTGATTCCCGATCCGGCCGTGACCATAACTGCCACTGGAAGCGCGCTCGAAGCCGGTTTTCGACACTTCGATTGCGCGGAGCGATACCGCAACGAGCGTGAGGTGGGCGAGGCCTTAAAGGCCGGGCTTGCCGCTCAACGTCTTGCGCGCGAGGACATCTTCGTCACCACCAAACTGTGGAACACGAATCACCGGCCCGAGCGCGTCGAACCTGCCTTCAATGCGAGTCTGGAACGGCTCGGTCTCAACTACCTGGATCTCTACCTGATTCACACACCCTTCGCGTTTCAACCGGGCGAGAACCAGGATCCGCGCGATCAAAACGGCAATGTCATCTACGACAAGGGAGTAACTTTGCTCGACACCTGGAGAGCGCTGGAAAATCTCGTAGACCATGGCCGATGCCGTGCCATTGGATTGTCAGACGTCGGCTTGAAAGATCTGGCACCGATCTACGACGCCGCGCGAATCAAGCCCGCCATAGTTCAGGTCGAATCTCATCCGTATCTGCCGGAGACGGAGCTGCTCGAATACTGCAAGGAGAAGGACATTGTGCTTCTCGCGTTTGCGCCACTGGGTCACGGAATAAGGCCAGGGCCACTTGAAGACCCTGTCATCCTCGCAATTGCCGCGCGGATTCAAAGGACCCCCGCACAAGTGCTGTTGGCGTGGGCCGTACAGCGTGGCACAGCTCTACTGACCACGCCCCGCACCGCAGATCGGGCGCGCGAAAACTTCAATGTCTCCGCCCTTCCCGAAGATGCATTCGATCAAATCAATCAAATTCAAACAAGGCAGAGACTCAACGAAGTGGTGAAAACCGGCAGCCCAGGTTTCATCCCGCAAGGAAGATGACGCTCAAATCCCAGCTCCATCCCGGAGGCAGCTCATGCAAGAGGATCAAATCCGTGAAGCCCTGAACGAGCACTGGCGCGCATCGGCAGCCGAAGACTTAAACACGGAACACGCTATCTACGCTGACGACGCCATCTGTGACTACCCTCAGTCAGGCGAGCGAATCCTCGGACCCAAAAACCTCCAGGCCTTGCGGGGTCATCATCCAGGCCACCCATCGGGCTTCAAGATAAGGCGAATCACCGGAGCCGGCAATCTCTGGGTCACGGAATACACCATCAACTACCAGGACCAACTCGCATACACAGTGAGCATCATGGAGTTCAACGACAACGGCAAAGTCGTGCACGAGACGCAGTATTTCGCAGACCCTTTTGCAGCGCCGGCATGGCGGAGCCAATGGGTCACGCAGATGCCGTGACCATCATCTGAGAGCGCGCGCAGCCTATCGAAACGCGCGGCGGCTACTTAAACCAGTGCGGCACGAAACTCGAAAAATTCCCCGTTACTCGCCCCGCATCCTCGCGAATCCCCATCCCGTCGCACTCCTGGTCGATCATCCACAACCCCAGCACCGGCCAGCGCTGCGCTCCGCTTGCATCCGCGAACGACACCTCCGGCCCCAACTGTTGATCGATCATCTTGCGATTCGTGTACTCGCCCGCCGTCTCAATCTTCCTTCCATCCGGCAGCTTCATCACAATGTTCGCTCCCTCGCGCGAGTGCATCGGCTTCCGCACCCATCCAGCCTCCGGCTCCCACCCGCTGCTCCCATCCACAAATCGCGCCTCTAACAACAGCTCATGCTCCGGATACAGCTCCCACAGCACCGGCAAAATTCCCTTGTTCGATAGCAGCATCTTCCATATCGGCTCCATCCACCGCATCTGTTTATACGTGCGCAGACACTGCTCCGCGAACTTCTCCTCCATCATCGACTCCCACGGATACAGCTTGAAGATCGATCGAATCGCATCCTCATACTTCCCCGCGTCGACAAAACACCCGCGCCGCTCGTTCCATCCAATCTCGCGCATCGCCATCTGCCGCGTCTTGATCCCCGCCTGCTCCGCCGTGTCGCGCAGATACGCAATCGTCAGCTGATCCTCCGCGAAGTCCGCACTCGCAAAATAGACAGGCTTCGATAGATACGCATCCACATCCTTCCACTTCGCGATCAACCGCTCATGCAGCGAATTAAATTGGTCCGCTTCTGGATAAAGATCCTTCAGCCAATGCCACTGAATCACCGCCGCCTCCACCAGCGACGTCGGCGTGTCCGCGTTGTACTCCAGCAGCTTCGGCGGCCCGCTCCCATCAAACAGCACATCGAACCGCCCATAGATCGCCGGCGGCTCCTCATTCCATGCCCACTCGATCATCGGCACAGCCTCCGCCGGAATCTCGAGCTCGGCATATCTCTTCTCATCGATCACATGCTGGGCCGCCGCCAGACACATCTCCTGCAGCGTATTCGCCGCAGCCTCCAGCCGATCAATCTCCGCCGACGTGAACTCGTAGCACGCGCTCTCATCCCAATACGGCCGCTCGTTGCCCACACCCGGCGCACTCTGCGGAGTATGAAACGTCAGCCCCTGCTGCTCCACAATGCGCTGCCAATTCTCGCGCGGTGCCACGCTATGCCGCTGCATCGCTACTCACCCGCGCCTTCGCCACCAGCATGCGCTCCATCGCCGCTGAAGCTCGACCCGAACCCACCACGCGCGGTCCCATTCGTCGTCGAGTAACTCTGCCCACTCTCCGGCACATAGCTCCCCTCCGTCGCCACCGTCCCTGGTGTGTAGCTCCCGCCGCCACCGTAATACCAGCGATAAACATGCACTCCGCCAGTCGACCCAGTCGTCGTCTGCGCGCTGCCCGCCTGCAGCGCACGGCACTGACTCGCATCGACGACATGATTGTTCTCATCCACGCACCGCTGCATATCCGGCTTACACCCGGACAACAACGCCACCGCCGCCGACGCAAGAATCGGCGCCACTACATAACCAGACCGTCGCATAAAGTTGCGACCATCCTACCAGCCCGTCGTACTGGAATTGCAGCTTGCCGGAGGTGTACCCCCTGTATATTGGCCTGCATTGGTGCCTATGAAGAACATTTGTCGATTCCTCTCTGTCTGCCTCTTCATGACGACCCTCTCGCACGCGCAATCCACGTCTCCTGTCGCACAACAGATCCTTCCCTTGCTCCACCAGCAGAGGCTGGCTGCGAATGCGCACGATACGGATGCCTTCCTCCACACCTATCTTCACGACGACTCACTCGTCTTCCTGATAGACGGACGGGTGATTCGCGGCTTCGACGCTCTCCATCAGCAACAGCTCAAGTGGTGGAAGGACGGCAAGAGCGACGTTGTCTATACCGAGCGGGCGAAGCCTGAGATCGTCACCCTCGACTCACAAACCGCCCTCGTCACGGAGCAGTTCACCGGACGCCGCACCGGACCCGACGGGAAACCCACGTCAGGCGACTTTGTGGTTACGACGATCTGGCACAAGCTGCCCGGCGGCTGGCGCGTCACCTACGGCCACGAATCCTGGACTCGCTAACCAGAATCTCTCTTTAATACGTCCGCTGATACATCCGCGAAATCCGATCGTGCCATCCCAGCCGATCATCATCCAGCAGCACCCACAGCAGCCCCAGCCCCAACGGACAAACTGCCAGCATCTGCGCACCCACACGCCGCCGCATCTGCTGTCGCGTCGGATTCGCATCCGCAAATGTACACAGCGCGACGCGCGCGTACCGCATCCCGGGGGTCGCCTCATTCAGCGAGAAGAACAGCAGCTGATACAGCAGCGCCGCAACCGCAAACGTGACCACCACCGCCGCTCCCAGCAGCGGCTTCGACATCGCCTGCAACTCAGGCCCCGAAATATACGAAGCCACCGTCGCAAACCCGACCAGCGCGGTTCCGATGCAGCAACCATCCACCATCGTCGCCATCAGCCGCCGCGACACCGGCGCAATATCCATCGGCCCCGTCGCCGTCCCCACTTCCGATCGTGGCAGCGGACCCATAATCGGCCCATCCAGCAACATTCCCTGCCACACCGGAGCCTCGGTCACAACCTCTTCCGCCGACACCGGCTCCGTCGAAATCTGCTCCGGCTCTACCTCGAAGATCCGCAGCTGCGGCTCTGGCGCAGTCTCCTCGCGCAGCGGACCCTCCGCCAGCCGCGGTCTCGCCTTGCGCGAAGCCACTAGCTCCCGCGGAAACTCAATCAGGTTCGCCGGCAGCGGCATCGTCTCGATGATGTGATCCACAAACTCCGGAGCCCGCCGGAACGCGATCTCCTGTTCCAGCTCCGCAAGCTCCTCCGACTCCAGCGCACGATCCTCAACAAACCTGCGCGCGCCCGCCTTCATCTCTGGGGGCGGCCAAGCGCGATGCGCATCCTCGTACAGCCGCACCGTTAACCCACCCGTCGAAACTTCCCGTAATGGCTCCTGCGGCTCAACAAACAAATCCCCGCTCTGCGCAATCGGTCCGCGCTGGGCAGTCGGCTCCTCGACAAAACCGATCCGCGGCGTATCCCACTCGAACGCCGAGCGCTCTTGCTCAAACGGCGCCCTCGCCATCGCCGTAGCCTCAAACTCAGAGCTCTCTTCCTGTTTCAGCTCCTCCAACAGTTGCATCTGCGCATCGGCAATCGCCTTCGCGTTCCGTGCCGCAATCTCCGCCTCGGCCTGCGCATGTTGCACTGCGCGCTCAGCCTCCACCGCCAGAAAATCCCTATAGCTCTGCGACTTCTCGTACCGCGCCAGCACAGCATCGCGCACGTTTGCTACCCCGCGTCGCGCATCCCGCTCTGCCCTTGCATGCTCCTCGCGCAGAGCCTCTTCTCGCGCGGCCTCCAGTGCCTGCGCTCCAGCCCGCTTGTTCCGGTGCGCGGCCACTCTCGCCGCCGCCGCTTCCCGCAGAGACGCAGCGCCAGTATCGAAGAGGGTGGCGCCATCCGTGCCTGTCGCCAGCAGTCCCTGCGTCCCCATCTCCTCGACCTCTGCGCTGCCCACCGAACCCTGCATCCCCGAAAGCCTCTATTGCTTGTTTCTGCACGCCACAACTTCGCGCGCTATCCATCGTTTAACCTGAAGTCTGTGACTCGCGGCGCCTCACTCCCAACTCAACCTGTATCGAGAGTGCGTTGGCGTTCGCGGTTACGCCGAGCCTTCCTGTTCTTATCTATCATCGGCCCTTCCGCTGTACATCCACATCTCCTCATTGCACAGGTGTCAAATCCGGCACCTCCACCGGCCTCCGACACAACTCTCCCCGACCTCAACGCCATCCCGCGCGCCACGCCGTTGCCTCCCGAAAAGGCCCCGGACATCGTCTCCTGGAACGCCGACACGCAGTCCAAGCACGACAACATCTATCTCCTCTCCGGCAACGTCGAGGTCACTTATCAGGACCATCTCTTACGCGCCGACACCATCTCCTACGACGAAGACACACACGACGTCACCGCCAACGGCCACGTCCGTCTCTCCGGCGGCGAGAACGACGAGTACATCACCGCTTCGCACGGGACCTACAACCTCAAGACCGGCACCGGCCGCTTCTACGACGTCAACGGCTCAATCGGCATGCACGGCTCCGGCGCCACGCCCGACGCCAACGGCCGCACCGGCCTCGTTACGCCCAATCCTTTCCTCTTCTCCGGCAAGGTCGTCGTCAAAACCGGCCCCCGTACCTACGACGTCTACGAGGGCTCTGTCACCTCCTGTCTACTCCCGCGTCCCGACTGGCTCCTCACTTCCTCCCATCTCTCTTTGAATCAGGACCAGGTCCACGCCGGCGCCACCGTCTTCCATCTCCTCGGCCTCCCGCTCTTCTTCCTCCCTTACGCCACCCACCCCGTCAACTCCGAGCAGCGCCAGAGCGGCATCCTCATCCCCGTTCTCGGTCAGTCCAGCTCCAAGGGCTGGATCATCGGCGAGCAGGCTTACATCACCCTCGGCCGCTCCGCCGACCTCACCCTCGGCCTTCAGTACTACTCACTCCGCGGTTGGGCAGAATCCTCCACCTTCCGTGCCAAGTTCGCCGGGGAGGACTTCCTGCAAGCCCACTTCTCCGCGCTGCAGGACCGCGGCTTCACCCCCGAGGGCGGCACCTACACCAATCAGGGCGGCGAAGACGTCACCGCTGCCTTCCGCAAGCAGCTCGCCCCCACCTCCCGTATCGTCGGCGATGTCGAGTACCTCAGCTCCTACGTCTACCGCGAGGCCTTCACCGAGAACTTCAACCAGGCCGTCAGCTCCGACATCACCTCGATCGGCTACTTCACCAACCAGAACCACGGCTTCGACACGGACGTCCGCGCCGACCGCTACCAGGGCCTCAAGCGCGTTCCCGTCGGCGACTCACCCGGCGAAGAGGTCCACATCCTCCATGTCCCCTCGCTCGACTTCACCGCCATCGACCACCCCCTCGCCGGCACGCCACTCCTCTGGAGCCTCACCGGCTCCGTCGCCGGCCTCAAGCGCGCCCAGCCTGACTTCACCTCTTCGGGCGTCGTCGAACGCGTCGACCTCCTCCCCGAGCTCTCTCTTCCGCTTCACGGCGGCGGCTGGAACCTGATCGCCTCCATCGCCGCGCGCGAGACCTTCTATTCACGCTCTCGCGTCACTCCCTACACGCCCGGCGAGCCGCCCGTCGAATCTACCGATCCCGTAAACCGCGCCGCCTTCGACTTCAACGTCGTTGTCCGCCCGCCCGCCATCGAGCGCACCTTCCATGTCCCTGAGCGCTTCCAGAACTTCCTCGGAACCGAAATCCGCCACACCATCGAGCCCGAGATCACCTACAGCAACGTCCACGGCATCAATAACTTCCTCTCCATCCTCCGCTTCGACGACATCGACCTCGCCTCAGACACCAACGAGCTCGAGTACGGTGCCACGCAGCACCTTTACTTCCGCCCCAAACCTAAGCCTGTCAAAACAAAACCCGGCTGTCCCACCCCCTCTGCAGCATCCACTACCAGCATCCAGTTCTCGCAGGCCATCACCCCGCCCGAGCTCCCCGATGTCATGAACCCCACGCCTGACCAGAGCACCGACGCCAACGGCATCCCCGACGCCTCCGCACAGGCCCCGCAATCGCCCACACGCACGCACGCCAAAGCCGACCCCTGTGCCCAGACTGTCGTCCCCACCCAGCAGGAGTGGTTCTCCTGGCGTCTCACCCAGCGCTACTTCTTCGACCCCACCTTCGGCAACGCCGTGATCGACGGTCGTCGCAACATCTTCGACACCACCCTGAACCTCTCCGGCATCGCCTTCCTCACAGAGCCGCGCAACATCTCACCACTCATCTCGCGCATGCGCTTCCGCACCTCCGGTCACACCGACGTCGAGTGGGACTTCGACTACGACACCGGCGCCAAGAAGTTCACCAGCGACAATATCTTCCTCGACGCCCGCAAAGGCCAGCTCTTCGGCGGCATCTCCTACGCCGGACTCAACGCGCCCGGCCGCTTCTATACCGAGAACATCGACACCAATAACAACGATCAGGCCACCCTCACCGGCTCGCCCGTCTCGAACTTCAAGCAGATGCGCGTGCTCGGTGGCTTCGGCGATCCCAACCGCCCCGGCCTCGCCGTCGCCGCCAACGCCGGCATAGATCTCAACCTCGACCAGATCCAGTACGCCGCCATCCAGACCAGCTACAACTGGAACTGCTGCGGCCTCACCGTCGAGTACCGCAAGTACGAACTCGGAGCCGTCCGCAACGAGAACGCCTACCGCTTCAACTTCACCCTCGCCAACATCGGCGGCGCCGGCAACCTCCGCCACGCCGAACGCCTCTTCTAGCAGCCGCGTCTTCAGCTAAGCCGCGACGAACTGCTGCCCTCCGTCGATGTCGTAGGTCGCGCCTGTAAGCGCCGTATTGATCATGATGTGTACGGCGAGCGAGCCAACATCGGCCGGCGTAACGACGCGCCGAATCGGAAGCGTCGTGCGAAGCTGATTGCGGCGCTTGTCGAGATCATCGCCTAGCAGTGTTGCCGACAACGGTGTATCAACGAAGCCGGCAGCGATGAGGTTGACTCGGACAGGCGCGAGTTCGAGCGCGAGGCTGGCAGTGAGTGCCGGGAGCGCAGCGGTGACTGCCGGCACGATCCCGAGTCCGATGCTGGGACGTCGGCCGCCCGTCCCGCCCATAAACACAAGCGTTCCTCCCGGTCGTACCTTGTGGGCGGCGTTGCGCGCGACCTGAATCATCAGCAATGGGTGATCGTCGAAAGCGCGCCGCGCCTCCTCGTCACCCATCTCGAGAAGACGCGCGTAGTGCGGCCCGCCCGCTGTCACCATCACGTGGTCAATCGTCCCCGGCAGGCCACCGAAGAATCGCTCGAGTGCGGCAGGATCGTTGACGTCGAACGCCGCTGTGCTGAGCGCTCCTAGTTCGCTGCCGGCAAGTTGGAGGCGCTCGGAATTTCGACCCGTGAGGATCACTCTGGCCCCCTCACTACGCGCTCGTCGCGCCGTTTCGAGACCAATGCCGGCGCTGCCGCCAATGACAACCACAGTCTGCCCGAGAAGTTCCGGTTCGCGTTGAACGGGAACCTTGGCTGTTGAGCCGCCCATAAAATTCCTCCAGAGCCCTGCGATCGAAAATTTCGACTTTCTCACCCGGAGAGCGATATCGTCCCGGCTCAGGCGTTCATTGCGGCAGCTCTTTGCCGGATTGCTCCGCGATCATGTACGCCGCGTACCAGTCTGGCCAGTCATCGTCGCGATGCCCGAGTCGCTTCTCGTGCTCGCCATGCGCGGCCTCCGCACGCCGAAACGCGCTCGCCAGATCGCTCGCCGTTGCGAAGGTCGTCGCCGTCGAGTCGATGCGCCCGGGCAATCTCTGCTTGATCTCCTGAAACAGCCAGCCGTTCCCATCAGGATCGCTGAATGAGGCGAAGCTCCGGTAACTGCGATGCTCGGGATCAGCACCGGCGACACGGATCCGCCCAAATATGTAGGGCGCGTCCGGTCCGGCGTACACGTCGTTGCCGCCGTGAAACACTTCGCTGATCTTAACGCCGCGACTGAGCAGATTATCGCGAGCGGCCGCGATGTCGCTGACGATCAGATAAAGCCCCTGGGCGGACCCCGGAGCCGCGCCCGTAACATTCTTTCCGAAGATGACAGAGCACCACGAGCCGGGCGGCGTGAACTGAATCACGCGAAAGTCTTTGCCGTTATCGTAGTCGGCGTCCAGTCGCCATCCAAGCCCCGCATAAAACTCCTTTGCACGATCCGCATCCGATACAGGAAGAACAACGATTTCGAACTTCATATCAACAGTCGCGACGGTCGCAGCTGACATGGGCACCTCTCTTTTCATCTTTCATTTTCGGGGCCGATCACGTCATTACAACAAAACTGGTCCCGCCCGCACCGTCCCCATCGAAAATGGCTTCGAAGCCGTCGATGCTGTTTTCGGAACGTCAAGACCGTCGCTTCAAGAGCGATGTCGTCAGAATCGCTACTGACAAAGCGCTCGCCTCAATGAACGAGATTCAGCGCCAAGTTGGCAACGCCTCTATACCGCGTTCGGCACATACGGCACCGCCTCAATCAACGCCCGCTGCCTTCCGCGCGGGTCGTTCTCAACGCGCACGTTATCGTCGAAGATCATCGTCGGCCGCGTCTCCAGGTTGAAGTTCGGCCAGTGCGGCACCTTCGCATTGTTCGGATCGCCCGTGCGCGCAAACGCAATATACGTCTCGCTCACCGCATCGGCCATCGCCTGCGCCCGCGTCTGCTCCTCCGCCGAGCCGCCAACCATCCCCGGCGCCAACGCGACATTATCAAAAGCAAACGGCAGGTCCATCGTGTGCGGCGCCTTGTAACGCCCGTGCGCCGCAGGCGAGCCCCAGTCCATCTGGTACACCCACGTCCGCTTCGCGCTCACCGCATTCGACGCGCGCTTCTCCGCCGCAATCTGCTCCGTCCTCCACACCCGCATATCCGTCGTGATCTGGAAGTAGACATCCGTCGGCGTATACGCCGGATACCACTCGCGATACTTCGCCACCATCACCTCCGGATCGTAGTCACGCAGAAACGGCCCGCTCGCCTTCAGCGCCGGCACAATACCATCCCATTGCAGAGTCCACAGGTCCACGCCACGCACGCCGCCTAAAAACCGCGTCTCATCGTGCGTGTTGCCCAGCAGCAGCGGCACCTCCAGCGACTGCGCCGCAGCCTCCGGCCAGAACGGTCCCGTCGGCAACGACCGCCCATCCTGCACCGGCCCATACTGCGGACTCGCTGCCGCCGCCTTGCGAATCTGCTCCACTGGCATCGATCGAATCGCCTCAATATTTCCCGGCTCGAGCCCCAGCTCCTTCAGCACCGCACGCGCTCTCTCCGTCGCCCGCTCCTTCGGCGTACCCGCAATCAACTGTCCGCTCATACACACCACGCGATGAAACAATCCCTTCGCCGGCGGCATCGCCATCAGCGT
>Ga0206804_10339_pt1 | contig 11034 bp, 10 predicted proteins | sample Alteio_BWOrgCont_62_FD_152888 | JGI IMG/M metagenome (GOLD analysis project Ga0206804, IMG submission 152888) | Enriched cells from forest soil in Barre Woods Harvard Forest LTER site, Petersham, Massachusetts, United States -... | ecosystem: Environmental > Terrestrial > Soil > Temperate forest >... | reverse complement strand
AGGCTGCGTTCGGCGAGTTGCTGCCATTCCGCCGTCAGGTTTTGCAAGGTGGCCCGGGACGCGGCCTGCCGCGCCACCAGTGTCAGCCAGGTGCCCGCCGCGATCTGCGGCCGCGCCACCCGCACGATCTCCCGCAGCCGGCGCCGCACGCGATTGCGCACCACTGCGCCACCAACCCGCCGGGAGGTGATCAAGCCGACCCGCACCTCGGGTGCAGGCAATTGCTTGAGCACGCTCAGAACGATGAACTTCCCATGAAACGACTCCCCTTCGCGCCGCATCCTCTGGAACTCCGAGGCGCGCGTCAGGTGGGCGGATTTGGGAAAGCGAAAGGCGGTCATCGTGAATCCTGCATTCGGACATCGGATTCGGCTGGCGGCCAACCGTCAATCCGAAGCCGTCACTCTGCCACCACCAGCTGAAAATCGAAAGCCGATCCCGTAGTCGCGGGAAAGACTCCGGAGCGACATGGGGCGATCAGAAACGCTTTAGGCCTGCGTATGGCGGGCGTAGGGGATCTCCACACCCTTGGGCAGGAGACGCTTGCGGCCCTGCTGACGGCGGCGCGAAAGGATGGCCCGGCCGTTTTTCGTCTTCATGCGAGCGCGAAAACCAAATTGCCGCTTGCGAGTGCGCTTCGAGGGTTGATAGGTGCGTTTCATAGGCCGTGTTGAAAATTGTGTCTGCGGAAAAGAGGGCGAAGATTAGCGGCTTGTAACGGTCTGTCAACGGGAGAGACGGGGATTTTTTCGGGGTAGGCGGTCTCGTTCTTGATCTTAATCTTGTTCTTAATCCTAATCCGAGTCTCAAATCGAGGAGCAACGGAGGGATTAAGATTAAGAACAAGATCAAGAGGGCGGACCCGGACCGGCTGAACACCCCGCTCCCCCCACCCGTGTCATACCCCGGACAAATGCCTTGCCATCCCCTTCTCCAGCCATAAATTTCCTCCCCTTCTTTTTAGACCCGATGATCGATATCCAGCCCAACTTCGCCGCCGTCAAACAAGGCCTCATTCCTCTCACCCCACAGGAGAAGATGAAGCTCGAGAAAGACGGTCTCGAAGTCATCCACGACATCTATCGCTACGCGAAAACCGGTTTCGCCTCCATCGACCCCGATGATTTCGACCGGATGAAGTGGTACGGCGTCTACCGCCAGAAACCCAAGGATTCCGGGTATTTCATGATGCGCGTGCGCGTCCCCGGCGGCCAGCTCAGCGTCGCCCAGGCGGCCAAGATGTGCGAGCTCAGCGAACGCTTTGCCCACGGCTTCTCGGACATCACCACCCGCATGACCATCCAGTACCACTGGCTGCGCATCGAGGACATCCCCACCATCTTCTCCGAACTCAATGAAGTCGGCATGAGCACCAGCGGGGCCTGCGGCGATATTTCCCGCAACGTGGTCGGCTGCCCGGTCGCTGGGATCGACCCCGAGGAGATACTCGATGCCACCCCGCAACTCCACGAGGTCAATCACGCCCTCGAGAACAACCGCGAATTCTCCAATCTCCCGCGCAAATACAAGATCAGCGTCAGCGGCTGCTGCATCCACTGCGCCCAGCCCGATATCAACTGCACCGGCGTCTTCGGCCTCAAGCGGACCGTGGACGGACGCGAAGAGCGTGGCTTTGGCATCAAAATCGGCGGCGGCCTCAGTTCGTCGCCCAAGCTCGCCAAGGTTCTCCCGGTCTTCATCCGGCCCGACCAGGTTTGGACCGTCGTCGAAGCCGTCAGCAAAATATTCCGCGATCAGGGTTACCGCCTGAAACGGAACAATGCGCGCTTTAAGTTCCTCGTCGAAGACTGGTGGAAACTCGGCGGCGGCGAAAACGGCGGCGGCGAATACCTCGCGGAGAAGGTCGAAGAACTCCTCCCCTTCAAGCTCGAGCGCCATCACGACTTCCCCGTCACCAAAGATCAGGAGAGCGATCATATCGGCATCCACCAGCAGCGCCAGGCCGGCCTCTACTGGGTCGGCGTCTGCTTCCCTGGCGGACGTCTCCGCAACCGCGCCCTCGGCCACGTCAGCCGCCTCGCGGAGAAATATTGCGCGCCCGGCCAGGGCCAGATCCGCCTGACCAACAAGCAAAACCTCCTCATCGTCAATGTCCTGGAGGCCAATCTGCCGGCTCTCCGGGCCGAGCTCGACGAACTGGGCCTCGACTATCAGCCGAGCAATTTCCGCAAAGGCTGCGTCAGTTGCACTGGCATCGAGTTCTGCAATCTCGCCGTCTCCGAGACCAAGAACCGCATGCTCGAACTCATCGGCCAGCTCGAGACCAATTCGGGCTGGTATAAAGACAAGATCCGCATCCACTTCAGCGGTTGCCCCTCGAGTTGCGGCCAGCATCAGATCGCCGATATCGGATTCCGCGGCGCGCGGACCAAGATCAACGGTGAAATGGTCGACGCTTTCGACGCCTTCATCGGCGGCCGCCTCGGCGCGAACCGCCGCTTCAATGAGCTGCTCAAGGGCAAGATCATTGCCAAGGACGTCCATCTTTTCATCGACAAGCTGCTCAAGGTCTACGACGCCGGCAAGCAAGGCGAAGAGACCTTCGCTGACTTCACCGACCGCGTCCCCAAAGACGAGATCCTGAAGGCTCTCGACTGGAAGTAGGATGGCCTCCGGGATGCCGAAAGGCTTCCCGTGCCCATAGTGGAACTGGCCAGACTCACCGTCTGGAAGTCATCGCGCTTACCGTGGCACCGTCCAAACGCGCCCGCCTCAGCCGAATGTAGCCAAAAACCAGGCACACAATCGCGATCAACCGGAACACGCAATGAGCCGTTAACGCGCGATGCGTCGCGTCGCCAAAGGTCGCCGAACTGAGCGAAATCCCGTTGATGACCAGCGAGACGACTTGGACGACGCCCAGGAAAAGCGCGGACGCAAGTCCCGGTCGCACCCAGAGCCAAACGAGCCCGATCGATAAAAGAACGATATCAGGCAGCGTCACCGCCCAAAGCCCGGCAATCACACTGCCAGAAATAAACCAGATGAGGTGTGCTCCCGTGGTGGCAATCGCTCCGACGAAATACTTCGGCCGAACCGGCGTCTTGGTGAACACCACCAAGAGCACGATCGCCGCCAGACCCGGCAGCCAAATAGCCGCGCCGCAATAGTGGCTCAAGCTCCATCCGCCGATCGCTCCCATAATGCCGCCCGCAGAGGCCAGAGGATGAGCTGGTTTCTTTTCCTCAGTCATAGTCAGGTCCCCCGGTAGCTGACGTGCGCGCCATCGTCGGGATTCAGATTGGCTCGCGGGTGGAAGTCTCCTTCGGAGGCCATGCCGGGCGCAGACGGGAGTGGTGGATCAGCCAATAAATGGCCACGGCCACCATCCCTCCGAGCAAGGTCGCCAGCCACCACATACCAGGCCCGACCAGGAATGTTCCACTCCGGAGGTGGGTCTTCAGGCGGCATGCATCCGAATAGACCGCCGAAGACATCGCCAAATGCAACACCGCGAGCGCGATGAAATAAAAACCGTAGAGACCAAAGAGAAATACCCCATCGGGACCGCCGAACGGAAAACTGACCGCCAGAAACAGGAGGGAGAATGACATGGGAGGATAGAATCGGCTTCGATTGCCCGGAAGTTGTCCTGTCTGACCCGGCTTATTCTGGGGGAGGCGTCACGATCACCGCTATATCGTCAGCGAACCCGCGGGGTCAATTTGGAAAGTCTGTCTGGCCAGTCGGGACTGGATCTGCCTTATCCTCGCCATTCTCTACATGCTTGATCCTCCACGCGGGGTGCGAGAGCGCCCGCCGGAACCACGGTCCGGGCACCCCCGAAAAACCCGTCATATCGTGGCCAGAAGGAACCCCACCAGGAGGCCGGACAGTACCCAAAGAATCTGATCAGCATTCATAGCAGAGAGTTCCTTCGGCACAGCTCCGAGAGCTGGCCGCATGATCCTCGCACTCTTCGCATCCGGCCCAAATAGAGCGCCTCGAACCTCGAATTCGGGCGACCTCCCATCCACGCCCCCCCACAGACACGAAGCACCATCCAGAAACCCAATACCGATGAAAGTTCTCTGGAAAGGCGCCATCTCCTTTGGCCTCGTCAGCATCCCCGTCTCCCTTTACCCCGCCACCCATCGGGAGGAGCTGAAGTTTCGCCTCCTCCGGGTCAGCGACCACAGCCCGGTGAATTACAAGCGCGTGGCCGAGGCCGACGGCAAGGAAGTGCCGTGGGACCACATCGTGAAGGGCTACGAATATGAGAAGGGCAAATTCGTCATCATCAAGGAGGAAGACTTCAAGCGGGTGGACGTGGAAGCCACCCAGACCGTGGACATCATGAATTTCGTGGCGCTGGAAGATGTCGACCCCCTCCTCTTCTACAAACCGTACTATCTGGAAGTCGCCAAAGGGGGCGACAAAGCCTACGTGCTGCTCCGCGACGCCCTCATCGACTCGGGCAAGATCGCCATCGCCAAAGTCGTCATCCGGGCCCGCCAGCACCTCGCGGCCGTCAAGCCTCAGGACCAGGGACTCACCCTGGAACTCATGCACTTTCCCAGCGAATTGGTCGACCTCTCCGAGTTCAAGAAACCCGCCGAGAGAACCGTCGGCAAAGCCGAGATGCGCATGGCGCGCCAGCTCATCTCCAGCATGACCACCGAGTGGAAACCCGAGGAATACACCGATGATTACCACCTGGCGCTGGAGAAACTGATCGAGGAAAAGATCGAGCATCCGGACAAGACCTTGCCCAAGCCGGCGAAGAAACGCGAAGCCTCGAACGTCATCGACCTCGTCTCCGTCCTGCAAAAGAGCCTCCAGCAAAGCAAAAGCCCCACCAAGGCCGGGGCGAAGAAGCCCGCAAAAAAGGCGCCCGCGCATCGTCATCCTGCGAGTCGGAAAAAGGCGGCATAACCGGCCATGTCCCTCAAGGAATACACCCGAAAAAGGGACTTCCAAAAAACGGCGGAACCGCCCGCGCGCACCGCGAAGCACCCAGCCGGACATCGCTTCGTCATCCAGAAACACGACGCTTCGCATCTCCACTACGACTTTCGCCTCGAATTGGGTGGCGCCCTGAAATCCTGGGCCGTCCCGAAAGGCGTGCCCTATGCCAAAGGGGAAAAGCGCCTCGCCATGCAAACGGAGGATCACCCGTTGGCCTACATCGATTTTGAAGGCACCATCCCCAAAGGCCAGTACGGCGGCGGCACGGTGATGGTCTGGGACCAGGGTACCTTTGAACCGCTCAGCAAGACCCCCGCCAAAGACCTGGCCCACGGAAAACTCCACTTCACGCTTCACGGCAAGAAACTGAAAGGCGAATGGTACCTCGTCCGATTGCGGCAGGACAACCAATGGCTGCTCATTCGCGGCGGCGCCGATTTGAAACCAGTCTCGCCGCGGCAGGAAGACACCTCCGTGCTCTCCGGCCATTCCATGCGCGAACTCTCCCGTGGCGATCGCGTCTGGGCCTCTTCGGCAACCAGCACTCACAAGTCCCCGCGCGTGCCGGCCGCGAAGAAACGGCGCGTCCAGGCTGCCCGCTTGCCGGATTTCGTCGAACCCATGATGGCCAGGCTCACCGCGCATGTCCCCAAAGGCCACTGGTTCTACGAGATTAAATTCGATGGCTACCGCGCTCTCGCCTTGAAAGGCGGCAGCCAGGTTCGCCTGCTCTCCCGCAATGAGAAAGACTTTGGCGGTAAGTTCCCCGAACTCATGACCGCGCTCCTCTCTCTTCCCGCGCAGGATGCCATCATCGACGGCGAGGTTGTGGCGCTCGATCCCAAAGGCCGTTCGTCCTTTCAACTTCTTCAAGCTCGCGAACTCGGTGAGGAACGCCCGCCCCTGCTCTACTATGCTTTCGATTTGCTCCTGCTTGACGGAGAAAAGCTCACCGATCTTCCCATTGGCGAGCGCCGTGAAAAGCTCCGCCACCTCCTGCGCAATGCCCCGGATGAAGTCCGTTACTCCGATTCCCTTGGCGGTAATGCGACGCCCCTCCTCAAGCAGGCAAAAAAGCTCGGTCTCGAAGGCTTGATCGGCAAGCGCGAGGATTCCGTCTACGAAATCGGTAAACGCACCGGGGCATGGATCAAACTCAAGCTCCGGCAAGAGCAGGAATTTGTCATCGGCGGCTATACGGATCCGGAGGGCACCCGCTCCCATTTCGGATCACTCCTGGTCGGCGTCTATCAAAGCAAGAAACTGATATTTACCGGCAAAGTCGGCACCGGCTTCGACCACAAACTACTCGGCACCCTGCATACCGCCTTCCGAAAAATCGCCACCGACACTTGTCCCTTCGTCAATATCCCGGAAAAGCGCAGCGGCCGCTGGGGCCAGGGCGTGACCCTCGCCGAAATGAAACGCTGCCATTGGGTGAAGCCGGTCATGGTCTGCCAGATCAAATTCGGCGAATGGACCCGAGACGACCGCCTCCGCCAGCCCGTCTTTCTCGGCTTGCGCGAAGACAAGGACGCTCGCCAAGTTGTCCGGGAAAAAGCCGCCTGAGATGGCCACCAAATCCACACTCGAAATCGAGGGCCGGAAGGTTGAAGTCAGCAACCTCGACAAAGTCTTCTACCCCAAAGCTGGTTTTACCAAGGGCCAGGTGATCGACTATTACATCCGCGTTTCATCGGTGCTTTTACCGCACTTGAAGAACCGTCCCATCAGTCTCAAGCGCTACCCCGACGGCGTGGAGGGCTTTTTCTTCTACGAGAAACAATGCCCCAGCCATCGCCCGAACTGGGTCAAGACCGCCAAGGTCGCCAAGACCGAAGGCGGCGAGATCGACTACTGCGTCATGAACGATCTGTCCGCCCTCGTCTGGGCGGCCAATCTCGCCGACCTCGAACTCCACACTTTCCTGCATCGCGCTCCCGCCATCCGCCGCCCCACCTCGCTGGCCTTCGACCTCGACCCCGGAGCGCCGGCTGACCTGGTGCAATGCTGCCAGGTCGCCCTGTGGCTGAAGGAAATCTTCGATTCCGTCGGCCTGCAGAGCTTCCCGAAAACGTCCGGTTCCAAAGGACTGCAGGTCTTCATCCCGCTCAATACCGCGACCACCTACGAAAAGACCAAAGCGTTTGCCCATGCCATCGCCCTGCACTTGGAAAGGGAGCATCCGAAACTTGTCCTCTCGCGTATGCAAAGAGCCCTGCGCAAAGGCAAAGTCTTCGTCGATTGGAGCCAGAACGACGACAAGAAAACCACCGTCTGCGTCTACTCCCTCCGGGCCAAAGAGCGACCCACAGTCTCCACTCCGATCACCTGGGATGAAGTCGCTGCTGCGCTGAAAAAGAAACAAGCCGGTCCTCTCACCTTCGAAACCACGGACGTTCTCAAGCGAGTCGAGACGCACGGCGACCTCTTTGCTTCAGTGTTGACCCTCAAGCAGAAGCTCCCGCTTTTGCGAAGCCTGCCAGAGTAACACCCTTCATTTCGCCGCTATGCCGGCCCGATGGCTTGGGAAAGCTGATCGAATGTCAGATTCCCTTTTTCTTCAAAGTGCGGGCCGTGGTGCAGGTAGGCTTCCGCAGCCACGATCTGTCTATTCCGAACCTGAATAAACGTGACGTCCTGCTGGGTCGTACAAATATTCGGCGACGGCGTCCGATAGACCTCCAGAAGCCGATCCAGCGCCGCGATCTCCTCCTGCCCCATCGCGAGCGTTCCCTTGCTTGTCGGCGGATTAGGCGTCTTGTCCCGGACACTCGCATTCCATCGCAACACTTCCAATTTCGATTCCACGCCTCTCGTAAATCGGAAACTGGCATCACCGTAGTGAAAGCAACCTTGCGTCGAGTAGCGGATACAAAGGTCATCACCCACCGGAAGCGCAGAAAATGAGCAGACCGCCTCTATCGCCGACGCAGGTTGCGCCCAAGAAAGCACGGCAAACTCCGAAGCGGGTGGAGCATCAGCCGGTCCGTGCCCAAGCCAGACGGGAATTCGAAAGTTGGGAGGATATTTTCGGGTTCGATACACAACCCGCAATTACGACAAGGAATCACCACGGTCAACCTGCTGGCCCTCGCTTGGACTAATCATTCAATCCCTTCCCTTTGAGAATTTGCGGGATCCATTTTTCGACCCTGGACTCCCGCGTTTTGGATTGTTTCGGCGCCGCAAAATGCAGGAGGTATCCTCTTTGTCGCCCTGGGGTGAGTGCATTAAAGGCCGCTTTCAAGGCAGCGCTCTTCTCCAACTGATTTTTGAACTCTTCAGGAATGACGAACTCCGAGGTCTTTTTGTAAGTCACCTCCAAGCCGGCTTTCTCCACTTCAATGGCCTCATTGACATACGCTTTCACGACCGCTTCCATCTTCACAATTTCTCGGACATTGGTAAATCGAATCTGGCGCGCTGCCTGTGTGTTCTCTCCAATTTTAATCAGAATCCCGTGAGCATCCTTTAACAAGACACCTTTGCAAAACAGCAGCGCGCAGTACTCTTTGAATCCTTGGATGATAACTACGTTGCTCTCCCCGAAAGTGTAACACGGTTTGCCCCACTTCAATTCTTCGGTCAACTCACAACCCAGAAGGATCCGTCTCAGTTTTTTTGATTCTTCCTGCCATTTCTCGACTCTGCTCAAGTAGGCATCAACCTTGGGATTCGTTTTAGGCATTTCCCAATATTCTGAAAGACCGGAAGGGGAAATCAAGGCTGTGGCTGCTCGATACCGATCTTGAATGGGGCACAATCCAAAGCCGCGCCCGACGTGAACACGAAGGCTCACCCCATCAGCAGGTCGGAAACCTCAGGACGCCGCGCTCTGGCTCTGCGCATACGTCCACGGCCCACGCGGAGTGCGAATTAATTCCAGCCTGCGGGTGATCATCTGCATCTTCGTTTGAAGAATGCGGACGGGGAGCTCGCGAGCGTTCGCTGCAGCCGACTCTCAGCCCCGACGCCATGCCGCAGATTTTTTCCCCCCGCTCCAATACGATCGCGCGAGGTTCGATTGTGGCGGCGGTAGTTGCGGTCATCGGCGCGGGATGGGCGACGAGTGCGGTCTTCTGGTCACCGTACACCACCTATGTTCACGTTCCGCAGGCGCAGCCGGTGCCGTTCAGCCACAAGCATCACGTCGACGGTCTGGGCATTGATTGCCGTTACTGTCACACCTCGGTCGAGACCTCCCACTACGCCGGCCTGCCCCCCACGGAGACCTGCATGACCTGCCATTCGCAGATCTGGACCCAAGCTCCGCTGCTCGAGCCCATCCATCGCAGCCTCGCCTCCAATACCCCGGTGAAATGGACCCGCGTCAATGACCTGCCGGATTTCGTTTATTTCGATCACAGCATCCACGTGAACAAGGGAATTGGTTGCGCAACCTGTCACGGCCACGTGGATCAAATGCCTCTCACCTGGCGGGAAAACACCCTCTACATGAAGTGGTGTCTCGACTGCCATCGCGCTCCGGAAAATGAAATCCGCCCCCGCGACCAGGTCTTCAACATGAAGTGGCAAAAGCCGGACGATCAGGCGGCGCTCGGGCGCGATCTCGTGGATAAATATCACGTCCAAACCGCTCGCCTGACTGAGTGCAGCGTCTGCCATCACTGAGCATGACGATGAACCCGGACGCCCCTCTCGATTTGGCCGCCATTCGCGGCCGGCTCGCCGGCGCCCGCGGCCGCGAATACTGGCGCTGTCTTGACGAAGTCGCGGACACGCCCGCCTTCCAGGAATTCCTGCACCGCGAATTTCCCGCGGGCGCTTCCGAGTGGCCCGATACCTTCAGCCGGCGCCATTTCCTGCAAATCATGGCCGCATCTTTCGCCCTCGCCGGCCTGAATGCCTGCACCAAACAGCCGCTGGAAAAAATCGTCCCCTACGTGCGCCAGCCACCGGAACTCACTCCCGGGAAGCCGCTCTACTATGCCACCGCACTCACCCTCGGCGGCTTCGCCCAAGGCGTGATCGCGAGCAGTCACGAGGGTCGGCCGACCAAGATCGAGGGCAATCCCGGACATCCGGTTAGTCTCGGCGGGACGAATATCTTCGTTCAGGCCAGTGTGCTCGATCTGTACGATCCCGATCGGTCCCAAGGCGTCCTCCGCGCTGGTCAGCCGAGCGATTGGGAATCCTTCGCCTCGGCGATGAACGCGACGATGCAGGATCAGCGGACGAAAGGCGGTGCCGGCGTCCACATCCTCACCGAATCCGTTACCTCGCCCACCCTCCATGCGCAACTGACCTCCTTGCTCGCGCAATATCCGGCAGCAAAATGGCACCAGTGGGAGCCGCTGACTCGCGATCACGTTCGCGAAGGGGCGCGGCTCGCTTTCGGAGAAGTCGTCGAACTGCAATACGCCTTCGAAAAAGCCGATGTCATCCTCGCCCTCGACGCCGATTTTTTATTCGCACAGCCCGACAGCTTGCGCGCCGCGCGGAATTTTGCCGCTCGCCGTCGCGTCCAGCAATCCGCCGGCGCCAAGATGAATCGTCTCTACGTCGTCGAGCCAACCCCGACCATCACCGGCGGCATGGCTGATCATCGACTGCCGGTCTCCCCTACGGAAGTGGAAGACGTCGCTCGCATCCTGGCCCAGCAGCTCGGCGTCGCCGTCGACGGGGCGGCCACTTTGCACGACAGTTGGATTGCGGCTCTGGCCCGCGATTTGGAGGCGCATTCTGGCGCCAGCATCGTTATTGCCGGCGAAACGCAGCCGCCCGTAGTGCACGCTCTCGTCCATTTCATTAACGCGCAACTCGGGAACATCGGCCAGACCATCACTGCCACCAGTCCGATCGAACCCGCGCCGGTCAATCAACTCGCTTCCCTGCGGAGTCTCGTGGACGACCTGCAATCCGGTTCGGTGGATCTGCTCGTCATGATTGAAGGCAATCCGGTCTTTAACGCACCCTCCGATCTCGGCTTCGCCGACGCCCTGCCCAAGGCGAAAACCTGCGTTCGACTGGGCGCCGATGAAAATGAAACCTCGCGTTTCTGCCACTGGCACCTTCCGGCCGCGCACCCGCTCGAAAGCTGGAGCGACGCGCGGGCCATCGATGGCACCGTCTCGCTCATCC